>Ga0209278_1001174_pt1 | contig 16498 bp, 13 predicted proteins | sample JI81BgreenDNA_FD_187504 | JGI IMG/M metagenome (GOLD analysis project Ga0209278, IMG submission 187504) | Wastewater effluent complex algal communities from Wisconsin, to seasonally profile nutrient transformation and Carbon sequestration -... | ecosystem: Engineered > WWTP > Effluent > Algae... | reverse complement strand
TTATTGGTATAGGTTGTTCCTTGAGCAGTAGGGGTAATCACATACGAACTATAAATACTCTGAATCTGACTGTGTAATCCATAACCAATGCTCAATGATTGTTTGGGGGTAACCAAATATTTCAGTCCCACACGAGGCTCCACTACGTGCTGATTATTTAAACTATAATGTTGCCAGTGAGCTCCTGTATTTAATGTTAAAAGTGGGCTAAAACGATGTTTCCATTGTACATACCCTTGAGAAAGTGTAGTATTGTCTTCAATATCAATTCTGACGGCTTCAGATACTCCACCACCAAAAATATCTTTGTTAAAAAGATTGAAATTTAGAAAATCTACATTCAATCCAGCCTGAAAGCTGTTTTTTGCATTTAGTTTGTGATTAATAGTAAAAACAGTTGCATATTTCTGAGTAGAGAATCTTGCTTCTCCATTTCTAAATTCTTCTCTTGTAATAACGCTGATTGAATCTCCTAAGAAACGTTGTTCCGTTCCCATAATTCCAAAGGTAAGTTTTGCAAAGGTTTTAGAACTGATTTGGTGTTCGTAACTTACTCCTAAAATTCCTGTTTTGAAGTTCACAATTGTGTTGGAGTTCTCATCTCCAAATAAATTATTTTTAGTGGTGTCTTCTTTATTGCCTAAGAAACTTACATCACTCATACCTGCAAGGCTAAACAAAGTAAATTTCCCTTTTTTACCAACTGGCAAGTTTATTTTTACATTGATATCCTGATAGTTAGGAGTAGCATTGCCTGTTCCAAAATTGATACCCAAAGCATTGAAAACAGAAAGTGTAGAATAACGATAATTTACTAAAAATGAGCCTTTATAGTTCTTAGAAAAAGGACCTTCAGCTCCTACTTCAAAGCCATTGAAACCAATTTGCCCAACAAACTCATGTTTATCTGTATTTCCATCTCTGAGACGCAAATCGAAAACACCAGCACTAGCATTACCATATTGAGCCGGAAAAGCACTTGTCATGAAATCGGACTTTGCTAAAACATTGTTATTGAGCATACTCACAGGTCCTCCAGTTGTTCCAAAAGCTGAAAAATGGTTTGGGTTGGGGATGTTTAAACCTTCCATTTGCCAAAGCATACCTGTAGGGGAGTTTCCACGTACTACAATGTCATTTCTTGAGTCATTTCCAGAAATAACACCAGCATAATTGGCTGCCATACGGCTTGGGTCGCCCAAAGCTCCAGCATAACGTTTGGTTTCTTCTGTATTGAACGATCTTGCACTCAGGGTTGTGTATTCGTTATTGGTTACAGTAGCATCTTTTGTTCTGTCATAATTAATAGTAACAGCTTCAATTTCAGATAAATCTTCTTGTAAATCAATGTTCAAATAAACCTCTTTACCCGCCGTTACCATAATATCAGCAAAAGCCTTTTCTTCGTAGCCTGTGAATGATACTTTGAAAGTCTGTCTGCCAAGAGGCACATTTTCAATTTTAAAATAACCTTGTTCATCTGAAACAGCTCCTTTTTTGAGTGTATCAGAGCCAATCAGTTGCACTAAAACACCTGCAAGAGGCTGTTTGGAGGCTTCGTCAATAATTCGACCTTTGACAATTTGAGTATTTTGAGAATAACTCACTAAAACTATCAAACAAAACGAAAGTGTAGTCCAAATCTTTTTCATAAAATTTACGTTTAGATTTTTGAACAAATTTGTAGGTTTATGTTCAATGTAGAAATGCAAATCTTACTGAACCGTATAAACTTCGCCTCGAACCGTAAAAATTAGAAACCGAAAAAAATGATAGATTTAAAAGAGTTATTAGAAGAGCAATATGAACTGTATAATCAGCCTAATTTTATACCCAACGACCCCATCAGTATTCCACACCAATTCACTAAAAAACAGGATATTGAAATAGCAGGTTTGTTTGCTTCGGTACTGGCTTGGGGGCAACGCAAAACCATTATCAAGAAATGTACAGAACTTATGGGAATGATGGATAACAGTCCTTATGAGTTTATTTTAAATCACCAAGAATCAGATTTAAAACGTTTTCTGAGCTTTAAACACCGAACCTTCAATGCAGAAGATACTTTGTATTTTATTCATTTTTTGAAATACTGGTATGGCAAAAATGAATCTTTAGAAATAGCTTTTAGTCAGCATCTCAAAAATACAGATGAAACGATTGAAAACGCTTTGATAGGTTTTGAAAAGCTGTTTTTTAGCTTGCCCGAAGCTCCCAAACATACTCGAAAACATATTTCTACGCCTGCTCGTAACTCTGCTTGCAAACGTCTGTGTATGTATTTGCGTTGGATGGTACGAAAAGATGATAAAGGCGTGGATTTTGGAATTTGGGAAAATATTAAAACTTCTCAGCTTATTTGCCCCTGCGATGTACACGTGGAGCGTATTGGAAGAGAGCTAAAACTCATAACCCTGCCTAAAACCAACTGGAAAATGGCTCTGGAACTCACCAAAAATCTCAAAGATTTTGATGCCAACGACCCTGTAAAATATGATTTTGCTCTTTTTGGAACTGGTGTGATGGAGAAAGTGAAAAATTAAGAAAATATATGCTATTCAATCATAACAATGTTCAAACCAAATCGTATTTCCACTATATGTAATACATCTGATATTGTGTTCCCAAATGGTCCATCCGTTTTCATCAAAGTCAATCAATAAATAAGTTCCTTTGTGAAAATCTGCTTTAAATGCTACATACTCTTTTCTTTGAGTCAATAGTAAATGTATAGGGACATTATTTAATTTATGTTTACTATTAAACATAAAAACATTGCCTTGTGAAGAATTACAATTTTGTATATTTAAACATAAAGTAGTGAAAAGGGTATCTTTAATGTATATTTTAAGTGAATCGGGTAGATCTCCAGAACCATCTAAAACGAAATAGAGAAAAGTCTTATTCCTATATTGTTTTTTGATTTTTTCTTTATGTTTTTTATGAAAAATATAATTTTTTTGGGTTAAGCCTTTTGCATTAAACCAAACTTGACCATAACAAAAACTTATAGCTGATATTGCTAAAAGTAAAAGAACTATCTTTCTCATCTTTTTCTTGTGACTTGATTAAATCATAAATGTTATAATAGCTTCTCAAGCAAGCAAAATATAATTTCACCCCAAGATTAGTTAATATTTGTCAAGCATATATCAGACTTATTAATCATTTGTTTTTTATGACTATTTTAAAAAGCCTCTGCTACACTAATATAATATTGCCCACCTTCACGACCATAAGCATAATCGAAACGAATATTAAGCCTTTCAGCAGGGTTAATCACAAAACGCAAACCTGTTCCCACAGAATATTTAAGTGTTTTGAAACGCAAATCAGAAGCTTTATTGAAAATATCACCAACTCCTGCAAAGGTTGTCAGCCCCAAACGCCAAACTAATGGAAATCTGTATTCTACCTGCGAAGCAAGAAAATTCTTATCTCTAAATCTATTTTTAGGATAGCCTCTCAGAATATCCTCACCACCCAGCATAGACATATCCAAAAAAGGAACATCGCCAAAGGTAAACTTGGCTTTAGTTTGGAATGCAATAATGTTCTTAGGCTTAATCTGCCAATATTTTTGATATGTTCCATTAATATTGACAAAATTGAAAGAACTTCCCAAAATTGGTGTAAAAAAATAACTAGAAACCTCAGCCAATGAGCCTTTATAAGCATTAATAATATTATCTCTGGTATCAATAACGGCTACCAGCCCCAATGCAGAGCCTATTCCTCCTTTATAACCAGTGATAGAACTACTTTCAAGAACACCTCCAGTTGTATATTTAAAACCGTATTCTTTCTCAAATTCATAATCAAAGCCTACGAAAAAATCGTGTTTGATTTGCTTTAAAAACATAGCTTTAATCTGCATCAGATTGTAGGCATACCTTTCTTCATTGGCTTTAGAAGTATTGTTGCCAATCCCATAAAATCTGTCAGGGAAGTTCCTAAAACGAATATCCCCTTTGAGTAAAAAGTTTTCGTTTCTTGTGAAAATATTCCATGTAGCCCAAACGTCAGTTTGTTTATTTTGAGTGTAATCTGCCAAAAACTGAACAAAAGAAGTTCGAGTTTCTTTTTCTAAAGAGTCTTTTGGAGGAATTTTAAAATAATAGACACCTGCCCCACCAAAAGCCCATCGAGTATCGGGAGTATAATAAATTAAGGGTAAAAAAAATAAACCCTTTTTCTCGGTGCTTACAGTATCATCTAAACTGGAAAAACCTAAAATTTTCTTCTTCTTCTGAGCATTTATAGAATTACAGAGTCCTAAGAGAAGAAAAAAAGATACAAGAATAGTTTTATTCTTAAATATATAAGAAACCATGAAAGTATATGTGAAAGCCTGATGTAAAAAATGAGTGTCTAATCAATTATTTCTTATCTAATTTAATTCTATCATCTCTGTTGGCTATTTCCCAAGCTGTTAAAAATATGAGTTGGGCTATTTTTGTCATTTTAGGATAATGAATTTTTTCGGGGGTATCAGTAGGTTTGTGATAGTCTTCGTGTAAACCACTAAAATAGAAGATAACAGGAATACCTTTCTTTGCAAAATTATAGTGGTCAGAACGATAATAAAGCATTTCAGGGTGACTTACATCGTTATAGGTATAATCAAGCCTGAGTTGTAAAGAGTTCTTATTTACATCTTCTTGTAATTTGTATAAATCCATAGAAAGTTTATCAGAACCTATTAGATACACATAATCGGTAGTTTTGGTAGCTAAATATTTATCATCAATGCGTCCAATCATATCTGTATTCAAATCTACAACTGTTTTATCTACAGGAAAAATAGGGTCAAAATCGGCATAGTATTGTGATCCCAACAAACCAACTTCTTCACCAGCTACCAGCATAAATACAATACTACGTCTAGGTCCTTTACCTGCTTTTTTTGCTTTCATAAAGGCTTCTGCCATTTCCAAAATAGAAGATGTTCCCGAACCGTTATCATCGGCTCCATAATGAATTTTATTGTTTTCAATGCCTACATGGTCGTAGTGTGCCGAAATAATAACAAACTCATCTTTCTTGTCTGTGCCTTCAATCCAACCTATTACATTCTCGGTATCAAGGGCTTCACTAGGTTTTCTGTTTTCTGTTTCTCTATTTCTATACAAAGCCATTCCCCAACCAGATTTCACAACTTTGAACTTCTGAAAGTAAGAGCTATCTTTTCCTGTTACAACAGCAGGTAGTAAGCCAATGCGTCTCATTTCTTTGGCAATATACTTGGCAGCCTTTTTTTGTCCCATACTGGCAGTCATTCTGCCTTGCATAGAATCAGAAGCAATGACATATAAATGCTTTTTTAAGTCTTGGGCTGTAATGGTTTTAGCATAAAACCAAGCTGTTGTGTCTTTGATTTGAGAACTCGTACTTTGAGCTTGGATATTTGTATTCAGTAAAATGGCGAAAAATGTAAAGAAGAAACGCATATGCAAGAATTTTATAACAAAGATATAAATTTTATGCTCTTTTCATACAAGAAAAATACCAAAGCTTTGGGCTTTGGTATTACATAAAAATTTGATTATGATTATTTTAATTTCTTTCTGAAGAAAGCAATCGTAAGCTGATAAGCTTTCTCTGTTGCTTCTTTGTCATAATTAGGATTACTTGGGTTTGCAAATGCATGTTCAGCATTGAAGCTATTGATAGAAGCTTTTTTCTTCAATGTAATCAAATTTTTCTCAAATTCTGCCACAACCTCAGGGCTAATCCATTTTTCTTTGCTTGCAAAAATGCCTAAAACTTCTGCTTTTAAAGTTTTTAATTTTTCTACATCTTTTTCTGGCATACCATAATACATTACACATGCTTTGGCTTGTTTACCAGCCAATAAAGATGTTTGTAGTGACCAACCACCACCAAAACACCAGCCAATTGTACCTATTTTAGCTCCTTTACCGGCATACGTAAAGGCTCCTTTAATAATGGTTTGAGCCCTTTCGCTTTTTACAGCTTGCATATACTGGGCAGCTTCTTCACGAGAGGTAGCTACTTTTTTATCATAAAGATCCAAAGCAATGACATTCACATCTCCCAAATCGTTGTAAATTTTCTCAGCTTCTCTCTTAATGTGGTCGTTCAAGCCCCACCACTCATGAATCACAAAAATATATTTTTTAGAAGGTTTTGCAGCTTTCAACTCATAACCATAGGCTTCGGTACCATCAGCAGCCTTGAAAGTAATATCTTTCCCCACATCACTAATATGTTTGTAAGGCAAAGGCAAATCATGACTCATTCTAAAAGATTGTTCATCAGCCAATTCTGCAAAACTATTGGTTGCAGAAGGTACTTGGCAACAAGTCTGTGCATATAATACTCCATTAAAAAGTATCATAAAAACAAGTAAGAAGATTTTTTTCATATAAATTTAGTTTATGTGTTGTAACATTTAATTAACGTTAATCAAGTTGAAATTGTTTTTAATCAGCTAAATTTATATGTATCATTGTAAAAAAATAAATAAGATGACAAAAATATCGTTAATGATTATTTTTCAATTATTTGTGGGTAGTTTGTGGGCTCAAAAAACACCAAAAGGGGACTACAAAACTAAAAATAACTTATTATCAGATACAATTTTTTTAGTAAAAAATAATAAAAATGGAGGTTTTGACGATGCTATTGCATATATGCATCGTCCTTGCGAATTTATAGATACATCATATTATTGGAGCTTTTATAAACAAGATTCTCTAAAAATAGAAACGGTTATTAGAAAGTGTAATTTTAATTCGAAATTTAATCAAAATAATAAAATAGAACAAAAAGATGGATATTCTACTTTAAATCTGTCTAGTTCAGAAATTAGAACAAGCTTTTGGGATGAAGAAAAAATCTCTGTTCAAATGAAAGAAAATGATTTACAGATTAAAAATACTAAGATGAAAAATGATATGTATTTTTATATTTTACGAAAAAAAGAATATATAGTTCTTGTAAGAAAAAAATAGAAAGGCTCTTTTTATCAAGAGCCTTAAAAAATTATTTACTATTTTTTTTGAATTTTTGTGTTGCTATCATGTGTAGCATATCTTTTTTCACAAAATCTATGACAGGAGCAAGCGAATCATTCTCTGTAGCTGTTCTAAAATAAATAGCAGCTCTTAAGAAGTGCTTGACAGAATCAGTAGTATAAAACTGCAAATGGCTTGGTATTTCACCTGTAAGTCCTAAAGCCAAAACAGGTTGATTATCAGCATTACGATGCTCATAATATTTCATGGCATCTGCTCTGTATAAATGTTTAGAAGCCAGTCTGTGGGAGTCCTCTATTAGTTCAGATAATTTTTTTTGAGGGTTATCACTAATGTCTTTATAAGTAATTTGAATTTCAGCCCTTCCCAATCTTGGGTAAATCACATGAATCCAATAAGGTTCAGCTATTTTGGAGCTATCTTTACGAATAATAGCATGTTTAGAATACTCAAAAGTATAAGGATAGGTAGTGTCCAGACTAGAGTATTCACTTTTGGGCAAACTAATTCTATTAAAACCTTTAGGTTTTGGGGCAAAGCTTTCTTCATCATCTCCACAGCTCCACAGCCCAAGAGACAATATACAAGTGTAAAATAGCTTTTTCATAATGCCTGATTTTTTAGAAACCATTCTATTGTTTTTTGTAAACCTTCTTTTGCAAATACCTGAGGTTCATAACCTAATAAATTTTTGGCTTGTGAAATATCAGCTAAACTATCCTTTACATCTCCTTTTCTAGCGTCTCCAAATTGAGGTTTTATTTCTTTATGTAGAATTTCACTAATTAAATCAAAAATCCCTTTTACTGAAAGCCTTTCACCACAAGCCACATTATAAACTTTGTTTGGGGCTTCAGGATGTTTAGAAAACATCGCTTTTATATTGGCTTGTACAGCATTTTCTATAAATGTAAAATCCCGACTCTGCAAACCATCTCCATTAATGATAGGTGCTTGATTATTGTTTAAAGCATTGATAAACAAAGGTATCACGGCTGCATAAACACCCTCAGGACTTTGCTTATAACCAAAAACATTAAAATATCTTAATCCTATACTTTCAGTACCATAACTTTTTGCAAAAATTTCTGCATAAAGCTCATTGATATACTTGGTAAGAGCATAAGGCGATAAAGGTTTTCCTATTTGACTTTCTTGTTTGGGTAAAATAGGGCTATCTCCATACACAGAAGAAGAAGAGGCATATACCAATCTTTTAACTTTCTGCTCTTTACACGCCCATAAAACATTTAAAAAACCTGTTACATTAGCTTCATTGCTTGCTATGGGGTTATTAAGACTACGAGGTACAGAGCCTAAAGCTGCCTGATGTGAGACATAATCTATCCCTTCACATGCTTTCATGCAAAGTTCTATATCTGTAATAGAGCCTTCTATAAATTCAATCTGATTGTTTTTGATAAAAGATTCAATATTTTTAAAAAAACCTGTAGAAAGGTTGTCTAAAACCCTGATTTTTTTGGCTTTATGATAAATAAGATACTCTACAATGTTGGATCCTATAAATCCAGCACCACCCGTAATTAAAAAATTATATTTGCTTAAATCTTCTTGATGAAAAGCGACCATTTTATATTGTTATGAATTATAAGTGATGAAACGAAGTTCAGCGAAGCTAATAATGAGTTAGACTGATGTAGTTGTAATACTCATTACTTTTATATTGCTCAAAGTTACGGATTTTTTTCAATTACATAAATGAGGCTTGAAGTATTGATCTTTCCAGCTTTATTATTAGATATAAAGCCTCTCCATAAGGCTTTGATATATTGAGTTTTACCAGTTCTGTAATGAGTACTGAGTAAGCTAATGTAATAAGCATCAAAAGGCATAGGACAAATAGCCTTTACACTACATCCATGCTTTTTGAATAAACTTTCAATATCTTTTTTCTTGAAATGCCACAAATGCCTTGGGACATCATAAGCTGCCCAATGTTCTTTAAAATACAAAGCATCATCACTTTCAGAATTGGGAACTGCTACAATGAGTTTTCCTTTTTCTGTAAGTAAGTTTCTGAGTTTTTCAACAGTTTCGTTCAAGTCTGGAACATGCTCCAATACATGCCACATAGTAATAGCATCATATTTTTTACCATCCAACTCATCCAAACTCATAAAAATATTTTTTTGGATTTGTTTTTCGGCAATGCTTCTTGCATCTGCATCAGGTTCAATGCCATCTGCTTGCCAACCTGCTTGTAAACAAGCATTTAAGAAAGCTCCTGTTCCACATCCATTATCAAGTAAAGTTCCTTTGGTTTGGGTATATTTCTGAACTAATTTTAACTTGTTTTTTAAGGCTATTTTTCTTACTCTATGATACACCCAATTGATAAGTCCTTTCTGTGTATCCGAATGTGAAATATAATTGTCTGATTTATAGTAATTTCCCAATGTATCCAACAATGGACGAGGAGAGGTTATCAAAAAGTTACAAGCTTTACATTCTTGAATTTGAAAGTTTTCCCGACTAACAGTATAATCTTTACAAACTAAAAAAGGGGAAAATTCTGTGCCATTGCAAACAGGGCATTGGTAAATAATATCTTCTGCCATAAGTTTTAATCTTTTTTATAAACCAATGCAACTGCTGTAGCTGTAATGCCTTCTTTTCTGCCTACAAAGCCTAACGTCTCGGAAGTAGTGGCTTTTATAGATACATCTTCTGCTTCTACTTTCATGATTTTAGCCAAAATTTCCTGCATTTGAGGAATAAAAGGATTGATTTTAGGAGCTTCTAAGCAAATCATAGCATCAATATTGCCTACTGCGTAACCTTTTTCTTCAATTTTTAGCATTACTTCGGCAAGTAGTTTTTTACTATCAATGCCTTTGTATTTGGGGTCTTTGTTAGAAAAATGATAACCAATATCTCTTAAAGCCAAAGCCCCTAAAAGTGCATCACAAATAGCATGAATAAGCACATCTGCATCCGAATGCCCTACAGCTCCATGTGTATGTTCTATTTGAATGCCACCCAGCCAAAAAGGATGATTTTCGGCAAGCTGGTGAACATCATAACCTTGTCCAATTCTAAATTTCATCGAAAATAAGTTTAAATAAAAGGGCGAATGATAAGTTCGCCCTGCAATTTATTTCTTTTTACCTTTAAGATCTGTATTTTTTGTATTTTTATAAGGATAAGAGTTATTAGCCCTATCTACATCTGCCATTCTTTCTGTAGGATCTATTTCAATTTTACTGATTTCTTTCACATCTGAACCCACTTTTAGAACATATTCTGGATAAACCCAACCCCAGTCATCCATTAAAATGGTAGTAGCTCCACTCATTTCTTCTTTTTTCTCACCACGCATCAGTTCTAAAGGAATATAATAACGTTCTTTTTTACCACTTTTATAAGTAACAACTAAATCTATAGGCATTGGCATTTCTCCTTTACGTTCTAAAACTACAGTGGTTTCATTATTTTCTGAACTAACAGCCTTGATTCCATAATCAATGGTTTTAGAAGTATACACCCAATATTCTTTGTACCAATCTAGTTCTAAACCAGATACTTTTTCCATTATTCTGATAAAGTCGTTAGCATTAGGGTGTTTGAATTTCCAAGTATCAAAATATTCTTTGATGCCTTTTGCAAAAGCATCTTTACCAATAATATAACTTAACTGATATAAAAATGTAGAACCAATAGAATAACTGCTGATACTGTAAGCTCTGTTTGTTCTGTAATGGTCTGCATGTGTACTTAATGGTTCATTCTGACCTGCTTTTACCAAAGCAAAATAATTTCTATAACTATCTACATGAGGGTTCTCAGCATTTGCATTAAAAATCTCATTCATTACAATATCTTCTGCAAAGGTTGTGAATCCTTCATCCATCCAAGAGTACAAACTTTCATTGGTACCCAAAACACCATAATACCAATTATGAATGGATTCATGTACCGAGACACCTACCAAACCTTCTAATTCTCTGTGTCTTCCTAAAATAAGGGTAGCCATAGGGTACTCCATACCTCCGTCACCACCTTGAATAAACGAAAACTGCTCATAAGGATATTTTCCAAAACGCTCATTCATAATTCTGAAAGATTTTACCATATAATCTGGTAATTGCTTCCATTTTTCTTCTACTTGGCGTTCTTTTTTATAAAAAAAGTGCATTTCAGGCAAATCTGCTTCTTTACGAATTGTATGCAAAAAATCAGGGTCAGCAGCCCACATAAAATCGTGTACATTAGGAGCTTTGAAATGCCAAGTAAGTTTATTGGAATTAGGTCTTTTTACAGCTTTTCCTTTTGTATCATAGCCTTTTCCTATTTCCTGAGCATTTTGTAAGTAGCCCGTGCCACCTACCATGTAAGTAGAGTCAATCGTTATTTTTACATCAAAATCTCCCCAAACACCATAAAACTCTCTACCAACATAAGGATTTGCATGCCAGCCCTGATAATCATATTCTGCCATTTTAGGATACCATTGAGCCATTGAATAGCGAACACCTTCAGCATTATCTCTGCCAGAACGTCTAATTTGGATGGGAACTTGCCCCTCAAATTCCATCTCAAAAGTCACTTGCGATTTAGGAGCAATAGGTTTTGCCAATGTAACTTCTAAAATAGTTCCTTCAATGGTATATTTTAAAGGAGTACCATCTTGTTTTAAAGAAAAAATCTTCTGATAACCAATTTCATTTTCTTTTAACTTAGAGATTCTGTCACGTACACGCCCATCAGGATCGGCAATAGTACGAGAACGTACATCCATAGCACTATTTGGCTGAAAAGCATTGAAGTATAGATGATAAAAAACCTTGTCTAATGTTTCGGGAGAATTATTAAAATATACTAATTTTTGTTTCCCTTTGAAACGATTAGTCTGAACATCCATGTCAATATCCATAGCATATTGGACACGTTGCTGCCAACGGTCTGCCTGAGCAAAAGCTCCAAAAGACAGTAAAAAGGCGATTTTTACTAGAAAGTATCTGTTTTTACTCATTATAATTGTGAAAGATTGATGAATATGCAAAAAATAACGCAACAAAAGTAGAAAAAATTTTAAGCTTCTTCTAAACATTTCAAAAGACTTATTTAAAAGTCTTAAATAGATGAATACTAATATAAATACTCCCAAGCACTTTGGTAAGCATCTAGTTTTTCAACATAGGCTAAAAATTTTTTATAAAAAGGATGATTTCCAAGTGTTGCCGAATCACCAATTACCACCAATTTCTTTTTGGCTCTTGTAAGAGCAACATTCAGCCTTCGGGTATCAGCCAAAAAACCGATTTCATTTTTATCATTACTCCTAACCAAACTAATAAAAACAGCCTCACTTTCTTGCCCTTGAAAGCTATCAACTGTACCCACACGTATATTTTCCTGATTTTCCAAAAGGCTTTTCAGGTAATTCACTTGTGCCTTATAAGGACTAATGACGGCAATAGGCACAGAAAATCTACTTCTAAAATCATCTAAAATTTTTATTAATAAATTTGCTTCTTCTGGATTGGATAGACTTAAATTTTCACCTTGTTTTTCCTCAAATCCACAGCCAGCAGTATCTATGAATACAAAAGGACGTTCTTGCTCACTTAAAACAATTTCTTTTACAGAATCATGGGCTATTAAATCTTGATGATAAAACTGCTCATTCGAAAATCCCATAATGTGTTCATGCATACGATATTGAACCTTTAACATGACAGAAGCATCAGGTTGTTTATGAATCAGTCTTTCTAATAGAGTTTCCCCCAACCCCATTTTCTCTGCCTCATAAGACTTGACGGTGGGAGGTAGCTGACAGTGGTCTCCAGCCAAAATAACTCTTTGAGCTTTACTAATAGGTATCCAGATGGCTGGGTCTAATGCCTGAGAAGCTTCATCAATAAAAACTGTTTGGTACTTTTTCTTGAAAATATAGTGATGGTTAGCACCTATTAAAGTACAAGCAATTACTTGAGCATTGTCTAAAATACTACTTGTGATAAAATCCTCTAATTTTTCAGCTTCTTGCGACGTACTTTTTGCTTCTTGTATCAGGAGTTTGCGTTGTTCACGTTCATTTGCTCCAAAATTTCTTTTGTACTTTTTACTCAAACTCCAATATTCATCAGCCTGTTTTCTAAGTGTTTTTATTTGTTTGTACTGTGAATGAGAAATAACTTTATGATCTAAAGTGTTATTCGCCACATTCTCACTTACTCTAATAGGATTACCAATTCGTACTACTTGTATATTCTTTTGAACAAGTTTTTCAACAATCCAATCTAAAGCCAAATTGCTGGCTGTGCACACCAATACTTGCTTTTCTGTTTTAAGGGTAAAAGCTATAATTTCGGCAAGTGTAGTAGTTTTACCTGTACCAGGAGGTCCATGAATAATAGCAACATCTTGGGCATTGATGGTTTTTTCTAGGGCTTCGATTTGAGAAAAATTAAGATGTGGATTTTGATAAAAACTTTTTTTCTGAATAAAATGAGCTTGTTTATCTCCAAGAAATATTTCTCTTAGTTCAGCTAAACGTGTATTTTCAGTTGATATTAAATTCTGGAGGGTTTTCTCCATTTCTGTATAAGTAGTTTCATCAAATAAAATATCAACCCCTAATTTTCCATCATCAAACCAATCGGGTAGCTCATCTACAGGCAATACGATAGTCATGGTATTTTGCCTTATTTTCTGTATGGTTCCTTGAATCCTATCTTTTTGGGCATTTTCTTGATTAGAAAATAAAGATACAGGCATTCCAGTTTGAAATTGATGAGGTTCATTTACAAGTTGAGTTCTCTCTACTTGTATTCTGATTTTATCAAAAACAAAGTCTGTTTCTAATAAGTTAATAGGATACCATGTAGTTCCTTGTAATTTACGTTCTTGTAAAGGTGTTTTAAGAATTTGTTCAGTATATAGTTGTAAATCTGTTTGCTTTTCTACTTGGAGGGCTTTAACTTGCTGGGCTAAAATTTCTTTAGAAGACATATTACCAATATATTTATCAATTAAGAGATAACAATTAACAAAACAAATATGAATTTAATTATTGCATTCTTAAAAAATATTTCTCTGATTACTTTTGCAGCAGTGTGGCTAATTCTTAATAAAAGCTATCCCAAAGAGATTTATGTAGGGAGTTATATCAATATACTTCATAAAGATTGGGTGTTGTATGTCTCTTTAGGCTTTATTGGATTATTTAACTTAATTATGATATTTTTTCTCAACTTATTACAAAATGTACCTATTACAAAATTAAATATTCCTAACAGTACTTTTTGGAAAGAAAATGAGATCAGTAGAGATGAATTTTATAAAGTATTGAAAGCTTGGTTTTTTACTTTCATGATAGCTATAAATTTTTATTCATCTTTCATGCTGTATAAAATATGGGACTTAAATACTCAAAATGAGGTAAGAGATTTATCTTTATACTGGTTATTAGGAATTGTGATAGTTTTTATTTGGCTAATATTTATAGGGTTTCGTTTCCGAATAAAGAAGTATTCAATTTTAGACTAAATTAATTTTATGATTAACAAATACTTAATAAACATTATTTAGGTAATAAAATTATGACAATGCGAACTTAATCAAAAAAAAGTTTCGCATTTTTTTTATTTTTCAATACTACTTACTACTTTTGAAAGAATCAACTTCTAAAAATAAAGCAAAGTTATGAAGAAAAAACTACTGTTTAGTTTTGTCTTTGTCTTAGCCTTTGTAATACAAGGTTTTGCACAAAGGACAGTATCGGGAACGGTAACCGATGATAAAGCTCAGCCCGTAATTGGAGCAACAGTTTTTGTAAAAGGAAATACAAAACTTGGAGCTGTTACTGATGTCGATGGTAAATACTCTATCAATGAAGTCCCAAATGGTGCCATATTAGTGGTAAAGGCTGTGGATTTTAAAGATAAAGAGACTAATAGTGGCTCACAAGCCGTTATTAACTTTTCTCTTGAGCCTGACCAAATTCAAGCAATTGAAGTAATTTCTACAGGTTATGGTGAAATTAGTTCTAGATCTTTTACAGGGTCTGCAGGAAGAGTAGGAAATAAGGAAATAGAAAACGTTCCTATTCAAAGTTTCGATCAAATTTTACAAGGACGTACACCAGGTATACTAGTACAAAGTTCTTCTGGACAACCTGGTTCTAGAGGTACAGTACTTATTAGAGGTATTGGCTCTGTAAATAGTAGCACAGATCCTCTGTATATTGTAGATGGTATTCCTGTTGATGCAAACTTCTTTGGAACATTAAATCCAAATGACTTTGAGTCTATGAACGTATTAAAAGATGGACCTGCTGTTGCTATTTATGGTTCTCGTGGTGCAAATGGTGTAATTGTGGTTACAACGAAAAAAGGTGTAAAAGATAGAAATGTTTTTTCATATAATGTGCAATATGGTGTAAGTACTCCTGATTACAACAGATTCTTACAAACCCTAAATTCTAAAGAGAAAATTCAAGTAGAAAATGAAATAGGTTTAGGATACTCTTTTGATAAAAATGGAGTAGGTACTCCTACAGATGCCGAAATGGAAAACCTTGCAAATACCTTTACAGATTGGAAGAAAGTATTATTTAAAAATGCAAGAACTGTACAACACGAAGTAACTGCTTCTGGAGGTTCTGATAAACTTAGATATTTTGGGTCATTAAACTATTATGATCAAGAAGGTACAGTTGTAAACACAAACTTTAAAAGATATTCAGGAAGATTAAACCTTGATTATGTAGACAAAAACTTTAGTTTTTCTTTTAAAAATACATTATCTTTTACAAATCGTAACTTTACAGATGAAGGAAATACCTCTATTGGTTCTCCTTTAAATGCTGTTTATTGGACTAACCCTTATGAAGTTATTTATGACCCAACACATATTTCTGGTTATAATGTAATCAATACATCTCCATCTAATCAACCAAACCCTTTAGAAGGACAGATGTTGAATAGAGATAAGTCAGATGATATCAAAGGTTTTTCTAGTATCATGGCTGAGTATCAATTACCATGGGTAGCGGGCTTATCTGTAAGAACAAACTGGGGTGTAGACTTGAATGCTAGAGAAAATGAGCTACTTGATCACCCTTATCAAATCAACTATCTACCAACATCTTTAGGTGGTACACGCTCTTCACAGAGAGATGGATTCTTCCAAAGAAGCTCAAGAAGAAGAATAGCTTACACAGGTACAACATCTATTAATTATGTAAAAGATATTAATGCTGATAACTCTTTAAGAATATCATTATTCCAAGAGGTTGTAGCTCGTCAATTCCGTACCTTTAATTTTACAGGTTTTGGATTGCAAAACCCTCTATTATTAAATGAAGCTGGTATTACAGCTGGTAGTGCTGCTCCAAATGATCCTGCCAATAATTATATTCCTACTGTTGGTGGTTTAACAACTAATAATGGATTATTTTCAGTATTCTTAGATGGTAGTTATACTTTCAAGAAAAAATACTCTTTCAGTGGTAACATCCGTAGAGATGGTTC
>Ga0209278_1001173_pt1 | contig 16501 bp, 12 predicted proteins | sample JI81BgreenDNA_FD_187504 | JGI IMG/M metagenome (GOLD analysis project Ga0209278, IMG submission 187504) | Wastewater effluent complex algal communities from Wisconsin, to seasonally profile nutrient transformation and Carbon sequestration -... | ecosystem: Engineered > WWTP > Effluent > Algae... | reverse complement strand
CCGATGATCGACACGATCTGCCAGTCCAGCCGATAGGCGGCGCCAAAGATCAGCAGGATGAGCCATTGCCCGGCCACGGCATAGCCGGCCGCCATCACCACCGCCGAACCGAAGGTGAGCAGTGCGAAACGGGGGCCGTGGCGGCCGGTTTCGCGCACCTCCCGCGACATCTGCGGCAGGAACACCGTGCTCAGGAAACGCTGGAACAGCTGCGTGGGTGTGTAGATCAGCAGCAGAGCCGCCGTGTAGATGCCGAGTTGCTCGGCGGGCAGCAGGGTGGCCCCCGCCAGCCGTTCCGATTGGGCCGAGAAGAACAGGATCGGCCCGTTGACCATCAGCGGCAGCGAATAGGCCCAGATGGTGGCGGCGCTGGGCCGATCGAAGGCGATCCGGTAGGGCCGCCGCGCCAGCAGGAAGGACATCAGCGTGGCGGTCAGCGACTTGGCCAGGATCACATAGATGGCCACCATGTAGCTCTGATCCACCAGCACCAGCAGCACGGCGGCGCCGGTGGCAAGCACGTCGGCCAGAAGATTGCCGAGCGAGATGTTGGACAGATCGCCGGAGCGCTGCATCCGGAACCCGTCATAATGGGTCAGGCCGATGCACAGAACCGATGCCGCCAGCACGGCAAAGGGCAGCACGTCGCCCGGCAGATCCAGCGCCCGGAAAACCGGCAGCGCCACGCCCATCAGCAGCGCCGCAATCAGCAGTGATCGGGCCAGCGTGATGGCGTGCGCGGTCGCCAGGATGGTCCGCTGATGGCCCTTGGCGTGGGCGACGACGAACTTGTTCAGGCCGGTGTCGCTGCTGGAATCCAGGAACTGCTGCAGCAGGATGAAGGTGGCGGCGATGCCATATTGTTCAGGGCCCAGGGCGCGTGCGATCACCGCGCTGCGCAGCAGCACCATCGCCTGGCTCAGGATCAGCGCAAACAGGGCAAAGCGGTTGCCGCGGACCATCTTGCGCAGGCTGTTCAACCGCACCCCGTTCCCACCATCTCTTGCCCCCGGCGCCGCAGCCGGCGCGATCACCACCGCTTCAGGCCGGAAGCGTCTTCGTGCCCTGCCTCGTTAAGGCCATGTCCGCATGGCAGCAATGGCATAATCAGCTGCAATGCCCGACGCGCGCGCCGCCCCGGGCAGGCTCCGCGCCGCCATGTCAGGCCAGCATCCTGTCGGCCACGAAGGCGTTGGCCTGGCGCTCGCGGCCGAATGTGCTCATCGGGCCATGGCCGGGCACGAAGGCGGTGTCATTGCCCAGCGGCCACAGCTTGGTGGTGATGGCGGTGACCAGATCATTGTAGTTGCCGCGCGGGAAATCGGTGCGGCCGATGCTGCCCTGGAACAGCACATCGCCCACGATCGCCAGTTTCGATGGCGCGTGATGGAACACCACGTGGCCGGGCGTGTGGCCGGGGCAGTGATAGACATCGAGTACGAGATCACCCACCGTCACCTGGTCTCCATCCTCAAGCCAGCGATCCGGCGTGAAGGCCTCGGCGCCGGGCACGCCATAGGCGGCGCCCTGTGCGGGGTTCTGGTCGATCCAGAACTTGTCGTCCTTGTGCGGGCCTTCGATGGGCACGCCCAGCCGCTTGGCCAGCACGCCGGTGAGGCCGCAATGATCGATATGGCCATGGGTGACGAGCAATTTCTCGATGGTGACGCCCTGTTCCTGCGCCACCGCCAGCAGCCGATCGATGTCGCCGCCCGGATCGGTGAAGGCGCCGCGCATGGTCTTGGTGCACCAGATCAGCGTGCAGTTCTGCTGCAACGGCGTGACCGGGATGATGACGGCCTGCAGGGGCGGTTTGGCGTTCATGCTGCCTGTGTGCCGCGCGGGCCGCGTTCGCGCAAGCGCCCGCTTCGCTGCAGGAAAGACCCATCATGTCTGTTCCGTAATGTTACGGGGTTGCCCCAGCCTGCTATCTCCCGTTCCTGACGGTGTGGGAGAATTTTGCGAATGACAGCAACAACCGGGCCGCTGGCCAGTTGGCGGCAGGATGTGCCAGCATCGATCGTGGTGGCGCTGGTGGCGCTGCCACTGTGCCTGGGGGTGGCGCTGGCATCGGGCGCGCCGCTGATTTCGGGGCTGGTGGCCGGCATCGTCGGCGGCATCGTGGTGGGTGGCATCAGCCGTTCGCCGTTGTCCGTCTCTGGCCCGGCGGCGGGCCTGACCACCATCGTGCTGGCGGCGATCACCAGCCTGCCCAGTTTCGAAGCCTTCCTGCTGGCGGTGTGCCTGGGCGGCGTCTTGCAGATGCTGTTCGCTGCCAGCCGCGGCGGCGTGATTGCCGAATTCGTGCCCGGTGCGGTGATCACCGGCATGCTGGCTGCCATCGGCCTGATCCTGATCCTGAAACAGATCCCGCATGCCGTTGGCTATGATGGTGATCCCGAAGGCGATTTCGGCTTCTTTGAAAGCGATGGCGAGAACACGCTCACCGCTGTCATCAACAGCCTGAACAACGACATATTGTGGGGCGCGGTGCTGATCGCCGCCATCAGCCTGGTGTTCCTGTTCTGGTGGGACAAGGCGCAACCCAAAAAGGGCCCGCTGAAGCTGGTGCCCGGCCCGCTGGTGGTGGTGCTGTTCGGCGTCGCCGCCAACGAGGCGTTCCGGCTCCATGCCCCTGGCCTGGTGATCGCGCCGACGCACCTGGTGCAGGTGCCGCTGTCAGCCACGCCGCTGGCGCTGGCCGATCAGATCCGGCTGCCGGATTTCACCGCCATCACCAACGCCAAGGTGTGGACCACGGGCCTCACACTGGCCATCGTTGCCAGCCTTGAATCGCTGCTGTCAGTGAAGGCGGTGGACGAACTGGATGCCAGGCGCCGCGTGACCGACAAGAACCGCGAGCTGCTGGCGCAGGGCACCGGCAACCTCGTGTCGGGCCTGCTCGGCGGCCTGCCTGTCACATCGGTGATCGTGCGGTCATCGGCCAACGTGGCGGCAGGGGCGGATTCGCGCCTGTCCACCATCCTGCACGGCATCTGGCTGCTGCTGGGGCTGGCGATCATCCCCGGCATCCTCAACCTCATCCCATTGTCGGCCCTGGCGGCCATCCTGATCGCCACCGGGTACAAGCTGGCCAAGCCGGCCTTGTTCATCACGCGCTGGAAGCAGGGTTACACCCAGTTCGCGCCGTTCGTGATCACCGTGGCCGCGATCCTGTTCACCGATCTGCTGATCGGCATCGGGATCGGGCTGCTGGTGGGCTTCGGCTTCGTCATCTGGCGGTCGGCCGGGAACATCATCACCTATGTCGAATATGGCGGCACGGTGATGGTTCGGGCGCGGCGCAACCTGCATTTCATGCACAAGCCGGCGCTGCTGGAAGCGCTGAACCGGGTGCCCGATGGCGCCAACCTGCTGATCGACCTGTCGGCCACCTCCTATGTCGATCTTGATTGCATCGACATCATCAACGGCTTCGTGAAGGCGGCCTCGTTCCGCGATATCGAAGTGCGGCTGCGCGCCGATCCCACCCGCAAGTCGGCCGCGATGATCAACGCCCCCATCACCCGCGCCCGCGCCACCTGAGGACAGCGAGATGAAAGAGATTGATCAGCTGCTGCTGTCAAACCGGGCCTGGGCCGCCGAGATGCTGGCCGAGAACCCTGAGTTCTTCCAGCGCAACATCAACTGGCAGCGGCCGGTGTTCCTGTGGATCGGCTGTTCCGACAGCCGCGTCGCGCCCGATCAGATGACGCAGGCGGTGCCCGGCGGCCTGTTCGTGCACCGCAACATCGCCAATCTGGTCTACCCCGATGATCGCAACCTGATGGCGGTGCTGGATTATGCCATCAACACGCTGGAAGTGGCGCACGTGGTGATCTGTGGCCATTATGGCTGCGGCGGCATCCAGGCGGCGCTGGACGGCGTGCCCGATGGGCCGATCGCGCACTGGCTGGAACATGCCCGGCAGGTGCTGAACGATCACCGCGGCGAGATCGAGGCACTGCCGCAAGGCGAGGAGCGGGTGAACCGGCTGGTGGAGGTGAATGTGCGCGATCAGCTGCTGCACCTGGCCAAGACCGCGCCGGTGCAGGCGGCGTTCGCGGCCGGGCGCGAAATCACCCTGCACGGCTGGGTCTATGATCTGCGCGATGGCCACATCAAGCCGCTGATGCGCATCACCGCCGATACCATCCTGTCGGAAGTGCCCAAGCCCGAACGCGTGCTGTTGTAACGAAAAGGGCCGCCGGGGTGCCCCGACGGCCCGCATTCGCCAGCGCCATGCGGCTTATTTGGCGGCGATCACCGTCAGTTCCACCAGGAACTGCGGGCCGGCCAGCGCGGCGACCTGCATGGTGGTGCGGGTTGTGGTGGTCGGGTTTTCGGCGGTGTTGAAGAACTCGGCAAAACCGGCGTTGAAGCCGGCGAAATCCATCTTGCCGTCCATGCCCGGCGCGGCGACCAGATAGGCGTCCATGCGCACGATGTCCTTCATGGTCATGCCGTGCTGGGCCAGCAGACCCTTGATCTTGTTCAGCGTGCTGATCGTCTGGGTCTTGGTGTCGCCCCATTCCTTGCCGCCCGGCGTGGTGGGATCGGCCAGGTTGCCCGACAGGTAGACGGTGGTGGCCTTGGCGCTCGCCTTGGCGGCGGTCAGGATGCGGCCGCCGGCCGGGCCGACCTTTTCGACATTGGCCTTCGGCGCGGCAAGGGCCGGCGCAGACAGCGCCATGGCAGCAGCGGCAGCAAGTGCGAACAGTTTCATGTGGGTTCCCCTTCGTGGTGTGACAAAACGAACGGGCGGCAGGATTGCCCTGCCGCCCGCTGTTGGCAAGCAATAATGCCCGCGCCCAAGCCAGAGTTGCTTAGAACTTGGCGGAAGCGCGCAGGTACCAGAAGCCGCCCAGCTGCCCGATCGGCGCGGTATCCGGGTAGATGGAGCCGTTGGCCGCACCGCCCGTGGACGGGAAGATGTTGCGGGTTTCGCGCTCCGGGAAGGTATTCAGCAGGTTCTGTGCACCCACCGCGACGCGGAAGCGTTCCTGGATGGTCACGCCCACTTCAAGATCGACACTGGCCTGTGCGCCAAACTTCTTCGGCCACGGATTTGGATAGAGCGCTGCCGCTTCGGCGGCGGTCACGCCCGGCGTTGCGCCAATGCCCGAGGTGATCGGATCGAAGAAGCTGGTGAAGCTGCCGAAGTAGTTCACGCGGCCGGTTGCATCGAAGATGCCGTTGCGCCAGTTGGTGGACAGCACCGCTCGCCAGTTCGGGTTCGAGAGCTCGATGTTGCCAACGCGGACATCATCGACCGGACGGAAGTTGGAAAGAACCCGCCCGTTGGCCAGCGTGCCGCTGATGACGGCGCGGTCGGTCACCTTGGTCTTGTTGTAGTTCACCGCCAGGCTGGAGTTGAAGCGGCCGATGCCGGTGTCCGCCTTGTGGCTGATCACCAGGTCGAAACCCTGGGTGCGGGTGTCGAAGGCATTGGTGAAGTAGCGCACGGCACCAAGTTCGGCCGCATCGCTGATGCCTTGCGCCAGCAGGAACTGCGCGTCGGTCAGGCCGCCCGGATTGGCCGTATTGGGGTTGATGTTGCCGGTGATCCCGATGCGGTCGGTCACCTTGATGTTGTAGTAATCAAGCGTGACGCTGAAGCCGGCACCTGGGGTAAGGACGACACCGCCCGAGAAGCTGGTCGACTTTTCCGGACGCAGCGGTTCTGCCAGGTAGAACTGGCCGATCTCGCTGTCCGGCCGAACGGTGGCAACGCCCAGCGGCACTGTCGAACCGAACGGGAAGGCAGTCGTCAGGTTCTGGGTGAACTGCTGGCCGGGCGTTGGCGCACGGAAGCCGGTGCTGAAAGCGCCGCGCAGGGCAATGGCCTCGGCGATTTCCCAACGCGCTGCGATCTTGCCGTTGAAGGTGTCGCCGAAGTCGTTGAAATAATCGTAACGCACGGCGGCATCAACGTTGAAACCTTCGAACAGATCGGCGCCGACATCAAGATAGGCCGAATAGTTGTTGCGGCCGCCTTCGATGACAGAGGCCGGGCCGAAGCCCTGGAAGCCGTTCGAACCCGGCAGCGAGGTCTGCGTGCGAACGAAGGTGGGAGCCGAGGCACCAAGCGTGGAGCATGGCACCGGTGCGCTCAGCGCGTCAACGCACTGGAACAGGCGCTGCGAGGCATAGGGGCCGACTTCCCACGACGCCCGGTCGCCCAGGCCAACTTCGAAGGCTTCACGGCGGGCTTCGAAGCCCCACGCGACGAACAGCGGCTTGGAAAGGCCAACTTCCACTTCGGTATTGAAGTCCGCGTTGAAGTTGAATTCCTTCTGGACGAACTTGCCCATGTAGAAATCGGTAGGCGTCGCCGGGCCGAGGGAGGCGTTGACCGTGTCGCTCATGAAGTAACGGATCTGGTTGGTACCGTACATCATGGAGAGATCGTAGTTGATCCCCAGTTCCTTGCCCTTGAAGCCGCCGACGATCCCGAGATCTTCATTGGTGGCTTCGAAGAACGGGACAAAGCCGTTGCGGAAGGTGGGGAAGCGATCGTCATTGTTCAGGTTGAACTGGGCGCCATTGACATCCCACTGCGGTCGGCCCTGGCTGTCGAAGCCGATACGGTCGAGGAACACCGGATTCACACCGCGGCCGGTGGTGGCGGTGCCAGGGCGGCCGGGGATCGGATCGTGCGTCGTCGAAACTGGCGTGCGCAGGTTGAAATCGTTGCCCTGGCGCTGCCAGCCATAATGGGCGAAGGCATAGAAGGTGGTATCGCCCGCCGGAATTTCCGTGTTGATCACGGCACGATAGGCGCGGTTTTCCGGGCCGCCGAGGCGGTTGCCGGTCGGCAGATCGGTGATAATGCCCTGTGCGGCCAGCGGCGCGATGCTCGGACGTGCAACCGAACGATCAAAGATGTTCTGATCGATGAACTCGCCGCTGATGTTCACGAAGCCGCCATCGTCGCCGATCTTGGCGCCATAGCTCGCAGAAATCTGCGTGTCCTGCCCGTCACCGCGATAGGACTGGCCATAACGGGCCGCCACTTCGAGGCCGAGATCCTTCTTCAGCAGCAGGTTGATCACGCCGGCGATGGCATCGGAGCCGTATTGCGCCGCAGCGCCATCGCGCAGCACGTTGACACCGGCGACCGCGCTGGAGGCGATCTGCGAAAGGTCGGCGCCCTGGGCACCGGCATTGAGCGCGCCGCCAGACACCTGCACCAGCGAGGAGCGGTGCATGCGCTTGCCGTTGACGAGCACGAGGATCTGGTCGGACGGCAGGCCGCGCAGGGTGGGCGGGCGCACGAAGGCAGAAGCGTCGCCCAGCAGGTTGCGCTGCTGGTTGAACGACGGCACCAGCGTCTGCAGGATGGTCTGCAGCTGCGGCGAGGGCTGCGCCTTGAAATCATCGGCGGAAAACACGTCGACGGGGACCGGGCTGGTCAGCACGGTGCGGTCGCTGCGGCGGGTGCCGGTGACGACGATGGTGGAATCTTCGGAGGCGCCGGCGGCGGCAGCGGCCTGATCTTCTGCGGCTTCGGCTTCGGCAGCGGCGGCATCGGCGGCCAGGGCCGGCGCGGCCATGCCAGCCAGCGCCATGGCAACCAGCGAGGTGGCCAGTCGGAAATCGGTCTTCTCAAATCGCGTCATGTCAGTCCCCTGGTTCGTTTGGTGCCAAATCGGCGATCGTGTCTGGCCGCCCCTGCACGGCCATTCACCACCAGCCTCCTGGCGGGCCACACCGGCGATGCGAAGGCTGCACCCCCCGCAACACCGCGTTGCCGCAACAACTGGCAACGCCCCCGGTGCCTGTCGACAAAGCCCTTCTTTCAGGCCTGCAACGGGAACCCGGCGTCGCTGACTCACTCGATTATGGAAGGCGCCAACATACGCCATTTGCGCACCCTGAACTTTGGCCGCCGGGCTGTTGCCGCAATGTTACACTTGCGTGGGCGCACAAGGCGCAATGTCATTGCGCAGAAATAGCTGATTCCTGTGTGTGAATTACAAAGCCAATGCTTTGGCCATTGGCACGAAGCGCACCGGCACGCCGCCGCAATCAAGATCAATGGGCTGGCCGCCCACATAACCGTGCGCAGCATAGAAAGGCTCACCGGGCAGGGTGGCCATCAGTTCGGTGCGGGCGAATCCGGCGCCCGCCGCCGCATCCTCGCACGCTTTCAGCAGCGCTGCGCCCACCCCGCGCCGGGCGGCGTGGGGGGCGACGAAGAAGGCGCGGATCTTGGCGGCATCGCGTGCCGGGTCGAGCAGGCCGGATGCGCGGCCGGCAAACCGATCGCCGCCGAACAGCGTGGCGCGCTTGCTCCAGCCGCCGCAGCCGGCAATCCCGTCTTCAGCCTCTGCCACCAGATAGGTGCCATCGGCCACCAGTTCGCTGTCCACGCCGAACACGTGGGCGATGGCGGCCTCGGTTTCGGCAGGGGTGTAATAGCCCTGGCTCAGGACGCGGGCAGAGGCGGTGATGATCGCTTCCAGCGCCGGAATCTCGTGGGGCAGGGCAGGGCGGATGCTGAGCTTGGTCATGGCGCCCGTTGTCATGCGCGATACTGGGTGCGCCCGTCCACCACGGTTTCGAGGATGGGGATGTCCTTGATGCGTTCGGGCTTCACCATGGTCGGGTCTTCGCCCAACACGACATGATCGGCCAGCTTGCCGGCGGTGAGGCTGCCCTTGATTGCTTCTTCCTTCGCGGCCCAGGCACCGTTCAGCGTGTTGATGCGGATGGCCTCCAGCACGGAAACGCGCTGGTTGGCGCCCCAGGTCTCGCCGTTCCAGCCGGTGCGGGTCACCATGCCCTGGATGCCCATCAGCGGCGCGAACGGGCCGGGGAAGAAATCGCTGCCGGCGCACACCTTGATGCCGTGATCAAGGAAACTGCGGAAGGCCATGGCGTTGGCCATCAGTTCCTTGCCGTAATAGCCGAACTTGTCGCTGTTGTAATAGGCGTAACTGGTGAACGGCGCCGGGACCGCGCCGATGGCGGCCATGCGCTTCAACAGGCCTTCGTTGACCAGCGTGCAGTGGGTGATCTTGGGCCGCAGATCCTTCACCGGCACCCTGGCCAGCGCGCGTTCATAGGCGGTGAGCAGCATGTCGATCGCCACATCGCCATTGGCGTGCACGTTGGGCTGGATGCCAGCGCGCACGATCCTTTCCACCCAGGCATCCAGCACGTCCTGCGGTTCGGTGATGTTCCCGTAATAGGCCGGGGTGCGCCCGGCATAGGGCGTGGAAATCGCCATGGTGCGTTCCGAAAAACTGCCATCGGCCAGATGTTCGGCGGTGGCGCCCAGCCGGATCCAGTCATCGCCGAAGCCGGTTTTCAGCCCGCTGGCGATCATCTGATCGAGGAAGGCGCCGCGCGCCTCGTAACTCACCCGATGGGTCAATTGGCCGGCGGCGCGCACATCCTGGATGGCGGCCATGTCGCCGCCCTGATGGTGCACGCTGCTAAGGCCGTATCGGCTGAAGGCGGCGCTGATGTGCGCCATGCCGGCGCGCGCGCGCCGGGCCCTTTCGGCCGCGTCGATGGTGGGGCGCTGGCCCTTTTCCTCCACGATGTCGATGGCATTGTCGGTGATGCGACCCGAAAGCCGGCCATCGGGCAGCCGATCGAAGGTGCCGCCGGGCGGGTTGGGCGTGTCGCGTGTCACGCCGGCCAGCGCCAGCGCCTTCGAATTGACGAACACCGTGTGGCCGCCGCGGTGGCGCACCATCACCGGATGCGTGGTGCTCACCTTGTCCAGATCATCCACCGTCAGCTGGCGTCCGTCCTTCAGCTTGGTGTCGTCGTGGAAATAGCCGTCCACCCAATATCCCGGCGGCGTCTGCGCGGCCTTGGCCCGCAGTTTGTCGATGATCGACTGGATGGTGACGAACTCCACCTCGAACGGGTTGCCCACCAATGTTTCATAGAGCAGCACTTCGCCAATCGGGTGATTGTGGCAATCGATGAAGCCCGGCACCACGCAGGCGCCCTTCAGATCGACCAGTTTCGTGCCCTTGCCGGCCAGGCTGCGCACGTCATCGCCGCCCACCGCCATGATGCGGTTGCCCTTCACCGCCATCGCCGTGGCGGTTGGCCGGGCATCGTCCATGGTGATCAGCCGGCCGTTGAACAGGATGGTATCGGCATCGCCCTCGTGCGCGGCGGCACGTGCTGCCCAGGTGGCCCACACAGCGCCCGCCATCACCTGCCTGCGATCCATCGCCATTCTCCCCCGTTTGCTGGCGGGATGATTGCGCCGATGCCGCGTGGCGGCAAGTCCTTCCCCAATCCGCCAGTTTTTCGCGGACGCCATGCAGCCCACACTGGCCGCCGGAAGGGGACTGACCATGGATTTCGCACTGCCCGCCGATCTGAAGGCCTATCTGGCCGAACTGGATGGCTTCATCGAGGCCGAGATCAAGCCGCTGGAGAACCAGGACGACAATATCCGCTTCTTCGATCACCGCCGCGAATGGGCACGCACCGATTTCGAGCACGGTGGTTTGCCAAGGCGCGAATGGGAACTGCTGCTGCGCGAAGCCACCATCAGGGCAGACAAGGCCGGCCACTGGCGCTTTTCGGCGCCGAAGAAATATGGCGGCAAGGACGGCAGCAATCTGTGGATGGCGGTGATCCGCGATCATTTCGCCGCCAAGGGGCTGGGCCTGCACAATGATCTGCAGAACGAACACAGCATCGTTGGCAACTTCCCGTTTGTCGCCATGTTCGAAACCTTTGGCACCGAGGCGCAGAAGGAGGAATTCATCCTGGGCGGCTTTGCCCGCAAGCGCATCACCGCCTTCGGCCTCACCGAACCCAGCCACGGCAGCGACGCCACCCACATGGAAACCCGCGCGGTGCCGGAAACCCGCGACGGCGTGCCCGGCTGGCGCATCAATGGCGAGAAGATGTGGACGACCGGCATGCACGTGGCCACCCACTGCGCCACCTTCGCCCGCACGTCGGGCGCCGATGGCGCGGCGCGCGGCATCAGCTGCTTCCTGGTGCCCACCGACACGCCCGGCCTGAAGGTGGAGGAATATCTGTGGACGTTCAACATGCCCACCGATCACCCGCGGGTGAGCTTCACCGATGTGTGGGTGCCCGAAACCGCGCTGCTCGGCCCGCCCGATGGCGGCCTGGCGCTGGCGCAGAGCTTCGTGCACCAGAATCGCATCCGGCAGGCGGCGTCATCGCTGGGCGCCGCCACCTTCTGCGTGGAGGAAAGCGTGAAATACGCCCGCAGCCGCAAGCCGTTCGGGGAGGCGCTGTCGAAGAACCAGGCCATCCAGTTCCCGCTGGTGGAACTGGCCACCCAGTGCGAGATGCTGCGCCTGCTGATCTACAAGACGGCGTGGGACATGGACCACATGCCCCACGAAGCCATCGAGCACGAACTGTCTGACAAGATCTCGATGTGCAACTATTGGGCAAACCGGCTTGTCTGCGAGGCGGCTGACCGCGCCATGCAGGTGCACGGCGGCATCGGCTATAGCCGGCACAAGCCGTTCGAGCATATCTTCCGCCATCACCGCCGCTATCGCATCACCGAAGGATCGGAAGAGATCCAGATGCGCAAGGTGGCGGCCTATCTGTTCGGCTATCTGGGGCCACGGAAGAAGCAGTTCGCGAACCTGTAAAGCTTCGCTGATCTTGGGGGTGGGCATGACGACACTGGCGGTGAACAAGGCGGAACTGGCAGCCACCATGGCGCTGCCCGATCCGCCGCCGCCAGTGGCGGGGCAGGCGCGTTTCCTGGTCGAGAAATTCGCGCTGACCGCCAACAACGTCACCTATGCCGTGCACGGCGATGATTTCGCCTATTGGCATTTCTATCCTTGCGCCGAGTTGGGGCTTGGCATTGTGCCGGTGTGGGGCTTTGCCGCCGCAGAGGCCAGCACCGTGGAGGCCGTCACTGCCGGACATCGGTTCTTTGGTTACTGGCCGATGGCCAGCGCCGCCCTGCTGGAGCCGGCGGCGGCCAACCGCGCCGGCTTCACCGATGGCGCCGCCCACCGCGCCCAGCTGCCACCCTTCTACAACCGTTACAACACGGCCGGCAGCGATTGGGGGTCCGATGATCTCCAGTGCCTGTTCCGCCCGCTCTATGCCACCAGCTTCCTGATCGATGCGCTGCTGTCGACGCGGCCGGTTGATACGCTGCTGCTGTCGTCCGCCTCGTCGAAAACCGCGCTGGGCGTGGCGCAGGCGGCCAAAGGGCGCCAGCGCGTGGTTGGCCTCACCTCGCCGGGCAATCGCGCCTTTTGCGAGGCCACCGGCTATTATGATGTGGTGCTGCCCTATGCCGATGTCGCCGCGGTGCCGGGCGATGCCATCGCCTTCGTCGATTTTTCCGGCAATGGCGCCCTGCGGCTGGACGTGCACACGCGGCTGCAGGGCCGGCTGATGGAAAGCCATGTCGTGGGCGACACGCACTGGCAGACAGCCAATGTGGCCGAACTGCCCGGCCCGCCGGCTGAATTGTTCTTCGCGCCAACAGTGGCCCAGGCGCGCGTGGCCGAATGGGGCGCCGCCGGTTTCGACGCGCGGCTTTCGGCGGCATGGAAGCGCTTTGCCGGCACGCTGGATTGGCTGAAGATCGAAACGGCGAGCGGCCGTCATGAAGTGGCGGACGCCTGGGCCGATCTGGTGCGTGGCCGCATCAACCCGGCGGTGGGTCTGATCGCCAGCCTGTGATCGTTCAGCATTTCGAAAGCCGGTGATTGCCATTGGCAGGACAACAAGACGGCCATCGGCGGACAACGTGTCGCAAATTGCGGTCTTGAGCGCATCGTTACACCCGCGTAAGAGGCCGCGCTTGACGGCCTGTCCGGGAGGACGGGGCGTGAACAACCAATAGGCGCCCCCCGTTCAACCAGCGCCGGATGGAGGAACTGAGAATGAAGCTTCTGGGTTTTGTTGCTGCCGCCCTGGTGATCGCTGCTCCGGCTGCCGCCAAGGAAATCACCGTCAAGATGCTGAACAAGGGTGCCGAAGGCGCCATGGTGTTCGAACCGGCGTTCATCAAGGCGATGCCGGGTGACACCGTGAAGTTCGTCGCCACCAACCCCGGCCACAACGCCCAGACCATCCCCGGCATGCTGCCGGCTGGTGAAGCTGAACAGAAGGGCGCCATGGGCAAGGATTTCGTCCTGAAGGTCGGCAAGCCGGGCATCTATGGCATCAAGTGCCTGCCGCACTTCTCGATGGGCATGGTTGCCGTGGTGCAGGCCGGCAACGGCCCGTCGGCCAACCTGGCCGCTGCCAAGGCCGTCAAGCTGTCGCCGCTGGCCACCAAGCGCATGACCGCCTACCTGGCCCAGGCCAAGTAAGCGCATTTTCCCGCTGACGAGAACGGCCGGGGCGGCAACGCTCCGGCCGTTTTCTTTTGTGGCCGTTTTCTTTTGTGGCCGTTGACGCCGGGTGGTCCACCGTGCAGCAACACGGGCAAGAGGGGGCACGATGGACAAACCGCATCGCCAGCTGGGGCTGGTCGCCGCCTTGGCGCTGGTGCTGGGCAACATGGTGGGATCGGGTGTGTTCCTGCTGCCGGCCACGCTGGCGCCCCATGGCTGGTCGGCGCTGGGTGGCTGGGCGATCGCCATCGCCGGCACGCTGGCGCTGGCCGGATGCTATGCGGCGCTCAGCCGCCGCATGCCCGGCCTGTGCGGCCCCTATGCCTTTGTCGATGAAGCCTTTGGCGCCAACGCCAGCTATTTTTCGGCGTGGAGCTACTGGATTGGCGTCTGGGTGGGCAACGCCGCGCTGGCCGTGGCGGTTGTCTCCAATCTCACCGTGCTGTGGCCCGGGCTGGCCAGCGTGCCGGGGCTGGGCGCCGGCGCGGCCATGGCCGTGCTGTTGCTGGTGACCCTGATCAATCTGGCGGGCGTGCGCGTCGTGAGCGCGGTGCAGCAGGCCACCACGGCCATCAAGCTGGTGCCGCTGATCGCCGTATTGGCCATCGCCGGCTTCGTGCTGGCCACGAAGGGGGAGGCGGCGGTGGTGACGCCGCCCACCGCGATGGACTGGGGCGCGGTGACCACCTGCGTCACGCTCACCATGTGGGCTTTCCTCGGCTTTGAATCGGCCACGCTGCCGGCAGACAAGATCCGCAACCCCGAATTCACAGTGCCGTTCGCCACCATCGCCGCGCCGGCGCTGGCGGGTCTCCTCTACATGGCGATTTCAGCGGCGATGATCGCGCTGGTGCCGGCAGAGGCCCTGGCCGCATCGAACGCGCCCTTTGCCGATTTCGCCGCGCCCTTCCTCGGCAGCGAAGTTGCGGCGCTGATCGGCCTGTTTGCCGCCATCTCGGCGCTGGGATCGATCAATGGCCTCACGCTGGCCGCGGCCGAGCTGCCCCGGGCGCTGGCCCATGCCGGGCAGTTCCCGCCCAGCTTTGCCCGGCTCAACAAGGCCGGTGCGCCAGCGGCCTCGCTGTGGCTGGCCGGCGGGCTGGCGGCGGTGCTGGTGGTGATGAACTACAGCCGCAGCCTGGCCAGCCTGTTCGAATTCACCATCCTGGTCGCCACGTCGGCGATGCTGGTCGGCTATCTGGCGGTGGCGCTGGCGGCGCTGAAGCGGCTGGGCGGTGTCCTGCGCATCGTGGGGCTGGCGGGCACGGCTTATGCGCTCTTCGCACTCTATGCCGCCGGGCTTGAACCGAACCTTTGGTGCATCGGCCTTGTTGCGGCCGGCCTGCCCGTGCTGCTCTATGCTCGCAGCCGGCCGTAGGGTTTCGTTAGCTTACACCCGCAAGCGGCTGTAAACGCGCCTGTCCGCCAATATCTCCCGCGCCGCATTGTGCCCAGGCGCACCGGTCACGCCGCCGCCGGGATGGGCGCCGCTGCCGCACAGATAGAGGCCGCGGATCGGCATCCGATGATCACCATGGCCCAGCACGGGCCGGGCGGCCCACAATTGATCAAGGCTGATGCGGCCGTGGAAGATATCGCCGCCCACCAGCCCGAACTTGCGTTCCAGATCGAGCGGTGAATGGATCTGCCGCGCAATGATGCTGGCCTTGAAGTTGGGGGCGTGCGCGGTCACCGTGTCGATGATCAGATCGGCAACATCCTCGCGCACATCGTCCCAGCTTTGCCCGTTTGGCAGTGTTGGCGCGAACTGCTGGCAGAACAGGCTGGCCACGTGCCGCCCCGGCGGTGCCAGCGTGTCGTCCAGCGTGGAGGGGATGAGCATCTCCACGATGGGCTGGCGCGACCAGCCGTGGGTTTTTGCATCGGTGAAGGCGCGGTCCATGTAATCCAGCGATGGTGCCATGATGATGCCGGCGCCAAGATGCGCGCCAGGCCCCGGCAGCACGGAAAAATCCGGCAGTTCCGACAGCGCGACATTCATGCGGAACGTGCCCGAACCGGCGGCATAGCCATCCATGGCGCGCGCGAAATCGGCCGGCACATCGGCGCGGTCCACCAATTGCCGGAACAGCAGCGCCGGGCCGGCGTTGCTGGCCACGATCGGCGCTTCCAGCACGCGGCCATCTTCCAGCGTCACGCCGCGCACGCGGTTTCCATTTGGGCCGCCCGCCACGTTCACCCGCGCCACCCGCTCGTCCAGCCCGATGGAAACACCAGCCGCAGCGCAGGCCTTCGCCATCGCCTGCGTGATGCTGCCCATGCCGCCGATGGCATGACCCCAGGCGCCCTTGATGCCACACGCCTGCCCGAACACATGGTGCAGCAGCACATAGGCCGAACCCGGCGTGTCAGGGCTGGCGAAATGGCCAACGATGGAATCGAAGCCCAGCACCGCCTTGATCGGGTCGCTTTCAAACCAGCCATCCAGGAATTCGCGGGCCGAGCGGGTGAACAGGGCGAGCAGGTCGCGCTGTTCGGCGGCGTCCAGCCCCAGCAGCGGCCATCCCTGCACGGCCAACGCCGCCAGCCCCTTCAGCCCGCGCCCCGGCGGCGTCTGCAGCGCCAGCCGCCGCATCTGATCGGCCAGCACTTCCAGCCGCGCATCATAGGCCGGCAGGGCGGCGGCGTCCTTCGCCGAGAAGCGCGCCACCTCGGCCTGCGTCTGCCCGGCACCCAGCTTCAGATAGTCGCCGTCCAGCGGCAGGAAATTGTTCAGGGGCCGCAGCACGATCTTCAGACCATGATCGGCCAGCCGCATGTCGGCCGCCACCTTTTGCTGCAACAGGGAAACGGTGTAGCTGGCGGTGGAATTGCGGAACCCCGTCGCGAACTCCTCGGTCACGCACGCCCCGCCCACCACGGACCGCGCCTCGCACACGTGCACCTTCAACCCGGCCTGCGCGAGATAGAAGGCCGTCACCAGCCCGTTGTGGCCACCGCCAATGATGATCGCATCCAGCCGCATCCCGATCGCCCATGCCGGGCTGCCGGCCACCGGTCAATTCTCCCGCACGGTCTGCGACGGCGCGGCGTCGCCAGCCTTGCGCTTTGACAGGCCTTCACCTAGGGCAGGCACAGATCGGGGAGTGGCGCAGTCTGGTAGCGCATCTGCTTTGGGAGCAGCACTCCGACCTATGCCTTGC
>Ga0209278_1001172_pt1 | contig 16501 bp, 16 predicted proteins | sample JI81BgreenDNA_FD_187504 | JGI IMG/M metagenome (GOLD analysis project Ga0209278, IMG submission 187504) | Wastewater effluent complex algal communities from Wisconsin, to seasonally profile nutrient transformation and Carbon sequestration -... | ecosystem: Engineered > WWTP > Effluent > Algae... | reverse complement strand
CCGCCGCGACCTGTTCGCCGAAGGCGATGCCGGAACCTACCTGACCGACGCCGCACTGCTGGAAACGCTGGTGTGCGGCAAGCTGGACGCGCATGCCGAGCACGTGCGCGCCGAGGGTTGGGCGTGGGTGGAAGCCGTGCCGCACATGAGCTACGCAGAGCGGCAAGCGTTCCAGAACGCGCCGCGCCAGCGCCGCGAACCGACCGCCCGCGAAGCCCGCCGCATCGCCTCGCTGCAAACCCGCCTCGACAAGATCGACGCCGAACTGGAAGAAGCCTACGACGCCGAGGACGAGGACAAGACCGAGGCGCTGGAACCGCGCCGCGAACAGGTCGCCGGGGAACTGCAAGCCGTGGAGGAAGCCTTGCAGGGCTACGCCCCGGACGTGCGCGCCGTGGCCGGTGCCATCGTCACCCTCGACCGCAGCGGCGAAGCCGTGATTCATCGCGGGCTGCTGCGCGAAGCCGAAGCCAAGGCGCTGCGCACGCTGGAACGCTTGCGGCAGGGTTTCGGCAGCGCGGAAGGCGAAGCCGGGAACGACGACGAAGGCGAGGACGCCGAGCCGCCCAAGGCCGCGAGCCTGTCCGACCGGTTGGCGCAGCGGTTGAGCGCGCACCGTACCGCCGCGCTGCAAATCGAAGTCGCCCGGCATCCGCAAGTCGCGCTGGCCGCGCTGGTGCATGGCATGGTGCAGGCCGTCCTGCAGGACGGCCACTACCACGACGGCCTGCCGCTCGGCGTGCGCCTCACCGTGAAAGACCGGCTGGAAAGCATGGCCCCGGACTGGCCCGATTCGCCCGCCGCCGTAGCCCTGCGCGAGTTGCAGCAAGTCGCTGGCGAAGCGTTGCCGCAAGACGGCGCCGAACTGTTCACCGCGCTGCTGGCGATGGAGCAAGGCGAACTGGTGCGGTTGCTGGTGGTATGTGTCGCCGCTACGGTGGACGTGGTGACACCCCGCGCCACGCAGCGCCAGCCCGGCGCGGAACTGGCGCAGGCCGTAGGGCTGGATATGGCCGCATGGTGGCAGCCCACCGCAGACGGGTATTTCCAGCATGTGCCGAAGGCCGCGATTCTGGAAGCCGTGGGCGAGTTCGCGCAGTCGCACGCTACCCGGCTGGCGAAGTTGAAGAAGGCCGACATTGCCAGCGAGGCAGAACGGCTGGTCGATGGTACGGGCTGGATGCCCGCCATCTTCAAGGCCGAAGGCCCGCAGGATGCCGCGCAGGAGGAAGGCCCGGAGCAGGACGCCCCGGAGGATGCCGAAGCAATGGCGGATGAACCCGCCGAGGCGCTGGCCGCTTGACCCACGCTGGAGGCAAGCGCCCCGGCCTCGACCGGGGCGCTTTGCTGGAAGGAGAAGCTCCCATGACCCGCACCACCAGCCGCCCGCGCATGGCGGTGATCTACGCGACCGGCACGGTACGCGCCCGCCGCTGGCACGGCGATGGCGACGTGCGCGGCTACCGCCCGCCCTCGGGCTGGACGGCCCGCGCCGATCTCACCGACATTCACCCCATCACGGGCCGAGCCTCTCCGCGCGCCGTGTGGTGGCTCATCGAGACGAAGGAATAACCGCGATCAGCACCGCGCCCAAGCCGTTCCGCCCTGGGCGCGGTGGACGCAAAAATCCGGGCGCAGCAGTGGCCGCGCCCGGTGTTCAAAACCAACAGCCGAATCAGAACGCCGCCGCCATCGTGGTGGCTCAGGCGGCGTTGAAACACCCCTCTGGTAGCCTCATATAGCGCGCTTCAAGTGCTTTACGTGGTTAAACAATGAACTCCAGAAGGAGAAACTAGATGAAGATTGCCGAAATTTTGAAAGACCTTGATGCCGAGAACGACCCGGACGAGATTCTTGTTGAACTCACGTCGGATGCTCTGAAGCGGTGCAACCTGCAACTCGCGCTGGAAAGCATATGGGTGTCTTCCGGGCACAAAGACTGGATGTACCGAGTTGACCCGCCAAATCCAAGCATTCCATTGAAGCGCCATGTCCACATCGCAAAGAGCAAACACACCAGCTCGAAAAGCATGCAGGCGTCATGGAATGACGATGGTAGTCGCCACGACAAAGGGTCTTTCAATACCTCCGTCGGAGACACGGCGCGAGTGCGCGAGATTGCGAGGACGGTTTTGCAGCTTCCGCCAAATGTCACGCTCGAAAGCGCTGGCAGTTCCCGCGCTGGAGCTTCCTTTGTTGAAGAAGCCTGGTTCTCTACAGATAGGAAAATAGCCTACGTTTCCATCCGCGCGCTTTGAGCGTCGCGTGCTGTGAGCGTGTCGGCGCAAGCGCCGCCGGGCTTTCGGGCTGCGCCCCGTGCCGTCCATGCCGTCACGGCCATTCGGCTTCAATCCCTCACGCCTTCGCGCCTGCGGCGCTGCGCGCTTCGCTTGCCTCCGGGGGAAAGCCCTGCGGGCTATCCCCGCCGCGCGATGCTTGGCGCCCCTCGATGCCGCCGAACCGGCTGCACCGGATCGGCCCGGCCAGCGCCCCGCCACGATGGGCGGGGCGCTGGCGAACACGCTGGCGCTCGCTGCGGCAGGTTGTGCAGGTGCGTGCCGTCCTCGACGCTGGCGGTTCCTGCCCATCACGTCACGAAGGACGGTTCACGGACTACCCGCCCGGCATCGCTATGGAGCTTCCACGCCACGCCTCAAGACCGGCGCCGCAAGGTGCGGCGGGGGCGTTCTCGCCCGTCATCGGGTGCTTGACCTGGCCCGCGTCAGCGGGCGAGCCGGAGAAGCCTTCGGGCGGGGATGCCGAGTCGGCACCATCTCCTTTCGGAGCGGTTCGGCCCAAGGCGTCCTTGTCTCGTTGTGAATCCTGGCGGTGGCGCGGCTGCGCCTCGGGCTTCATGGCTGCAACCGTCCGGCGAAAACAATTTCCCCTGCGCTGCGCGCATTCCTCGCGGGCCAAATTCTTTTCGCCTCCCGGCTCTCCACTGCGTTGCGACCGCAAGCGGTGCAGCCAGCCCGTCCCCCGCCGGCCGGATCACAACAAGGACGCGATGGGCGCGAACCTTGTTCAACCGAAAGGAGAAAACATCATGGCCAACATCGGCACCTTCACCACCGACAAAGACGGCTTCACCGGCACGCTTCGCACCCTGACGCTCAACGTCAAGGTCAAGCTGGTTCCCAACGACAAGGGCAGCAGCGAGAACGCCCCCGATTTCCGCCTCCAGGCCGCCAGCCACGACATCGGCGCGGCGTGGAAGAAGACCAGCGAGGCTGGGCGCGAGTACCTGTCCGTGACCCTCGATGACCCTTCGTTCCCGGCAGCGGTCTATGCCCGCCTGATCGAAGGCGAGGACGGCACGCACGACCTGATCTGGTCGCGCAGCAAGCCCCAGGCGGCGTGACCGCCGCAGCGCCCCGCCCATCGCGGCGGGGCGCTGTGCTGCTAATAGCAGCACATCACCGCATCACGCGCGCGGCTCCGCCGCGTCGCGTTCGCTCAACACCGCCTCCAGCTCTTGGCGCACCTGCGCCAGCAGCTCGTCGGCCTTGCGCGGGCTGTCGCCCGCGTAGGCCAGTGTCAGCAGCGTGAGCGGATGGATCTCCATCACCTCGCACAGCTCGGCCAGCTTATTCAGAGTCGGGCTTTTGAGGTCGCGCTCCAAGGTACTCATATAGGTGCGGCTGGACACGTCAGAGAAGGCTTCCTGGCTCAAGCCACGCGCCTTTCTGACTGTCTTCAACGCCTTCGCCAGTGAGTTCCCAGCCGCCACCTATGGTTTCCTCTCAAAAACCAAGATGACATCCCATTGCGCCCTATAGGGCTACAATCTATAGTGTTCATTTGGTGTTCTCCGTTTTTGTGCCTTTACGGAAATCCGTATCGACGGATTCCGGCAAAGCCATAGAACCGCATACGTGCTTGCGCACGAAGGCGCAAATCCGGTTTCGTGGTTCTGCGCTTCGACGTGAAACCGCATTCGTGCATCATTGGATTTGTGGGATTGCCGACCATGCCCCAGCCATTCGCCACCGCCCCGGAGCGCGCGCAACTGCTCGCCAACGGCGAGGCCCGCGCCGCTGGCCGGGCCATCGACCCGGTGCCCGTGGTGCGGCTGTTCACCCCGGACGCGCACGTGACCTGGCTGCTGGCCGCACTCGATCCTGCCGATGGCGACACGGCCTGGGGCCTCATCGACCTGGGGATCGGGATGCCGGCACAGGGCACCGTCAAGCTGTCCGAGCTGGCCGGCATCGTTGGGCCGCGCCAGCAGCCCGTGATGCGCGACCTCTATTTCCGTCCCACGCGCACGCTGTCGGAGTACACCCGCGCGGCCGAGCGTGACGGCGCCATCCCGGACTGAACACAGCCTACTGTGACTTTTTCAGTCTGGTGTCATGCCGGGCAGCTCTCAATCGGCATTCTTGCGGCGTAGCCCCACCAGTCTGATCCAAATAGACATGATGGCTGGCGCGGGCTGCGGCAGGCTGGCCTGTGCAGCACTCCAACTCGGGGCGCTGTCGCCGCAGCATTGAGACGAATACCGCAACGCATCGGAGCCAATCGGTCTTGACAACCCGATCCACCTTTTTGACCCATGACCTTTTGACGATGGCGATGTAGCGCGCAGTCCTTCCGTGGCGGCGAGTCCTGTTCGCAGGAGGTGGCGTCATGGTCGATCACAGCGCCGAGCCTTGGTATCCGACTGCCGCGTATCTGTACGTGCTGCATCTGGATGGCCTTGCGCTTGCCTGGGAATACCTGCGCCGGCATCCCGATTACCGGCTCGACTGGCTGCGCCGTCATCGTCGGCCACAAGCAGCCCAGCAGGCGGCGCATCACTGGGGCTTGCGCCTGCTGGAAGACCCGGCCTTGGATGCGCGCGACGCGCATCCGGCCTGGCTGCCCGGCCACGCCGCCGTGGTGCAGCTCTACCCCGATGCCGATCCGCCGCTGGATGCGGCGACGTTCGCGTTCTGGCGTATCCCCGGCCACAAGCAACTGCTGCATGACGGCAAAGGGCTGGCGCTGATCGCCCGCAGCCCTGGCCGCTGCCTGCGCTTCGCATTGGCGCCCGGCCTGGAAGACGGCATGGCCGTGGCCTATGCCCACCGCGGCGAGGCTGCCGCGCCTACGCGCGGTCATGCGCTTCAAGCGGCACTGGCGGCCGCCAAACCCAGGCCAGCACCTGCCGCACTGCTGGAACTGCACACCTTGCAGGCGCTCGACGCGACCCTGGCGGGCGCGTCCTTGCGTGAAGTCGCGGAAGGACTGTTCGGCGTAGATGCCGCAGCCAATTGGTACAGCGATGGCGGGCTGCGCTCCAAGGTGCGCCGCCTGGTGCATCGCGGCGATGCGCTGATGCGCGGCGGCTACCGCCGATTAGCACAGCTTCCGCCGCTTGAGAAGGGTCGTTTTGATGTGGATGCAAAACGGCCCTGATCTAAAACCCCTCGCTTCTTGAGACTGCCTCCATCCGGTCGCGCTGTGTGGCCGGGCGCTTTCAACCGATGGAGGTTCACACCATGCGTCGCGCTCCCTTGCGGCCTGCCGCCACTGTCTCGACCGCTGCCGCGCAGCCCCAACGCTATCTCACTAACGACGAAGCCGCCGAGTACCTGCGTCTGTCGCCGCGCACGCTGGAAAAGCAGCGCGTGATCGGCGGCGGCCCGCGCTTTCGCAAGTTCGGCCGTCGCGTCATGTACGCCGTGGCCGACCTCGATGCCTGGGCCGCCGACCGCAGCTTCGAGACGACTTCCGACCCCGAATACTCCGAGCACCACTCGGCCGACAGCCGTGCGCGCTGATCGGCGGCGCGCGGCAGGCCATCGCCATGTCCAGCACTGCGCTGCCGTCCCGGCAGCGGCCGTTGCAGGAGCGCGAACAGCTCGACCTGTTCCGCGCCTTGCCCGGCGACATGGCGCCGCGCGACAGCCAGGACTTGATGGCCTATCCGTTCTTCTCGCTCGCCAAGTCCAAGCGGGTCAAGCCCATCGACTTCCGGGCAGGCAACGTGACGATCCGCGTGGAAGGCACGCAGGAGCATGGCATCGCCACGATTTGGGACGCGGACGTGCTGATATGGGCGACCTCGCAGATCGTGGAAGCGAAGGACGCGGGCCTGCGGCCGTCGCGGCTGATGCACGCCACGCCCTACGAGATCCTGCGCTTCATCGGGCGCGGCAAGTCGCTGCGCGACTACCAGCGCCTCAAGGCCGCGCTGGATCGCCTGCAATCGACCACGGTGGCCACGTCCATCCGCGAGACGACAGGCCGGCGCCTGCATCGCTTCTCATGGATCAACGAATGGAAGGAGCTGGCCGATGCCAGCGGCACGCCGCTGGGCATCGAGCTGATCCTGCCGGACTGGTTCTATGCGGGCGTACTCGACGCCGCCCTGGTGCTAACCATAGACCCGGCGTATTTCCGGCTGACCGGCGGCATCGAGCGATGGCTATACCGCATCGTGCGCAAGCACGGCGGCAAGCAGGCATACGGCTGGCAGTTCGACTTTCGCTACCTGCACCAGAAGTCCGGCAGCACCGCCAAGCCCTACGACTTCGCCTGCGACCTGCGCGCGCTGGTCGCGCGGCAGTCGCTGCCCGGCTACGTCCTGGGCATCGAGCGGATGCCCGACAACGGCATGGAGTTGCTGACCTTCCGACCCGTGCCGCAGACGGCACGGGGATAACTCCGGGAAAGCCTGTGAATGGTGTCGTGCTATCAGGCGTGCGGGGTATCGTGCTATCAGGCGTGGGACTATCGTGCTATCAGGCGTGCCGATCGACCGCAAACCCGCGCCAGCATTGGGTTTGCGCGCTCTCTAACTTCCCTAACTTAATTTTTCTAACTTTTAGTAGAGAAACGCCGCTGCGGTGGACAACCACCCCGCGGCCACAAGCGCAGCAGCAAAAGCCCGGCTTTCCAACACGGAGGGCCGCGCCATGATCGTCGCTCTGCTCAACCAGAAAGGCGGCGTGGGCAAGACCACGCTCGCCACGCACATCGCCGGCGAGCTGGCGATGCGCGGCCAGCACGTCGTCCTGCTGGACGCCGACCCGCAGGGTTCATCGCTGGACTGGACACAGCGCAGAAGCCAGCAGGGTTTGCCAAGGCTGTTCAGCGCCGTGGGCCTGGCACGCGAAACGCTGCATCAGGAGGCGCCAGAACTCGCCAGGCGGGCGGATCACGTCATCATCGACGGCCCGCCCAGAATCGCCGCCTTGGCGCGCTCCGCGCTGCTGGCGGCCGAGCGCGTGCTGATCCCGGTGCAGCCCAGCCCCTACGACCTATGGGCCAGCGCCGAGATGGTGGCGCTGATCCGTGAGGCGCAGGTGTTCCGGCCTGCGCTGCGCGCGGCCTTCGTCATCAACCGGCGCGTCAGCACCACCGTGATCGGGCGCGAAGCGCGCCAGGCGCTGGCCGACCAACCGCTTCCTGCGCTGCGCGCGGAAGTGCATCAGCGCATCGTGTTCGCCGACAGCGTGGCCGCTGGCCGGCTCGCCCGCGAGACGGCGCCGGACAGCGCCGCCGCGCGCGAAATCACCGCGCTGGTGGACGAACTGTTGCGGTGGCCGGCATGACTGCGAAGCCGCCACCGAACAACAAACGCACGGCAAAGCGCGTCGGCATCGGCGCGCGTCCGCCGGCGAATCCGCACGCCGAGGCGTGGATTCGCCAAGGCGACGCCGATGCGCTGAACAAGGGCGACCTCTACAGCGCCCGCCTGACCCTCGACATCACGCCCGCGATGCGGGCGCGCATCAAGGTTTCGGCTTTCACGCAAGGCGTGACCGTGGCCGACCTGCTGCGCGGCCTGCTGGAGCGCGAGTTTCCAGAACACCGCAGGGAGAACACGCCATGAACGCATCCGCTTCGCCTGCCTCCGCGCCTGTTGCCTTCGCGGCCACGGCCGCGCTCGCAGCACCTACCGGCCAGCCTGCCAGCGCGCCATTGACGCGCGTGGCGCTGGCCTACATCGAACCGCGCTTCAAGCTCTACCTGCGCTTCGGCGAACCCGCGCGCACGCTCCAGCTCGACCGCTGGCGGCGCTGCGCCGTGTTCCTGCCGGGCGCGGTGTTCTGCCGCATCCGCTGGCAGGCCAATGACTACGGCACCATCCGCTGGCAGCTTATGGTGATGCAGGCTTGCACGCCGCTCGATGCGGCGCAGCGCATCCCCGGCGTGCAGCCGGGCGCGCGCCTGCTGCTGCACGCCGAAGACGAGAACCAGGTGCGCGCCGTGCTGGAACGCATCGACGCCATCGAGGCGCTGGGCATCGTGCCCGCCGTTGTCTCGCCCGCGTACTGGCGCACGCTCGCCAATCGGCTCGCTGCGCGCCTTCCACTGCCCGAATACACCGCCGAGCGACATGCCGCCTGGCTCACCGGGAGGGCGCTGCCATGACCGCCGTTTCCACTGCAGGCACCGCGTCGCGTCCTCGCTCGCCCCGCGCACGTTTGCGCGCTCGCCTCGTATTGGCGGGCCTGTCCGCCTGCGGCCTCGCTGCGCTGGCCTGGGCGTCCTTCGTGCAGCCGCTACCACGCCTGATCTACAACCCGTCCGACAGCGTTCCCGTGGGCTGGTATCGCGTCGATCCGCTGGGCGACGACACCGGCTCGCTGCCACGTCCCTTGTCCGTGGGCAGCATCGTCCTGACCACGCTGCCGCCAGACGCCGCCGCGCTGGCCGCGCAACGCGGCTACCTGCCGGCGCGCGTGCCGCTGCTCAAGCGCGTGGGCGCCGTCGCCCCGCAGGAGGTGTGCATCACGGGCCGCATCGTCCGCATCGACGGCGTGCCTTCGGCCGCCGTGCTGCCTGCCGACCGCTGGGGCCGGCCGCTGCCATCCTGGCAGCAGTGTCGTCACCTTGAATCCGGCGAACTGTTCCTGCTCAGTGTGACCAATCCGGCGTCGTTCGACAGCCGGTACTTCGGGCCGGTCAATGCGGGTGCCGTGATCGGCATCGCGCATCCGGTCTGGCTGCGGTCCCGTCCATGATGGCCACCGACTCGCTGCACGTTGCCGTGCATCTCATCGTGCCATCGGGCGTGCCGATCCAGTGGCTTTCCGCGTGTCGTCGCGCGTGCAGTGCGAGCGCACCCGCGCTGCACTTCGCGCTGCCTCCGGCGCAGCCGTCCCATGTGCAGGCGTCTTGCCTCGAACGCGCCCGGCCTGCGGCCCTCACCGCGCTGGTTCGCGCGTTCGCCGGCGCGCTGGCTGCTCGCGCAGCAGCGCCGCCGGGCCGCCGCTGCCCGGAGCGCCAGCGAGGGGCAAAGGCGGAAGGCAAGACAAAAGGACGCGGCACGGGGCCGCGTCGAAGGCCTGTCTGCACGTGGGGGTGGCGCGGCACGGAGCGGCTTCGCCGCCGTGCCGCGTGGGGCGCGAGGCCCGCGCCAATGCAGGCATGCCCGCGTGCTTCGCACGACTGGACACGCCAGAGCTTGCAGGGAGCACAGCCATGAGTGACCGCCGAGACGACGATTTCCGTATCCGCCCGAACCCTCCAAAGGCCCCGAAGAACCGGGGCCAGGGCTTCGTCTCGAAGGTGCTCAAGCAGGCGGGCAAGGCCAGCGGCGGCAAATCGGCGATGCGCCGTCCTCGCACTGGCGGCAACGGACAGCACTCCGGCCAGCGGCCCGGCTCGCGCCTCGGGCGCGGCCACACGGCGGCGCGCTTCGCGGGCGCGAAGCTCACTCCCATGTCGCGGCGCGTAACCATCAAGACGCTGCTGGTCAATCAGCGCCAGGCCAGCCCGCAGTCGCTCGCCAAGCACCTTCGCTACATCGAGCGCAATGGCGTAGGCCGCGATGGCGAGCCTGGCCAAGCCTACGGGCCACAGACCGATGCTGCCGACCTCGACGCCTTCACGGAGGGCTGCGCCGACGACCGGCACCACTTCCGCTTCGTCCTCTCGCCTGAGGATGGCGCGGAGCTGGAAGACCTGCGCACCTATACGCGGCACCTCATGGGTCGCATGGAGGCCGACCTGGGCACGGGCCTCGATTGGGTAGCCGTCAACCACTGGAACACCGACAACCCGCACACGCACATCGTCGTGCGTGGGCGCGACGACACCGGCAAAGACCTCATCATCGCGGGCGACTACATCGCCGATGGCTTCCGCCATCGCGCTGCTGAGCTGGCGACCGAATGGCTGGGGCCGCGCACGGAGCTCGAAATCCAGCAAACCTTGCAGCGCGAGGTGGAACAAGAGCGGTGGACGAGCCTGGATCGCACCCTGCAACGCGAGGCCGGCGAGGACGGCCGAGTGCAGATCGAACGCTTCAACGAACCGCGGCTGCAACGCCAGCGCCTGTTGCTGATCGGCCGCCTGCAACGCTTGCAGCGCCTGGGCCTGGCCGACGAAATGCAGCCCGGTACCTGGGCTGTCCATGCCGATGCGGAAAAAACCCTGCGCGCCCTGGGCGAGCGTGGCGACATCATCCGTACCATGCAGCGGGCCATGCGCGGCGAGCCGCGCGAGCTGGCGGTGTTCGAGCCTGGCCCGAATGCCCACGGAAGCGGCCACACCATTCTCGGCCGCGTGGCCGCGAAGGGGCTGACCGACGAGCTGCGCGACCGGGGCTATCTGGTCATCGACGGGGTGGACGGCAAGGCCCACTACGTCGCGCTCAACGCCCATGACGAGCTGGCGAACTACCCGACCGGCGCCGTGGTGGAGGTGAAGGGCTCGGCCGACGTGCGCGCGGCCGACAGCAACATCGCTGCGCTGGCGAGCGATGGCCTGTACCGCACCGACCATCACCTGGCGATTGAGCAAGGTCGGGCCGTGCCCGACCGCGATCCGCGGGAAGTCGTCGCGGCCCACGTCCGCAGGCTGGAAGCCCTGCGCCGGGCCGGCATCGTGGAGCGCGTGGCCGAGGGGCTGTGGAAGGTGCCGGACGACCTACCCGAGCAAGGCCGCCGCTACGACGCGCAGCGCCTGGGCGGCGTGGCGGTGGAGCTGAAATCGCACCTACCCATCGAACGGCAGGCCCACGTGATCGGGGCCACCTGGCTCGACCAGCAGTTGATCGGCGGCGGCTCGGGCCTGGGTGACCTGGGCTTTGGCAGCGAGGTCAAGGATGCGCTGCAAAAGCGGGCCGACTTCCTGGCCGAACAGGGTCTGGCCGAGCGGCGCGGCCAGCGCGTGATCCTTGCACGCAACCTGTTAGGCACGCTGCGCAGCCGAGAGCTGGCGCAGGCCGCGAAGGACATTGCCGCCGACACCGGCCTAGAGCATCGCCCGGTGGCCGATGGGCAGCGCGTGGCCGGTATCTACCGGCGCTCCGTCATGCTCGCCAGCGGGCGCTACGCCATGCTCGATGACGGCATGGGGTTCAGGTTGGTGCCGTGGAAGCCAGTGATCGAGCAACGACTGGGACAGCAGATCGCCGCGACGATCCGGGGTGCCGGTGTGTCGTGGGATGTAGGGCGGCGTGGACGGGGGATGTCGATCGGCTGAATCTACCCCAAGAGAAAGATCACCGCGACATCTCGGAGACATATTGCCGGATAACGCTGTCGGCGCACTTCGTGACTGGCACAGCGCTCGCGTGTCCGACTCACGGGCTCAGCAAATCATTTGGATCACCGGTGCCATCGACAGCAGCGCGCTGTGCGCGGTCGAGCAGCACCTCGCGACTCCAAGCGGCCACGGTCGCTGCTGCATCCACCACATGTGCCCAGGTGCAGCGGTTGGCGAACAGCATGCCAGGGACATCGAAGGTACCGCCGCGGCTGATGTAGCCAAGGGCGCGAGTCTTGGCGGGGCCACTGTCAATGCGGCGCAGAATGCCAAGCATGGGTTCCGGGCGAGTGTGCGTGACAATCACGCGCGGCAGGCCCGATGGGAACAGTGTGCTAACGGTTACGTCGTCATCGACGAATTCAGCTTCGATGGCATCGCGTGGAATACGCAGGCGGCCGGGTTCCAGGACGACGGTGACACAGGCGCACTTGCCCAGCTCAGCAAGGTGCTGCTGTGCCTTGATTGCCTCGTCCAACTGGTAGGCGCCCAGCGCGATGAGTTGCACCTCGGCATTGGCGGGATTGCCTATCAGATGGGCTGCGCCGTCACTGATCAGACGTTGCGCCGATTCGGCGTCGAAGCGATTCTCCACGTCGCGCTTGGAGACGATCAGGCAAGCAAGCTGGCCGCGTCCAGCATAGACGTCACGCAGTGCGGCGACGGCGGTATTGCCATCCACCGGGAACAGCACGCGCGAGGTGTCAGACATTTCGCCCAGCAGGGCTTCACCGATGGTCGGATCTTGGTGCGACTGTTCGTTCTTCGCATTCTCCCAAGTGTGCGAGGTGACGATAAGCGGCACCGACAGCCAGTCGGCTGGCCGGCCGGCCTGACGCTGGTGGCGGGCGAAGATGATTTCCTGCCGTATCAGGCCAAGCATCTTGACCGCGAAGGCCTCGTAGCTGACGACCAGATTCAGTCCGCCTTTGTTGCCGAGTGCTGCCGCAGCCACAGCTTCCTCGTTGAGCGCGGTGATGATGGCGCCGTGCAAATCCTCAGGCACACCGGCTTCGGGCTCGTTGACGCGGTGCTTGAGCAGCGCCAACGTGCCGCCCATTTTGTTGCTGGCCAATTCGTCAGGGTTGCCGATACGCATGCGCATATCGGGATTGGCCTTGGCGAATTCGACAAACCACTGATCCAGAGCCGTCATTGCACTGCCTTCGCTGCCTGGTGTCTCCCAGCATGGCTCGGGCAGTTTGGGCGCGGCGGGATGGCGATGCGCCATCGGATTCGCGCTCTCCAGCGGACGTTGTTGGGCGGCATGGCACGCGAAGGCGTCGAGTGCGGCGTTGAGTTCAACAGGCGGAACGAACAGCGCCGCCGCGCTCTCGTTGAACAGCCCGCGCATGGCGGCATCGGTGTGTGGATTGCCGCTCAGCGGCAGGTTGTGCGCGGCATTGCTGCCTGCACCGGGAAAGCCGAAGCCCTTCTCGGTCTCGGCGATCACGTAAGGCAGAGGCGCCGGATAGCGCCGATCCGGATCGGCGGCGAAGGCATGCAGCGTGTCCTCGGCTTTGATGATCGCCCAGGCGATCGCGGACGGGTCGCGACCATCGACGATCACTGGATCAAAGCCGTTGTGGCGCACGTCTTCAGCCAGCCATTGCGCACCGCCTTCTTGCATGATCTGAGTACGCTGCTCGATGCGGCGGCCATTGAGAATCATCACCGGCACGGCGAAGCCGCTGTCCTGCGCGCGCCACCAGCGTGGTGCCCAGTCCGGGCCGCGCTGTTCCTCGAAGGCACCGTCGCTGAGAAAGGCAACCAGCGATTCGCCAGGCAGCGGCATGTGGATGTACTGCAGTTCGGCAAAGCCGAGGTAGCCGCCTTCGGACACGGCACCGGCAGTGTTGGGGCCGGCATGGCTGCCCAGCGGCACAGCCGGGAGGCCCTGCGCATTGATGGCATAGGAATAGAAATCAGCGCACAGGCGCGACAGGCCTTCCTCACTGCGGTCGTAACGGCCCCGCTGCGCGGGCGAGATGTCGCCGGTGAGCGCATTGACGGCTTCGATGGCGGCGACGCAGTGGCCTTGGCCCATGATCCAGCCGCGCGTGCTGCCGGTGAGCGCGTTGGCGAGCAGGTAGCCGACGAAGGCCTGCACCATGTTCAGCGAGCCACCGGTGTGGCCTTCTGGCGTCAGCTTGAAGTCCTCCTCAGCCAGCAGCGCGCCGGACAGGTCAATGCGCTTCGCATAGGTCATGTGCGCGACCACGTTCATTGCCACGCAACCCAAGCGGTCGGCGGCAGCAAGGAAGGTGTAGGCCGTCGCCTCATCGGCAACGCGGCCATCGGCGATCAAACCGGCTACCAATGCATCTACACGTGCGACGGTCTCCTCGTGATGGACGATGGGGCCGTGGCCGGCAAACCAGCGCTGGCGAATGATGGAACCGGTGGTCATACGATTGTCCTTCTTTGGTGCCGATGAACCCTGCGTGGGACATCACCCGGCGATCATGAGTTTCTGCGTACAGCGTGCTGCGATCCATTCCTCGTTGGTGGGCTCCAACGCGACACGCACGCGGCTGCCAGTGGTGGAGATGACGGGGGCATTAATGGTGTTGGCATCGGCATCGAGCTTGATGCCGAGGAAGGCCAGGTCGCGGCAGACGCGCTCGCGCACGAAGGCGTTGTGCTCACCGACACCGGCAGTGAACACGAGCAGATCCAGGCCGCCCAGGACTGCGGTCAGCGCGCCGATCTCGCGCACGATACGGCGCACGTAGAGCGCCAGCGCGATGCGGGCGCGTTCGCCAGCCTCACCGGGATCATTCTCGTGCGTCACCACCACGCGCGGTTCGGCCGAAATCCCGGAAACACCGAGCAGGCCGGACTGGTTGTAGAGCGTGCTGCCCACTTCTTCCAGCGAAAGTCTTTCGACCTCCATCAAGTAGAGCAAAGCGCCGGGATCGAGCGAGCCCGTGCGGGTGCCCATCATCAGGCCGTCGAGCGCGGAAAAGCCCATCGTGGTGGCGACGCTTTCCAGGTTCTGCATAGCGCACAAGCTGGCCCCGCTGCCGAGGTGCGCAACAATGGTGCGGCCTCGTGCCAGATCACCATGGCGCTCGGGCAGAGTGTGGCTCATGTAGTCGTACGAAAGCCCGTGGAAACCGTAGCGGCGCAGACCACGTTCCCAGGCCGAATACGGTAGCGGCAGGATCTGCTCCACCTTCGGCATCGTCCGGTGAAACGCCGTATCAAAGCACGCCACTTGAAGAACTCCAGGCCACTGCTGGAACAACAGGCTCATGGCCTTCAGAGGAAAGGGTTGGTGCAGCGGCGCCAGAGGGATCAAGGCTCGCAGGTTCGCGATGGTGTCGGCGGTCACCACGGTGGGTTCGAAGTACCTGCAGCCACCATGGACGACACGGTGTGCAATAGCCACGATGTGGCAGCCGTCAAGTCGGGCCGCGACGCGTGCTTGAATCAACGCGAGGGCGGCAGTGTGAGGATGTTCGTGATCCAGGTTGATGAGCTGCGTCGCAGTCACGCTGTCGCTGTACTCAGGTGCAGGACCGGCTATTCCTTGCACTTTGCCCTGCCACAGTGGCTTGCGCGGCAACGGGTCTGCCTGCGCATCGAACAAGGCGAACTTGATGCTCGATGAGCCGCAGTTGAGAACCAGGATGAGGCTCGGCTGCGGGGTGCTCATCGTGATGATTTTGATCGTGATGGCATATGCGAACTGGCCTCGAACCAATATCTATCAGCGTTTCCCATAGAACTGCTCCACGAACGATTGCCGGAAGCTTTGGTGGCAGGCCAGGCAGTTTTGCTGCGTTTTGGAAAACGCTGTAATCACGGCCTGGCCATCGCCCCGCTTCGCGGCATCCCCCATGGCGGTCGCGGCGTCGTGGACGTGGCCATCGAAGTCTCGAAACTTTCCAGCGTCAGTGCCAAGCCAGCCGAGGATGCGCATCTTTTCCGAAAGGGGCGGTTCGGCGTGCTTGGCGATTTTTGGCGCCAACTCGGCGACCAGCGCCCATTCTTCCTTGGAAATCGCGCCAGTGACGGCTTGCATGTCACGGCCAAGCTTCTCCATGACGGTGCGCAGTGCCATTGGTTTCGTGGCCTCTACGGACTGTGCGCCAAGTCCTGTTGCGGTAATGGCCAAGGCCACGGACAAGGCGACTGTGAAAAGCGAGCGGGTGTTCAAGGGGTGGCTCACGGGATTCTCCATGGGGGTCGTTGATGAATGTTTTGCAAACGGGCTGATGGTGGCTGGCATGCTCAAAATTCGATGCTCAGGGCAATCGATCCGAAGGCGTGGCGGCCGATCTGCTGGTCGAACTCGCGGGTTCTCCAGACGCGCATGACTGCAAGCCGCACGCCGTGCCCGGCAACAATCCATTGGCTGCTGATGCCGATGGCCGCCTGAACGACCCAGGGCCGACGGCTGACGTGGTGACTGTGGCGAAACAGGTTTCCGTCGAGCGAGAAGTCCCAGGCGACCGCCTTGGCCTCGAGGTTCAGGAAGACATGCGCGCCAGGTTTGGGCGCCAAGGCCGATTGCGGTGTTGTCGTGCGCAAATCGGCAACCGCTGAAGGTGGCCGGTTTTCCGCGCCAGGGCGGATTGGATAGCTGCCGAAGTCGTTCGGAATGTTCCAGCCGGCCCGCCATTCCAAGCCGGTGCTGGCCGCGGTTTCAATGTTTCCGATCCGCAGGGCATAGCTGCCGATCACGTCGCTGTCCCATCCTGGCTGGACGGCACCCTCCGTGTACGACTTGAACTTGCGCTCCATGGCCATCTGGAACGCAGGCTCGTTGCGCAACTGGTTGTCCCAGCCGCGAAATCGCTCGATGCCACGCACCCGATGCACCAGATCCTGCGACTTCTCTGCCAGCGACCAGGGGCCGATCACGCCCAGGGTTAGTTCGCGTACGTCCAGCATTTCATAGCTGGCAGCCTGTGGGTGGATTCGGCGATTCCACGCCAGGCCCAGGTAGAGCAGGCCAGCGTACGGCCGATCGTCGGCAATCAGATCGGTACGCGTCTTGTCCTCG
>Ga0209278_1001171_pt1 | contig 16515 bp, 14 predicted proteins | sample JI81BgreenDNA_FD_187504 | JGI IMG/M metagenome (GOLD analysis project Ga0209278, IMG submission 187504) | Wastewater effluent complex algal communities from Wisconsin, to seasonally profile nutrient transformation and Carbon sequestration -... | ecosystem: Engineered > WWTP > Effluent > Algae... | reverse complement strand
CGCTCCATGCAAGCGTCGGGGCTGATTGCCATGCGCTTGGACGCTTCCTGGTAGAGATCGATCCGTTTCGCCATGCAGGAATAGTAGCATGGCGGCAAATCTCATCAATTGGCCTTTGGCCAATCGCCTCCGTGGACCTCACGCTCGTAATTCGAAATGCGTTTCCATTCGATGGCCACTTCGTCAAACCCATCGTCCGAGAACAATCGCTCGCAGAGGCGGTCGATTTCGTGCGGGTCCTCGGGCAAACGTTCATCCTCACGGTACTTAGCGACCGCGTCCATTACTCTCAGGGCGTCGTCGTAATTTGCCATTCGGTTCTCGTCTCGACCTTGCTTTCGGTCGCATTGCAATAGGCCCAGTGTCAAGACCGTATCACTGGGTACCAACGGTCTTTGAACCATTGAATTCAGGCGATTTTGCCAACTTGCCGATCGTCCGTCGTTGCGTGCAAGTCGAGGGTTCTGAGACGCGAGACGCCTTGCCCGGTTGCTCCATCGACTCAGGCACTTGTGCACCTGCCGCATCGGCTCGGCTTGATGCCCCGGCACATTTCTGCGCCCCTCGGTGTTTGAGAGCCGGACTGGCTCAGGAAGGAGGGCTCAATGGGCGAAAGCGTCTCCATGATTGGATACACCCGCGTATCCAAGGCCGATGGCAGTCAGGTCCATCACCTGCAGCACGATGCGCTCATCGCCGCAGGCGTTGATCCCCAGCGGATCTATCAGGACAGCATCTCGGGTGCCCGCGATAGCAGGCCGGGGCTCGATGCATGCCTCGCCGTTTTGGCCCCCGGGGACACGCTGGTGATCTGGAAACTCGACCGGCTCGGCCGCAGCCTGCGCCACCTGGTCAACACCGTCGGCGAGTTGACCGCCCGCGGGATCGGTCTGAAGGTTCTCACCGGAGAAGGGGCGATGATCGACACCACCACCGCCAGCGGGCGCCTCATGTTCGGGATATTCGCCGCCCTTGCTGAATTCGAGCGCGAGCTGATTATCGAGCGCACTCGGGCCGGCATCGCCGCGGCGAAGGCCAGAGGCAAACACTGCGGCAGGCCATCCGAGATGACCCCGAAGAAGATCCGCTTACTCCAAGAGGCCATGCGCAAACGCGAGAAATTCGTCCTCGATATTTCCGCCGACATCGGCATCTCGAAGGCGACTGCGTATCGCTATGTCGGCCCGAACGGCGAGCTTCGTGCCGATGCCAAGCGCGTGCTGGAGATAAGGGGAAAGGGCAAGGAAAAGCGTCGTAGGGAAGCGGGGCCTGCTGATGGGTCCGAATGACCGGGTCTGGGACTTTGCTGCTATACATCGGTGCTCGGCAGCCAGCCCTAGGTTGGCCACTCAGCCGGTGCCGTCCTTCCTGTTCTGCGGCGGAGGCGCGTAGACGTCGGACCCGATTGTCGTTGCGAAGGCTCGCGCGGCAGCAAATTGATCCCGGTCGGAAAAGATGAAACGCGAGGCCATGAACACTTGGCCGGTGTTTTCGCTTTCGACCATCCCAGTATCGAGAACAATCGGAGAAAGACGGTCCGCAAACTCGGCAAGCCTTTCCCATGGCGGCTCCTTGGGATAACAATAGAGTACCAGATCGGGAGCCATCGGGAAAACCGCGTAGGTGCCCGGGCTGGTTACGCCCGCTCGCAGCCAGCGTCGGTTATCCGCTGACCGAATTGCGATCGGGTTGTCAGAGGTCAAGAATGACGTTGGGGTCCGGTTACGGGCGAATAGCCACAACGACTCTTTAAAGCGCGACGCCAATCCGTTGACTAGCTCCTCATTCCAAAGCAGGTCGGTGTGTAGGCGCCGCTGCTCTTCGGGCAGCGGCAACTCTCCCGTGTCCAGTTCCACGAGGGATGCGAGAATTTCGCGTGTGTCCGCAGTGCGCAGGTGCTGCAGAGCAAGATAGAGGGAGACGATCTCGCGGTTCGTTGGGGGTATCTCAATCTGGTCGAGTGGCGCCATGACACGCAGCCAATCGAGCCACTGATCGGTGATCTGGGCGAATTCGCCCTCAAGGGTCGACAGCTGCTTTTCCATCGCCATCGGATCGTGCCCCAGCGCTTCATACTGGGCTAGGCGATAGAAATGGGTCTCGGCCGCAATGACGCCGGTGGTAGCTTGGAAGGTCCGGTCGCCTTTGCGATCCCAAGCCCAAAGCTTCCCCGTGCTGTCGGTGAAACGCCGCAGATGAAATTGGGGGACATAGTGATGAAGCTTGGGAGCGCTCACAGCCATTGGTTCTCGTAAAGGGTTTGCCGCAATACGCGCTGAGCGAAAATCGCCCAAGACTGGAGCTCTTGAGCAATGTCGGGCGAATCGCTGGAGAAATTTGCATCCCGATGGGGATTGGCGACATGGACCCAGCGATTGCGATATCTGCGTAGCTCGTGCAAACGCTCGGCAAGCGTTGGCTCTATGGGCGCGCGTGCGATCAGCTCGGCAAATGAAAACCTCTCACTGCCGCCGTACTCGGCCCGCAAATGGGTCTCCACCGCCGCCGCTGCTGTGATGAGGGTTGCGAGGTCGGCGCCCGCGACGAAGACCACGTCGCATTCCCGAACGATTAGGACGCACCACTCCGACAGCGTCACCCCGCCAACCAACAGCTCCTCATCCAGATCGACACCAGCTGGTGTCGTTCATGCTGATCCATCGAGACCCCATCCGCTGTTCGGCTAATTCCTGTCGGCCCTTGATTGATACAACTCAGCTTCGCCGCCCTCTACCGAAACTGCCTCACTATCGACTCGATTTTCGGCTACAGGCGCGCGAACCAAGGAGCGAAAATGCGGCGTATTATTTATACTATCGGCTATGAAGGAGCAGAGATCGCGCCATTTTTAAGGACTCTGCAGGCTTGCGGCATCGAACGCCTGATCGACATCCGCGATGTACCAGTCTCCCGAAAACCTGGCTTCTCGAAGGGATCTCTCAGCGCCGCCCTTGGAGCGCAAGGTATCAGCTATTCGCACTTCAAACCGCTGGGCGATCCTAAAGCTGGGCGCGATGCTATGCGGCGGGGCGATTATCCAGCATTCCTTGAAATCTACTATGCTCACCTCGCCTTGGAAGCCGGTCAGCGCGCCCTGCAGGAAGCGATCGAGATGGCCTGTAGCGAAAGCTCCGTGCTGCTTTGCTTCGAGCGCACGCCGAACGAATGCCATCGGACGATTGTCGCGAACGAAATGCAAAAGCGTGAAAACTTCGAGGTACGCAATCTGGGCGTGAACAAGAATTTCGCTGTGGGAAGCACAAGGTTAACAACCGCGCAGGCATAGCGCCTGCCTCCTGTCGATGCTAGCTTGTCCATGACTGCGTAGCTGGGAGGCGATAAGTGGCGGGAGCACGGCGCGAACGCATATTGATACTATGCAAGACCTATCCGTCGCCCAGCGAGAAGCATGCCGAGACGTCCTGTGTCGCCGGCATGACTGTGGATGGTGACCTAATCAGGTTGTTCCCTGTCCCCTTTCGACTCATCCGAGACGACCAGCAGTTCAAGAAATGGCAGTGGATCTCGGCGCAAATCTACAAGGCGAACGACGATCGGCGGCCCGAGAGTCACAAGATCTATGTCGACACCATCGCTCTCGATGGCGCGCCGTTGTCAACTGCGCGAGAATGGGAAGTGCGCCGGCGTGAAATCGGCAAGCTCCCGCTGTTCACCGATTTTGCCGAGCTCGATCGCCAGCGAGAGGCCGACGGCATCACGCTCGGTTTGTTGCAGCCAAACAAAGTGCTCGGCCTCGACATCACTGCTGTAGACCAAGCGGAATGGACTGACGAGGAACTTAGGAAACTTGTCCAACATCAGCAGCAGGCCGGCCTATTCGACGACGACGATGCGCGCGCTTTCCAAACTCTGCGTAAGCTGCCTTTTGCCTTCCACTACCGCTATGAATGCGAAGTGGGCGGCGAGACGCGAAGCTATCGTCACAAGATCGCCGACTGGGAGATCGGTGCACTCTACTGGAACTGCCACAATCTTCACAAGGGCAATTGGGAACGCCCTTTGCGCGAAAAAATCGAGCAGAAATTGCCCGCTGCGGATCTGATGTTCCTGATGGGGACCATCCATCGATTTCCCGACCAGTGGCTGATCGTCAGCCTGATCTATCCTCCGCGAAGGCGCACAGACACGCCCCTCCAAGGGGAGCTTCTAATCTAGTAGTCTTCAGGCGATGCGGCATCTGGTTTCAAGGGAAAATGCGCTTGCGGTTAGTCGCCAGCCATTCTTGGCGGTTCCCTTCCGTCTAAATGATTTTGCGTCGATCTTCGGGCGTGCCCGTAGCAGCTGTGCCAATCTAAGTTGGCTTGCAAATCAACTTCTTCCGCTAGATATGGTCGAGGGGAGAACATCGATTGCCCACGCCAAAGTACATGCAGTTGGTCGCTAAATCACGCGCGGCCTGCCTGTCAGCTGTTGAAACCTACAATCGGGCCTCTGCCCTCTATCGCGAAGAGACCTTTGCGATCCTGATGATCAATGCGTGGGAGTTGCTGCTCAAGGCCCGAGTCATGCGGGAGGGTGGCGGCAAGGCGAACGCACTCCATGAGCTTAAGCCTCGTAGGAAAAAGGACGGCAGTCTGAGCAAGCTCAAGGAGGTCAAGCGTACGAGGTCCGGTGCCCCGATGACCATAGGCATCGACCGGTGCTGGAAGCTCGTTTCGACCTACCCCAAAGACCGGATCGATCAGTCATGCATCGCCAACATCGAAGCGCTCGTCGAGATCCGTGATAGCGCGACCCATTTCGTCGCGACTGATGCCCTGCTGCGCAAGAAGTTGACTGAGATCTCACTGGCCGCCGTTCGCAACTACGTCACCGCCGCGCAAGCATGGTTCAAGGTCTCCTTTTCCGACCTGAATATCGCATCCATCCCGATCTCGTTCGACCTAGATCAAAAGGAGGTCGATGCGGTCGCCAAGAAATCGTCAGACGTAGTGACCAGATTTCTTGTTCACATGCAGAAGGTGGAGGCCTCCCTAGCCAAGGAGACCTCTGACTACGCGTTCGTCGTTCGCATTGATTTCGACCTGATCAAGAAGAAAGATGACAGTGCGATAAAGGCGACGGTCGTTGGCGGTGCGGATGCCGATCTGAAGCTATTCGTCGAGGGCGACAAGGTGCCGCCCGGCTTCGACTGGACCTATGACGAGCTGATAGCTAAACTGAAAGACAGATACAGTGATTTCAAACAGAACGCTGCCTTTCATGCTCTGATGAAGCCCGTCAAGCGCGATGAGAAGCTGTGCTACGAACGCTTCCTCGATCCGGTGAACAGGAAGGGCGGCAAGAAGGCTTACTTCAACCCGAACGCACTGAAGGAGTTTGACACTCACTACACGCGCAAGGGAGCCACGCTTTTCGAGCCAGAGACGGCGTAATGCATGGTTCCCGTGGGATCGCGACCAAGCAAGTCCGCTATATCCTCGACAGCGCCGAAAACTGGCGCGGCGGAAATCGGCCAGGTCCCTTCCTCAATTTGCGATAAACAGAGGGCAGCTTCCGGGAAGTGAGAAATTGGCATCGAATGCCCGCGATGTCGGCGTTTCTACGCGTCCGCTTAGACAGGTGCCGAAAGCAGGCTTCGGGGCGAGCTGACCTTCACGGTGGTGCACTGGAAGGGCGTGAGTTGGGCCGACAGATGACCTCGAAACTATGCCGAGCAGGCACCCAAAGCCTGCACTTTGGACCGGATAAAAATGAACATGCATCTCGTGCGAACACCACAAATAGAATAACCTGCACACGCCCCGCGGGAGACAAGATACGTGGCGAAACGATATGCGCCAGGCTTTGTGGCGACAGCAACTGAAGGCGCCAAACTGCACTTTACGACCAAGCGCACGCGCTGGCAGGTCGGCTACACGCCTGCCCCACAGGCAGTCGCGCTCGCCAAGCAAATCAATGAGGATTTTGTCGAACCGACGGCTCCTATTAAGTTGATCGAAGGGGACACCGATGGCGAGCAGGTCATCCTCCACCCGCATACGCTCGATGCATCCAGTTCGAACTTCCTGCAGCCCAAGTATGATCGCCTCGAGACGATCACGCTCGAAGGCTTCGGCTATATGTTCGAGGCGAACGACATCGAGGATGTGACCGGCTATCTCGCCGATCTTCCTGCCGGCTTTATCCGCGACCTGTATTATGGCCTTGGCCTCAACTATGATATCCGGCTGATTATCGATACGATCGAGAAGCTGCCCGTAACCGACCTTCATATCGTCAAGGGCGACAAGGGCGCCGCCCGGATTGACGGCGACAGTTATCGCACGCCTTATGCGCTGTTCGACACGGTGCGCCGCGATGTCGGCCGTGTGCATAACAAAGCCCTTGGCGCCGCGCGGATCGAAAAGGCCGCCCGTCTCCATGACAAACTGCTTACCCCAATCGACGCCGAGACCTATCCTCTAATCGGCCGCCCCTACCGGCCTGATGCCGTAGTGCAAGCGGTCGGTGATGGCCTTAAGCACGGCCTGACGCTCTCGCCATCCGATGCTGACATCCTGGTGCAGGCAACCGCGGGCATGATCCGGGAGGTCGGCGAGCGGGAGCCTTCCCAGCTCCTGAAACTTACCGAAGCGGTCGAGACCGTCACGCTCGAGGCGATGATTGCGCATCTGCGTGCGCGGATCGCCGAGCAGCATAATGAGGAGAACTGGCAGCAATTCCTGACCGCCAATGCCTTCATCTTGCGACTTGCCTTCGGTGTGCCGGTTCTCTTATTTCAGGGGCAGGCGACAGTCGGCGGGCGCAGCTATGGCGGCTCGGGCGACAAGCGCTCGGACTTTCTGCTGCGCGCGGCAAGCACCGGCAATCTGTCGATCGTTGAAATCAAGACGCCGCAGGCTGATCTGCTAGCAAAGAAGGAATATCGTGGCGGCATATATGCGCCAAGCCAGAATCTCAGCGGCGCTGTCGCGCAGGTTCTCGACCAGCGCTGGCAGCTTCAGCGCAACAATACGCAACTGCGGGACGATTACGAGCGCCAGGCGGATCCTGACGCGCCCGACAAAGGCCCGCGTCCCGAGACCTATGCTATCCAGTGCGTTGTCATCGCAGGCAGGTCGCCGCGTGAACCTAACACTAAAAAATCCTTTGAGCTCTACAGGAACGGCCTCGCCGGCGTGCTAGTGCTCACTTTCGACGAACTGCTGTTAAAACTCGAGACCTTGCTCGAACTGCTGGGCAACCCGGACGCCACGAAGCTTGTCGTCCCGACCGTGACCGTCAAAAAACCCAAGCCGCGAAAGAAACTTCGGCCTAGTCGTCGTCGATGACCACCCCATGCTCTAGATGGTTTCGCGCTGTGCAAGTGGCGGGTATTGGAAGAAACTGCCGTCGGACGTTCGACCGGCTAAGGACGTATTCTGGGTCTGACAGGGCCATAGCTTTGTCCAAGGCCAAGCGATCGGCGGCTTAGGATCGGCGGCGAGGTCGGCGCGCTGCAGATCTATTGCGGAACCTTTCGCAGCTCTTCATAAAGCTGGCCGGGGCCGAGCAGGACATCGCGTAGGCCGTCTCGCACCTTCACCGAGTTTAAAGCCTGACGGCTCATGGTTTCATGGGCTGTCATTGCATCAATGATGGCGTTTACAAGCTCATCGGCGAGGGTCGGTGAGTTCGCGAACTGCGTCTTGCTGTTGTTCATCGCTTGTGCTCGGAGCTCCTCGGACTCCAGCAGCTTGCCCTTGATGACATTGTTCACATAGATCAGTTGGTCGGCATCGGTGAGCTCGCCTTCGAACAGGTCATTCACCTTGGCGAGGATTTCGGCCAGCAGCGCCTTTTCCTTTTCCTGTACCGAGCCCGAGCCGACGCCGGTGATTGCGGGCAGGGGCACCTTGTCGTCGCTCAGGTGCAGATGACGCGATCCCTGATCTTTCAGACTGTGGTGGGTGAGCTTCACGCCAGAGAGGTCGACCGTTTCGCGCTCGCGTCCAAATTGCAGCAGGGGCACCAGGCGCTTGTAGAACATATAGCGCTTTTCGATCTCGGTGCTGCCGTAATCGAAGATCTGGGACAGAAAGGCGTAGACGCGAATAAAGGCGGCCATGTCGCCCCGCGCCTGAAGCAGGGCGTCCATCTCTTCCTTGGCCTCCTTCACGGCCGTCATGTCCTTCCGATCGGTCGCAGCATTGTGCCGTTCTCGCGCGGTATTAAACAATGTCAGCATGCGCTGGGCGATTGGCTCAATGGCAGCGATCAGTTGGCCCTGAGTGGCACTGACATCGAGTTCGACGGCGACAAGCCGGTCGATTTCAAACTGGTCATAGTAGCCTTGACCGTCCAGCTTCTGGCGGAGGTCATAGACGAGGTTGGGATCCGTCGAAGCTTCGATCTCGGCGGTCTCGTAGTATTGGCGGAACGCCGTCAATATCTCCTCGGAGCTGTTCACGAAGTCGAGGATGTAGGTCGTGTCCTTGCCGGGATGCGCTCGGTTGAGGCGCGACAAGGTCTGCACCGCCTGAATGCCGGCAAGGCGGCGGTCGACATACATCCCGCAGAGCAGCGGCTGATCAAAGCCAGTCTGGAACTTGTTGGCGACTAGCAGAAGCTTGCAGTCATCATCATTGAATGCGGCGCGGATATCGCGCCCGTTCAAGCCAGGGTTGAGGCTGGCGCTCGCCTCGGTGAACGCCTCGCTCATGTTGTCGGGGTCATTCACCTCGCCTGAGAAAGCCACCAGCGTCCGCATCCGGTAGCCTTGCGACTTGATGTAGCTTTCGATCGCGATCTGCCAGCGTACAGCCTCGAGCCGACTGCCGAGCACCACCATGGCCTTGGCTTGACCATCCAGAAGTGGCGCGACGTTCTCGCGGAAATGCTCGACCACGATCTGCACCTTCTGGGAGATATTGTAGGGGTGCAGCCTGACCCAGCGCATTATGCCTTTGACCGCGGCGCTGCGCTCGACCTCCAGATCGTCCCATTCCTCGGACTCGCTGGCGAGCTTGAAGGCCAGTTTGTAGGGCGTGTAATTCTTCAGGACATCAAGGATGAAGCCCTCCTCGATCGCCTGCCGCATGGAGTAGACGTGGAATGGCCCGGGCTTGTTGGTCTCGCCCGCGGGCGCCAGCGGGTTCGGTCGACGCCCGAAGAGCTCCATGGTCTTGGTTTTGGGTGTCGCTGTGAAGGCGACGTAGGTCACCCCATCTTCAGCTGCACGGGCCGACATCTGTGCTGCGAGAATGTCTTCGGCGCTGACTTCCCCACCATCACCGAGTTCTGCGACTTCCTCAGGAGACAGGACTGCCTTCAGTTTGGACGCAGTTTCGCCTGCCTGGCTGCTGTGCGCCTCATCCGCGATAACCGCGAACTTCTTCCGATCCGTCGCCGCCCGTTCGCGCACCGCTTCAAGCGCAAAGGGGAAGGTCTGCATGGTGCAGACGATGATCTTCTTGCCTGCGTCCAGCGCATCGGCGAGCGCGGCGCTCTTGCTGCCGCTGTCGCTGGTGATGGTCGCCACCACGCCTTTGGTGCGCTCGAACTCGAATAGCGCCTCTTGTAGCTGCGCGTCGATCACGTTGCGGTCGGACACGACGATGACACTGGAGAAGATCTTCTGGTCGTTCTCATCGTGCAGGTCAGCCAAAAAGTGGGCTGACCAGGCGATCGAGTTGGTCTTGCCCGATCCCGCGCTGTGCTGGATCAGGAAGCGACCACCGGCTCCCTCGGCGCGCACCTGATGACGCAGCTTCCGCGTGGCATCGAGCTGGTGATAGCGCGGGAAAATGACCGCGCTGATCTGCTTCTTCTTGTCGCGCCGGGCGATCATGTAGCGGCCGATCAGCTCCAGCCAGCTGTCGCGCTGCCAGACCTCTTCCCACAGATAGGCCGTCGCATGGCCAGTCTGGCTCAGAGGGTTGCCGGCGCCGCCATCATTGCCCTGATTGAACGGTAGGAAGCGCGTTTTGCCTCCCTCCAGTTTGGTGGTCATCATCACTTCGCGGTTCGACACCGCAAAGTGCACCAAAGCCCCGCGCGCAAAGGTGAGCAGCGGTTCGTTCTTGGGGTTTCGGTCGAACTTATACTGGTCGATGGCGTCGCCGATGCTCTGGGTGAAATCGGTTTTCAGCTCGGCGGTAGCGACAGGAATGCCGTTGAGGAACAGGCCCAGATCGATGCTGTTCTCGTTCGACCGAGAATAGCGCAGCTGGCGGATCACCCGGACCCGGTTCGCCTGATAGCGCGCGACGATCTCCGGGTTCATGCCCGATGCCGGAGCAAACTGGGCAAGGCTGACCAGCCCGCGCACCCCGATCAGCTCCAGCCCATGGCGAAGCACATCGAGAGTGCCGCGATCATCCAGCTGCTTGCGCAGGCGGTCGCCTAGCACATCCAGCGCGGATGCCCCGTGCGATTTGTCTAGGGCCTCCCACACCTTGGGCTGGGTGTCCTTCAGCCACTCGCGCAAATCTTCAGGAAACAGAGCCCGCCCGCGATCATAGCGTGCGGCTGCGCCATCCTCGTAGATCCAGCCCGCCGCGCCAAGGTGCGCGCAGATTTCATTCTCGAAGCTGATTTCCTTATGCAGGCTCATCCGGCCCCCCTTAGCGAAGTCGCGCCAACCGCGGCCCCATCGCAGCTTCTAGCTGCATCATTGCATCGACCATGTTGCTGTGGATCTCCGGCCATTCGTCGCGATTGGAGCGGTAACCGCCAACGACCTGAATGCCGATGAGCGTGCCCATCTGCCCGTCGATCTGCCGCCAAATCATCGGGAGTCGGACCTCCTGCTCGATTTCTGGTCTCTGCTCGTGCAACGCTTGGAAGGCGGGCAGATCGTCGGCGATCCACAAGTGGACCTGTGAGTCCTGCTGACGGATATTGTAGTTGTAAGAGAAGCCCTGTCGCCCCGCCGACGCTGCGATCCAGTTGTCGCGTGTCGGATTGCGGCCAGCGTGGAGCGGGGTACGTGTCGCCGCATACGAAAGCAACGCTGACCAGAACTCGATCCTCTGGTCGTAGCGTTCGGTGCGTTCCCGGCGTTCGGCCTGCCGCTTGACGCCGATGCGGGTCTGGAAGCTTGCGGTCTCGGGCAGCGGGATGAGCTGCTGCACATCCAGAAGTACGCGACCGTCAGCGAGCCGGTATGGCTGAAGCCGCACGCAGCGGATGTCGATATTCCGGTCGCGCAGCCATAACACAGTGGTGGTTAGCTCCCGGCTGAAGTTCGCCGAGGCTAGAATGATCCGGGTGTCCTGACCGAAATGCTCCTCGTTCGGGGTATCCCAGCCAAGGAACTGCAAGATAGCGGCGAGAGCATCGTCGTGGTCGGGCTGTGCGGCGTTGAGGTAGCGGGCATAGGTCTCGACCAACTGCTCGAAGGTCATGGCCGAGATCATCGCCGCATAGCGCAGCGCTTGCAGCTCCATATGGCCACCGTCCTCGGTGCGCTTCAGCTCTACGACGACAAGGTTGGCATCGGTGTCGATGCACAGCAGGTCGATGCGGCGTGAGCTGTCGAGCCAATCCCCGAACTCCTCGGCGATCACCATCAGGCCGGGGTCGAGGACGCTGATGTTCGCCTTAAGCAGCTGTTGGATGTGGCGCCGCTCGTGGATATTTTCGGCGGAAAAGCTGGTCGCGGAAACGGGAACCAACTGCTCATCGGTCAAGGCATAGATCGCCATCAGACAACATCCTCATGATCGATGGCTTGATTTTGCTCAGTCGCAGCTAGATCGCGCGCTTCCCACTCCTTGTAGGTTTCTCCGGTCTGCTGATGCTTCCATTCGATGGTGCCGTTCGCGGGTCGACCATTCACCACAGCAGCCGCGGCACTTGGGCTTTTGAAAGCGTAGTTCTCCTTGAAAACGCTGTGCTGGTTATCGGGCTGGAGGACGCCGGACCGCTTCAGTTCTGCATGAAGCTGTCCGTAACCAGTTCCTTCCGATCCCCGGCCCTCCCAATTGAGGCGAGCCAACGAACCTGCCTCCACGACAAATTCGCCCTTCTCAAGAAATGCGGTTGCTCGTAGCCCGTGCTTCCGGGTTTCCAGCACAAAGCTGGGGGCCGGGCTGGTTGGTCCGGTTGTTTGGATTGTGCCTGCCACATCGATTTTAATGGCTGGGCGCGTGCGCTCGATGAACATATCCACGCGGACGGCCGGGAGCACTGTCAGCAGGTTTGCAAGGAACGCTTCCATTTTAGCTACGTCGGCTTCGCTGAGCGAAGGCACGGGAGGCGTCGTGCCATTATCGAGTTCAACCCGGCCTATCCGCCGAGCCTCAGCAATGAGCCGCGATTCAAGGTATCTGACATGAGCCTTGTTCAGCTTATTGCCCGCAGTGGTGATGAAGATGACACTGTTCCACCAATCTTTTTTCACATCATGGTTTTTCAGCCGACCGCCAACGTCGTCGCTTTCGCCGATGTAAGCGAAGGGGGTCCCATCCTGATCGCCGAGAAGCAGATAGACGCCGGTGCACCGGGGTTCTGATCGCTTGAGAGCAACACCAAGCTGGGTGCGGGGTGCCATCAGGACATGGCCAGTCCAGTTATAAAGTTCAGCGGTCACCATCCCATCGGGATGGCCATCGATGTAAAACAATTCGAGAGATTGGCCGTTTCGGGTCATTGGAATGATCTCTCCAATTTGTCGCTAGAGCCGGCTTGGTCGGAGAGTTCGACGCACAGATCATCGGCTCGGTCGATATCTTTTAGCGCTACCAGCCCGCGCACGTCGATCTTGCCGGTGACGGCGGCGGAGATCAGCGCGGCGCGGCGCTCGTGCAGGAGGGTGATGGCGGCTTGGGCTTCTGCTTCGAGAGCGTCCCACTCCTTGGAAACTAAATCGACGTGCGCAGCGATTTGAATCTGTTCAGCTAGCGGCGGGAATGGGAAGCGATAACGGCGTAACTTTTCTGCCGGCAGGTGAGCGATTGTTGATTTTCCTTCACCAGCAACAAACACCCCTAGTTTCGCGCAGACTTCGAAGACGAATAGCATAAACTCTCCGGTGTCTGTCTGCCTGTCACGTGGCCGCAAACGATGGAGGGCCTTCTGGTAACACACAGGCTCATTTAACCGCCAAATTGCAGCCCGGCCTACTTCGCCTCCCTCACAGACAACCAAGTCGCCCTGCACAACTGAATAGCGATCCAGTTCGTGCGGCTCGAAGTCCATCACGGGAAGCTCCTCGCTGTTGATCCGCTTCCACTGCACATCGATATTTCGTAAATAGGGGCGGAGATAGGAGCCCGTAATCTTCTTTTCGTCCAACATCTTGCCCAACGCTACGTCGTAACGGTGGGAGAGCGCACACACACTCCAATGCGAGGGAACCTCACCAATCCATTCGATGCCGCTGTCTCTCATGGGGGCGTGGGGGTTCAAGCCCTTGGTGACGGCGTGGGAGATGACTGCCTGGCGCTTTTCCTTGAGCAGCGCGATCAAGCGCTCCTGCTCGGCCACCAGCGCGTCAATCTTGGCCGACTCACGCTCAACGAAGGCCACAATGCCGAGCCGTTCATCGGCAGGCGGTAGGGCAATCTGGATGTCCTTAAACTCGTCCCAGTAAAGGCGGAGCCGAAAATCTGTCACACCCCGCGAGCGCCGTCGCATCTCCTCAACTGCGCCCGGTGTTCTCAAGAGCAATTCGACAAACTTGGAAGGGACATTTCCACGAGGGCGGGCGACAACGTATGCTGGGCTGACCATGCCAGGCACTTGAACCGCACCGAAACCGCCCTGCCATGCTCGCATCATGTTGTAGACGAGGTCGTTAGGCTGCACTCGCTTATACTTTGTGCGGTCATCGCTCCGCGTAACTTTGCGGTCTGAGTCGCTTGGTTTCGACTCCTCATCGGAGACGCCCGTGTGGATGGAGACGCTCAGGATGGGTAGATCTTCAGTTCCTGCCTCGACCGCTTCGCGATAGAGATTGGTTATCCGCTCCACAGCCCAGTGCTTCGGCAAGGGACCGAGCCATGGCACCCCGGCGTCCTTGTATTCTGGATAGGCGCGAAAGCTCACGCCGCCAGCTCCCGCAGCATCCCTTGAATGCGCGCAGTAACCAGCGCCAGGTCGGCATCGATCTCGGCCAGCGGGCGCGGCGGCTCGAACACATAGAAGTGCCGGTTGAAGGGGATTTCGTAGCCGATCTTGGTCTTGTCGTGATCAATCCACGCATCGGGCGCATGGGGTTTCACCTCGCGCTCGAAATAGGTCGCGACACCCTCCGAGAGCGGCACGTTCTCGGTATCGCGCAAGGCGCTGTCAGACTGCGGCTTGCCCTTGGCCTTGCCGCGCTGACCGAGCACGATCTTGCCATGCTCGTCCCGCAAGGGCCGCTCAACCGTGATCGTGCGGTATCCGAACCTGGCATTGTCGAAGATGCGCGAGAGCGGCGCGAGCTTGACCTTGCCGCCCTCCGGTGCCGCTGGCGGGGCGTCCCCTTCGCGCACCACATGGCGGGCCACTTCCTTGCCACTGGCATCCAGCACCGTTGCCAATTCCGCCTCGACGAAGCCGCCGAACAGCTGCGTCACCTCGGCAATCTGGCCATCGCTCATCTGCTTGCGCTTCGAACCCAATGATTTGCGCATCTTCTGCCAGAAGCTGCTGGCGTCGATCAGCTGCACCTTGCCGGCGCGCGGGGCAGGCTTCTTGTTCGACAGCACCCAGACATAGGTGGCGATGCCGGTGTTGTAGAACATGTCGGTGGGCAGGGCGATGATCGCCTCGACCAAATCATTCTCCAGCACGTAGCGGCGGATTTCGCTCTCCCCGCTGCCGGCACCGCCGGTGAACAGGGGCGAGCCGTTCAGGACAATGCCGAAGCGGCAGCCACCCTCGGCATGGGGGCGCATCTTGGCCAGCAGGTGCATTAGGAACAGCAGTGAGCCATCCGAAACGCGCGGTAGACCAGGGCCGAAGCGACCTGCGAAGCCAAGGCGCTGGTGCTCGACCTGCACCTCCTTCTGCACCTTCTTCCATTCCACGCCGAAGGGTGGGTTGGAGAGCATGTAGTCGAAGGTCTGCGCCGGGTGTCCGTCATCCGACAGGGTGTTGCCCTGCACGATGCGGGCGATGTCCTGCCCCTTGATCAGCATGTCCGCCTTGCAGATGGCGTAGGATTCCGGGTTCAGCTCCTGCCCCGACATCGTGAGCTGCGCCTTGGGGTTGTGCTCGTGCAGGTATTCGCCCGCGATCGAAAGCATGCCCCCGGTGCCCGCCGTAGGGTCATAAATCGAGCGCACGACGCTGGGCTTGGACAGCACATCGTCATCCTCGACGAAGATGAGGTTGACCATCAGGCGGATGACTTCGCGCGGGGTAAAATGCTCCCCGGCGGTCTCGTTGGAGATTTCCGCGAACTTGCGGATCAGCTCCTCAAAGACGAGGCCCATCTGGTTGTTGTCCACCCGGTCGGGGTGGAGATCGATCCCTGCGAAACGCTCGGTGACCTGATAGAGCAGGCCATTCTTGGCGAGGCGATCAATCTGGGCTGCGAACTCGAACTGCTCGAAGATGTCGCGCACTTCGGGCGAAAAACCCTGAATGTAGCTGAGCAGGTTGGTGGCGATGTTGTCTTGATCACCGATGAGCTTGACCAGATCGAGCGGGCTGCGGTTGAAGAACGTGTTTCCCGCGGCGCGGGTGAGCATGGGATCGGGCAGGTTCTTTCCTGCCGCCTCGAGCACCACCGGCTTAGTCGGCGCAAGCACACAATCTAGGCGCCTGAGCACCGTGAAGGGCAGGATGACACGCCCGTATTCCGATTGCTTGTAATCCCCGCGCAGCAGATCTGCCACGGACCAGATGAATGCCGAAAGCGATTGGTGGTTCAATGTCTTGTTCCCCTAGAGGGTCTTCTGGCGAAACATGCTGGTGGGCGCAATGACGTTTGCCTCATCAAAGCCTTTCGACGCCACGCCGGATCGTCCGATACACAGTCGGCCGCGAGACCTTGAACAGCTTGCCGAGGTCGCTGATCGAGTATTCGCCGGTAGCATGCATCTTGAGCAATTCGCGCTGCTGAAGGTCGGACAGCTTCGGTGGCTTGCCGCGTAGCTTGCCCTTGTCCCGGGCGATCTTCATGCCCTCGCGGGTTCGCAGCCGGATGAGGTCGCTCTCGAACTCCGCGAAGGTGGCGAGGATGTTGAAGAACATCCGGCCCATGGGATCATTGGGATCGTAGACCTGCTTGCCAAGCGCGAGACTCACGCCGCGCTTCTCCAACTCATCTGCGATCGCGCGCGCGTCCGGTACCGACCGGGCGAGACGATCGAGCTTCGGCACGACCAGTGTCTCGCCGGCGCGCACTGCTGCCAGCGCCTGGGCAAGGCCGGGGCGATCGCGGTTGCGACCGGTCAGGCCATGGTCGGTGTAGATGCGGTCTTCGGGCACACCGAGCTCGATGAGCGCCAGGCGCTGGGCGGTGAGATCCTGCTTGTCCGTTGAGCAGCGGGCATAGCCGATGAGGGTGTTGGTCATTTGTAACGGATGAGGCCCCTATGTGAGAAAATAAAGCGTACCACCTTAATGAGAGAA
>Ga0209278_1001170_pt1 | contig 16534 bp, 18 predicted proteins | sample JI81BgreenDNA_FD_187504 | JGI IMG/M metagenome (GOLD analysis project Ga0209278, IMG submission 187504) | Wastewater effluent complex algal communities from Wisconsin, to seasonally profile nutrient transformation and Carbon sequestration -... | ecosystem: Engineered > WWTP > Effluent > Algae... | reverse complement strand
CAAATTCCCGATGAAGCTTTGGCACTTTTAGTAGGCGTATTTCCTCAAACCCTTCGGGCGGCGCGGCAAGGAAATGATCAGTTATAAATTGGTGTAGATACCTTATGGTGTGATCGCGCTGCTACAAGCTCCACTCGGCATTCTGCAAAACTACTCGATAGCCATCTGGGTCTTCAAAGGTCACTCCATCTTTGTCCCAGTAGGGATTGTAGGAGTTTACAGGCTCAAATCCCATTGCTTTCATTCGCTCAACAACCTGCTGCCATTCTTGGTGGTTAGGAAGGTAAAAGACGATAAGATTGTCTTGAGTTGGAGCGCCACCTACAATATGTCCCCGTTGATGGATGAATTCAAAGTGGTGGCTTTCTCCTGGCATCCCAACCATTACTCCGTCAAAACCTTCATGGTTTTCAAAACTATCGAGGATTTGCAGCCCTAAACCCTCTGTGTAGAAATGAACAACTCGATCGAGGTAATCCGTTGGACGAGCAACCCGTAAAACCTTTCCTTGAAGCATATATATCTTCTCCCAAGTTATTTTTGTGTTAAGCAGAAACGGGATACCGAATATTATGACTTGTCAAAAATTTCTCCTATGCGATCGACTGTCCGCTGATTTTCCTCCGGGCTACCCACCGTAATTCGCAAACCTCCTCCAGTATGCCTAATTAAAGTACCTCCCTCTTTTAGCTGCTGCATGATTTGTTTGTGTTCCTGTTCGGCAGATTCGCCCTCGCCGGCTTTCGCCCGCAGGTAAACAAAGTTAGCCGCACTCGGCCAAACTTGCAATTTTTGATGCTGAGTTAGGGCTGCAATTAATTTGGCTCTTTCTGATAGAGTTTCGGGAATGGTTGCTAGCAATAACTGTCGCTGCGCTAGGGCTAACTCGGCTGCAGTTTGCGAGAAACTGGGAAGGTTGTAGGGGAGGCGAATTTTTTCTAAGGCGGCTGTAAGTTCGGGATGGGCGATCGCATATCCGACTCTCATTGATGCTAGTCGAAATGCTTTGGAAAATGTCCGCAAAATTATCCAATTCGGGTGATGGTGCAATTGGTCTGCTAAAGTATTTTGGCTGAATTCAAAATAGGCTTCGTCAATTACTACTAATATCTCTTCGGGTAAGTTTGACAACCATTTTATTTCATCTGCTGTCAAAGCATTGGCTGTGGGCGAATTGGGGTGAACGACAAAGACGGCGCGCACGGGGGGATTTTGATTTTGGGCTATGGCCCTTTTAGCCGCCTCGATATCGATTTCAAAATTCTCCTCTTTCCGCTGAACACTGACAACGGGAATTCCGAGGGTTTGGGCGATTATTCCATACATCGAAAAGGTGGGATTCGCAACGAAAATAGAGCCTGTACCGCCTAAGCAAGTAGCTATTAAGATGGATCTAATTAGTTCGTCGGAACCGTTACCCACAGAAATATTGTCGGCTGTAATGGCGGTTTTTGGCACTGTAACCCCCCCTAGCCCCCCCTTGTTGGGGGGGACATTTAGGGATTCATTGACGTATTGGGCGATCGCCTCTTTGAGCGCTGCGTGGCCTCCGTCGGGATAGCGATTTGTCTCAATTAACTGCTGGTAAGTCCAAGCTAGCTTTTTTTTTAATTCTTCTGGCAAGTCATAGGGGCATTCGTTGGTATCAAGGCGATCGATCGCACTTTCCGAGTGCGCTGGTTCTCCTGATGTGCCGCCCGGATGGGGAGTGTATGCGGTAAGTTCGGCTAACTCTTTTCGGATAAAGGGAAGCATGGTATAATTTACGACTTTTTATTTTAGATTATCTGCTTAGAAGCATCTGAACTTAGCATAGAGCTTGTTCTATCTCGAAAGCAAGAGGAGAGAAGGAATTGAGTTTCTGTCGATCGATTGATGCGTCGGCTGCGGCCAAGTGATTATTCTTAGAAAGTAACTGCTAATATGTGGAAACCAAGTATGAAAGTCAAGCCTTCCGATATATCTAAAAGTGCCGCCGCTACCCTCATAGCTTTGAGTGTGGCGATTCTCCCTTCAGCGCCTGCCTGGGCTCAAACGGACTCAGCTCCGGCACAGAACAATACTGATTCTAATCGAGTTATTCTAGACACCACTCCCCTTCAAGAAAGCAAGGAAGACAACAATCATTGGGGTGCTTTGGGTTTGTTGGGCATCCTCGGTTTGGCGAATCTCTTTCGCAAGGATGAACCCAAACGCTACCGCGATCCGATGGGCGAATAATTTTTTAAACTGCCATCGCACCAGCCAAAAAACCAAATCAACCGTCGTGGATTCAGAAACCGGGTTTTTTACCGAAAGACTGGATTATTGCCTTTAATCCGAGTAACAAATCCGGTTTCTTTGATATATTTGGGTATTTTGGTCACAAAGTTTGTTTATTCAATCACGCCACAAAGCAATCCCGCCCAATAAACCGCTCACATTTGGTACTATTTTAACCTGCGGCGGTAACTCAACAGCAATCTTTTTAGTATTGCCGCCGCCGATGTAAATGCGATCGCAGTTAAAGAGATTTTGCAGATAGGTGAGCGCTTTTTCCAAACGGCGATTCCATCTTTTGGAACCGACTGTATCTAATGCCGATCGCCCTAATTGCTGTTCGTAAGTTTCCCCTTTGCGAAACGGGTGATGTCCTAATTCTAGATTTGGCACCAAGATACCATCGACAAATAAGGCAGAACCGAAACCGGTGCCCAGGGTAATTACTAATTCTACCCCCGTCCCAGCAATTGCTCCCAATCCTTGAATATCGGCATCGTTAGCCACTCGCACAGGTTTTCCCAAGCGATCTTTGAGGGTAGTTTCTAGGTCAAAATCTATCCAAGACGGATCTAAATTCACTGCGGTTTTGATGACGCCTAGACGCACGACGCCGGGAAAACCGACGGATACTCGGTCAAATTCCCCTTGTCCGCTTGCTAAAGAGGCGATCGCCTCTAATACGGGTTCCGGTTTCGGTGGTTGAGGCGTTTCTAAACGGCTGCGTTCCGTTTGGGGCTCGCCTTCATTGTCCAAAACCATAACTTTTATGCCACTTCCGCCAATGTCAACGGCTAAGGTGCGAGTCGATCGATCTTGTTGAGTCATTTGATTGTTAAGACTTGCAAGTTGGTCAAATTTTAATTTTTGAATTGGCAAAACTTTTGAATCGCTTCCCAAATTTCCGCTAGGACATTTCCCAAAGAATGATCGTCTTCTAATTCGATTAATTGCACCCAGGGACGGTTAGCGGCAAAATCTCTGCTAGCTTGAATCGGTATTATTGTATCATGCTGGCCGTGAAGGATTAACGTAGGGACTGACCGCATTAATTTTTCTTCAGGGTATTGAGCCATATCTGCCAAAAACTGATAATTCAGCGGCAGATAACCTTGTTCGCCGTAGTGGTAAACGGGCAAATATTTCTCCGACTGCCACTTTTCTAACTGTTGCTGTCCCAACAGCGGCAGCCAGTGGGAGATAAATTGAAAAGCCGGTGCTAACAAAACTATTTGTTTTACTGACAATTGTCGCTGGGCCAACCAAGCCGCTGTCAGCCCCCCAAAACTAGACCCAATTATTGTAACTCCCCCTAATTGTTCCTTATCTGCCGATGGGGAGGATATCGAATTAGCGGTTTGCAAAAATTCTGTTTCTATTTGCTGCAACTGGCGGGTGAGGGTGAGACCGGAAAAATCGTTTTGATTGAGATCGGGAGTTTTTAGGTCAATTTCTAGGGACGAAAAGCAATCTCGGAAATATCTTGCCTTAAGGGAATCGGGACTTGATGCAAATCCGTGTAAATAAATGTAACTCGAATGGTTTTTTAAATTCATTCAGTAATTGATATTTAACAACAAATATTAATTATAACACCCACAGCCCCGACTTCTTTAAGAAGTCGGGGCTCTAATAAGCCGTGAACAAAATGGCACTATTACTGCGGTTTTTGACGGTTTTGCATCCGGTTTTTAGCATTTTGTCGGCGCTGCTGCATCAGTTGAGCGAATTGGCTGCGCTGTTCAGGCGTGAGCACTTCTCGCATTGCGAGTGTATTTTCAAATTGCACCTCTTCAAACTGCTGTCTCAATCCCATTATTTGACGGTGTTTTTCACGAATTTCGCTGGCATTTGCCGTGCCGGACATCATCGTGTCCAATTCTTGTCGGGCTTGGCGAACTGCTTGCATTCGCTGGGAAAGTTGGTCTTTGTAGCGATCGCGAACTGCTTGCATTTGCTGCTTTTGGTCAGCGCTTAAATTCAGTTGCTCAAACATCCCGCCTTCCTTGCCAGCGGGTCGATTTGGTCGCTGATTTTGGGCAATTGTTTCCGGTTCTAAAGGATTAGGAACTGCTATTGCTGCGGCTGTGCTGCCGAGAGTCAGCATTAAAACGGCTAGGGCAGAAATACGACGAATTGACATGAAAATTACCTCTTTGATATTACTTATTTGTTGGCGGTTCGCTTTCCGAGGAAACAGGGAAATTCAACCAGTCTGTTGGCGGGCGATCGGTCATAGTTTCTTGGGGAGAGTCATGGAGTACACCCTCCCAGTTAGTCACTAAAAATGCTTCTAAGTTAGCTGTTTCCTCATCTGGTAATTGTGCAGTCTCAAACGGACGGTAGCCAGACCAAAAAAGTAGCAGGCTAGCAGCAATCGCAGACGACACAGCCCACTTAGAAACAGATGATATTTTTAACCTGTCATGAGACTTAGGTGACGTAGTTACTCGCCTTTTTTCCCGGTGTTTTTCATTAAGAAGGCTCGCCTGATTAGTTTCTATTGCTGCTAGAATTTTTTGCTCTAAATCTGGTGCAGCTTCAGGAATATTGGCGCGATGTTGCTTCAAGAAATTAACTAACTCTTGGTCGCTGCTTGGGTTATTCATAGCTCGCTGACACCTTCTTTTTGCAAAAATTGCCGCACAGCATTTCGGGCATAAAACACGCGAGATTTGACAGTTCCCGCAGGCAGTCCCAAAATTTGGGCTACTTCTTTTTGCGGGATGTCTTCTAAGTCGTGCAGCACCAAAACGCTGCGGTGTTCAAAGCTCAATTGCTCCAGTCCGCGCTGCACTAAATCTTGATAGTGCAACTGCATCAAGTCCGATGTGTTATCTTTGAGAATAACCCGATCCATTGTTTCTTGATTTTTGAGTTGGGAGTCAAAAGAATGCTGTTTAGCAAATGCTTGTCTTTGGTCGGAAGCCACATTCCAAGTGATTCGATAAAGCCAAGTAGAAAAGTTTTCCTGGTGCTTGAGTTTGGGCAATCCTTTCCAGACTCGCAGGAATACTTCTTGTGCTAAATCGTCAAGAAGCGAGGGGCCGCAGAGTTGGTAAAGGGTTGACCTGACTTTGAGTTGGTAGCGTTGGTAAAGGTAGCGAAAGCAAGTGCGATCGCCCTTTAAACATTGAGCAACTAAGTCCGAGTCGGAACAGTCATCGATTAAAACATTGGCTGACACAGCTAACACCTGTGAAGTCTCCCCCACCAGTTCGTTATCTGAAGTGTTTAGACAGGGCGATCGCGAAAAAGGTTCAAATCATTTAAAATTTTATTTTGAGCATGAATCCGCTTGGGGTGGAAAACTGCACCAATGTCAGTAACAGGCTTTCCGGCCTGTTCCACAAAAATTAAATAAATTTTCTTGTGGGGAGTAAAGGTTGGGCTTCTAGCCCGCCCCTAACAGGCAAGAGACCTGTTCCACAAAACTCAATTTTATTGTGGAACGGGCCGAAGAGCCCGTTCTTAACAATAATGCAAGATGTGAGTTCTAACGATTTACAGCATTTTTCCAATAAGTATAAGTTTCTAAACCAATACTTTTTTGGTCTTCATTATAGATATCATCTAAACATTTGAAAAGAGCCAAAGCATATTTTTTTAATCCCAACTCTGTTAAACTTGTGAGAATCCTAGTCAGCCGCAAATAGTTGTGATTAAATTTTTCTATCCACTGTCTTTTTCTTGACAAATATTCTGCAGATTTGGCAATTACAATTTCTGCGTTTTCCCCTTCGCGGCATTCCAACCCGTAAAACGCCAGCATGACTTTTAGAGATTTGAATAAGCGACTTCTCAACTCTTCACTTGTTCTAAAAGCTTTAATTACCTCATCATTTAAAGTTGGAGCACTGGAATTAAAGCGACTCTTTTCTCTCAGCGGAAACAGCCATTGAATGTAATTGTGCACGGATTCCAGCTTCTGGTAATCCCACGACCAAATATCCTCGATCGCCCGACCTTGAGAATCAGGCTGCTGACCGAGATAGAATGCTAAAATTTTGTTTTGTTTGGTTGAATTACTCATTAATCTGCTATACAAAAAATCAGAATGTTACTCTTCAGTCGGTTAAAACTGAGATGTTACACCAATATAAATAAAGGAATTTATCGCGGGGTGGGGGCGGTTTTTGACTCTTTGGGTATCTGTTTAAGCTATTGGTGAACCCGCCCCTAAAGATTTTTAAGAATGTTGTTCTTCAGTCAGTTTTAACTCACATCTTGCACCATTCGCAATTACCTGTAGGGGCGGGTTCGCCAACAGCCTCTCCGGTTGCAGATAGGTTAAATAAACCCGCCCCAACCCCACCAATAGCCCTTTATTGAGATTGGTGCAAGATTTCAGTTTCAACCGACTTTAGCTATTAGCCAGGGGTTTAAACCCCTGACTGCTTCCCCCGCTTTACCGCAGAGTCACAAACTCTTCAGCAGTCGATGGGTGAATGCCAATAGTCGCGTCGAAGTCTTTCTTCGTAGCCCCCATATTAACCGCGATCGCCATTCCTTGAATAATCTCGCCCGCGTCTTTCCCAACCATGTGCACACCCAAAACTCTGTCAGTATTAGTTTCAACAACTAACTTGACAAAAGTTTTCTCATCTGCACCTGTCAAAGAATGAAACATGGGTCTAAACTTGGCTGTATAGCACTTAATTGATTCGGGAAACTTGGCTTTAGCTTCCTCTTCTGTTAAGCCAACTGTAGCTGCTTCCGGCTGCGAAAATACTGCTGATGCAACATTTTCGTGACTGATCGATCTGGGGTTATTACCAAATTCAGTATCTGCAAAAGCGCGGCCTTCGGCGATCGCAATTGGCGTTAAATTGATGCGGTTGGTGCAATCTCCCACTGCAAAAATGTGGGGCTGACTGGTGCGGCTGTCTTTGGTAACTGCGATCGCACCTTTATCGGTTTCTACCCCCGCATTTTCTAAACCCAATTTTTCTAAATTTGGTAAGCGCCCGGTAGCGCACAACAGGGCGTCTACTATTAGCGTTCCTTCAGATTTTCCCGACAGAGTTAATTTTAAACCTTCTGGGGTTTTCTCAATTTGTGCGATCGAGCTTTCTGTCAAAAATTCGATTCCGTGCTTAATCATTCCTTCTTGCACGTTGGCGCGAATTTCTGCGTCGAAGTAGTGCAAAATTTGATCGCGCCGGATGATTTGAGTTACTTGGCTTCCCAACCCGTTCATGATGCAGGCAAATTCGACGCCGATGTAGCCACCGCCCCAAATTGCTAAGCGTTTTGGCTGCTCTTTTAGCAAGAAGATTTCACGGGAAGTAATCGCGTGTTCGATACCGGGAATGTCAATGCGATGGGCTTCACCGCCCACTGCAATTAAGATTTTGGCGGCGGTGATTTTTCTGTCACCAACTTCGACGGTATGGGGGTCAATAAATTTGGCGTATCCTGAGATTAATTCGACTCCGGCTTTTTCAAGAAAGCTGATGTGCAGTTTGCTGAGTCGGCGCACTTCTGTGTCTACCGTGGTGACAAGTTTTTCCCAATCAAAGCTGCTTTCTACTGGACTCCAACCGTAGCCCACCGCATCTTCGTAAAGGTGCGAAAATGTGGAGGCGTACACCATGAGTTTTTTGGGGACACAGCCGCGAATTACGCAGGTTCCGCCTACTAAGTCATTTTCGGCGATCGCCACTTTTGCGCCGTAGGATGCTGCTCGCTTGGAACTCGCCAATCCGCCGGAACCCGCACCTATCACAAACAAGTCGTAGTCGTATGTCATAATTGTCTGTACCTTCTTATCGCCCACTTACCAATTTTACGCTTTACTTTTCTTAATGATATCTCAAAAAAATTTTGTTTTTTTTGGGGTCAACTACTTTACTTTTTGCGCTTACTGAGGTATTATTTAATAATAGGAATATTTGCATTAATTTTAAAATTGCTCACACTCCCATTATTAGACTATAGCACAAGCGACCGACAAGAAACATATAAAAATGTAAATTTTTTTTCTGCGGCAGATGAGGAAATAGCTAATTATAGTTCTCGGAGACAACCACCATGCAAGTCACGACCGAACAAATTATTTATCCATGCAGCGACGGTCAACCAATGGCAGATAGCACAATTCAATACAAATTAATCGTCAAAATCAAAGAAGGTTGCGAATCGCTGTTTAAAAACGACCCAAACGTGTTTGTAGCAGCCGATTTACTGTGGTATCCAGTTGAAGGTAGACCAGACATTTCTCAAGCACCGGATGTCATGGTAATATTTGGCAGACCAAAAGGCGATCGACGTTCCTACCTGCAATTTAACGAAGATAATATTGCTCCCCAAGTTGCCTTTGAGATTCGCTCTCACAACGACAGACAAACCAAGATGTACAAAAAACTTTCATTTTACAATCGCTATGGAGTCGATGAATATTACCTTTACGATCCCGAAAGCAACGATTTGAGCGGTTGGCAAAGAATTGAAGGAAACTTAGAAATAATTGAGCCGATGGAGGGCTGGGTAAGTCCGAGATTGGGAGTACGATTTGAGTTGGGCGAAGCTGGGTTAGAAATTTATCGACCCGATGGACAAAGGTTTCTTTCCTATGCGGAATTGGAGGAACAGGGGGAATTAAACCGCCAGCGTGCCGAACAAGAAGCTCAAAGAGCCGAACGTTTGGCAGCAAAACTGCGCGAATTGAACATCGATCCTGAGAGCATTTAAGCGACAAATTAGACCTCTTGCAAAGGTCAAAAACACCCCCCTCAGTCCCCCCTTGCTAAGGGGGGAAGCAAGAAAAATTAGGCTCCCTCCCCGCGACTTCGGGGAGGGTTGGGAAGGGGTCTCAGCATTTTTGCAAGAGCTCTATTGTTGAATTTAGGGCTTACGCATCAAGACCACAGAAACCGGGTTTTTTATGGTTTATGCGCGCTGTAGCGAATGATGTTCGTGAAAAAACCAGGTTTCTCACCACCTTTGTGTAAGTTCCATAATTACAATTTGTCCCACTTGTTTAAAGTCGCGAAGCAATCTCCATTCTTCGGGATTGGTTCACTCTACTCCGGTGCATTTGCAATGACCGAAAGCATCCAGAATACAAGCCCCTAGATTCATTCCTTCGGAGACTCAGAACCCAGAGATAAAAAACCTGTATCCGATGAAACTTTCCCCCCTAATTTATCTCGCGCAAGTCAGTCGATTTTAGATTTTAGATTTTAGATTTTAGATTTACCCCACAGATAAATCTGGGAGCTTGAACTAGGGTCTAAAATTTTTATCTTTCCACGACTTAAGTCGGGAGCTTGTATCCGTTTTTGGGCCTTGTCAATGCTTCAATCTAAAATCTAAAATCTAAAATCTAAAATCGATTGACGCCTGATACTAAAATTAGCGTCCAAACGATCGCCACGACCGCCGCCAAAACCGATAAGAAGTGTTAAGTTAGTAGTTAGTTGTGTCGATCGCACAGAAAAAAAATGCCTGAACTACAAACCGATACATACCAAGACCTCGACCCGCAAGTCCTCTCAAAGCCAGTTGTTGTCGGTCTGGAAGATGTAACAAAAGTTTACGGGATTGGCGACCTCGAAGTTCGCGCCTTAAACGGCGTCAGCTTGACGGTAAGACAAGGAGAATATTGCTCGATTATGGGCGCATCGGGTTCCGGCAAATCTACAGCTATGAATATTATCGGCTGTCTCGATCGACCTACGAGCGGCAGTTACTACTTAGACGGCGTAGATGTCGCCCAAATGCCCGAATCAGAATTAGCCGGAATTCGCAATCTAAAATTAGGTTTTGTCTTCCAACAATTTCACCTGTTGCCTCAATTGACCGCCTTAGAAAATGTCATGTTACCGATGGTTTATGCCGGCATTCCCGCAGCAGAAAGACGGGAACGGGGAGTAGACGCTTTAACAAAAGTAGGGCTGGAAAGTCGGCTGCAAAACAGACCAAATCAACTATCAGGAGGACAGCAGCAGCGGGTAGCCATCGCCAGGGCTATTGTCAACCGTCCCGTGTTGTTGCTGGCTGATGAACCTACAGGTGCATTGGATACAAAAACTACTCAAGAAGTAATGGATATTTTTACAGAATTCAACGAAAGCGGCATGACTGTTGTGATGGTAACGCACGAACCCGAAGTAGCGCGTCAAACTCGCCGCGTTGTCTGGTTCCGCGACGGTAAAGTTATTCACAATAATCTCAACCCGGAAGAACTTTCACACGCGGTATTTTAGTAGAATAGTCCGCGAAAAGCGAAAAGAAAATCGGGCGAGTGAAATCGCTTCTAGACAAACGAAGTCCACTCCAAGCGGACTGAAGAATCAAGAGGGTATTACTTCTATCCAAGAGGGCTTTAGCTATTAGACAGGGGTTTTCAACCCCTGGCGGACTAATAGACAAAACGCCAGATATCTGATTAATGAAAAGCACTGGGAAAAGCTTCCCAAACTCGATCGACAAAATCTCTAAGTTGCCGAGATGCGATCGCACCATCCTTTTTCTCAGCATCCAGAGACTGCAACTGAGTCAACAGCGAAATCACCTCAGTATCCAGCGCAGCCCGGAACAAACTCAGCGGCCACAGCAAATCAGCACCATCCCGCAAATCGGATAAAGTGTAGTCTTCCGACCATTGCGCCGATAAATCCTTCCCTGACAGTAATACAACTAACATTAAAGGGCGCACCCAACAAATTTGACGTGCCTCAACCACTTGGATCACCTCTGAATGCAGGCACGCATCTCCACATTCTAAACTGACAATTTGACCCGGCTTAAAGTTCAAAGCACAATCCATTAATGCTCACACTTAATACAGACATAACAAAGCAGCGAAATAAGTGCTGCATCTCTCCACAGCACCGGAAAACATTATATCATAATTCCTTCTTCCTTCTTCCTTCTTCCTTCTTCCTTCTATCCTTTACATCCGTTACATCCGTTACAAAATCCGTTGCCGAACTTCCTTCTTCCTTCTATCCTTTACATCCGTTACAAAATCCGTTGCCGAACCTTCTTCCTTCTCAACTTTCATCAAGCTTTTTAAGAGCCATTTCGAGATCGGCTGTCAACAATCGTGCTTCTTTTTTACCACCGCCACCATGGGCATAATCCGCCACGGAAATCGGAGAACCGATCGCAATTTTTACCTGAGCACCCCATTGAGGAATCCGCGGGCGATAGCGGATACTCATCGGTACAATTTTCACCCCCAAACCCGGTTTGCTCAACTCTGCTTGCATTGCCAAACGCGCCAATCCCGGCTTAATCGGATGAACTTCGCCATCCTGAAAAATACCGCCTTCGGGAAAAATCACCAACATTTCCTTGTCGAGGAGTAATTCCACCCCATAACGGAGACTGCCAATTGCCGGATGCTTGAGATCCACAGCAAACCCCCCCAAATGTCTGATGAACCAACCTTGCAGTCCTTTGACCTCATCAGCAGTTACCATAAACCGCAAATCGCGTCCAGTCACCTTCTGTCCCGTTGAATAGGGCATCATCAGGGCATCCCACCGGGAGCGGTGCGTAGGGGCTAAGATGACAGGCCCGTCTTTCGGCAAGTGCTCCTGTCCGGTTATCTCAATCTTGCCAAAATGAAACGGTAGGACAACATAGTGACCTAGCGGATAGAGCAAGGAGGTTAACCAAGGAGAAACGCGAGAGGTATTAGATGCTACCTTGGCAGGCATTGGCTTCACTAGAGATGATTTACTGGACTGCTTGATCGAGATATAAAGTCTAAAGTAAGGTGTTGGTCAAATCTTTAGTTTTTGGATCGGGACAGTTTTGCTATTGGCCTTGTGCCGATCGAGCGATCGCGCCCGCAAGAGATAATCTGTCACAGGTAAAACCTCAGCCAACCGGACAGCACTAATGCAGAGCAGTCGGCCGCCTGGAAAGCTTGATCGGGCAATTACGGATCTATTATTTCAGTTAAAGGATCAATTTCAATTAAACATCGCCCCGAAGAGAGTAAAAAATTTTACCTGTTAATTTTTCCGGCGCGCTTCAAACCAAGAAAGCAACTGATCGCGGCAAACAGACTCCATAATACCGCCGAGCACCTCTAAGCGGTGACACGAATGCGCGCTATCGGGAATATTAGCGGCAGTCCGAATCGTGCCAGTTTTCGGGTCATCTGCTCCGTATACCAGCAAACCAATCCGAGCTTGGACGATCGCACCCGCGCACATCGGGCAAGGCTCCAGCGTTACGTAGAGCGTGCATTGGTTGAGATGCCAGTCTTGCAAAACTTTGCCTGCCGCGCGCAAAGCCAAGATTTCAGCGTGAGCAGTCGGATCGCAATCTCGCTCTCGCCGATTTTGCGCTTCGGCAATCAATTTGCCAGTACCGTCAACAATGGCAGCACCCACAGGTACTTCACCAGCATCACCCGCTGCTTGCGCCAGTTCCACAGCCCTAGTCATCCAACGTTTGTGAATAAAATAAGTAGTCTCACTAATAGACAACGGCTCAGCTTTATAATTCACGTCATCCCTAAGTAACAGAAAAACTTAAGATCGATAAAGAAAGTTACATTACAGCTTAATCGAGAGTCTTTAATTATGGACACCACTACGATTACCACTGAAATTGTTGAGCTGTTGTGCCGCATTAGTCGGCAAAAGCTGCGCGAACAAGATATCACTCCTTTGGTAGTGTTTCTGACGGCTCTGATTTCCATCCTGCGCGGAGTGATGATTATTGACAGGACGATCGCAGTTGAAGAAGAAGAACGGCTGCAAAAGACTCTCAAAGCCTTTGCCAGCGGCGACCGCGATCGGGTAGAACTAATTCAGCGCCTTGTCAAAGGAGTATCAAAACAGCAGGTTTACTTCAACCCCACGGAATTGCTAACCCTGACAGCTTTGTTCTCAGAATCAGAAAAACTGTTGCTCATCGGTTCCGGCTACGAAATGTCAGCGGCCGACGGACACATCGACCTGCGGGAGCAAATGTACTTACAGTCGATCGCCAATCGGCTCGGCCTCGACTCCCGACACATTGCAGTCATAGACACTTTATTTACTAAAGAAGGAACCCTCGACTCAGAAGCTTTTGCCGAAGTTCAAGCTTTACTCGATCCCAGCGAATTCGAGTCCCGCGATCCGGTATTTGGCAAAGCAGCAAAGCACTTGCTGAGTATTTTACTCCGCCAATAATCCAGCCCCTATAAATTTTTGGGCAGTACAAAGTAGTGAGAGAGGATTTCGAGGATTTGACGCTGTTTCCATTGGAGATGGGAATTGGGCGCTCTTACCTACCAAGAGCGCTGCACGGCGTATGTTGCTCAAAAACCTGGTTTCGGCCTAAGTCCCGCTTGATTTTTTTTTTGCAAGAGTCGATCGACCCTTGTATCCCATTGAACCGAATGCCTCTAAAATCTAAAAGCGACTTGTCGCTGCCTTGATAGACCCAGCTTGGTGTCAAATCTAAAATTGATTGATTATGCAAATTGAATGGCAAACCGCCAAAACCTACGAAGACATTCTCTATCACAAAAGTGGTGGCACCGCCAAAATTACCATCAATCGACCTCACAAACGGAACGCTTTCCGTCCCAAAACAGTTCTGGAACTGTGCGATGCCTTTACTGATGCCCGCGAAGACACAAAAATCGGCGTTGTCCTGTTCACCGGTGCGGGGCCTCATACAGACGGGAAATACGCCTTTTGCGCCGGCGGCGACCAAAGCGTGCGGGGTTCGGCGGGATATGTAGACGAAGGTGGCATACCCCGGTTGAACGTGCTCGACTTGCAGAAGTTAATTCGATCTATGCCCAAAGTTGTAATTGCTTTAGTTGCAGGCTACGCAATTGGAGGGGGTCACGTTCTGCACTTAATTTGCGACTTGACGATCGCTGCTGACAATGCTATTTTCGGACAGACCGGCCCCAAAGTCGGCAGTTTCGACGGTGGTTTCGGAGCTAGCTATCTCGCCAGAGTAGTCGGCCAGAAAAAAGCCAGAGAAATTTGGTTTTTGTGTCGCCAGTACAGCGCGCAGCAAGCCCTAGAAATGGGTTTAGTCAACTGCGTCGTGCCCGTCGAACAACTAGAAATAGAAGGGATTCAGTGGGCTGCGGAAATTCTCGAAAAAAGTCCGATCGCGATTCGCTGCTTGAAATCCGCTTTTAATGCCGACTGCGACGGTCAAGCCGGTTTGCAAGAACTGGCGGGAAATGCCACTTTGCTGTACTATATGACCCAGGAAGGCGCCGAAGGCAAACAAGCCTTTTTAGAAAAACGGGAACCTGATTTTAGTCAATATCCTTGGCTGCCATAACTGGATGGAGAAATCAGTTTTTTTATGCGCTCATATTAAAGTAGATGCTGCTGATTTTTCTGAGTTAGTAAAGCCCAATGCACCCTGTCGTCCAAAAGTGTCAGTATTGATACCTGTTGCCAAAAAAGAATGAAACTGCTTTGCCAGATGCAAACCATGATAATGATCGGTGATTCCCCTATCGAAAATCGAAAATCGAAAATGGTATGAGCAGCAGGGCAGCCGACGAACTAAACTGAGACTGCTGCAGCGGATTTTTCGGTTAACGTTGTGCCTGTAAGCTGGCAGGCATTGCGCTCAGAAAGAGTGACGGTGGCATCCTGCAGCGTCAGAGTCGATTCTGGCCACAGTCCAATTTCTTCTATGTTTTCCCAAGATGACCTAAAAGGCGAAACCGCTAAAGCACAAGCTTTCCAGTGACTTTGAATCGGCCCGCCTAATAAAGCGCAAACACCCCCGCGTCTGCCTTCAGGGGTATAGTGACGGCAGTGACCACAAGCTGAAGTTAAAGGTGAAGTTAATGAGGTTTGCATAAAAGTTCTTAGGGAAATCATTTTCATCTCTAATTGTCCCTTGCAGAGCTAGTCTGCCTTAGAGCATCCCAACCTTTATGCTGTCTGGGTTGTAGCGATCCCCAAAGCATAATTAAATTTTATAATTTATTTATAATCTCGTTATATATAGAAACAATTAGCTCGGTGCTTGCTCATTGTATAGGTAAAAACATAGGTTAAAAGTTTATAAAGGCGTTAGGGATCAAGAAAAAGTACAAATACCCAAGGAGTATGAAAGGTCACAAATAAGCGGTAGCTCAGGATACAAAAATTGGCTGAGAGTGTCGGTAAGCAGCCTCCGGGAAACAGCAACAATTAAGTTTTCAAATGAAAATGAAAAATAGCTGCCGGCGATCGGGCCCTTGTTGCATTGACGCCAAAAGTAGCTAATCATAAAATAGGCAAGTTTTCAACCTTCTTGTTTATCTCTACAATCAAAATATTAAAATTAATTCAGAGGCGGTAGGAGTTTTGCTAATGAGTAAGCGTTCTTCGGTTGAATCCCCAAATCATCAATCCTCTTCAACCCCAATCAACCCTGCTTTGCAAGCAGTCCTGGGGAGTCTAGATGTAAACCTAGAAGCAGAACTGACAACATACAGAAGGCACAGGAGGCGCGCCGAACAGTGGGTGTCGCCCTCAGTTCGTAGCGGCAAGCAAACAGCCACAACCGAGCAACAGCTAGCCCAAAATTTGCCGCCGGAGACTGCGGAGGAAACCCAGCAGCCCCTATCGCTGCCGCTATCCCTTGCCGGCACTCAGGGCGATGCCCCGCTAGCAACTACCAGGGGTGGCACAAAATTATCTAGCAGTGCCCAGGCACCCCACAAGTATCTCGAATCAAGCGAAAAACTGATCGAAAGTTTGGACGAGTCAAAAGCTGAGCCTACAGTAGAACGCAGTTTAGCCGCCAGTTTGTTAACTCCCTTGGGACTGAGTTCGATGCTGCTGTTTTTGCTGTCATGCACAGCTTTGGGCTACGCAGTCATGTACCCGTCAAATCTAGTTAAGATTGCCGGCCTGAACCGTTTGCTCGATCGCACCTCACCCTCTCCCAGCAACAGTCGCGCCTCTACTGCCATCTCTGATACCAGCACCAAGGAACTACCGAAAGCTCCCAATCTGGTATCCAAGGAATTTGTCGAGCTAGATTTGAGCACTCTCAGCAATGTCAAGCCGACAGTCAGCCCGATTCCTTCCCCGTCACCAAAAGCATCAATCCCGCCAACTCCGCCAGCGCCTCCGGGCCCGGGCGCGGCTGTGCCGATTCCGACAGAAGACGGCAACCCGGCCAGAGGCAGGGAACAAGGACTCAACAATCTGAGCACGGCTTTGCTTCCCACTCCCAGCCCCAGCGCCGCCCAGCCAGTGCCGACACTGCCGACACTGCCTCCAACACCCTCCCCAGCCCAGCCAGCCTCCCCAGCCCAGCCAGCCTCCCCAGCCCAGCCAGCCGC
>Ga0209278_1001168_pt1 | contig 16592 bp, 16 predicted proteins | sample JI81BgreenDNA_FD_187504 | JGI IMG/M metagenome (GOLD analysis project Ga0209278, IMG submission 187504) | Wastewater effluent complex algal communities from Wisconsin, to seasonally profile nutrient transformation and Carbon sequestration -... | ecosystem: Engineered > WWTP > Effluent > Algae... | reverse complement strand
TGCGTGAAATCGCCAAGGTCTGGCCGCATGGAGAACTTCTCGACACCTGGACATGGTTCCAGTCCGGCATCAACACCGACGGTGCCCACAACCCGGTGACCAGCCGCAAGATCGAACGCGGCGACATCCTCTCGCTCAACTGCTTCCCGATGGTCGCGGGCTATTACGTCGCCCTCGAACGCACGCTCTTCGCCGAAACCGCCACCGACGAACACCTCCGCCTGTGGGAGTTCAACTGCAAGGTCCATGACCGCGGCAAGGAACTTCTGATCCCCGGCAACAAATGCAGCGACATCGCGAAGGAACTGAACGAGATGTACGCGTCCGAGAACCTCCTGCAATATCGTTCCTTCGGCTATGGCCACAGCTTCGGCGTCCTATGCCACTACTATGGGCGTGAGGCGGGGCTGGAACTGCGCGAGGATTGCGACACCGTCCTCGAACCCGGCATGGTCGTGTCGATGGAACCGATGATCACCATCCCGAACCACCTCCCCGGCGCGGGCGGCTATCGCGAGCATGACATCCTCGTCATCACCGACGACAACAACAAGGGCAACCGCAACATCACCGGCTTCCCCTACGGTCCCGAACACCTCATCGTCGGCAAGCGCGCCGCATAGACGTCTCACCGAACGGAAAAGGGCCGCCATTGGCGGCCCAATCACATGGAGTGGAGACAAGTCCGGTCTTGTGGCAGACCAAGATCGCTGTCGCTCAGACCGCTCGCCGACGCCGCAGGAAGAGCAATCCACCCAACCCGGCCAGAAGCAACGGCAAAGACCCCGGCAGTGGAACCACCGAAGCCGGATTGTAGGTGATGTTGCCGAAGGCATAGCCAGCCCCCGTCGACGCCGAATTGTTGAACAGGATCGAACGGATGGTGCCGAAAGACGACAGATCAGCCGTTACCACATCCGACGTCGAAGTCAGGTTCAGAAAGCCGAGGATCGCATTCACACTGTTCAGGATCGTCAGCGAGGCGAAGTCACCAGGGTTTCCGTACCCATACTCGAACGACACGTTGTTCACGTCGAAATTGAAGAGCAGCGTCATGATCCCGTTGCATCCATCACCACCGACTGGACAGACCGCATTGTCGACGAAATCACCCACCTGCAGGGTGGTCAACGGACCCGCGGTGATGATCGCATCCGCTGCCGTCAAGGTGGTCCCGTCATTCGTTGCACTGACAAGGTCGATCACTGCTGCCTGAGACGTTCCAGTAAAGGCCATGAAGATGGCAAATGTCGTGATCTTGAGACTGTTAAACATAGGCGCCTCCCACACTTGGGGTTGATCCATCATAAGGAAAATTCAACAAGTAAAATGCAACCGTAAGCATACTTTCGGACAGTGTGCCAAAACTTGTGATTATTGCAACGATTCCGTTAACACAGGTTGCAGAAGGACTGGCTTACAACCTACGCTTCCGTTGATCCCTATGACGAAGCCCTCGTAGGAAAGGTCGGCCTACCCCGCGCACTCTACAAGAGCGCGCACGACTCTCGGCTCACCCACGCCCCACCAAGAAAGGTGGCCCGGAAACAGCCAGACTGGCTCGAAAATGGTGCCCCCAGAGGGGCTCGAACCCCCGACCCCCTGATTACAAATCAGGTGCTCTACCAGCTGAGCTATAGAGGCACACCCCCCAGATATCGCCGCCGGACGCGCAGTGCAAGCACCCGATCCCGGAAACTGGGCCGCCCTGCGCGCAATGCGCCGGAACGGGCCGCGGCCTGCCCAACTCTCAATCCGCAGCCACCCGAAACCCGATATGGCTCGCTGTGCTGTCGGGCGCATTCCGCGACCTCGAATGCACGTGGTAGCGCGCGCAATAAGAGTCGTGGCACAGGAAGGACCCGCCACGCATCACCCGCTCGGTTCCGTCCGCCGGCCCCTTTGGCTTGCGCAGTGGAGGAAGCCTCGCCTCGGGCAGGGGGCCGAACCAATCCGCCACCCATTCCCACACGTTTCCCGTCATGTTGTGCAGCCCATATCCGTTGGGCGGAAAGCTCGCCGCGGGCGCGGTTCCCGGATAGCCGTCCTCTGCCGTGTTCTCCATCGGGAAACGCCCCTGCCAGACATTATGCCGATGCACCCCGCCCGGCTCCGCCTCATCACCCCAGGGAAAACGGCGGTGACGCAGGCCACCCCGCGCCGCGTGCTCCCATTCCGCCTCGTGCGGCAGACGGGTGCCCGTGAAGGCCGCGAAGGCCTGCGCATCCCACCAGGACACATGCACCGCCGGATGATCCATCCTGTCCGCGATTCCGCTCCCCGGCCCCTCCGGATGCGCCCAGTTCGCGCCCATAACCTTCCGCCACCAAGGCAAGCCGGGCGGGTGTTCTGGGTGACGCGACGCCGCGGGCAGCAGCAGGTGGAACACGAAAGACCATCCCTCTCGCTCGGCCGTGGTCACATAACCGCTCTCCGCGACGAAACGGGCGAACAGATCGTTGGTCACCACCTCGGCCCCGATGCGGAACCTGTCCAGACGCACCCTGCGTCGCGGGCTGTCCAGATCGCCGGGATAAAGCGACCGCGCAGCCCCCATTTCGCAGAACCCCGCTGGAATCGGGCGCAAACCGGCCTCGATCATCCCCCGCAGCGCCGCCGAAACATGCCCCACCGGACCGTCGGGCAAATCCGCACCCGCCGGACGCCCCGGACCGCAGCCACAGCCGGGGCCATTCACACCTCCGCCCCTTCCTCATCCCAGTCCGCGGGCGTAACCGCAGACGCGCGCCACTCTCCCACGGTTTCGATCAGCGCTGCCTGCATCGATGCAAAGGCGGGATGATCACGGCCCAGATCGTACAACTGCCAATAATCCCGCACCACGTCGAACAGTTGATAGCTGCCATCCCCATAGCGGATCAGGCGATAGGCACCCCGGCGGATCGCCGCCCCTTCGCCATAGAACGACGGGATGATCCTGTCGGCATCCCCCTGCCCCGCCATCATCGCCCGCAGCGATCGTCCCGACCACTCCGGTCGCGCCGGCAGCCCTGCGAAATCGGCGACTGTCGGGGCAATGTCGATCAATCCGACCGGATCGGTCACGACACGGGGCGTGGGATCGGTCGGATCGAACACGATCAGCGGCACATGCAGCGACTGCTCCCAAAGGGTCGTCTTGCGGAAAAGGTTGCGGTTGCCCAGATGCCAGCCATGGTCGGACAGGACAATGATCACCGTGTTCTCCGCATGCCGCGATGCAAGCAATGCCTCCAGAACCCGCCCAAGATGGTAATCTGCCTGACTGAAGGACGAAAAATAGTTCCGCACGCTCTTCTGCCAGAACTCCTCGTCGCGAAAATCCGCATTCTCCGGGATATGTGCCTCGACGAAAGGATTGTCCGCCAGATAGCCCTGCCACTCCGAGGGTCGCCTGAACTTCGCCGGGTCGTACAGCTCGCGGAACCGCACGGGTGTCAGGAAGGGCGAATGGGGGCTGGCAAACCCTATTTCGCGGTAGAACGGGGCCTCTCCGTCATACGCCCCAAGAAACTCGATTGCCGACTCCGCCACCTGATGGTCAAAGAAGAAATCCTCGGCCAGCCCATCCGGCAGGCTGCGCCCAAGCCGGAAGCCGCCATAGGAGACGCTCTTCTTGCGCAGGTCGCGCGGAAGCCTCCGGTCCGGAGTAAAGGTCTTGCGGCCATCCGAATACAATGCCGCGTGATGCGGACGACGCAGCGTCGGAAGGTGGTGCACCTTCCCGCCCGAGGAACAGAAATACCCGCTCTCCCGCAGCATATGCACGAAACAGTCTGACGGGGGCAGGACGTCGAAGACGAAACGGTCATTCCGGGTGATGCCGATCTCGTCCGGTCGCTGCCCGGTCATCATGCTCGCCCGCGAGGGGCCGCAGATCGGTGCCTGCGCATAGGCCGTCTGGAAAGTCGTCGCAACCGCACACAGCGCCTCCAGCGTAGGCAGACGCAGCGGTTCGCCGAAGGCGGTCCGATAGGGCCAAGGCGCGCAGGCATCGTCGAAACTGACGAGAAGTATGTTCTTCCGCACGGGACCCATGGCACGTCGATATCACAGCGTTCCCAGAACAGTGAAGCACCGAACCCTCTGCGTCAACGCGGCGAATCGGCAACGGCACCCGTCCGGCTCACCTGTTCGCCCGCGCCAGTGCCGCCACCGCCGCAAGGCCCACGGCCATGACCAACAGCGCGGCCGGGGCGGCCTCGCCCAACCGCTCAAGGCTCGCCAGTTCGTAGACCCGCGTCGACAGCGTGTTGAAATTGAAAGGACGCAACAGCAAGGTCGCCGGCAATTCTTTTACGCAATCGACAAAGACAACCAGCAGCGCTGTTGCCACCGATCCCCGCATCAGGGGCAGATACACCGCCGACAGGGCACCGCCCGCCGTCCGACCCAGCGACCGGGCCGCCATCGGCAGGTTCGGCGAAACCCGCCCGAAGGCCGCATCCACCGCCCCCTGCGCGATCCCGAAGAATCGCACCCCATAGGCCAGAACAATCGCCCCCGCCGTCCCCGTCATGATCAATCCGGGGTCCCATCCCGTCACAGCAAGAATCGCATCTGCCACCCGGTTGTCCAGCGCCGCCAGCGGCACCAGCAGCCCAACCGCCAGCACTGCCCCCGGCGCGGCATATCCCAGCGTCGTAAGCGGCAGCACCACCCGCGCCACGCCACGCCCCGCCATCCGCACCGCATAGACAAGGAACAGCGCCGCGCCCACCGTCAGGACCGCCGCCAATCCCCCCACCATCAGCGTATTGCCCAGCGCGGCGAAAAGCCCCGGTGCAACCCAGACTTCCGGGTTCTTCAACGAATGACCCAACATCACCCCGACCGGCAGCAGGAAGCCCAGCGCAAAGGGCAGCAGGCACAGGCCGAAGACCACCCATCCCTTCGCCCCCTGCAGCACCGCCCGATCCACCGGTCTCTGCGCGCGCCCCATCCTGTAGAAACGTGCATTCCGCCGCCCCGTCCGCTCCAGCGCGACCAGCAGCAGGATCAGCATCAGGATCACACCCGCGATCTGCGCCGCCCCGCCCGCATTGTTCCCGTTCAACCAGGTCGAGAAGACACCGGTCGTCAGGGTCTGCACGCCGAAATACGAAACCGTCCCGAAATCCGCGACAGTCTCCATCAGAGCCAGCGCAACACCCGTGGCGATCGCGGGCCTCGCCAAGGGCAGCCCCACCCGGAAGAACAGCCCCCACGGCCCCGCCCCCAGCGCCCGCGCCACCTCATAGCCATTGCCCGAACATTCCCGGAAAGCGGCCCGCGCCAGAAGATAGACATAGGGATAAAGCGCAAAGGACAGCACAAGGATCGCCATCTCTTCCGAACGCACCTCGGGAAACCAGTAATCCCGCGCACTCTGCCATCCCATTGCCCCGCGCAGCGCCGTCTGAACCGGCCCCGCATATTGCAGGAAATCCACCAGCGCATAGGCGCCCACATAGGCCGGGATCGCCAGCGGAAACAGCAACGCATGGTCCAGCCAGCGCACGCCCGGAAAGCGGTACATGGTCACCAGCCACGCCGCCCCCGTCCCCACCGCCGCGGTCAGGATGCCGACCCCCAGCATGAGATACAGCGTCGTGCCGAAATAGCGCGGCAGAACCGTCGACAACAGATGCGGCCAGATGTTCTCGGTCGGGTGGAACGCGATCCACAGCACCGACAGCATCGGCGCCAGAACGATCACGGCGATAACCACGGCCCCGATGGACCATCCATCCAGCCGGAAGGACAGGCGCATCCGGCGCGGGTGTATCCGACTGTTTCGCTCGGCCATCATGCAGGCCGTCTAGCCGAAACCGGTTTCCCTGTCCAGAAAACCCCGTATAGTCCGCAGGAACAGACGGCAGGAAGCAGTACAGTCGAAATGCGTATCGTTTACCACCTTGGTGCCCATTGCACGGATGACGAGAGGTTGATCCGCTGCCTCTGGAAGAACCGCGAAATCCTCGGTCCGCAGGGGATCGTCGTCCCCGCCCCCACCCGTTACCGCACCCTGCTGCGCGATACCGCCGTCACCCTCAAGGGCCGCGCCGCAAGCCGCGACACGCAGGCCCTCGTCCTTGAACAGATCATGGACGAAGAGACAGCCGATCGCCTGATCCTGTCTTGGGAGAACTTTCTCAGCTACCCACCATGGGTCATCCGATCAGGCCGCCTCTATCCGGCCGCCGCCGAACGTATCCGCGCCTTCACCCAGATCTTCCCCGAGATCGAGGCCGAATTCCACATGGCTATCCGAAATCCCGCTTCCTTCCTTCCCGCACTGCATTCCCGCCTGCGCGGCAAGAGCATCGAAGAGGTTCTCGGCGGTGCCGATCCCCGCAACCTCAGCTGGTACCGCCTTGTCGAAGAGGTCCGCACCCTGAACCCCGACGCCAATCTCACCATCTGGTGCGACGAGGACACGCCCCTGATCTGGCCCGAAGTGCTCGCCGCCGTGTCGGGCCATGCGCCCGGAACCGTGCTGTCGGATACCGACGATCTGCTGGTCGAACTCATGTCCGCCGACGGGATGGAACGCATGCGCGCATATCTCGCCGCCAATCCACCCGCCAACATCCTGCAACGGCGGCGCATCGTCTCGGCCTTCCTCGACAAGTTCGTCCTCTCGGACCAGATCGACATGGAATTCGACCTGCCCGACTGGGACGAGGATCTCGTCGACCATCTGACCGAAACCTATCACGAGGACATCGCCCGCATGCGCGGATTGGAAGGCGTCACCTTCCTGAACCCCTGACCTTCCCGCCCCATCCGGCGGGAAGGCAGGCCCTCCGCCTCAGCTCATGCCAAGCGCGGCCTTGTACATCTCCAGCACCGCCTCTTCCTCGGCGATCTCGTCGGGCTTGCGCTTGCGCAGGGCCACCACCTTGCGGAGCACCTTGGTGTCGTAACCGCGCCCCTTCGCCTCGGCCATCAGCTCCTTCTGCTGCTCCGCCACATCCTTCTTCTCGGCCTCGAGCTGCTCATAGCGCTCGATGAACTGCCGCAGCTCATCGGCGGTGACGTTGTAGGCGTCTGTCGGTTCGCTCATCCTGCCCTCGTGATGTGAAAGGAAACCTGCGCCCTCCTACCCCGCCTTTGCCACGGGGTTCAAGCCGCACCCTTGCCTGCCCGCTACGGGCAGGATACCAGCGCGGCAGGTCAAGGCGGAGCATGTCGCATGGAATACCTGATCTGGGGCGGGGCAGCCCTGTCGATGCTGGGCGTCTTCGGGCTGATCTGGTGCATCGTGATCGCGCTAAAGGCCAAGAGGTCGGGTCTTCCCGACGATCAGATGAAGGCCCGCCTGCAAAAGGTCGTGGCCCTCAACCTCGCGGCCCTCGCCGTATCCGGGCTCGGCCTCATGCTTGTGGTGGTGGGCATCATCCTCGCCTAGGGGGAACAGAACCCACGCCCCTCGGAAATCAACCGGTCAAGGATCGGCGCGGGCGCGAACAGCCCCGGCGCTTCCTCCGCCCACACCTTCAGATCCCGGCGCAGCACGATCAGCCCGCGCCGATCCGCCCAGTGCATTGGCCCTCCCGTCCAGCGCGCCACGATCCCCGCGGCCACCGCCACCACGTCAACCACCGCCGCCTCGCGCACCGTCCCCCCCTCGACCATCCGCGCCCCGGCATTGGCCAGCGCCGAAAGGCAGCGGCGCGCCACGGCCTCCTCCACCGGGCCGGGCGTGCCTGCCCGCCCTTCCCCCGCGATCCCGGCCAGAGCCAGCCCCTGCGCGATCACCGCCCGTGGCACGCCCCGCGCCTCCAGATGCGCCACCGCATCCGCAAGCGCCGTGGCCAGCACCACCGCCACAGGCCCCCCCGGCCCCACCGCCACGACGTTCCACCCCAGCCTCCGGCCAAAAGCCACCGCCTGCGCAACCCGCGCCGGAGGAGTTTCCCCCGCCAACGCCAGTTCCGCCAAGACGGGCCCCTGCCCCTGCACCACCAGCGAAAGGCCCATCGCGCCCCTTGATCCCGGCACACCCATCGCCAGAACCGTGCGGGATACGGTCAGCACCAGATCGGGCCGCGTGGTCACCACCACCTCGCCCTCACCCAGCCGCGCAGGCCCCACCGCCGGCACCAGACGCGCCCAATCCGCATCCCGTGCCGCGGCGCTGATCTGTCCGGCCGCGACCGCGGCCTCCTGCGCCGCCGCGATCTCCTCCAGCGCCGCGACCAGCGCGGGCTTGACGGGATCGGCCAGAACGACCGTCATCCCCGCCTGCAGCGCCGTCCGCGCCAGCGCGACCGCACCGGCATCCGCCCCCCAGATCGCCAGACGCTGCGGCGGCCCGCCCGCCGTCGACAGTGCCGACATGACGGTCTGCGGCAGCTTGCGCGCCGCCTTCTCGGCCCGCGCCATATGGCGCAGCGCCCGCGATTCGGGCAGCGCGACCAGATCTTCGAAGGCCGCCCCCTCGAAGGCCAGCCCCTGCTCCAAAGGCAGCAGCAGGGCCGCCTCCACGCAATCCACGATCCGGTCCGCGGCCGAGGGTCGCGCCCCCCGCAGCGCCGCGCGCCGCGTCGCCACAGCCGCCCGATAGGCACCCACATCGCGGAAGCCGGTCCGATCCTCTCCCGTCCGGCGCACCACGCCAGTCGCGGCCAGCGCGCGCGCCGCCTCCAGCGCCGCCATCCGCGCCTCGCCCGTCACCACCTGGTCAATCAGGCCCATTGCCAGCGCCTCGGCCGCGCCAATGACGCGCCCGCTCAGCATCAGGTCAAGCGCCGCCTCCGCGCCAACCAGCCGTGGCAGGCGCTGCGTCCCCCCCGCCGCAGGAACGAGGCCCAGCGAGACATCCGGAAACCCGATCCGCGCGCTCTCCTGCGCCAGCCGCAGATGCGCCGCCAGCGCGAGCTCCGCGCCACCGCCCGAGGCCAGCCTGTCGATCAGCACAACCACCGGGCAGCCAAGCCCCTCGATCCGCGCGCAGATCTCCCCCAAGGCAGGCCCATCCGCTGCCAAGCCCCCGCGCCCAGCCGCCTCCGTCTCCGCATGATCCGCACCGACCGAAAAGACCGCGCCCTCGCCCCGGATCAGCACCGCCTTGCTCTGCGTCGCCTCGGCTAGGTCAAGCGCCTCGCCAAGGGCCTTGCGCAACCGCGCATCCAGCGCATTCGCCGGGGGATGGGCCAGCACGATCTCCAGCACCGGACCAACGCGCCCGACCTGCAGCACCTGCCCCTTGACCTCAGCCATTCCGCCCCGCCCGCAAACCGCACATTTCCGAACATTAAGCGCAGGCCGCAGGGGAATGGCAATGGCGCGCCTGCGGCATGCGCGTCTCTGAACCGTCATGGTGTCGAAACCAGCCTCGACTACTGCAATCTCGCCCTGCCCTCGAAAAGCACCTTTGCGAAATCAAGGGCAGGCCGCCGTGGAAGCAGGCCGCCGTGGAACGGGAGTCGCGCGCCTGCGGCAAGCGCGTCGCCGGACCAGTATGGTGCCGAAACCCGCCTCGACCGCGGCTCTCCAGTCCCGCCTGCGAAATGCACCTTTGCGAAATCAAGCGCAGGCCGCAGGGGAAGGGCAAGGGCATGCCTTCGGCAAGCGCGCCGTTAGACTGGCATATTGTCGAAACCCGCCTCGACCGCGGCCTCCTCTGCCGCGCGCCGCGCCTCCGCCTCGGCCTCAGTCTCGTCCGTCGCCGGAGAACCCGGCAGCACCTTCGCCAATGCCGCCATCTCGGCCTGCAGCAAGGCAAGGCCCATCGCCTGCCCGGCCGCCATCGCCTCAACCGTCTCGCCCATCAGGGCCGCCACATCCGTGATGTCCTTGACCTTCGTCATCCCCGCATCCCCCCGCCTAGACAGCACAATTCCGGCAGAACGGCGTATAGGGCAGCACATCCAGCCGCGCCTCGCCGATCTCGGCACCGCACTTTACACAATGGCCATACTCACCGGCCAAGATCCGCTGCAGTGCCGCCTCGATCATTCGGATCTCCTGCTGCCCGCTCAGACCCATGCCTTCCAGTACCTCATCCCCTTCCCGCTCGGTCGCAAGCTCTTCCCAATCGGCGGACTGGTGCGAGTCCAACTCTGCCTCGATCCCCGCAAGCCGCCCCCGAAGATCCCGCAGCCGCGCCTCAAGCTGCGCCTTGCGTGTGCTGTACATGGCCATCGCGCCCTCCTCATCCATCCGATGGAAGAACTGTCCGACACTGCGCAGCCATCCGCCTTGACCTTGATCAATCCCTTCGATGTTTTGATACATTCACGACTTGTGATACATTCTCGGCACCCTATATCGCCGGAAAGCCAGCGAAAGACCGGAGCGCGCCGATGCATCCTGCCGTCCATGCCTTCTTCGACGAGGCGACGAATACACTCACCTACCTCCTGCGCGAGCCTGAAGGGCGGGCCTGTGCCGTGATCGATTCCGTGCTGGATTTCGACTATGCCTCGGGCCGGACCGACACGCGATCGGCCGATGCGGTGATCGCCTTCATCCGCGAGCACGGGCTTGACCTGCAATGGATCCTTGAAACCCACGTCCACGCCGACCACCTCTCCGCGGCGCCTTACATCCAGGAGCGTCTGGGTGGCCGCATCGGGATCGGCGAACGCATCACCACCGTGCAGGAAACTTTCGGGAAGGTCTTCAACGAAGGCACCCGTTTCCAGCGCGACGGGTCGCAATTCGACCGGCTCTTCCGTGACGGGGACAGCCTGATGATCGGCCAGTTGCGCGGCGACGTGATGCACACGCCGGGCCACACGCCCGCTTGCCTGACCTATGTCTTCGGCGACGCTGCCTTCGTCGGCGACACGCTCTTCATGCCTGATTTCGGCACCGCGCGCTGCGACTTTCCCGGAGGCTCTGCCGAAGCGATGTTCGACAGCGTCCAGCGCATCCTCGCCCTTCCCGATGACACGCGCATCTTCGTCGGGCACGACTACAAGGCGCCCGGTCGCGACCACTACGCCTGGGAAAGCACGGTGGGCGAGCAGAAGGCCCGCAACGTCCATGTCGGGGCGGGTCGTGCAAAAGAGGACTTCGTGACCCTGCGCACCGCCCGCGACGCCACCCTCGCCATGCCGCGCCTGATCATCCCGTCGCTGCAGGTCAACATGCGCGCAGGCCACATGCCCGAGCCCGAAGAGAATGGGATCAGCTATCTCAAGGTGCCGATCGACCGCCTCTAAGTCGCGTCCGGCGCCCCTGAACGGGCTGGGCCCCGCCCCGCCCTTCCACCCCACCCGCAAGATCGATACAGGCCGCAGCCAGCGGCAGACAGGAAAAGACATATGTTCGACATCGCATGGCTTTGGGGCTTCATCGGCGGTCTGATGATCGGCGGTGCAGCCGCGCTCTACCTGCTGGTCAATGGCCGCATCCTCGGCGCTTCCGGTATCCTCGGTGGTCTGGTCGACGGCAGCGACCGAGCGGCATGGGCCGAGCGTGGGGTCTTTCTCGCCGCCCTCATCCTCCTGCCCGCAGCGGTGGCCGCACTCTGGGGAGGGGTAGAGACGCATCTTTCCGAAAACTGGACGCTGATCATCCTCGGCGGCCTTCTTGTGGGCCTCGGCACGCGGCTGGCCAATGGCTGCACCTCGGGCCACGGGGTCTGCGGCATCTCGCGTATGTCGCTGCGCGGCATCGTCGCCACGGTCTTCTACATCCTTGCGGGCGGCATCGTGATGGTGCTGGGCCGCCATCTGCTCGGCTGGATCTGACATCATGAAACGCATCTTCTTCGCCGCGCTTTCTGGCGCGCTCTTCGGCCTCGGCCTCCTGATCTCCGGCATGACCGACACGACGAAAGTGCAGGGCTGGCTGGATGTCTTCGGCGACTGGGACCCGACGCTCGCTTTCGTCATGGGCGGCGCGATCCTGCCCATGGCAGTGGCATGGCGCATCGCTGCGCGTCGTCGCGTCGCGCTCCTCGGTGATCCAATCCCCTTTGTCGTCACGTCCAACCCTTCGGGCACCAAGGTGGACAGCCCCCTCGTCCTGGGCTCGGTCCTCTTCGGCGCTGGCTGGGGGCTGGCGGGGCTCTGCCCCGGCCCGGCCCTCGCCTCCCTCGGTTGGGGCGGGCCGGGCGGAGTGGTCTTCCTTCTTGCCATGGTCGCGGGTATGGTCGCTGCACCTGCCGCACGCCGGCGGCTTGACCGGATCACCGCGGCGGCCTGACCGCCGCCTTCCCGCCAGAGGAGTAGAGGATGGACATCCGCGCCCTGACCCCCACCTATGCCGTCTCGCCCCAGATCGACCCTGGCGATCTGCCCGCGATCAAGGCCGCCGGATATACCACCATCATCGACAACCGCCCCGATGGCGAAATCCCCGCCGAATTGCATACCGAAGTGATGCGCGGCGCGGCCGAGGCGCTGGGCTTGGCCTTCATCGCCAATCCGGTTATCGGCGGCGCGCTGACCATGGACAACGTCACCGCCCAGCGCGACGCAATCGAGGCCTCCACCGGGCCAGTCTTCGCCTATTGCGCCAGCGGCAACCGCTCCTCCGTCGTCTGGGCCCTTGCCCATGCCGGCACGATGCCGATCGACGACCTGATCGGCATCCCGGCGCGCTTCGGCTATCAACTAGAGCATCTGCGCCCGACGCTGGAGAATCTCGCGCACAAGGGCTGAGCGGCACCGCCAAAAATAGGATGAACCCGGCCGCATGCGGAGACGCATCCACCCGGACCCAAGCCTGCAGCACAAAAGGAAAAGCACCAGCGCCACCATCATGACCGTTCCGCCCTTAGGGCGGGCAGATCCATCGCCGGCACGTGTTCCTCCGCCATGAGTCGCACCGCGCGCTGCGGCCCCTGCCGACCCAACCGCCCCGCACCCACCTTGCGCCCGTCCAGCCCCTCCAGCGAAATCTGCCCGATATCCGCACGGGGAAGCGGCAAGTCCTGCCCCGTCCGCAACCCCAATACCACACCCAGCGGCAGCGACAGCCGCAGCAGCACCGCCTCCAGCCGCGCCGCCGCCCCGCCGATCTGCACGGCAAGGTCCGCCGCGAACCGCGCATCCGCCTCCGGCTCGGCGGGCAAGGCGACGGCGGCACGCCCATCCGGCACGGCCAGGATCATCCGCCCCATCCGCGCCCCCTGCCCCAGATCGACCTCACCCATCAGCACGCGATAGAGCGTATCCTCGAGCAAGAGGGACAGGCCCCTTCCTCCATCCACTGTCGCGGCAAAGCGAAAGCCGCGCGCCCAATCCACCAGCCCCGCCTCGCCCGCCGCCGCCTCGAACCCCGCCAAAGCCCTATCCAGAACCGGTGCCAGCAGGGCCGCATCCGTCCGCGTCGGGCGCCGCGCCCCCCCCGGCGTCACCGCCCCCGTCGTCAGCGCCTCCACCATCCCGGCCATCACCGCGGCATCCAGCACCATGCAGCCCGTGGCCTCGCCCGTGCCCTCATCCAGCGCGGCAATCAGCGCCATGTCGGGCAGCATCTCCACCACCTCGGCCAAGGTTCGTCGTGCCACCTTCAGGTCGCTCAGTTGCAGGCTGGCCGCCATCTCGTCCCGCGCCGCGCGGGCAAGGGCAAGCGTCCATGCCTTTTCCACCGCCGCGACATCCGCCGCATCGGTTTCGGTCCGCACCCCCGTCATCCGCAGCAACGCCATGCACCGCCCTCGCATCCAAAGCGGGGTCATCCTGCGGCGATTCCCGCAAAGAAAAGGTTAAGCCGCCTTCCGCTCCAGCCGCAAAGGCAGGCTCACCCGGAAGGCCGCGCCCCCCTGACCGGGCAGATAGGCGATCGTCCCGCCCAGATTGGCCATCACCTCGCGGCAGATCGCCAGCCCCAGCCCGGCCCCGCCTGCCCGCGTCTGGTCGGTCAGCCTCGCGAACTTCTCGAAGATGATTGCCTGACTTTGCTTCGGTATGCCCGACCCGTTGTCAATGAAATCCACCGACACGCGCCCAGCCCGATGCCGCACCGTGATCCGCAATTCCGGCTCCGCCGCATCGCAATACTTCCGCGCGTTCGAGATCAGGTTGATGAAAACCTGCACCAGCCGATCCGCATCCGTCCGCACGAAAAGGTTCTCCGCCGGCAGGTCGCGATGGATCACGAACACCCGCTCCGGCCGCGTATGGCTGGCCGAGGCCAGCGCCCTGTCGATCAATTGCTGCAGATTGGCGAGCCCGATGTTCAACTGCACCGAGCCATTCTCCAGCACGCTCAGATCCAGCAGGTCATCCAGCAGACGCGTCAGGCGGATCGCCTCCTCATGGATGATGCGCCCGTAATTCGCCACCATCTCGGGCGGCAGGTCGCCCTCGGTCAAGATCTCGGAGAACGCCCGGATGGATGTCATGGGCGTGCGCAATTCATGGCTGATCTGGCTGAGGAAGGCATCCTTCTGCACCGAAAGCTGCGTCAGCTTCTCGTTCGCCTCGCGCAACTGCCGCGCGGTGCGGGTCAACTCCTCGCGCTGCGCCTCCAGCTTGGCGGAATATTCCATGATCTGCGCGGTTTCGTTCGCCACCGCCATCAGATCCTCGACCGAAACCGTCGCGCGTCCGACGATCTGGCTGATCATCGCATGGGCCGTCGCCGCCCCCACCGATCCGGCCAGCCGCCGCTCCAGCCCCGCCACGAAATCCGGCGTCGCATCCGGCAGGAACCCGGCCTTCCCCTGCGCCCTCGCCTCCGCCTCGAACAGGGCCAGCGCCGCCTCCTCCCCCAATATCCGCTGCGTCATTACCAGAAGGGCCTCCGGTTCCGCCCGCCCGCGCGCCCAGCCCTGCAATCCCGCCTCGGCCTCGAAGACATTCACGAAGGCCGCACCCTGCATCCGCTCCACCGGCCCGGGGAAGGTGAACAGCGACACAAGGCAGAAGGCCCCGCAATTCAACACCATGGACCAGAACAGAGCATGAAGCAGAGGGTCCATCCCCTCCACCCCGAACAGGGCCTGCGGCCGCAACCACCCGATCCCCGCCAGCCCCTGCTCAAAAACAGCAACCGGAAGCGCAGCCCCCGGCCCGAAGGACGGCAGGTACAGCGTATAGGCCCAGACCGCGAATCCCGTCACCAGCCCGGCCACCGCCCCGGCCTTGGTCGCGCCGCGCCAGTACAGCCCCCCGACCAACACTGGCAGCACCTGCGCCATACCGACGAAGGCAATCAATCCGATGGCCGCCAGCGCCGCCGAACCTCCAGAAAGCCGATAGTAAAGGTAACCCAGCGTCAGCACCGAGATGATGGCCAGCCGCCGCGACAGGATCACGATCCGCCGGACATCCCCCGATATCGCCGCCTTGGGCCGCAACCGCAGCCAGATGGGCATCACGACATGGTTCGAAACCATGGTGGCAAGGGCGATGCTCTCCACGATCACCATCGACGTCGCGCTGGAAAACCCGCCCAGAAAGGCCAGCATCGCCAACGTCCCATGCCCCTCGGCCAAAGGCAGCGTCAGCATGAACATGTCCGGGTTGGCCCCCTCCGGCATCCGCTCCAGCCCGATCACCGCGATGGGGATGATGAACAGGCTCATCAGCAGCAGATAAAGCGGAAAGGCCCAGCTCGCGCGCGCCATGTGCCGCTCTTCCCCGCTCTCCACCACCATGACCTGAAACATCCGCGGCAGGCAGATCACCGCCGCCCCCGAAACGAAGATCAACCCGGCCCAACGCCCCGGCTGCAACTCCCACGCCCCGATGGCCGAGGCCTCGATCCGCTCGAACAGGTCGGCAGGTCCCCCGGCCAATCCCCAGACGACGAAGATCCCCACCGCCAGCAGCGCCACCAGCTTGACCACCGCCTCCACAGCGATGGCCAGCACCACGCCATGATGCTGCTCCTTCGCATCCAGATTCCGCGTCCCGAACAAGATCGTGAACAGCGCAAGCCCCCCCGCCACCCAGATCGCCGTCGCATCCCTGTCCGGCAGCGCCCAGCCCTCCGGCGTGCCGCTGGCAAAGACCCCGAAGGACAGCGTCACCGATTGCAGTTGCAGCGCGATATAGGGCGTCGCCGCCACCACGGCCAGCAAGGTCACCACCACCCCCAGCAGGTTCGACTTGCCGAACCGCGACGAAATCAGGTCCGCGATCGAGGTCACCCGATGCTTCCGCCCGATGGCAACCAGCTTGCGCAACAGCAGCCACCAACCCACGAAAACCAGCGTCGGCCCCAGATAGATCGTGACGAATTCCAGCCCCGACCGCGCCGCATAGCCAACGGCACCGTAAAAGGTCCAGGCCGTGCAATAGATCGAAAGCGAAAGCGTATAGATCATCGGCGACCGCAGCCAGCCGATCTTGCCCATCGCCGCCCGGCGCTCGGCGATGAAAGCCACGGTGAACAGCATCGCCACATAGGCCAGACAGGACAGGACAAGCACGTTGAACGGCATGGCTCAGCCTTCCCCGCCCCGGCCCTCGCGCCCCGGCTCGGGCTCCTCTGCCGCCTCCTCTCCCAGCCCCGGCGCCATCACCGCCGCCGCCAGCACCAGCCCGAACCAGACCGCAAAGATATAGATACCGTCCGATGCCGTATCCGCCTGCGCCGTCGTCCCCGGCCCCCAGAGGATGGGCAGCATGAACAGGAACACCCCCAGCACCGGCAGCATCCGCGCCCCGTCCCGCAAGCGCCGCTTGCGATAGCTTCCC
>Ga0209278_1001167_pt1 | contig 16597 bp, 11 predicted proteins | sample JI81BgreenDNA_FD_187504 | JGI IMG/M metagenome (GOLD analysis project Ga0209278, IMG submission 187504) | Wastewater effluent complex algal communities from Wisconsin, to seasonally profile nutrient transformation and Carbon sequestration -... | ecosystem: Engineered > WWTP > Effluent > Algae... | reverse complement strand
CGAGCGCACGCAGTGCATTGCCAACAAGCTGCTTGCGGTTGGCTTCGGTGACCAGCACCGAGAACGTCGGGTATTCGGGCGACAAGTCCACAAAGCGCTGGCCCAGCACCAGGCCTGAGATGACGTTCACGACATCGCGGAAGTTGATGCGCTCGTCCGGGCCCAGCCGCGCACGGTCACGCAGCGACACGCCCTTGGACCATTCCTGCAGGTTCTTCTTCTTGCCCTGGTAGGTGACTTCGAAGGCGGTCATCTGCTTTTCCTGCAGCCACTTGCTCATGGCGCGCAGGAAGTCTTGCGCCTTGGAGAGGTAGATGGCCTTGGCTCCGCCGCTGGCGGTTGACGCCAGATCCAGCGCTGCCGCGTAGGACGACAGATGGCGCTTGAGGTCGTCGTCCAGGCCCGTGAGACGGAAGAAGACTTCGTCCGACAGGCTGTTGTCTGTGAACTTGGGCTTGTCGAAGGGCTGGATGAAGTAGACGTAGAAGTCGCGTTCAGGCTGCGCCGTGGGTCGGTCATTCGGGGCGCCGAAGAACAGGTAGCCCATGCGTTCGACACGACGCTCCTGCCACTCGAGCTGGTACTGCCAGATCTGAAAGCCGGGGTAGCGCAGGTCGTCGCTGCATTCCATCAGTGCTTTGACGGCGCTGTAGTAGGCCCGATCGAGCGCATCGTCGGATAGGGCTTCGGCGCGCTTTTCGATCTGCGCGTCGTAGTCGATGTCCTTCTTGAGGTCGAGGTAGTACTGCTCTGTGTCCGGTGCCTTGGAGATGAACTGCCCGTTGACGGTTTTGAGCACCTCCCGCATCACGGTCTGCACCATCGACAGCAGGTTCTCGGCAGGCTCACCCGGCATGTCTTCGACGCCGGGCTGGAACAGGCACAAGGCGTCACGCAGCTCGGCGGCAGTGGGGCCGATGGGAATGTGGATGTCGCCACCCGTGGTCAGGCGGTGAACGGCCAGCGCGTTGATGACGCGCAGGGCCATCGGTTTGTAGGCCGGACGTGTGAAGGCCTGCTGCACGCGCGACTCCAGCACCTCGGAGACGCGCATGACTTCCTTGATGTTGGGGTCGGCGCGCAAGACCGAGTTGGTCTTGATGGTCTGCCAGAAGCTCTCGTAGCTGATGAACAGCGGCCGGTCGGTGGGCACGTCCTGGTCGAGGATGGCCAGCATGGCGGCTTCGATGGTCTTGAGCGCGCCGCGCTTCTCGGTGAAGTGGATCTGCTCGAAGGTCTTCAGGTAGTCGGGGTGGACCGGAAACAGCCGAACGTATTCGTCCATGCGCTCGTTCATCGAGCCATAGAACTTGGCGAACGGCGTCAGGTACTCGCGGATCTTGTTCTGCTGGTCGGCCGTCTTCTTGAGCAGGCGCGCGGAGACCACGAAGCTCACGTCCTGCCGGTCGATCAGGATCTGCGTGAAGCGCTCGTTGACGCGGCGCATGCTGTCGGCCACATGCTGGAAGCGCACGCTGTCGAAGATGGCTTCCTGCACGCCGGCGACGAAGCGGAACTTCAGGTGCTTGGTCACTTCGCCGATTTGGCGCAGGATGGCCAGGTCGCGCACCAGCTCGTGGTCGCGGCGGGACTGCAGGTATTCCAGGAACTCGTCGACGACCAGCAGCACGCCTTGGTTCGGGAGTTTCTCGCCGAACGCGGCCATCATCTCCTCGAACGACTCCTTGTTGTTTAGCTCCTGGTCCGCCGCCGGGAAGGTGTAGCTGACACCGAGCTTTTCCAGGAAGCGTTCGAGCTGCTGCGTGATGATCTGGCGCAGCGGCATTTCCAAGCCGCCCACCTCGATGCGCAGCACCTTGAAGCGGCCGGCGATCGGGGCGACAGCCTCGGCGACCTTGGCGTGGCGGATCATCGGTGCGTAGGCGGCGTCCTCGGCTACCAGTGACAGCACCGACATCAAGTGCGACTTACCGGTGCCGTAGTTGCCGACGATCAGCACGCCCTTGTGATCGACCGAGTCGTCGAAGCTGAGCTGGGGAACCATGAGCTTGGAGATCCGCTCGGCCATGTCGTCGGAGATGACGTAGGTCGAGACCAGCTTCTTGGCTTCGTCCGGGCGCCCCGCATCGAGCAGTTGAATGACTGACTCGATCTGCTCGAACTGGATCAGATCTCCGTATTTCATGTTCTTGGCCATATCGTTCTCGCTTCCCCTGTACGTCAAATTTCTAGAACTACCACGCCGTCACGGCTGTAGTCGCGATGTTCTGGGTGGCTCATGTCGGCGTAGATCAACCGATCACCTCGCAACTCGCCCGGCCACACGGCCACGACGCGCTTGGAATGCGCCAGCCGCTTGACCAGATCAAGCGGGTTGATTTGCAGGCCCTTCTCGAACAGCAGTTCGAGGTTGTCGAGCAACAGCGGATCGTCGGTGCGTTCCTTGTCGGCGATCTCACGCAACAACTCACCGGCTGAGAAGCCACGCTTGTTGATCGGCGTCGCAGCCAACCGGCGGCCCAGCTCCAGGCCCACGTTTAGGGGCTCGATGTTGAGCTTGGTGCCCAACTCGCGCAGCAGCTTGGTCTTGCCGCTGCGGCTTGCGCCGACCAGCAGAACCAGCTTGCTGTTGAGGTCGCCGATTTCGCCGATGAGTCGTTCGATTCTTGCCAGCATGCAGCGCCCTCAGTCCGTCGTGGCTTCGAGCCGCTGCTGATCCGGAGACCGGTAGCCGGGTGCCAGCAAGGCGTTCTTCACGCCGTAGATGGCCAGCGGATCTTTCAGCCACAACCGGTACTCGTGACCTCGCAGACTGTGGTCGGGCGAGCAGTCCACGCTCCATTGGCGCAAGATGTACCCGGCCGTGGCGGCACGCAGCTTCAACCGCAATGAACCATCCTCCATCTTGTAGTCCATCGCGGTGATCTCGGGTCTGGGTTGGTCCGGATGGGGAACGAGTTCAAGCTCGACGATGCGGTTCCACTGGATGTCCTGGTCACTAAGCTCATGAGGCAGTACCTCGCTGTTCATGAGCACCTGGGGTCGCTGCATGCGGGTAATGACGAAGTCCCGGAACTCCTTGTTTCGGCGATCAAAGCCTCTCGCATGCCAACGCAGGCCGTTGTCGATGAGCGCGAAAGGAACGATCTCGCGCCTTGTCTCGCCGCTGGTCAGAGAGTGATAGACGATCTTGAGCGGGCGCTCTTGGTAGATCGAGCGTGTGACGGCCGCCAGGGTGGTGAGGTCAGGTTGGCTCAGTCTCGACGGGATGTCGCAGATGATCCACGGCCTGATCTTGGTTGGCTCGCCGTCTCCGAACGCCTGTGACAACCAGGCAAGCACTCTTTCAGTAGGAAAGTCGAAGGCTGGCTTGAACTCGCTGCCGATGACGTACGACTTGCCCTTCGAGTCATAGTCAATGTTGTTGGGTGCCAGATCCTTGTACAAGGCCAAGTCGCGAGACGCGGCAGCGGACTGCACGCCGAAGCGCGAGACGAGGTCCTGCCGGCGAATCTCGCCCGTGAAGCGCACGCGCAACTCAATGAACGCGAGACGGTCACGTTGGGGTTGAGTCAGGTCTGCTAGGTCTTCGTTGGACATGGCGTCCCAGTGAGCGCGGTGACAGGCGGCTTGGGTGAGAAAGGCGGCCGAATATTGGTCGCACCAAAATTCGACTTTACCACCTTGAAGAGTCGGTATCCGTCGTATTATGGTGATGATGCGTGGTCTGTGACCACCTGGCCCGTTTTCTAGGCTAGCACCGCAGCACGTCGTCAAGTGCCTCGCGAAGCACCCTATGGTCAAGTGCTTGGCCTGACAGCACGGGGATGGCCTGCTAGCGTTGACATCCCAACAAGAAAGTCGAGAAGACGATGAAGCTTTCGAAGGCGAGGATTCAGAACTACCGGAGCATTGTTGATACCGGCTGGTTTGAAGTCGAGGGCAAGAAGACGATCCTGGTCGGCCCGAACGAGGCGGGCAAGACGGCGATCCTGCAGGCACTTCAGCACATTAATCCGCCGGACAGCACCGCGAAGCTGGATGCACTGCGGGACTACCCCCGATCGCTCTACAACGACATCTCCACAGGGCGCGTGAAGCCAAGCGCCGTGACGGTGGTCGAGGCCCATTTCCGGCTTGACCCCGAGGACATCGCCTTGCTGCCGCCCGGCTTTGAGAACTGCGTGTATCGGCGCGGCCGGAAACTCGACAACGAGGCGTGGCACGACATTGAAGGTGGACCTTCGGTGTCGAAGTACAAAGACATCAAGAAGGACCTCACGCGCCTGTGTGCGCACGCCGACAGTCGAGTGCCTGCAGCGAAGGAGGGCGAGGCGGCGACCGAGCTTCCCAGCGTGGGGCTCGCGACGATCACAAGTACGTGGACCGATGAAACCAAGATTTCTGATGCGACGGCTACTGCGCTTGCGGCGTGGCTAACGAAGACCTTGCCGTTCGTCGATGAGGACAACGAGGCCGAGGAAAAGCGCTACGACGGATTGGTTGCGGCGACCGAGTCCCAGCGCCTGCGGCAGTCCGCACTCGCCACGCTGAACAATCGGCTTCCTAAGTTCGTCCTCTTCAACAACTATTTCCGCGTCCGGCCGCTGATTCAGCTGGATCACTTGGCCACGCGCATCGACACCAACGTACTGGATGACGCCCAGTACGACTACGGCAACTTGTGCCTTCTGAAGTTGCTCGGCTTCACGCCCAGAGAGCTTTCGAATCTGGCTGCTACGCCGGAACCAGGTGCTGGCGATGTGGCAGGGCTCAAGAACTACCGAGATCAGCTGGATAAGAGGCACTACCAGCTCAATGCTGCCAGCGTCAAGCTCACCCAGGAGATCACCAAGATATGGGCGCCGGACGCGTCGCGGGCGGAAGCGGACCGGCTGAAGGTGATGGCGGACCGCCAGTACCTCAAGGTTGTTGTCGAGGACGCGCTTGGCGTGGACATCGAGCTGAACCAGCGATCAGAAGGGTTCCAGTGGCTCGTCTCGTTCTTCGTGGTCTTCTTCGCCGAGGCTGCGGGAGATCATAAGAACGCTGTGCTGCTTCTCGATGAGCCGGGACTCAACTTGCATGGATTGAAGCAGCGCGAGTTCCGCAACACGTTGTCCAGGCTTGCCGATGTCAATCAGACCCTGTACAGCACCCACTCACCATTTCTGGTCGGGCCTGACGAACTCGACTTGGTTCGGGTCGTGGAGATGACTGATCGAAAGGTCGGGACCAAGGTCCTGACCTCCGTGACCTCCAGCGATGCGGCCGGACTCTTGCCGCTGCAGGAAGCTCTTGGCTACGACATGGCGCAGAGTCTATTTTCGCAGCAGCGCAACCTGGTTCTGGAAGGCCTAACTGACTACTGGTACGTGGACGCTGTCTCGGACATGTTGCGTGATGGTGGTGGTACCGCTCTGGGTGAAAAGGTCGCGCTGGTGCCGGCCGGGAGCGCCGGAAAGGTCGTGTACTTCGCGACGATCTTGCACGCCCACAAATTGAAGGTAGTAGCTCTTCTCGACTCGGACGCGGCAGGCGACCAGGCGGCCCGCCAGGAAACCTTGGTGCATGCGCTTGGACAGAAAGCAATCGCACGTACGAAGGACGCGTATGCTGGTCCGGTAGCGCATCCGGAGATCGAAGACCTCATGAGAGACACATTGGTTGCTGTCGCCAAGACGGAACTCTCGTGGGATGTCTCGGGAGTAGCCGCATCGCATCCATCGGAGCCGATCGTGAACGTCTTTGCGCGGACCGTCACAGACTTCTCCAAGTACAAGCTCGCGAAGGCCTTTCTACGCTGGGCACGGGCTCATACAGCGGCAGACCTTCTTCCAGCCGAGGTGCAGCAATGGACCGCGTTGTTCGAAAAGATCAACAAGGCTTTGAAGTAGGCAGCACGTACCTGTGTCGCGCCGGCCCACAACTCGGCTAGGTGGTAGGGGGGAAGATGGCAAGGCAGAACAAATTTGCTAGTTCTGGCGGTGCAACAGCAACGCCGGTCGCGAAGCTTATGGAGACGATCGTCGAGGATGTGATCACCGCGAAGGCGATGCCCTTCGATGAATGGCACGCGCTCAGCCCCAACCCGTTGGTGCCTCTAGCAATCCCGGTGTCACAAGGCGGCCAATATCAAGTCACGCAGGTAGGCGTGGATGCGGCATCTACGCTGTCACAGCAAAGCTGGAAGTCTCGCGATGCTCTGCGGCAAACGATCGACCGCGACGCCTTCATGAAGCTCTCCTTTCTGGCCATCGGCGACACGATTCGCGACTGCAAAGGGCGTCTACCGAAGGTTCCGGATGGCACCAACCCTGAAGACGTTACGCTCGCCGATGACTTCTTCGACGCTCTTGCTGCCGACTACGAATGTCGACTGGATCAACTCGCCGCAGCCGCGAGCTTTGATGTTGATCGACATATTCCATGCCATCTGTTTCACAGTGATCAGGCTGTTCCGGCATTCGACGTGGGGCCGGTGCGCTTCATGCCTAGAGGAGAGTGGCTCGACTGCTTCATCAAGGATTCGGAGGTTCGCCGCCTCATCCGTCAAACTGCATCTGGCGAACTGAGCATCGAGGAGTTGTCTGCTCGATCAATCGCAGAGAGCGGCGACCGCCGTGCGGCTCATGCCTTGGATGTATTGCATACCTTGCGGCACTTCAGCTGGGTAGCGACCCTTCGGATGGATGGCCACGAGTATCTGCGGTCTCACTTCAAAGCATCGGTTGTTGTTGGGCTTGCGATTGACGCACTCGGGCTGAGATTCCAGGCTGAAGACGCACGTCGCTTTGCAAAGGCAGGGCGACAGCACCTCTATGCTGAGGATCGATTTGCAACCACACTGGACGGGCGCATATTGCGTGGATCGAGCGTGCAGATGCCGGGACTCAGTGGCCGCCCCGGCGCACTAGCTGCCAAGATGGTGGCCGAGAAGTCGTTTCTGGATGCTGCCGGGTGCATCCTGCAGCACTATGTCGACGGGCGAAGAACGGGAACTGCACTCCATCTGGTCGAACGATGGATCAATGCACTTTACTGGGTAGGTGAAGCTCGTCGCGAAGCCTCCGACTTCATGGCTGTTGTCGACTATGGGTGTGCTGCCGACGGCCTGTCGGGAGCGGGCGGAGGGGCAGGCGACATGACCCGCTTCGCCGAGGCCGCGCTCAAGCCTGTGAACGGGACGGTGCCTACCGGCACTGTCACTGTAGGTGCGGCCGTCCAACAGGTCTACCGGGAAGGCCGCAACAAGTTGGCCCACGGTGAAGTGCCTGGACTGCTAGAGGACCTTGCAGAGCCACGAGCAGTGGGTGATGCGCTGCTCTCGGCACTGTTCGATGTCGTGACACCGGTGCTGGCTGACCTCTTGAAGAATGAGCCGAACGTCAAGGTTGTGGACGAGAAGCATGCCTTTCGGCTGCTTGAGGCAAAGCTGACAGCGCGCAAGGCAGGCGCTTGATTTCATCTTGGCGTAGGGACTCGCTGCAATGCCCATCTTCCAGGTCACTTCGACGGAACTGAAGCCGATCTCTGAGACCACTTTCGGTGCCGAGGGCATCATGGAGCGCAAGGATATCCAGCGGATGCTGCGCGAGCAGATCAGCGTCCTGGACGATCGGCTTATGGTGATCGCCGAAGAGTTCGGAGACTGGCTCGATAGCTCGCGCCGAATCGACTTGCTTTGCATTGACGCAGAGGCCAATCTGGTCGTCGTCGAGTTGAAGCGAACGGACGATGGCGGTCATATGGAACTGCAGGCATTGCGCTATGCAGCCATGATCTCGGCGATGACCTTCGACCAGCTGGTCGACACCTTCGCGCGGTATCGCAGCAAGGCGTCCCCGGACATCGAAGGCTCGAAGACGGCGATCCTGGAGTTCCTCGGCTGGGAGGATGTCTACGAGGACCAGTTCGGGCAGGACACGCGCATCTTTCTGGCAGCGGCTGACTTCAGCAAGGAGTTGACGACTGCTGTCATGTGGCTGATCGAACGCGGCATCGACATCCGGTGCGTCCGCATGAAGCCCTACAAGATGGGTGATGGCACCGTTCTCCTTGACGTGCAGCAGTTGATTCCACTGCCTGAGGCCAACGACTTCCAAACTCAGATCGGCGTCAAGAAGCAGGCCGAGCGCCAGAGCCGTAGCGACCGGCACGAACTGCGGCTAAAGTTTTGGGAAGCGCTGCTGGAGCACGCTAAGGCCAAGACCGACGTGCATGCGAACCGCAAGCCGACTCAGGACGGCTGGATTTACGGCGGCATCGGTCGGTTCGGTTTCTCGCTCGGCTACACAGCTCGACAGACCGACTCCCAGGTCGAACTGTGGATCGCCATGGGCAGCGGCCAGACCGTCAAGAACAAGGCGGCCTTCAAGGCGCTTGAAGCCCAGAAAGCTGGCATTGAAAGTGACTTTGGCGCCCAGCTCGACTGGCAGGAACTGCCGGAGGGCGAAGGCTGTCGCATCCGGTATGTGGTTGACGGCGGGTACAAGTCGTCCCAAGACCAGTGGCCGACGATCCACGCGAACCTGGCCGACGCGATGGTTCGTCTTGAGAAGGCCATGCGTCAGCGCGTGGCACAACTGACCATCTGATCGACCATGGCTCGGGTCTCTTCGTCTGCCGTTGAGATTCGTCCAACCTCGGCTGAGGGCTCCAAGGCTGCGCTCGGCGAACTGGTGATGGCCTGGGCTCGTGACATTGAAACGGGTGAGCCTCGGTACATTGGCGAGATCGACGCCGAGCACCGTGGCGGCAGGTGTGGGTGCGAGTGCCCCAGCTGCCGATTGCCTTTGATCGCCGTGAATGCCGCCAAGGAGAAGGTCGTGCGCCGGCCGCACTTCCGGCATCCCGAGGGGGCGCAGCGCGATGAATGTGCTGTTCTAGCTGCACGCGTGGCGGCGATGCGGCTGCTTGCCGAAGAAGGCGTCATCGACCTCCCACGCCGCCGAATGTCGGCGACGGCCGAAGGCCTTAGTGGCGCCCTACACGAAGCCTGGGTCGAGACCCCAGCTCAGAGGGTACGGATCGCCAGCATCGACTTCCGTGATCGAACGGTCGCCGTCCTGACCCTGGACGATGGCCGACAACTGCGGGTAGCGCTGACTGGTGGCATCACAGAGCAGGCCGGTGATGCCGGCGAAATTACATTGGTCCCAACCATCACCATCGAGGTGGACGCGTCGGTGGCTGGAATGGACCAGGCAGAGATTCGCAAGCGCCTGCAACTGCTGCCCGAGAGCATCTGCTGGCGGTCACACTGGAACGACGCTGAGTTGCGCGCGGATGCCGCTCGCCAGGCCACAGGTATGGCCCTGGACGCACTGGACTGGCTACCCGATGACATGGTCCTTCCGGAAGGATTGACCGACGCGATGAAGCGAGAGTCGCTGCTGCACCATGAGGTGAAGCGCATTCTCGAAGCAGCCGAGAAGATCGCCGTGCCCGGTGTCGAAGTGACGGAAGAACTGAGGTCGGACGGGCAAGCAACGCTGCAGCGACGCTGGGTCATGCCAGTCCGGGACCTCGCCCTGACCAACACTCGCCTTGAGCATCGGATGCATCCGCTTGTTCCCGATGTCGTTACCACCGCCGTGGCAATGGACGGGGACATCTTCGACCCGATGATCATTGAAGTCACCGTGACCAACACGATCGACGAGGACCGCGAGGCACGCATCCGCGAACAGGGCATCGCCGCACTGGAGATCGACTTGTCAACGACCGGAGGGCGCGTCACGCGCGAAGAACTTCGTCGTCTGGTCGTGCACAAGATCGCAGGTAAGCGTTGGCTGTACTACCCAGGCCTGGACGAGATTCGAGCGACGCTTCGCAAGGAGATGGATGACGAGCGTGATGTGAAAGCGGAGGCTGCGCGCATTGCGGAGGAGCGCCGTCGACGCGTGCAGGACACGTCGATGAGGGAACTCGCTGCGCGCTACCTGTTAGCTGTTGAGAGAATGCTCGACGAAGACATTCGGCTGCCGGTAGGGCCAGACCGAAGCGAGAAGCTCATGCCTGCCCGAACGGCAGTGGCGATCAGCGTTGAAGACATGGCTCAGCGCGGCTTCCCCGAGGCTGGCGACGAAGACTTGCTGGGCCACCACCGAATCCTGTCGCGCTTGCTGTCCATCCGAGCCAACCGTGGCATCGGGTACGGCTTCGGAACGGCAGCGGAAGTCCTCAATGCCATTCAACAGTCGCAGCCGGGGAATCGACACGACTGGACGCTGTACCTCATCGCGGTCAAGGTCTACATGCCCAACCTGTCCGACGATGAGAGGGTGTGGAGGTGGTTCGAGGCATGGCGGGACGACGTGATAGCTGCCGTCAAGCGCAAAGACTTCCTGTACCTGAGGTCGACCAAGTACGACCGCCTGCTGAGCTTGCTGTTTCCTGAAATGGCGCCAGGCCTCGGGCACGACTTCGGCAAGAGGCCGTCCGTTCCGAATTTGGTGTGGGATGAGCGTGCGCGGCGCTTTGTCAAAACGCACACGGAAGCAACTTCACGTCCGGCGCGGTTTCTTTCGATGGATGCTGCTCCCAGGGATCCTTATTCTCGGGAACGTGCAGGGACCATGAAGGATTGGGTCCTTAGGGGCGCCGAGTTGGACCGATGGAAGCGTGCCAACCCGGAAGCTGCCGCTGCCTGGGAGCCAGTGCTGACGCGGCTGCAAATTCGGTGACTTGGCGACTCTAGCGCGCTGCGCTCAAGGTACCGTCGGCCACCAACGAGCGGCTACAACCAAGGCGCCTGCCGGCGCCTGATGCCGACATAGGGCCCGGGTAAGCGCGTCCAGGCCGTTCGAGAGCGTCCTCAGAGTGCACCACGGCTACCATCTTGGACTGCGTTGGTCGGTGCCGAACCGACAGCATGCCAGTCACGGCGGCATGGCGGCAGTCGCCGATTCGAGTGGGCATTGCATGGGAGAAGCAGGGCGTGGGGACAATACAGCGATTGGTGCTCAGGAATTTCAAGCGCTTCAAGGCGTTGGAGCTGGAATTCGATCCGGAGCTGAACATACTGGTGGGCGGTAACGAGGCCGGTAAGAGTTCGGTGCTGCAGGCCATAGATATCGTACTGAGCGCCAGTCGCAGTAAGGTCGAGGGCATTGGGCTGGAAGCGCTGTTCAACGTCGACTGCATCGTCGAGTTCCTTGCCGGCACTAGGAAGATTGCCGACCTACCCGTACTGCTGATCGAAGTCTACTTTGATGGACTGCCGAGCCGTCACGACCTTGATGGGCGAAACAACAGCAAAGGCGGCGACCACCTAGGCATCAAGATGATGTGCAAGCCGGTCGACGAGTACACGAGGGAGATCCAGACCATCCTCGCGGAAGGGCACGATAACTTCCCCTTCGAGTACTACGGCGTGCATTTCTTGACGTTCACGGACGAGGCTGTCTTTCCGTACAAGAAGCCCCTGCAGCATCTGCTGATCGACAGCTCGCTGATCAACAACGAGCATGCCACGCGTGAGTACACGCGCTCGATGTATGCCGCGCATGCGAGTGTCGCCCAGCGCAACCTGCACGGGTTTGAGTACCGCAAAGCGAAGGCGAAGTTCAAGGACGCCGTATTCAAGACCATGAACGACGGGCTTGATGCCTACAAGTTCGACGTCAAGACTAGCCCAAAGGCCAACGTCGAGACCGACATCATCCTCACCGAGGACAACATCCCGGTGGATAGCAAGGGCAAGGGCCGCCAGTGCTTCATCAAGACCGAGTTCGCGCTGCGCAACCGAGAGCATGCGCTTCACGTGCTTCTTCTGGAGGAGCCGGAGAACCATCTCAGCCACGTGCATATGCGCAAGTTGATCGAGCGCATCCGTGCCTCCGTCAAGAAGCAGCTCTTTGTGGCCACGCACAGCAGCTTCATCGCCACGCGGCTGAATCTTCGGAAGGTCCTGATCCTGAGCGAGGACAACCCGTCGCGGCCGGCCAGCCTGAAGGACCTCAGCACGGGAACCGCCGAGTTCTTCATGAAGGCGCCAGACAACAACGTCCTGGAACTGGCCTTGTGCAAGAAGGCGATCCTAGTCGAGGGTGACGCGGAGTTCATCCTGATGGAAGCGCTCTACGAAGCTAGCGCACCCGGGTGCAGCCTGGATGCTGACGGCATCCATGTGATCTCGGTCGATGGCACGAGCTTCAAGCGCTACCTCGAACTTGCCAAGCTGCTGGGAATCAAGGTTGCGGCGATCCGTGACAACGACAAGGACCATGCAGCCAACTGCGTAGCGAACTACGAGGACCACGTGACTGCATCCATCCAGGTCTTTGCGGATCCCGACAACGCTCGTCACACCTTCGAGGTATGCATGTACCAGGACAACCAGGTCGCCTGCGAGGAGTTGTTCGCGGCGGGCCGCAGGAGCCTGAGCGTCGAGGACTACATGTTGAAGAATAAGACCGACGCCGCGTTCCACCTGCTGGAGAAGAAGGGCGCCACGCTGGTGGTCCCGGGCTATATCCAGCAGGCGGTGGCATGGATAAAAGCGTAGTCTTTGCTGTCGCCGGGTCCGGTAAGACCACCCGCTTGGTCACGGCGCTGGACGAGACACGGCGTTTCCTGCTGGTCACGTATACCGAGGCCAACCACGAGAACCTGCGCGCCAAAGTCATCGAGCGCTTCGGCTATCTGCCGCCCAACATTGCGATCTACACCTACTTCAGCTTCCTGCACAGCTTCTGCTACAGGCCGTTCCTGCGCTCCCAAAAGGGCACACGCGGCATCACCTTCAATGCGCCCGACCGATTTCCCGCATATTCGTTGACCGATGACCGGCGCTACATGTCGCCTAGCCGCTGGCTCTATGCGAACCGCCTTGCCAAGTTCATCGAGCAGGCCGGCCTGATTGGCGCGGTAGTAGCCCGCATCGAAAAATACTTCGACGTATTCTTTGTCGACGAGGTCCAAGATTTCGGCGGGCATGACTTCAACTTCCTGTTGGCGATCAGCGCGGCCCAGGTGGACATGAGCTTCGTCGGCGACTTCTACCAGCACACCTTTGACACAAGCCGTGACGGCAACGTCAATGCCAACCTGCATGACAACTACGATGCCTACAAGAAGAAGTTCGAGCGGGCTCGGCTAAAGGTCGATACCGTCAGCCTCAAGCGCAGCCGGCGCTGCAGCAAAAGCGTCTGCGACTTCATCTCGGAGCGGATCGGCATCGACATCCAGGCGCATGATGAGCGGACCAGTGCCGTGCGCTTCGAGGACGATCCAGCAGCGGTTGCAGCCATCTACCGAGATCCCGGGACGGTCAAGCTGTTCTACAAGGAGCACCATAAGTACGGCTGCTTCTCGCAGAACTGGGGCGCGTCGAAGGGCATGGATCGCTTTGAGGATGTGTGCGTGGTGCTGAATCCTGGCAATGTGAGGGCCTGGAAGGCCGGCAGCTTTCGTGACATCAACCCTGAGACACGCAATAAGCTGTACGTCGCATGTTCCCGCGCAAGAGGCAACCTAACTTTCGTCCCGGAATCCCTGCTGACGGGCATCGTGCGAATCTGAGTATTGCCGACGGTTGGTCGCAGCGTCGCTTCGATGCAGCTGGGCTGCGATGGCATGGGACAATGGAGGCAGCTTAGGTAAACAACTTGCCCTCTACGCGCTTGATGTACTTGTTGGTGTAATGCAAGTCAGGCTCGTGCTTAACCGGACGCACCAAAAGGCGGAAGGCTGGCTTAGCCAGGCTGCTCGCGTCAAAGGTGACAAGGCCGAGGCCGAACATCTGGCAAAGCGCGATGAGCCGATCGAGTTCCTCTGCAGAGGCGTCCGACGGCACTACCAGGTAGCTCTTGTGGGAGAAGAGCATGTGGGCGCAAGCCTGGCCGAAGCCGATCAGGAGGCTTGCGGTGTCGACCTTGATCTCTGCCGAAACGATGCTCGTCGGCCCCTTGATCACGTCGCTCCGACGACTCTCGTTCTTGCCGAGAACGTCCGGAGTCCCCCAGCGATCCCTGAACGCATTGCCACCAAGGGGGATCGCCACAGTGACTTCTTCGAGGTCATTCGTTAGCCAAGCGGCGAACAGCGGGTAGAACTTCTCTTCGGCAATGCGTGCTGCTCGCCCTACGACAGGAAGCTTTGGTTCGGCCGCTTGGGCGTCAGTCGAGTCCTTGAACCGGTTGTGCCGGTACACGCCCTTCGCGGGCTTGTAAACCTTCGATGGAAAGTGTCGGTCGAGGTTTACGACGTCGTTAGACAGGCTCTTGAGGTTTCTGTCGGGGTGTAGTTGCCGCATCGCCTGCACGAGCTCTGTGTAGGTCAGTCCTTCGGGGTGTTGCTGCAGTAGCTCTACGGCTGTCAACCTGATTCGAGCGCGCTGATTGGGGCGCTTCTTCTGCGCAGTCGAGGTGGTCACGTGAGGTTCCATCCAGGCCATTGAAACGTAGAGAGCATGACTGCAGCGTAGGCGATCAACTAGCCTACCCGCGATTGCCTGCCCTGGGAGGACGGACGCGTTGGGCCTTGTCGGCTACCCCAAAGCGATCAGTCGTGGTGATCATGCTTGCTCTTGGAGGGGGCTTCTGCTCCCAGGATGGGCGCGGTCTGTACCCCAAGTTGGGGTATTCTAAGTTGGGTTGGATGCTCGCGGCAGGTCACTCCGCTGCCGATGAAGTCATCCCGGTACTCCAACAGCTACGTTCTCTTCTTGAAGCAGCTTCGTGAAGCGAGGCTTGAAGCCGGTCTGTCGCAGTTGCAGTTGGCCGACGCTCTCGGGCAGCGGCAGACTTACGTCAGCAAGTGCGAGCTGGGCGACCGGAGGCTAGACGTGATCGAGCTGCGGGACTGGGTCATCGCACTTGGTGGCGATCCAGCGGGATTCATGGCCGCTCTTGAAGACCGGCTGACTCGAAATGCCAGGCTGCCATCGGTCGCGGTACGTCGAAGCGGGAAACGTGCCGACCCGAAGACAGGGTAGCCCGGTTCGGTGCCCATGTGTAGCTGTGCGGACATATGGCTGCAATTGGACTTCGCTCAGTGCCGGTGCCTATAGGTATCCACGCCACTGTACTTGTTCAAATCCGGCGGGAACTGCCCACGACTATCAGAATAGCGTCAACTGAGGGCTGGCTGACCCAGGACGGGCAAAAAGAGAAGTATTCATGGGTGAGTGGTCGGTATTCAACCGCAGCCGCCTCGTTGCGATTCTGAAACGCTGAGCTATGAGATCGGAAAATACACCGGTACCCCGCATTCGTGTACCGAATTTAGAATCATAGTCTTGACCATTTCGCATCTGATTCACGAGACTCATGATGTGCTTGGCCTTTAGTGGGAATTTCTCGTTGATCCATTCGACGAAGATGTCTCGGACTTCCAGCGGTAAGCGCAATATCACATAACTTGCATATGTGGCGCCTGCTTCGGCGGCTGCTTCAAGTACCTGCTCCAAATCTTTGTCGTTCAAGGCGGGTATCAGTGGCGATGTAAATACTCCAACGGGAATGCCAGCGTCGGTCAGCCGGCGGATGGCATCGAGCCGTCTAGCCGGAGTGTTGGCTCTGGGCTCCATCGTCCGAGCGAGAGACCGGTCAAGTGTCCCAATTGACATGTAGACGCGTGCAAGACCCTTCGCAGCCATCGCTGCGAGCAAATCGATATCGCGAGTCACAAGCGCCGACTTGGTTGTAATTCCAACGGGAAGATTGAAATCGGCCAGAACGCTCAATATATCGCGGGTGATACCAAGTCTACGTTCGACGGGCTGGTAGGGATCCGTGTTCGCGCCGAGTGCGATAAGTGAAGGGACATAGGTTGGTTTGGATAACTCGGAGCGTAGCAATTTGGCTGCGTTCACTTTAGCGAACAGCTTGGTTTCAAAGTCCAGACCTGGCGATAGCCCAAGATATGCGTGTGTCGGTCTTGCATAACAATATATGCATCCGTGCTCACACCCCATATATGGATTTATTGATTGATCGAAAGGAATGTCCGGAGATTTGTTCCTGCTGATAATTGATTTTCCGGTCAGTTCAGTAACACTGGTGTTTGGGCTCGACTCGGTATCATACTCAATTCTCGCGTGCTCAAGATAGGCGCTATCTGTCTTTCTCGACCACGAGTCGAATCTCGATTCCTTATTGGACCCGACACCTCGCCCTTTGTGGAAGTGGATGACTGAAACTTCGTCATGGTCGGTCGGTGTGGGCATGTGAACTCCTGGATGGGCTCAAGAGCTGCCAGCAGATCATGTTGCGCGCTCCGCCGCATCGAACAGCAATGTACTGGATGTAAACACAGTTCGCAACGTGAGCGTTCCTTCCTGGGCACGGCAGGGCCCGTTGACGCTGCCGTTGTTACTAGACACTCAGTGATGCGCGCCACCGGAATTCCGGGCAACTACGGTCTAGCGGGCACTAGACACGTGCGGATGGGGTGTCGGTGTCTAGCCGCCGGCTGCGTTGTGTCCGAAAAATTGCCCGCCTGCCTAGGTGACTCACTCACTCACGCACGTGGTGTCTAGTTCTTCTCTATAAGATAAGTTTTGGCTGCGTGTACTGCTACGCGCGGCCCACGCACAGCTACCTCAACCTCTCGCCCGGCCTCGACTTCGAGACGCGCATCGTGGCGAAGGTGAACGCTGCCGAGCGCCTGCGCGAGGCGCTGGCCAGCC
>Ga0209278_1001166_pt1 | contig 16601 bp, 16 predicted proteins | sample JI81BgreenDNA_FD_187504 | JGI IMG/M metagenome (GOLD analysis project Ga0209278, IMG submission 187504) | Wastewater effluent complex algal communities from Wisconsin, to seasonally profile nutrient transformation and Carbon sequestration -... | ecosystem: Engineered > WWTP > Effluent > Algae... | reverse complement strand
GGCGGAGGCGGAGGCGGAGGCGGAGGTGGCGGAGGCGGAGGCGGAGGCGGGGGCGGAGGCGGGGGTGGCGGCGGCGCAGTCGCGCCCACCATCACCGTGGCGGTGAAGCTGCCAGCCAGCAGCACGCCGTTTTCCTCGAGCAGCAGCGTGGCGGTGTAGGTGCCGTCGGGCAGGCCTGCGATCGCGCCGGTACTGTCGTCGGCCAGCGGCAGGCCGAAGGGGAAGTTGTGGCTGGTGATCCAGTAGGCGTAGCGCTTCGTGGCATCGGCCGGCAGCACCAGGCTGGGGTACATCCAGGCCGGCATGGAGCCGCCGGTGCTGGGGATCTGGTTGCCCAGCAGGCCGCAGTCCCGGCGGCCGATGCGGCCGCGGCCATCGGGGTAGCGGAAGTTCAGCTGGCGCAGCATCGGCAGCTCGCTCAGGCCAGGGTGAGGAAGTCGAGGTACACGCGGTCATCGGCCACAGTGGGCCCAGGCCGCGTGCCCAGCAGCACCATGCCCGCGCCGGCCTGCGTGTGGCTGATGAGAGCCCTGCCCTGCGCGTTGACCTGGCTGGTGCCGTTGATGCCCGCGGCCGCCGCACCGGGCCGGCCGCTCGGGTACCACGTCCAGAACACCGTGGTTCCCTCGGCCAGGTTGATGCCCGACTCGGCGATCACGTCGGTGAGCGCACTGAAGGTGGGCGCGGCGTTGACCGTGAGCGTGGCATTGGCCGAGGTGGCAGGCGGCGCGGTGTCGCCGGACACCACCACGCTGAACACCGCGCCGCTGTCGCCCAGCACCGTGGCCAGGGTGTAGCTGGACGAGTTGGCCCCGGCGATGTTCACCCCGTTGCGGCGCCACTGGTAGCTGAGCGTGCCGCTGCCGGTGGCTGCCACGCTGAACGTGACGTTCGCGCCAGCGGTGACGGTCTGGCTCTGCGGCTGGGTGGTGATGCTGGGCGCCGTGCCGGCCGCCTGGATGGCGATGGTGAAGGCGGTGCCGTTCGTGCCGTTGCCGGCGGGGTCGGCGCCGCGCGGGGTGTAGCTCGTGGCGGCCTGCGGCGCGGCTGGCGTGCCCTGGAGCTGGCCACTGACCACGCTGAGGCCCGTGCCGGCCAGAGACTCCACGATGCTGGCCGTGATGGCCAGGCCCTCGGGGTCCACGAAGAGCGTGGCCAGCGGCACCGGCGTGATGGGCGTGCCCACGGTGAACACCAGCGCGCCGATGGCCGGGCCGATGAACGACGGGGCCTCGTTGATGTCGGTGATGTTGAGCGTCACCGCCTGGCTGGCGGTGCCGTAGTTCACCGTGAACGAGTAGCTGGACTTGCCGCCGGTGGCGGCATCGGCATCGAAGGTGCCGCTTGCCTTGGTGACGGTGCCGCCGGCGATCGAAAGCAGCGCGGCATCGGTGCCGCTGAGCGACCAGGTGCCAGTGCCGCTGGCCGTCCACACGCCGGCCACGTTCTGGTTCTCAGCCGAGCTCGTGGTGATGCTGGCCGCGCCGGCTGCGCCGCTGGGGCCGGTGATGACGGGGGCGGGAGGTGCGACAGTGCGGAACGCCATCGTTGAACCGCAGCCGGGCGCCTCGATTCCGCCCGTGGAGGCGGTCAGAGTTCCAGTCGCTCCGGCCCCGGCCATGACGCCATCGGCAACGTGGCAGGCGTAGGCGATCGAGTCGCCACCCACAAAGGCGAATGCGTGCCTGTTCAGCCAAGCCCCAGGCGCGGGCATTCCGGTGGCGGCCAGCGCACCACTGCCGCCACCGCTTGCGGCGTCGGATGCAGTTGCCGGGTCCAGCGCCGCATCGGCGCCACCCACGGCCACACCACGGCCGTAGGAGAGACCCATCACCAAGAGGTCATTGGCCTGCAATGACGGGATCGAGTCGTGGTCGTGCGCAGTACGCCAGGTGCCAGAGTTGAACGTCGACTCGGCCACGAACTCCACAGCCGCGCCACCAACCGGCCGGTAGGCCAACACGGTGACTTCGACTCGGATGTTTCCTGTCCAGCCGGTCAGGGCCGTGGCAGGGTTTGAGGCACCGCGGATGATGTAACCGTTGCGAACGTTCGAGCGCCCGATGCCGAACGAAAAGTCATCGGCGTTGTTGGTCCCGAGCCGCTCGATCCAGCCCGCGGGCAGGTTGACCAGGTGATTGCCCCGGCTCATCACGCTGATCGTCAAGAGGTCGCCGGGCAGCGTGCCAGGAGGCAGCGCAAACGACGCGCCGCTGGCGAACGAGCCTTCGCTCGTGACTGCCCGACCAACAAAGGTGAACGACATGGTTAGGTCTCCGGGCGCTGGTGGCCCAGTTGCTCAAGGAAGTAATCAATCGAGGCGCTTTGGCCCCAAGGCAGCGCCTGACCGAAAGTGCCGAATCCGTAGGGTCCGTACTTGACGTGGCCGAACATCGTCCGCCACTCGCTGCGGCCTGTCGTGTAGAGCACGGCGTCAGCTTTCGGCCCCTTGTAGACCTCGGTGATGCCGTACTCGCTCATGCCGATCAGCATGCGGCCCTGGCCCACCGCCACTGCCGCGCCGTACCCAGCAGTCTCGAAGGCGCCAAACGCACTCGCAAACCGCCACCGGCCGCCGCCTTCAAGGAAGCCGCCGATGACGGCGGGCGAAACCACGGACCACGTTGCAACAAACGCCGTGTGGCGCGGGCCAAAGGTGCCGTCACTCAGCGAGAACTTCACATAGCCGCCGCCGATGGCCCCGTTCAGGTCGCTCTCTGAAAGGTCGGCAAAGACCTCTTGCACGCCGGTCACAAGGTCGATGCGGCGTAACTGGCGTTGAGCGTATGAGCCCCAGTAGAGCCAGTTGTCCATGACGTGGACATCCTCGGGGCCGAGACAGGGCTGGGCTCGCGCTTCTTCCAGCGTGCCGGTCGGCGTCATCGTGCGCAGCGAGCTCAGGGTGGCGTTGCCCGGAAGGCCGGGATCACGCTGCACGATGGTTCGCAGAAACACACCGTCTTCCGAGTACGCCACGATGCGATGGTTGGACCGCTCGCTGATGATGATTTCGTACTGCCCCGTTGCCGGGTTCTCCCAGGTCGTGATGCCCCATGGGTCGCCCAGGCCCGTCAGCCACTCCGTCACCGTAGCCGGGCGATCTCGGTCGGTCGGGTGGAATGTGACGCGAGCAATGCGGTTGTTCTGCGTGTCGGTCAGGAGGGCGCTCGGGCCGACTGGATGCTGCTCGCGCAGAACACCCTCGTCGTCGATCAGCGGAAGGCTGGTATCCACCACCACACTGCTTGGCAGCCAGACCATGCCCCACAGCTCATGGAAGCCGCGGCGCTCCACCGGGATAGCAGACCAGTCGCCCACCAGCTCCAGCGTTGTCTGGTTGGTCGGCTCCGTGCTTGGGAAGCCAGGAGAGTCCCCGTAGTAGCTCGCCATGGGTCTATGCCTGTAGCCCGCCAGCGTCTTGATTTCTCCAGAGTCCGACACGCGGCACATGCGCCACGGATCGAGCGCGTAGATGTGACGAACGACGCCACCGCTTCCATCGGCGCGAACGGTTGCCGCGGCCAAGTTGATGTGAGCAACCATGCTGATGGCGCCGACCCCTCGGGGGCCGTCCAACAGGTTGACGCGGGGCCACTTGGCGATGAAGTCGTACCAGTGGTAGGCCTGCGCGTTGAACGAGCTAACGACGCCCGTAGCCGAGATGTTTGGCGTGTGAGGTGTGTAGCGGTCGAACGCTGTCAGCGGCACCGCGACCATTGCCAGCGTTTCTTGGTTGCTAAACGGAATCCAGTTCCGCGGCGGCAGCGGCGCAGGGCGCGGCGCATACGCCATCGGCATGTAGCCGTAGGCATGAACGGCCGGGCCGGGCCTCTGCTCTATCGCGTAGGTCGACGTTGAGATGGGAATCAGCTTCGGGTTGGTGAACCCGGGCCGGCGCATGAACACGAAGTGCGTCGGGCTTGTCTCGCCGTCGCTGAGGCCACCGATGCGAAGACGGTGCCATCCGGTGCTGATCCCTGCCGTTGGCACAGAGAAAACCAGCCACTTATCGCCTTCGGCGGCGTTGACCGTGGCCACAGGAACGTCGTCGATCAGCAGCGAGTACTCTTTCGCTGGCCGGTAATTTACCGGCGTGACAGCGCCGGAGATGTCTGAGCGTTCAGCACGAACAGTCACCGTGGCAGCAGACCACTGAGTCAGTAGCTGGAACCGCATGTAGACGCCACCGCCGACCAGCCAGTCCTCAACCCACACCATCCGCGCCAGGTTTAGCGGCTCTTCCGTGAAGCCGACGATCTGAGGCGCATGGGTGAAGTAGCAGGCCAGAGGACTGGCAACGCGGGTCAGCGACGGGCTAACCGCGAAGTCGCATGACACCGCGCCCTCGGTCGTGCGCACGATCTCGAAGGAGACAGAGCGGCGCCCCGCAGTGATGGTCTTGCTGGCCACCCCAACCAAGGCTCCGCCCGTCACCGTGGGCGTGACCGTATACGTTTGATCCGCAGATGCGTTCAGCGAGTAGGTCACCGTCACAGGCGTGTTCGTAGTCCAGTCAGCGGGGATTTCCTGCGTGATGCTGGTTGGAGCTCCGCCGGCTGGCGGCGGCGGCGGCGGCGGCGGCGGCGGCGGCGGCGGCGGCGGCGGCGGCGGCGGCGGCGGCGGGGGCGGGGGCGCCGGCGCAACGACGCCAACCAGCAGCGAACTGCCGCTGGAGATAGAGGCAGTGATGTTGGTTGGAGTGGCCATAGGCGGAGTTGGCTGTTGCGTGCAGGCGTCTGCACCGGCAAGAAAAACGGGCCGCTCGGGGCCCGTTGGCGCTTGCCGGCGGGGGTCAGCTCGCGGCGATCTTCAGCAGCTTGATGGCCTGCGTGTTCCGGAGGCGACCGCCCACACGCTTGCGCACGTAGAACTTGACGAAGCCCGGGCTGGTGATGTCGTCGCGGGTCATGCGCATACCCACCCGGTCGGCGATGAGGTATCCCTCGCGGAAGTCGCCGAAGGCCAGCGGGAAGGCGTTGGCCCCCACCACGGGCATGTCTTCGGCTTCGGTGATGGGGTAGCCCATGAACGTCTCGGGCTGGCCGGCCACCAGCGAGGGCTGCCACAGGTACTGGTTCGTCGTGTCCTTGTACTTGCGCATGGCCGACAGGATCAGCTTGCTGGTGACCCAGCGCGCGTTCTGGCGGTAGCGCGCGCGCAGCGCGTACACCAGGTCGAAGAACACGTCGGCCGACGTGGGCAGCGCCGCGGCCTGGCCGGAGGCGATGTACTGCAGCGTGCCGAAGGCGCGCGACGCATCGGCCGTGGCCACCGGGGTGGGGCCCGCCAGGAAGCCCGTGGGGCGGTTGGTGCCGTTGCCGTTGACGAAGGCCGCGCCCTCGCCCTGCGCGATGGCCTCCGCCGCCGACTGGATGAGCCACTGCTCGACGTCGAAGAACAGGTCGTCGAGCGACTCCTCCGAGGCCTGCGGCTTGGCCGAGGCCATGCCGAAGGTGGGCGCCACCTCGGCCAGGTCGGGGGTGTTGCTCTGGTTGCGGGCCGCCGCTTCACCCACCCACTCGAAGGCCGCGCCGTTCACGTCGAACAGCTCCTTGTAGTCGGGGCTGCCCACGGTGCGCACCGTGGCGATCTGGCGGATGGGGCTGATGTCGACGCTCAGGCGCTGGATCTGCCGCTCGATGACCTCGGGCAGCGCGAAGCCACCGGCCGAGCCGGTGCTGGTGACGGTCTGCGCGGCGCGGGTCTCGAAGCCGTCGTCGTCGCCCACGGCCTTGGCCTGCACGCGGCGCAGCTCCTTCTCGCGCTGCTGCAGAGCCATGCGGCGCTCGGGGTCGTTGGGGTTGCGCACCCAGTTGACGAAGGCCTGGCGGTGCGCCAGGGCTTCCGGCGTCTCGCGCAGCTCGCCCGCGCTGCCGGCACCGACGACGAGGCCGGGGCGCGAGAGCTTGGTCTGCATGGCGTCCAGCGAGGCCTTCAGCTCGGTGAGAGTGGTCAGCTCGGCGTCGACCTTGCGGAGCTTCTCCTCGAGCAGCGGGTCGACGCTGCCCTTGCTCTTGAGCTCGAGCAGGCGCTGGTCGTTGGTCTTCTTGTACTCCTCGAACGCGCCGGCGATGCGCTCGATGGTCTCGGTGAGCTTCTTCAGGTCCGGCGCCTCGCGGCGCTCGTACATGAAGCCGGCAGCCGCGGCGGTGGACAGGAAGGCGGCGTGGTGGGCCGCCATGATGGCGTTGAGCTTGCGGGTCATGGTGTGGTCCTTTCGGGGATCAGCTGGAGGGAGTCATGGAACGCAGCAGCCGCTCGGCCGCCGCGGTGGCCGCACTCACCCCATCCGCGTCACGCAGATCCGGAGCGATACGGCGGACCTGGGCCACGAAGGCCCGAGCCGCGTCCGCCGAGAAGCCCGCGTCACGCAGGCACCTCTCGGCGTCCTTGAGGGTCTGGATGGCGCCCGCGTCGCCGGCCTTCACGCCGGTGATGCGGGCCTTGTCGTTGGCCGGGAAGGTGACGAGCGACACCTCCCACAGGTCGATCTGGGTGAGCGTGCGCACGTCGCTCTCGCGGTCGTACATCCACTCCTTGGACACGAAGCCGATGCTCAGGCCGTTGAGCGCGCCCATCTTCAGCAGGGCATGGGCTTCTTTGCCGCGGGTGGTGTCGAGCGCCAGGCGGCCCTTGATGCGCAGGCCCTTCTCGTCTTCGACCATCTCGGACCACACGCCGATGGGCTCGCTGGTGTCGTGCTGCCACAGCATGGCGGGCATGGTGCCCGCGGCCTTGTGGGCGGCCAGGCTGGCGGCGAAGGCGCCGGCGGCAATGACGTCGGCGTAGGCGTCGCGCACGCCGAAGACGCTGCCGTAGCCTTCGACGCTGCCGTCATCGCCGCTGGCCTTAATGGCCAGCGCGAAGGTGCGCACCTGGCGCTGCTCGCCGCCGTTGCGGCGCTCGAGCTCAGGGGTCTGTGGGGGGCGGCGAGTCATCGTCGGCTCCTTGCTTGGTGGTGTTGCCCATGTTCATGGGCGTGAGCGGCTCGTCGAGGCCGTCGAGCGGGTCTTTGCCCTCCTCTTCGCGCAGCTCGTTGCGCGTGTAGATGCCCATCTCGGCCATCGTGCGCGACCACTGCGCGCGCGCCGTCATGCTGCCGGCCATCAGGTAGCGCGTGTCGAACTCGGCGAACAGCGGGCCCGCGCCGTCCAGGAGGGTTTCGTCCAGCCGCTGCGTCCAGGCCATGTGCCAGGGCGCCAGCGTGTGCTTGACGTGGGCCGCGAAGAAGGCCTCGCTGCTGGCGAAGGTGGCAGCCTTGTCGTTGTGGCCCACCATGATGGGAAACACGTTAAACGCGCGGCAGATCTCCTCGACCTGCATGCGCCTGGTCTCCAGGTGCTGGGCGTCGACGCCCGTCATGCTGGTCTGGATCCACTTGGCGGCGCGGTCGAGCACCATGGGTAGGCCCGTGCGCTCGGCGCCGGAGTACTGGCGGCGCAGCCAGGCGGTAAGCTTGTCGTACTGCTCGGTGGTGAGCGATCCCTCGACGCTGTAGATGCCACTCGGCCGCACGCCGTTTTCGTGGAATGCGGCATGCGAACGCTCGGCCGCCATGCCCAGCGCGATGGCGCTGGCAGCGGCGCGCACGTGGTTCAGCGCACCGATGTAGTCCCACTGCAGGCCGTGCAGTACGAACACGTCTTCGGGCATGAACTCGCCCAGGAAGCCGAACTCGTCCCACACGCGATAGCGCACCTCGTAGCGCGACACGCGGCGCACGTCCCAGCGGCCAGGCATCACGGGGATCAGCTCGCGCACGCGGCGGTTGGCGGATCGCACCTTGATCGACAGTGCGGCGCCCGTCAGCGCGGCGTGGGCGGTCATCAGGCGACGCCACTCGTAGCTGGTCTGCCACTCGTTCGGGCGGCGGTTGAGCAGCCGGTACTCGGGGATGTTGGTGGCGCGCTCGCGCTTGCCGTTGTCCAGCTCGCGAAAGACCTCGAGGCGAGGTGTGGCGCAGCCGTCGGCGATGGCGCGCACACAGGCCAGTACGGTCGAGACCTGCAGCGCGGTCTTGTCGGTGACCATCATGCCGGCGATGCTGCGCCCGCCGTCGCCGCCGTCGATCAGGCTGGCGATCTGGTCGTATGTCAGCTGGGTGGCCTTCTGGCCCAGCAGGCGGCGCCACCAGCTCATGCGACGTCACTCCCGGTGGGCTCGTCTTCCCAGAAAGAGCGGCCCTCTTGAGACTCACCCAGCATCGCCCGCCCCATCGCCAGCACCGTGGCCACGGCCGCGTCGATCTTCTTCTCGGCGCTGCCCTTGCGCGGGAAGATGTTGCCGTTGCGGTCCTCGAACACCTCGACGTTGCTGAACATCCACAGCGTCGCCGGGTTGCCGTCGTGGTGGAAGCGGCCGGCGTCGATGAGCGCGGCGATCAGCTTCATCGGCTCGCTCAGGTTGCGGGTGGTCATGGGCACGTCCACCACGCTGAAGCCAGCCTCCTGCAGCGCCGGCGCGATCTCGCGCGAGCCCCAGGCGTCCATCGGGATCTCGGCGATGACGTGCTGCTCGGCGGAGGCCTCGACCTCCTCCTGGATCTGCCGCAGGTTGATCATGTTTCCAGGCGTCTGCACCAGGTGGCCGGCGGCCACCCAGGCCTGGTAGTGCTGGTTCTCGGGCTTCTGCACGGCCGCGGCGGGCAGCCAGTGGCGCGTGAAGAGGTAGTAGTGCCACTCGCCGCCCTGCTCGCGCCGGAACAGCCAGGCGGCGCTGGCGATGTCCTGCTTGCTGGCCAGGTCCAGGCCCACCCAGCAGGTTTCGCCCTTGAAGTCTTCGCGCTGCAGCCGGCCCTCGCCGCCCTTGGCCAGCTGCTCGAGGTTGAGCCACGGGCTGGCCGCGTTGACCCAGACGTTCAGGTGCTTGGTCTTGAAGACGGCCTGCTTGCGCGGGTCGCGCACGGCGTCGGCCTGGTCGGCGATGAGCTTGTCGGGGTTGATGGAGACGCCCAGGCCTGGGTTGGCCTTCCACAGCACGGCCGGGTCGGTCCAGTCGTCGCCCTTGTCGACGGTGTAGACGATGCCCCAGCGGCGCTCGTCGACCACGGCGCCCTCGAGCACCTTCTGCAGCTCGAGCTGGTGCTGGAAGCACGGGCCGCCGATGTTGCTGCCCGCCGTGGTGATGACGAGCAGCAGCGGCTGGCTGCGGGCCAGCATGCCCGTCCACATGGTGTCGTAGAGCTCGCTGGTGGCGTGCTCGTGGTACTCGTCCACCAGGGCGCAGCTGGGGCTCGCGCCGTCGCCGGGCTTGCCGATCAGCGGCTCGAACTTGCTGTTGGTGTCGATCACCGCCAGGTTGCTGACGTTGGGGATGATGCCGAACTGCGCGCGGAACTCGGGGCTGGCCTGGGCCATCAGCCGCGCGGGGCGGAAGACTTCGAGCGCCTGGTCGCGGCTGGTGGCGCCGCTGAAGACCTCGGCGCCGTGCTCGCCGTCGACGGCCAGCATGTACAGGCCGATCACGGCGGCCAGCGTGCTCTTGGCGTTCTTGCGGGGCACGTAGAGGTCGGCCTTGGTGAAGCGGCGCTTGAACGTCTCGCGGTGCACCCAGCCGAAGATGCTGGCCAGCACGAACACCTGCCAGGGCTCGAGCTGGATGCGCTCGCCGCGCGCGGCCCAGTCGCCCTTGATGTGGGGCATGAGCTCGGCGAAGTGGCACACGCGCTGGGCCGGGCGGTAGGTCTTTTTGCGGCGGGCGTCGTGCAGCTCGGGGTTGAAGACGAAGGGCAGCTCGCCGGCCTCGCTGCGCGCCAGGTCGCGCAGGTGGCGCTGGCAGGCCAGGCGCACCCAGCGGCAGGCGACGATGCGGCCCTCGACCACGTCGGTGGCGTAGGCGGTGGCGATGGCGGCGAAGTCGCGCATGTCAGAGGGCCCCGAAGCCGGCGCCGTCGCCGTCGTCGTCACCCATGCCGGGCAGCGGGCGCTGCAGGTGGTTGCTTGGGTTCACGCGGCCGCGGCTGGCGGGGTCCAGGCCGAAGTTGGCCAGGTACTTGTTCACCTGCTCCATGGCCTTGTTGGCGATGACCCAGTGCGGGCTGTACGTCATGTGGCCGTTGGGGGTGGGCACGGTCATGCCGTCGCCGCCGGTGTAGACCTCGCCCTTGCCCTCGGCCTCGGCGCGCTTCTGCTCGGCCAGGTCCATGGCGCGCTTGAGCTGCTGCTCGGCCCACACCCAGCGGGCCCAGGCCTGGCAATACAGCGCGAGCGCGCTGCGGTCGAGCTTGCTCACCAGGCCGTAGCGCTCGAGCTGCGGCGTGATGCGCCGCCACTCCTTGCGCGCCTCGGGCAGCAGGTGCGGCGGGCAGCCGGGGATCTCGATCTCGGGCTGCAGGCTGTCGAGCAGCTGGCCGACCGGCAGCTTGCTCGGGTTGCCCCGCAGCATGTGCACGTTCGCCGGCAGGGGCTTCGGTCCGCGCTGGCCCATCAGAGTGCACCCCACCCTTCGGTTTGGGGTACCCCCTCCCCCGAAACTCCCGCGCACGAAAATTTGGCTGGATGGTCGGTCCTGTGGCCCTCGGCCCCAGAGATTTGCACCCCCCCTCCCCCGGCGGCCTTGGCTGCAAACCAGCCGGCCTCATCCCAGACCTGGCCGCGCTTCTCGGCGTCGGTCTTGGCCTGGTGGGCGGCGCGGCAGATCGCCTGCAGGTTGGCTTCGTCGTCCGTGCCACCGCGCTCCTTTGCCACGATGTGGTCGACCGCGTGGGCTGCGTGGAAGATGCCGTGGCGGCGGCAGGGCTGGCACAGGCCGGCATCGCGGCGCATCACCACCTGGCGCAGGCGGTCCCAGTCGGCACCGTAGCCGCGCTGCTGGCGCGTGCCGCGGCTGCGATCGGCAAACGTACCCGCGCGGGCCTTGTGGGCCGCACAGCGAGTGGTGCCGTCGGTGACGAGCACGCCGCACTGGCAGCAGGGCTTGGGGGCAGCGGTGGGCATGAAGAAGAAACCCCGCCGCGGCTTGCACCGGGCGGGGTTGGGTTCAGGGTCTGAGCCCCGAGTCTGCGTGAATGTAGGGGCTCGGGAATTTCTTGCAAAACTCAGGGCGCGCAAGGGTCGGCCAGACATCGGCGCATGTGTTGATGCACCAACGCCACCCGCTGCACCACCGTGCTCTCCGCACACTCCAACCGCCTGGCCTGCTCGGCCAGCGGCACCTTGTGGCAGTAGTGCACCACCACCGTGTTCCGCAGCCGCACGCTCAGCTGCTCGAGCGCGCGGTGGGTCTGGCGCACGTCGCTGCTGGCTGACACCTTCAGCGTCGGCGTCGTGCCCGGGCTGGGCGGCGTCCACTCGCGGTGCAGCACGCTCATGGTGGGGAAGCCGGAGCCGTCGCCCACCGTCACCCACTGCGCCCAGCGCTGCAGCCGGGCTTCGATGGCCTGGTCACGTGCCGGCATGGGCATCCTCCAACGGCCGCAGGAACACCATCGCCTGGCTGGGCGTGGCCTGCCAGCCCGCCATCTCGGCGATGGCCGGCCAGGGCGTGCCGATGGCTACCGCGCCCTCGCGGGCAAAGAACCAGCCCGGCTCGCGCTTGATCACGCCGCGCTCCCAGCACTTGTTGACGTGCACCGGGCCCAGCTCGCGCTTCTTGTCGGCCATCACCCTGGCCACCCCGGGCATGAGCACCGGCACCCACGCCCACCTGCCCTGCTGCTGCTCTGCCTTGTCCATCTGTCCACGTTCCCCTTGATGAGAGATGAATGCCTGGGTCTGCTCGCGCGCGTCCGCCTGTGCAGACGCCTGCGCCTGTCACCCGCGCTGCGGGCCGGTACATGGACACCCCGGCGCTTTCCGGGCAAGGCTCCGCCAGGGCCACTGGGCTCTTGGTTCTTCAAGGCCTCAGCACTCCGCAGCAGGAACGTGGACACGTGGACACAGCGCAGGTCCCGGCGCGCCGGGTCGCGCGCGGCTACATGGCCGCGCCCCGATGGCTTGCCCCCATCCAGCGGGCCGCCACGGCGTCGAAGCGCCAGGTCGGGCTAGAAGGGGTTCCCATCGGGGTCTCCATGCGCCGGCGGCTGGCCGCCGGCTTCGGTGTCGTGCTCCGATCCACGGCTTGCGCCCGGCTCGAAGCGGGGCTCATCTTTCGGCCGCACGTACACGCGCGGCCGTCCGGGCTGGCTGGTGCGCCGCACGGTCCACCCCAGGCTGTGCATCACGGCGCCGGCCTTCTTGACGACGGCGTCGGTCTGCTTGTCGGTGCTGTAGCCCACGCGCTTCAGCAGCTCGGCCATGCCGATCTCGGTGTACGACGTGCCCGGCATCTCGTTGGGGAAGGTCTTCTGCGTCTCGTCGTACAGGAACGCGCGGATGGCCGACTCCATGCCGCTCTCGACCGTGCGCGCCTGCTGCTGCGGTTCGAAGAGCAGCTTCTGCTCCTCGCGCGTGGGCCAGAAGCGCTCGCCCGCGTCCACGCGGTGCACGGCCTCGGCCAGCAGCTGCTCGAGATTCGAGCGCAGCCAGGTCAGGTCGGGCGGCCGCGTCACGCGCACCGGCCAGAAGCGGCGGTTGCCCGTGGGGTCGGTCAGGTAGTGGCTTTCGTTCGTCGTGCCGACGAAGACCACTTGGCGCGGGTACTTGGCCGGCCGGCGGTCGAACGTGGCCCGGAAGCGATCGGTGGGGCTGGAGACGAAGCGCTTGACCGCGCCCACCTCCTGCTTGTTCAGGTTCTCCAGCTCGCTCCACTCGTACACCCAGACGCCCTGGATGTTCATGAGCGAGTCTTTGTGCTCGAGGTCTAGGCCGGTGTCGGCGAAGTACTCGCCGCCCAGCACGGCGGCGGCCGAGCTCTTGCCCCAGCCTTGCGGCCCCTCGAACACCAGCATGTAGTCGAACTTGGTGCCTGGGCCCACCACCACCCGCGCGCCCTCGCGCTTTTCGGGCATCACGCGGGCCACCATGCCCATCACGAACCAGGTGCCGGCCAGGGCAAGGTAGCGCACGAACGGGTCGCGCTCGTCCCATTCGTCCTCTTCCAGCATCGTCAGCCGCAGCCAGCGATCCAGGCGCGGCTGCTTGTCCCAGGTGCCGCGCAGGGCCTCCATGCGCTCACGCAGCGGGTGGAAGCTGTGGCGCCGGCTCACCACCATCACCGCCTCCTCCAGCGCGCCACGCGGCATGCTGGGCATGCGGTGCTCGCGAACCAGCCAGTCGCCCAGCAGCAGCTCGTCGGCCTCCAGCCAATCGCCGGCTGGCGTGCCCCAGGGCGTTGGCCGGCGCTTCTCGATGTTGTTGCTGAACTCGTTGAAGCCGATCAGCCCCGCGCAGGCCTCGATGCCGCGCACCTTGGTGCCCGGCAGGCCGTCCAGGGCCAGCACGATGTTCTCGCGCACGTTGCGCACCGCGCCCGAGCCGCTGCGCAGCAGGTGCACCAGCCAGCCTTGCGCATCGGCGTCATCCCCCTCCCCCGCGGCAGCCCTGGAAGGGGTAGAAGCGGCCTGCGCCGCCGCGGCGGCAGGGTCGCCCGCCTTCGCGCGCACGGCCTCGTCTGGAGGCGTGAAGGGCCGGGCCGAGCGGATGAAGTCGCGCACGCGCGCGGCGTCCCACCCTTCTGCAACCGCGTCCGCGATGTCCCACCCGTGCGCCACCGCGCCCGGCTTCGGCGTGGGGCACATGAGCACCGTGCACCCGTGCTCGGCCAGCAGCAGCTGGCCGATGCCCACCATGGCCTGCATGCCCGGCTGCTTGGCCTCGGGCAGCAGGGGCTTCGTCTCGGGGTCGACGTTGGCCTCTCGCTCGGCCCGGGTCAGGCGCACGCGGGCGGCGTCGCAGTCGGGCCACAGGTACACCGTGCGGCCCATCAGCCAGCTCCAGCGCGCCAGCGACCAGCTGCGGCTCCCACCTGGCCAGCTCACGAAGTCGAACTCGTGCCCCAGCAGCTCGTGCCCGGCCAGGGCGCACTTCTCCCCCTCCACGATGACCACCGGCACGTTGGTGGGGTCGCCGCTCAGCAGCGTGGCCGGCACGTACAGCGGCCGCGGCGAGGCCCAGGTCTTCCAGTGCCACTTTGCACCGCGGCGGGGGTCTTGCGTGTCCTCGCACCAGGTCAGCGGCACGGTGTCCTTGGTCACCTCGCCGCTGCTGTTGATGCGCTCGAAGCGGCACACGTAGCCGAACAGCTCGCGCTCGAAGCGGTACTCCCACACCTTCGAGGCATGGATCTCCTGCCACGAGCCCAGCTTCTCGTTCTTGAATGCGAAGACGAACGACCGCGGCGGCTTCGCGTGCGGCGGCACCGGCAGCACGCTCACCCAGCGCTCCTGCTTGCCCACCGGCGCCGGTGCTGCCCCATCCGGGGCTGGCGCGGCGCTGGGCGCCGGCGCGGCGGCTTCGTCGGCGGGCGCCTCTTCGTGCCAGGCCGGCGGGCCATCGCTGCCGGGCCTGGCCGGCGCTGCGGCGCGCGCGCGCTCCCAGCCCAGCTCGTCCATCAGCTGCAGCGCGGCCTTGGCCTGGCGCAGGTTGTTCAGCCAGGCGTACAGCGAGATGAGGTCGCCGCCCTTCTCGCTGTCGTCACCCGCGAAGAAGGCCCACACGCCCGTGGTGGTGTTCACCTTCAGGCTGTCGCCCACGCCGCCGCTGCGGCGGCTGGGGCCCACGTACTCGTGGCCCTCCATGTGGCCACCGGGCAGCCACTGGGGCAGAAGCGCGTGCGCCCGCTGCAGCAGCGCATCGGCCAGCGCTGCAAAGTCGATGAGGGAGTGAGGTCCTGGCAAGCGTTGCCCGTGCTGCAAGCGTTGAGGGGTGCAGGGGCGCTGTTACAGCGCGTCCCACTCCAGAGCGGTGGGCCGCCGCGGCGCAAAGGCGCGCTGCAGCATCTTCATCACGCCGTCGTCGTCGGGCTCGGGCGCCACCTTCACCACCATGGGCGGCCGGCCCCGGCCGGCGCGCGGCGGCGGCGCCGCCTCGGCGTCGGGCACCAGCAGGCCCGCGCTCAGCAGCCGGCTGGCCGTGTAGGCCCCCACGCCGTAGCCCACCTGCGCGCGCTCGCACACCTGGCGCACCGTGCCCGGCGTGCCGGCGTGCTGCAGCAGCGCCCGTGCGATGTCACCCAGCGGCCGCATTAGCGCGACTCCGGCAGCTCACCCACCTGGGTGAGCATCGGCCAGTTGTCGCGGCTGAGGCTGAACCCGTCGGGCATGTTGGTGTTGGCCACGCGGCGGTCGGGCCGCAGGTACTCGAGGTGGGCCACCGCCGCGCCGTTGCGCAACAGCGGCTCGCGGTACTCCACGTCGCGCACGATGCAAAAGCGGCCCAGCGGCGTGCGGTACACGCCGCGCGGGTCCAGCCGCGGGGGCAGCGAGCCCGAGGCAGCGCGCGCGTTCATGCCGCCCTCCGCAGCCCGTGGGCGCGCTGCGCCTGCAGCTCTTCCATCACGGTGACGTGGCTCTCCTGGGCCAGCCACTGCACCAGCACCGTGTTGCCCAGCACCTGGCAGGCAATGCCCGCCTTGCGCGCGGGCAGCTCGCGGCGGGCGTCGTGCACGCTGAAGTAGTCGCTGCAGTGGCTGACGTAGCTGTCGGTCAGCTCGGCGAAGGTGCGCAGCGTGATGCGCGGGCTGCGCAGCTTCCAGGCCAGGCGGCAGGCATGGCGCCAGCTCTTCAGGCCCATCACCACCTCGGGCGGCACCACCAGGCGCTGCGCCTGGACCACGCCACCCATCAGGGGCAGCGGCAGGGTTGCTCGATCGGAAGAATTCATCGGCTTACCCGTTCCCTTACCGGTTGAAGCTGGGCGAAGCTGAGGGCATGGCAGCACACACCACCAGGCACTCAGCGCGGAAGAAAAAAGCCCCCGGCCGGCAGGCCGAGGGCGAAGTCACCCCGGCCGCTCAGGGAGGAGAGCGCAGCCGCCGGGTAGGCCGGCACCAGGGGGGTGATGGAGACAACCGCATCCGTGATGGGGTACTGCCACGGCAGGCCCGCCCACGCCAAGGTCTCGTCACGGCCCGGCTGGTCGCGCAACGGCTGCAGGAACTCGTCGGCGGCGGCCTCGACCACGCCGGAGCATTCCCAGCCGTTCACGACGGCGTGATAGGGCACGGGCTTCTCGAAGATCCACTGCTCGCCGTCGTGCCGCACCACGCGCACGACGGTGCCGGCCTTCAGGGCCTTGAAGTCAACGCCCGGGGGCAGCTCGAGGTTGCCCTCGCGCGCCCAGGCGTCGCGCACCACGACGCAGAGGTCACCGGGGCGGCAGCGCAGACTCACGGCGCGATGCCTTCCCCAGAGCCGAGCTGCTCGGGCGCCGGCTTCTCGGCGCGCAGCTGCAGCTGCTCAACCGAGCGGATGCAGTCGCTGTGGACGTACCGCTCCACTTCCAAGGTGGCCATCCCGCCAGCTCGCAGCCGCAGCGTGATGCTGACCACGTTCTTCAGGTCTTCGACACCCAGCGCGCGCGCCAGGTCGCAGGCCAGCTTTCGGTCAACCAGCGGCATGGCTGGCCTCCCCGGTTGCAGCCGTCTGCACGGAGGGCAGGAACAAGTCCGGCCGCTCCAGCTTCACGCGGGCGGGGATGCCGCGGGCCTTCCAGTTCTGCACCCGCTGAATGCCCCCGTGCTTGGGGATGTTCAGCAGCTCGCAGACCTTGGCAGGGCCGCCCAGC
>Ga0209278_1001165_pt1 | contig 16610 bp, 12 predicted proteins | sample JI81BgreenDNA_FD_187504 | JGI IMG/M metagenome (GOLD analysis project Ga0209278, IMG submission 187504) | Wastewater effluent complex algal communities from Wisconsin, to seasonally profile nutrient transformation and Carbon sequestration -... | ecosystem: Engineered > WWTP > Effluent > Algae... | reverse complement strand
CGCCCGGCCTCCAGCGTGGCGCGCGCCGCGGCCAGCGCCACCCGCGCCGTCTCATTCTGGTGCCGCCGCTGCGCCAGCGCCTCTGACAGGCCGGCCAGCGCATCCGGGGCCGGCACCGCTGCCCGCGCCGCCTGCACCTCCTCGGCCAGCCGCACCGCCTGCGCCTCGGCTTCCGCTGCGGCGGTGGACAGGCTCGCGGCTTCACCGGCCGCGCGCGCGGCGGCGGTTTCGGCCGCATTCAGCCGGCCACGCGCCTCGTTCAGCGTCCGCGCCGCCGCGTCGCGGGCCTGGCGTGCGGCGCGTTCGGCCGTGGCCGCATCGGCCGCGGCGGCATCGGCGGCGCGCGCGGCGGCCTGCGCCTGCTCCTGGCTGCCCGCCGCGCGCGCGCGCTCTGCCGCCAGTTCGGCCGCGCGGCGGCGGGCCCGCAGGCGCGCGGCGGCGGCATCGCTGCGCCCGCCGGCATCCACCAACCCGTCCCATCGCCACAATCTGCCATCGCGCGAGACCAGCCGCTGACCGGGGCGCAATGCTGCCAGCAGCGCCGCATCAGGGGCCGCATCAATCACCCCCACCTGCGCCAGCCGCCGCGCCAGTTCGGCCGGCGCCTCCACCTGGGCCGCCAGCGGCGTCACGCCCGGCGGCAGCGCCGGATCATCACCGGCCGCAACACCGGCAAAGCGGCGCGGCGCCTGCGAATCGGCCGGCCCGGCCTCCATGTCCTCGCCCAGCGCGGCGGCCAGCGCCGCTTCAAATCCCGCCGCCGCCACCAGCCGGTCGCCGATGCGCGGCCCCTTGCCGGTATCGGCCGCCAGCCGGCGGGCCAGCGCCTGCGCCTCCGCCTCAAGCCCGGCCAGCGTGGCGCGTGCTGCCGAAAGCGCCGCCGCCGCCTCGCTGCGCGCCGCCTCCAGCGCCGGGCGCGCGGCTTCGGCATCGGCCACACCGGTTTCGCACTGCGCCACCTGTGCCTGCGCGGCAGCCACAGCGGCCTGCAAGGGCGCCAGATCCGGCGCCGGGCCCAGCCGCGCCAGCCGTTCGGCCAGGCTGCGGGCCTCGCTCGCCGCCCGCGCCGCCCGCGCCTCGGCGGCGGCGGCGGCATCCGTGGCGGCGCGCGCGGCGGCCGCCGCCGTGGCATGGGCCGCCATCGCTTCGGAAAGCGCGGTTTCGGCTGCCGTGGCTGCCGTCTCTGCCGCGCTGGCATCGGCCGCCATCGCCGGCTGCGCCGCCAGCAGCGCGGCCACCCGTTCGGCCAGCGCCGCATCCTCGGCCGCCAGCCTCGTTTCGGCTGCGCTTGCATCCTCGGCCAAGGCGGCTTCACGCGCGGCATCGCGCGCCAGGCTGGCCAGCTGCGCCGCCAGCGCGGCATCGCGGCGGGCGTTTTCCTGGGCCTGCGCCTCGGCCAGCGCCCGGCTCTGGCGCACCGCCTGCGCGGCGGCGGCTGCCTCGGCCTCGGCCTGGCGCAGGGCTGGCAGGCCGGCGCTGGCGTTTGCCGCTTCAGCCGCCAGGCTGGCGGCAAGCCGCGTGCGTTCGGCGGTGAGGGTTTCGGCCGCCGCAGCCGCCTGCCGGGCACGCTCGCTGGCGGCGACGGCGGCGTGCCAGCGCGCGTGGGTCAGCGCCGCCTCGCCGTGGCGGATGCGGTCAGACAATTGGCGATAGCGCTCCGCCGATTTGGCCTGCCGCCGCAATGTGTTCGCCTGCGACTCCAGCCCGCGGATCACATCATCCAGACGCGTCACATTGGCCTCGGCAGCGCGCAGGCGAATCTCGGCCTCGCGGCGGCGCACGGCCAGGCCGGCGATGCCGGCGGCTTCTTCCAGCAACTGGCGGCGTTCGGCCGGCTTGGCGGCGATGATGGCGCTGATGCGGCCCTGCCCCACGATCGCCGGGCTGTGCGCGCCGGTGGCGGAATCGGCGAACAGCAGGCGGATGTCCTGCGCGCGGGCATCACGGCCATTCAGGCGATAATCCGAACCGGCGCCGCGCTCGATCCGGCGCGAAACCTCGATCTCCTCACCGGCGCTGCCGGCCAGTTGCAGCGTCACCTGCGCGAACTGGCGGGCGGGCCGCGCGGCGGTGCCGGCGAAGATCACATCGTCCATGCCGCCCGAACGCATGGATTTTGGGCTGGCCTCCCCCATCACCCAGCGCAACGCTTCCAGCAGGTTGGACTTGCCGCAGCCGTTGGGGCCGACAACGCCGGTCAACCCCGGCTCGATCAGCAGATCAGCCGGTTCGACAAAGGACTTGAAGCCCGCAAGGCGAAGGCGGCGGAACTCCAACGGCGCTTACCTGAGCGCGGCCTGCAGCTTGGGTTCCAGATCGGCCCAGGTGAACACGCCTTCCTGCACCGTGCCGTTGATGATGAAGCTGGGCGTGCCGGTCAGCTTGTATTGGTTGACCGCCTGGTTCCGCAGATCGTTCACCGCCTTCAGCTGGGCCGGATCGGCCAGGCACTGATCGAACTTGGCGCGCGGGATGCCACGCAGCTTCACATAATCGGCCATGCCGCCCAGTTCGGCGAGGCGGGCGATGGCCTTTTCCTCCGACAGGCCGGTCAGCGATTCCTGATCCGCCTTGGACAGGCTGGAAAACGGCTCGGTCCAGCCGCGCTGGTCGCGATAGAAGGCATCCAGCAGGCCGAAGAAGGCACCGGCGCCCTGGCAGCGGGCCAGCACGGTGGCGGCATAATCCGGGCCGTTCAGCACGAAGTTCCTGTATTCATAGGAAACATTGCCGCTGGCGACATATTTGCTCTTGATGGTCGCGGCGGCGCTTTCGTGGAATTCGGCGCAATGCGGGCAGGTGAGCGAGGCAAATTCCACCAGCTTCACCTTGGCATCAGGGTTGCCCATGCGGAAGCCGCCTTCGGGCGTGGCGGCCACAACCTCGGTCCAGTTCTGGCCAGCCGGCGCGGCGACAGTGGCGGTGGTCGCGGGCGCTGCCGCATCGCCCGCCGGAGCGGCCGGCTTGTTGTCACAGGCCGCAAGGCCAACAGCCAGGGTGGAAAGCAGCAGGAAACGGCGCATCATTTGGTCCTCGAACGCGGGGTGGGGGCGGATTTCACGGCGGCGACCAGCAACGGCTCCAGCGCCGCCCAGTCGAACACATCCTTCTGCATCTTGCCATTGATCAGGAAGCTGGGCGTGCCGGTCAACCCGTGGGTCTGCACCGCATCGCTGCGGATGGCGAGCAGCCTGTCCATGCCCGGCTTGGCAGCAAGGCAGGCATCATAACGGGCGCGCGCAATGCCGGCGGCGGCCGCGAAGTCCGGCAGCTTGCCCAGTTCGGCCATCCTTGGCCCCTGCGCGTCGGACGGGAGGGCGGCCACGGAGGCGCGATCCGCCTCGCTGATCTGCATGAAGGGTGCCACCAGTTCATCCTGCCGGGCATAGACACGGTTGACGAAGGCCCAGGCCTGCGTCGCCGGCTGGCATTGCATCAGCAGGCCAGCCATCAGATCGATGCCATTGAGGGTGAAGGGGCGATATTCGTAACTGATCTGCCCCGCACTCAGCCCGCGCGCGCGCAGGCCCGGCAGGCCGGCTTCGTGGAACGCCCGGCAGTGCGGGCAGGTGAGGCTGCCGAACTCGACCAGCTTCACCGGCGCATTGGGGTTGCCGATCAAGATGCCGCCTTGCGCCGTGGTGGCGATGCGGGCGGCCCAGTTGGCAGCCGGCTGGGCAACGGCGGGCACGGCCAGAACGGCGGCAGTCATCAGGGTGAGGGCGATGCGCATTCCCCATCCTGTAGCGCGGTGCGGCGGCCAGCGCCAAGCCCCGATGGCAACGCGCCGCCTGCGCAGGGAGGTTCAGCGGATTTTCGGCAGCCCGCTGCTGCCGGCCAGCGCCTGCGCCAGCGATTCCAGCGTGGCCCTGAGATCGGGATCGGCAATATCCTTCAACGTCGATCGCGTGGCTTCCGGAATCGGCGCGGGCGCGAGCGGCGGGGCGGGTGGTGGCGCCATCGCCTCCCCCTGCTCCACCACGATTCGCGCCACGGCGGCATGGCCCAGGATGCGGTTGGCGCGTTCGATGATCTGCGGCTGCACATGGGCCAGCATCGGTGCCAGCGCGCTGGTGGCGGCAATGGCCAGCGTGCCCTGATCCTTCTGGCCGCGCGGAAAGCGCAGCCGCAGCGGCCGGCAGTGGCGGGCATAGGCCGGGCCAACGATTTCGGCCCAACGCTCGATCAGCGCGGCCTGGGTGAAACCAAAGCGGCGAAAGGCCTGCCCGCCAACGTCGCCCACCAGATCGGCAATCGGCCGCGCCCGGCCGGCGCGTTGCGGCGTCTCGCGCGGTTTCGGCGCAGCAGGCGCGGGCTTCGGGGGCGTTTTCGGCATCGCCAACCCATGCCATAGACGCGGCGTGACCGAAAGCTGGCCCCTTGCCCTTCTCGACTGGTATCGCGCCCATGCGCGCTGCCTGCCGTGGCGCAACCCGCCAGGCCAGACGCTGCCCGCCGATCCCGATTGGCCCTACCGCGTGTGGCTTTCGGAAATCATGCTGCAACAGACGACGGTGGAGGCCGCCACCCCCTATTTCCAGCATTTCACCCGCCGCTGGCCCAGTGTTGTGGCGCTGGCGGCGGCCGATGATGCGCAGGTGATGCAGGCCTGGGCGGGCCTTGGCTATTACGCGCGCGCCCGCAACCTTCTGGCCTGCGCGCGCGCCGTGGTGGCCGAACATGGCGGGCGCTTTCCGGGCAGCGAAGCGGCCCTGCGCGCCCTGCCCGGCATCGGCGATTACACCGCCGCCGCTGTCGCCGCCTTCGGCTTTGGCCAAGATGCGGTGGTGATCGATGGCAATGTGGAACGCGTGACCAGCCGCATGTTCGCCATATCGCAGCCGCTGCCCGCCGCCCGGCCCGCCATCCGCGCCGCGCTGGCGCCCAATGTGCCGCCGGGCCAGGCCGGTGATTTCGCGCAAGGGATCATGGATCTGGCCCGGCGCGTGTGCACGCCGCGCAGTCCGCGCTGCCTTGCCTGCCCGATCGCGGCTGCCTGCGCCGCCCGCGCCGCCGGCAATCCGGAGGATTATCCGGTGAAGGCCGCGAAGAAGCCGCGCCCCCTGCGCCACGGCACCGCCTGGTGGATCGAGGCGGGCGGCCAGGTGCTCACCATGGTGCGGCCGGCCAGGGGCCTGCTGGGCGGGATGCGCGCCCTGCCCAGTTGCGATTGGGCCGGGCCGGATGCCCAACCGCCTCTGCCGGGCGATTGGCAGGCGCTGGGGGTGGTGCGCCACGGCTTCACCCATTTCGAACTGGAACTGGCGGTGGCACGGCTGGCCCTGCCGGCACCGCTGCCGCTTGATCTGCCGGGCGCGGCGTGGCTGGCGATGGATGATCTTGCCGGCCTGCCCACCGTGTTCCAGAAGGCGGCGCGGCTGGGCCTGGCGCGACAACCGGGGCAGACAGGGGCGAAAGAGGCGGCATGACGATGTTTTCCGATATCCCGGCCACGGGCTTCACCGGCAACCGGCTGGACCGCGCCGACGAGATCAGGCGCGATGCCGGCGCGCTGATCGCCATGCGCGCCCGCAGCGATGCGCGCTGGCTGGTGCTGGACAAGTTGAACCCGGTGGTGCGCGCCGGGGAGACGCCGTCGATCCTGTGGGCCTATCGTTCCGATGTGCCGCACGATGCGCTGTCGATCTTCCTGGGCGTGGATGGAGAGGCGCCGTGCTTTGCCGCCGCCGCGCCGGCCGATGAACTGGTGGCGGATTTCGGCGGCACGGTGATGGATGCCCGCCAGGCCGGCGCGCTGCTGCCGGCGCACGAAGCCGCCATCGTGGCGCAGGCGCGCAGCGTGATCGATTGGCACCAGCGCCACGGTTATTGCGCGGTGTGCGGCGGCAAGACGGTGCTGGCCAAGGCCGGCTATGCCCGCCAGTGCGAGGCCTGCAAGGCCGAACATTTCCCGCGCGTCGATCCGGTGGTGATCATGCTGGCCGTGAAGGACGGCCATGCCCTGATCGGCCGCGGCCCGCGCTTTCCCCGGCGCTTCCTGTCGGCACTGGCCGGCTTCGTGGAGCCGGGCGAAAGCCTGGAGGAAGCCGTGCGCCGCGAATTGTTCGAGGAAGCCGGCATCACCACCGGCCGCGTGCGCTATCTGGCCAGCCAGCCGTGGCCCTTCCCGTCCAGCCTGATGATCGCCGCCTTTGCCGAAGCCGAGGGTTTCGAAGTGCGGCTGGACGAGGAAGAACTTGAGGAAGTGCGCTGGGTGACGAAGGACGAAGTGCGCGCCGCCCTGGCCGGAACAGGCGATTTCCTGGCGCCGCCGCCGCTGGCCATCGCCCACACGCTGCTGAAAAGCTGGGTGGAATCAAGCGAGGACTGAGGCCGACACCAGCTTGCGCGCGGCATCCGGCGGCATCGGCTTGCCGAACAGCCAGCCCTGCGCCTGGGTGCAGCCCAGCTGCCGCACCAGATCGAAGGCGGCGCGGGTTTCGGTGCCTTCTGCCGTCGTCGCCATGTCGAGGCTGGCGGCCAGCCGCACGATGGCCTGGATGATCGCGCCAGCTTCGTCATCATGGCCCTCGTCGCCGTTTGCCGCTGCCCGCTGCACGAAGCTGCGATCGATCTTGATGCGGCTGAAACTGGCCTTCTTCAACGTCCCCAGCGAGCTGTAGCCGGTGCCGAAATCATCCAGCGCAAAGCTTATCCCCATCGCTGTCAGCCGGGCCAGCACGCTGGCAATGGCCGGCTTTTCGGCCAGGAACAGGCTTTCGGTGATCTCCAGCTCCAGCCGCGCCGGGGCAACGCCGTGGCGGGCCAGAGCGGCGGCGATGATGTCGGGCAGATCGGCATCCTCCATCTGCGCGGGCGACAGGTTGACCGCGATGCCAATGTGCGTCGGCCAGTGCGCGGCTTCGGCCAGCGCGGCTTCGATCACCCAGTGGCCAATGGGCACGATCAGGCCGGTTTCCTCGGCCAGCGGCACGAAATCCAGCGGCGCGATGTCGCCCAGTTCGGGATGGCGCCAGCGCAGCAGCGCCTCGAACCCGGTGATGCGTTCATCGCTGGCATCAACGATCGGCTGGAACGCCAGTGAAAGCTGGCCGCGCGCCTGCGCTTCGACCAGATCGGCTTCCAGCTGCCGGCGCTGCGCGGCGGCCGCCGCCATCCCGGCACTGAAGCGCAGGGCAGCGCCGCGGCCATCTTCCTTCACGCGATACAGCGCCAGATCGGCGGCCTTCAGCAAGGCTTCGGGCGAGCGCGCATCCTCTGGCGCCAGCGCCCAGCCGATGGAGGCGCCGACCACCGCCGCGCCGGCCCGCCCATCATCGCCCAGCGGGAACGGCCGGGCCATCGCCTGCACCGCACGCGCCGCCAGCTGACCGGCACGTTCGGCATCGGCGTGCGGCAGCACGATGGCGAATTCATCGCCGCCCAGCCGCGCCACCGTGGCCTGCCCCTTCACCAGCCCCTGCAGGCGCTGCGCCACCTGGCGCAGCAGCAGATCGCCGGCGGCATGGCCGAAACAATCGTTCACCGCCTTGAAGCGATCGAGATCGACGAACAGCAGCGCCGCCGGCCGGCCAGACCGGCAGGCACGTTCCACCACGTCGTCCAGCGTTTCCCGGAACAGGCTGCGGTTGGCCAGCCCGGTGAGCGGATCGAAGCGCGCCAGCAGCGCAATGCGTTCATGCGCGCGCCGCGCCTCGGTCACATCGCGGCCAACGCCGCGGAAGCCGCCGAACGCCCCCTCGCCATCGAAGCGGGGCGTGCCCGACAGCGCCCACCAGCGCGTTTCCCGGCCCAACGGCACCGGCACCACCAGATCACGAAACGGCGCCCGCGTGCTGAGCGCATGGGCCAGCGCTGCCGTGCCGGCGCCGCCTTCCACCGGATCGAGCAGCGCCAGCAACGGCTGCCCCAGCAGATCGCCGCGCCGCCGCCGCGCCACATCGGCAAAACGCTGCGTGACGTGGCACAGCCGGCCCAGGGCATCGAGTTCCAGCAGCCAATCCGATCCGTTGGCTTCATATTCGTTCAGCAGCAGGCGCACCACCTCGCCCTGTTCGTGCAGTTCCGCCTCGCTTTTCAGCCGGGCCATCGTCGCGTGCGTGACCACCAGCGCGGCGCGCAACTTGACCAGGATGAAGCTGCCCAGTGCCAGCCACACCAGCGGCACATCCAGCGGCGCACCATCCGGCACCGCCAGCACCATGCCGGCCCCGATGCCCATGCACAGCAGCACGGCCGCCTGCGCCAGCGTGGCAGCGCAGTTGGTGGTGGCGCCCAGGAACAGCAGGGAAAACAGCATCAGCACCGCCTGTCCATTGGCCGGCAGGGCCGGCATCAGCGTGACGACAAGGCCGGCCCAGCACAGGCCCAGCACCCCCACTTCGGCGGCGATGCGCCAGCAGCGCGCCAGACTGGCCTGCGGGGCTTCGGATGGCGCCTTGCTGCGCAGCGCACGCAGGCTCCACAGGAGAGACAGGATGACGATGCCGGCCAGCCAGGGCGCCAGCGCCGCGAACGGCACGGCCGCGCCAAACGCGCCCAGCAGCACGACGAGATTGACGCTGAGCAGGAAGACGTTGAACGGCACGTTGCGATCAAGCTGGGCAATCTGTTCGCCGCGCACCTGCTGCCAGAACGCGTCTGCGCCCTGGCCCAGACCAAGGACCTGTTTCCAGCCCACATCGCGCATTTGCCGCACCGGCGGCACCAGCATCGCAGTCATGCACGTCATTCCCGTTGCGGCGGTTTCCACAGCCGGCAACGGCGGCAAAGCCGCGCGATTGAATCGATGTGCATGATTCCGGCTTGGCAGGGGCAGCGTTGTTCCATACTTGTTCACGCATGGAGCCCGCCCCCCAATCCACCGCCAGCCCGGCGGCAGAGCCGCCCTGGCTGGCCGGCCTGAACGCGCCGCAGCGTCAGGCGGTGACCACAACCGAAGGCCCGGTGCTGATCCTCGCCGGCGCCGGCACCGGCAAGACGCGCGCGCTCACCGCGCGGCTGGCGCACATCTTGTGGGGTCGCCTGGCGTTCCCGTCGCAGCTGCTGGCCGTCACCTTCACCAACAAGGCGGCGCGCGAGATGAAGGAACGCACCGCCGCCCTGCTCGGCCCGATGAGCGAGGGGCTGCCGTGGCTGGGCACCTTCCATGCACTGTCGGCCAAGATGCTGCGCCGCCATGCCGGCCTGGTGGGGCTGACGCCGGATTTCACCATCCTTGATACTGATGATCAGCTGCGCCTGCTGAAACAGGTGATTTCAGAGGCCAACATCGATGAAAAACGCTGGCCGGCCAAGCAGCTGGCCGGCCTGATCGATCGCTGGAAGAACCGTGGCCTGCTGCCCTCGCAGGTGCCGCCCGGCGAAAGCCATGCCTATGCCGATGGCATGATGGGCGGCGGGGCGGCGATGTATGCGCGCTATCAGGAACGGCTGGCGGCCCTGAATGCCTGCGATTTCGGCGATCTCCTGCTGCACATGCTGGCCATCTTCCGCGGGCATCCCGATGTGCTGGCCGATTATCGCAATCGCTTCCGTTATGTGATGGTGGACGAATATCAGGACACCAACAGCGCCCAGCACCAGTGGCTGAAGGCGCTGGTGAACGATGCCCGCAACATCGCCTGCGTCGGCGATGATGATCAGTCCATCTACAGTTGGCGCGGCGCCGAAGTGTCGAACATCCTGCAGTTCGAACGCGACTTTCCGGGCGCGACGCTGATCCGGCTGGAACAGAATTACCGGTCCACCCCGCACATCCTCAATGCCGCCAACGCGCTGATCGCCCACAATCGCGGCCGGCTCGGCAAGGCGCTGTTCACCACCCACGCCACCGGCGAGAAGGTGGCGGTCACCTCCGTGTGGGACGGGCCGGAGGAAGCCCGCCTGGTGGGCGACGAGGCCGAACGGCTGGCCCGCGAGGGTGCCTCGCTGAACGACATGGCGATCCTGGTGCGCGCCCAGTTCCAGACCCGCCTGTTCGAAGACCGGTTCATCGCCATCGGCCTGCCCTATCGCATCGTCGGCGGCTTCCGCTTTTATGAACGCGCCGAAATCCGCGATGCGCTGGCCTATCTGCGGCTGGTGCATTCGCCGGATGATGCGCTGGCCTTCGAACGCATCGTCAATCTGCCCAAGCGCGGCCTGGGCGACAAGGCGATGGCCACGATGCACGCCGCGGCCCGTGCCATGAACGTGTCGCTGCCGCGCGCCGCGCTGGCCCTTACCGACACCGATGCGCTGACGCCGGCGGCACGGCGCGCGCTGAAGGCGTTCTTTGCCGATATCGCCCGCTGGCGCGAGGCGGCCGGCACCGTGTCCCATGTCGAACTGGCCGAAATGGTGCTGGAGGAATCGGGCTATGTCGCGATGTGGCAGGCCGACAAGTCGACCGAGGCCGATGGGCGCATCGAGAATCTGAAGGAACTGGTGCGGGCGATGGGCGATTATCCCGGCCTCACCGCATTCCTCGAACATGTCGCGCTGGTGATGGACAATGAAGCGGCATCGGATGGCGAGAAGATCACCATCATGACGCTGCACGCCGCCAAGGGGCTTGAATTCGATCATGTCTTCCTGCCCGGCTGGGAGGAAGGCGTGTTCCCCAGCCAGCGGTCGCTGGACGAAGGCGGCACCAGTGCGCTGGAGGAAGAACGCCGGCTCGCCTATGTCGGCATCACGCGGGCGCGGCGCACGGCCCACATCATCAACGCCGCCAACCGGCAGGTTTATGGCCAGTGGAACGCCGCCCTGCCCAGCCGCTTCATCGCCGAACTGCCCGACGCCCATGTGACGGCGCGGTCCACCATGTCGGGCGGGCCCAGCCTGTGGCGCGCGGCGCTGGCCGGCGATGATCCGTTCGCCGATGTGGGCCGCGGCACCGGGCGCGGGCCGGGCTGGAACCGCGCTGCGCAACAGATGGGCGGCGGGCGCGGCTTCGGGCCGGGCGCCAGCGTGCCGAAGGAGGCGCGGGTCAGCGCCGTTTCGCTGGCACCATCACCGGCCGTGAAGCGCGGTGCCCGCGTGTTTCACGCCCGCTTTGGCGATGGCGTGGTGGTGCATGTGGATGGCAACAAGCTGGAAATCGATTTCGGCCCCGCCGGCCGGAAGCGTGTGCTGGACAGCTTCGTGTCGCTGAAGGACTGAGTGTGCAGACGTGCCGGCAAGGCCGCCGGCGCGAAACAGGTCAGGCGCTGCGCCCGGTGACGTCATTGCCGGTCAGCATCAGGGCAATATCCCGCATGATGCCGGGCGTGAGATACATCAGCCCCATCGTGGCGAAGGCCAGCGACTGCACGATGTCCCAATGCATGTATTCGTGGGCAAAGAAATAGACACCAACAACCAGAAAGCCGTTGAATCGCGCGCCCAGCGACAGGACAAGGGCGCCCAGTGCCCAATACCAGTTGACGCCCATGGCCCAACCAGCCCAGGCCATCAGCATCATGGCAATACCCATGCCGGCCAGAACCAATGCCAGCACGAATCCAGGAAGGGCACGAACGAAACTCATGACAGCAATGAAATTACCATTGATTCGGCAATTAACCAAATCGGCATACTTCTGATCAGATGCGTGATTGCAGCGCACCGGGCCAACCGGTAAGCGAGGCCCATGCCCAGCCTGCCGCCGCCCCTGAAGATCCCGGATTATCGGGCCTTCTTCATCGCGCGCTTCCTGGCCACCGTGGCCGGCATGATGCTGGTGATCGTGATTGGCTGGCAGGTGTACGACATCGCCCGCGCCAGCATGAGCCGCGACGAGGCCGCCTTCCTGTTGGGCCTGATCGGGCTGGCGCAGTTCCTGCCGCTGTTCTGTCTGGCGCTGCTGGTTGGCGTGATTGCCGATCGGATGGACCGGCGGCACATCGCGCGGGCTGCGGTGGCACTGGAAATCCTGTGTGCCGGCATCCTGGGCACCCTGGCACTGGCCGGCGCCGTGCCGATGGCGGCGCTGTTCGTGGTGGCCGCGCTGCTGGGCGTGGCGCGCGCCTTTCAGGGCCCCTCCATGGCCGCGCTGGCGCCCAATCTGGTGCCGCGCGAACTGCTGCCCCAGGCCATCGCGCTCAACAGCATCTCCTGGCAGACCGGCGCCGTGCTCGGCCCGCCGCTGGGCGCGTTTCTGTATGCGGTATCGCCGGCCACGCCCTATCTGGTGGCTGCGGTGCTGTTCAGCCTCACCTTCGTCTGCCTGATGCTGATCGGGCCGGTGGCGCGCCCGGCCCCATCGGCGCTGTCGCCGTGGCGCAGCCTGGTGGAAGGCATTGCCTATGTTCGCCACAACAAGGTGGTGCTGGGCGCGATCAGCCTTGATCTGTTCGCCGTGCTGCTGGGCGGCGCCACCGCCATGCTGCCGGTCTATGCCCGCGATGTGCTGCATGTGGGCGTGGAAGGGCTTGGCCCGCTGCGCGCCGCGCCGGCGGTGGGCGCCGCGCTCACCGCGCTGGTGCTGGCCACAAGGCCGCTCAGGCGCAACGTTGGCCCGGTGATGTTCATCTGTGTCGGCGTGTTCGGCGCGGCCACCGTGGTGTTCGGCCTGTCCACATCCTTCCCGCTGTCCATCGCGGCGCTGGTGGTGCTGGGCGCGGCCGACATGATGAGCGTGTTCGTGCGCGGCAGCCTGATCCAGTTGCACACGCCCGACGACATGCGCGGCCGGGTGTCCAGCGTGTCGGGCCTGTTCATTTCGGCCAGCAACGAACTGGGCGAGCTGGAATCGGGCATGGCCGCCCGCTTCATCGGCGCGGTGCCGGCGGTGGTGGCCGGCGGCATCGGCGCCATCCTGGTGACCATCATCTGGGCCTGGCGCTTCCCGGAACTGCGCACCGCCGACCGGTTCGACACGCCGGCGGCCAAGGCAGGCTAGGGAAACGCGCCGGATAGGCAGGCTGAAGCCGCGCAAAGTTTTTCCGCCGTTGGCGCGGCCGCGCCGGGCTTCTAGAACAGTTGCACACGACATTCGGGAGGCATCGCGATGAAGGCCAGCACCATCCTCGACACCATTGGCGGCACGCCGCACATCCGCATGGGCAAATTGTTCCCGGCAGCCGAAGTGTGGATCAAGTCCGAACGCGGCAATCCCGGCGGTTCCATCAAGGATCGCATCGCGCTGGCCATGATCGAGGCCGCCGAAGCGGCCGGCACGCTGAAGCCCGGTGGCACCATCGTGGAGCCAACCAGCGGCAACACCGGCATCGGCCTTGCCATGGTGGCGGCGGTGAAGGGCTATCGTCTGATTCTCGTCATGCCCGAAAGCATGTCGATCGAACGGCGGCGGCTGATGCTGGCCTATGGCGCCAGCTTCGATCTCACCCCGCGCGAAAAGGGCATGAACGGCGCCATCGCCCGCGCCCACGAGATCGTGGCAGCCACCCCCGGCGCGTGGATGCCGCAGCAGTTCGAAAACCCGGCCAACATCGATGCCCATGTGCGCACCACGGCCGAGGAAATCTTCGCCGATTTCGCCGACACGCCGCCCGATGCCATCGTCACCGGCGTGGGCACCGGCGGCCACATCAGCGGCGTGGCCCGCGTGCTGAAGGCGCGCTGGCCGGCACTGAAGGTGTTCGGCGTGGAACCGGCGGCCAGCCCGGTGATCTCTGGCGGCAGCCCGTCGCCGCACCCCATCCAGGGCATCGGCGCCGGCTTCATCCCGAAGAATCTCGATGTGCCGCTGCTGGATGGCGTGGTGCAGGTGGACGGCGGCGACGCCAAGGCCTGGGCCCTGCGCGCCGCCCGCGAGGAAGGCATGCTGGTCGGCATATCGTCGGGCGCGACGCTGGCCGCCATTGCCATCAAGCTGCAGGAACTGCCCGCCAACAGCCGCGTGCTGGGCTTCAACTATGACACCGGCGAACGTTATCTTTCGGTGCCGGACTTCCTGCCCGAAGCCTGAGGCACCAGTTCCACCACCACGATTTCGGGCGGCACCCCGATACGGATCGGCACGAAGGTGGTGCCGATCCCGGCCGAAACGATCATCGCCTGCCCGGCGGCGTTGCGGAACAGGCCGTGGCGGTGGCGTTCATAATAATCGGGCAGCGGCGGCAATCCGGCCACGCGAATCTGGCCGCCATGCGTGTGCCCGGCCAGCAGCAGGTTCACGTTGGCCGGCAGGCGCGCCCACAGGCGGGGTTCGTGCACCAGGCCGATCACCGGCTTGCCCGGTGCGGCTCCGGCTGCCGCCGCGGCAAAGCGCGCTTCACTGTTGCGGCCCAGGATCAGATCATCGGCGCCCACGATCTGCAGCGGCCCGACATCAACAAGCGCGCCGGTGAGCAGCCTGAGGCCGAACCGCCGCATGACGCGGCGTATCCAGTACGGCTCATCATGATTGCCCGGCACGCTCCACACGCCCAGCGGCGCGGCAAGGCGGGTGAGCGGGCGCAGCGCCGCCTCCAGCCGCATCTTCGGATTGATGATCTTGCTGGCGTGAAAATCGCCGGTGATCACGATCACATCGGGTTTCAGCGCGTTGGCCTGCGCCACAATGCGTTCGATGCGCGGCTCCGGCATGTCCCAGGGGCTGCCGTGGATGTCGGAGAGGTGGACCAGCCGCAGCGGGCGCTGAAGGCCGGGCAAGGCCACGCGATAGTGGCTGACCAGCGGATCACGGATGGCGCCAACATAGCCCAGCACCAGCAGGGCCAGCCCGGCGCCGACCAGCCACAGCAACCACGCGCGTCGCGGCATCAGGCGCGGCATCAGGCGCGCGCCCGCGCCTTGTTTTCCTGCTGCTCGGCAAGGAAGGCCTTGAAGGGATTGAGCTTCACCGCAGCGCCGCCGGCTGCCACCCGGCGGATCTGCTGATAATACCAGGCCTGGGCGGCAAAGCCGTTCAGCGTGCGCACCAGCTTGAACGGCGATCCCGGCCCCAACAGGCCCGGGCCGATGGCCAACCGGTCTTCAAAGCGCGGCAGTTCCTCCGACGCGCCGGCCAGCAGATCGGCGACACAGTCGGGCTCCGCACACAGCGGCCGGCCAACGCCGACAAAGGCGATGCCGCTGGCCACGGCGTCGTCCATGGCGGCCAGGCTGCGCAGGCCGCCGGTGACCATCAGCGGCGGCGCCTTGGCCTGCATCAGCGCGCGCGCCAGTTGCACGAAATAGGCCTCGCGCTGGCGGGTGGATTGCTGTTTTGGCTCCTCGCGCGGGGTCAGGCCGTCCATGTCCATCATCGCCGGCTGTTCATAGGTGCCGCCGGAAATTTCGAGACAATCCACGACCAGATCGGCCAGCCAGCCGGCCACCACCAGGCAATCTTCGAAGGCAAAGCCGCCCTTCTGGAAATCGGCGCTGTTGATCTTCACCGACAGGGTGAAATCGGCGCCCACGGCGGCGCGCACCGCCTTCACGGTTTCGATCAGGAAGCGCGCCCGGTTTTCCAGGCTGCCGCCCCAATCATCACGGCGCTGGTTGGCCAGCGGAGACAGGAACTGGCTGATCAGATAGCCATGGGCAGCGTGCACCTGCACGCCGGTGAAGCCGGCTTCGCGCGATATGGCCGCCGCATCGGCCCAGCGCGCGATCAGGCCGTGGATTTCGGCTTCGGTCAGTGGCACCGGCATGCCGAACTGGCCGCCCGGCAGCGCCAGCGGCACCGCCGAAGGCGCCTTGGGATGCGGGTTCACCGCCTTCTGCGTCTGGCGGCCAGCGTGGTTGATCTGCACCCAGGCCTGCGTTTCAGCTTCGGTGGCGGCGGCCGCCCATCGTGCCCACGCCGCCTTGCCCTCGGCCGACAGCGCGCCATCGACGATCACGTTGCCGGGCCGTTCCAGATGCCGTGCGTCCACCAGCACGTTGCCGGTGATCAACAGCCCGCAGCCGCCATGCGCCCAGCGCCGATAGAGCGCCTCGTGCGCGGCGTTCGGCAGGCCATCGGGGCCGGCCAGCCCCTCCGTCATCGCCGCCTTGGCGATGCGGTTGCGAAACCGCTGGCCATTGGGAAGGGTGAAGGGGGTGCTGGCTGCCATGACATCAGCCTGCCCCGCCCTTCTCCAATCCGCAAGCCGGGTTCAGGCCGCCTTGCTGGCCGCCATGGCGTAGAAGCTGTCCCCGCGCGCCGCCATGTCGCGCAGCAGCTGCGGCGGCGCGAACCGCTCGCCGTGCTTCTGCGCCAGCCGGTCCAGCGTGGCCACCACATTGGCGATGCCCACCGTGTCCATGTGGCTGAACGGGCCGCCGGTGAACGGCGCGAAGCCCCAGCCGAAGATGGCGCCCAGATCACCATCCTGCGGGGTTTCCAGCACGCCTTCGGCAAAGCAGCGCGCACATTCCACCAGCTGGCGATAGAGCAGGCGTTCCTTCACGTCGGCAGCGCTGGGCTGATCGGCGGCGAGGCCACCGGCCACGGTTTCCACCAGTTCCGGCCACAGATACTTCTTCCCGCCGCCTTCCGGATAGACATAGAAGCCCTTGGCGTTCTTGCGCCCTTGGCGGCCCAGTTCGTTCATCTTCTCGATGACCGCCTCACCCGGCCCGCCCTTGTACGCGTCGCCCAGATCCTTCTTCGTCTGCTGCGCGACCTTGTACGAAAGGTCGAGGCCCACCTCGTCGTTCACCGCCAGCGGGCCAACCGGCATGCCCATCTGCTTGCCGACATTCTCGATCAGCGCCGGCACGGTGCCTTCGCCCAGCAGCGCCAGGCCTTC
>Ga0209278_1001164_pt1 | contig 16613 bp, 11 predicted proteins | sample JI81BgreenDNA_FD_187504 | JGI IMG/M metagenome (GOLD analysis project Ga0209278, IMG submission 187504) | Wastewater effluent complex algal communities from Wisconsin, to seasonally profile nutrient transformation and Carbon sequestration -... | ecosystem: Engineered > WWTP > Effluent > Algae... | reverse complement strand
TCGCCGATCGAGGTCAGCAGCGCCGTTCGCAACCGGTCGCGTTCGCGCAGCGCCGCCAGGTCCCGGGCCTCATCCTCCAGCCGCGCGCGGACCAGCGCCAGCGCCACCTGGTCGAGCAGGTTGCCGAGCAGCTGTGCCTGGCCCTCGCCGACCGGGGATGTACCATCCTCGCGCGCAAGCCCGGCGGCGGCCAGCACGGCATCATCCGAACCGATACCGTGGAATTGCCAGTCAGTCAGCTTGGCCGGGCTGATTCCTCTTCCGGTCGGCTGGCCGGACGTCAGCGTGATCGACGCGGCGGCAAAGTCTCCGGGGCTGAGGACGGCGTGCGGCGGCGCGGCGGCGATGATCCGCCCCTCGCCGTCGCGCTGCACGACGATGACGGCCTGACAGGCGAACAGCAGGGAAAGCTGCTGCACCGCCACATCGCAGATCTGCTGCTCGCCGGTGCAGCTCAACAGCCGCCGGGCCAGCCCTGCAATCGTCGCGTTGCGCGCGGCATAGGCATCGGCGCGGTGGCTCTGTTCGCGGATCGAGGCGACGAGACGGCTGGTCACCACGGCCACCAGGAACAGCACAGCCACCGTCATCACATCGGCCGGGTTGCTGATCTGGAAGCTGTGATAGGGCTGCGTGAAATAGAAATTATAGGCGAGCGTGGAGAGCGTCGCCGCCGCCAGCGCGGGCCAAAGACCCAGCGCGAGTGCTGCAACCAGGACCGGCGGAATATAGAGCAATGCCACCGCGCCGCTGCCCCAGCGCGGCGCGATCAGCAGCCCGCCGAGTGTGGCCAGCGCGATAAGCGCCAGCGCCGAGACATAGCCGCCCGCCTGTCTGCCGACGGCGCTGCGCGAGGATCGGGTCGAAAGCTGTTCGTTCTGCATGGCATCCAAGATGCGCGCGGGGCGGGCTCGCGTCGAGGGGTGCAAGATCAAACCACATGGAATCTTTATGCGGTTCGCGCCCACATGCGGGGGATGGAAAACAGTTTGAATGCGTCACCCGCCGCCGATGCGGCCCCCAGCCACCATGGCCCCAAGGATCGCCTGCCCGTGCTCATGCTCGGTGCGATCGGCGTGGTCTTTGGCGATATCGGCACCTCGCCGCTTTATGCCCTGAAAGAGAGTTTCATCGGTCCGCATCCGCTCAGCGTCGACCGGCTGCACATATTCGGCGTGCTCAGCCTGATCTTCTGGTCGCTGATGCTGATCGTCACGGTCAAATATGTGCTGGTGGCGATGCGCGCTGACAATCGCGGCGAGGGCGGATCATTCGCGCTGCTCGCTCTGGTGTCGCGCAATCTGGGGATCAGCCGCTGGAACGGGACACTGGTCGTACTCGGCGTGCTTGCCGCATCGATGTTCTACGGCGACGCGATGCTCACCCCCGCCATGTCGGTGCTGTCTGCGGTCGAGGGGCTGACGCTTGTCCAGGCGAATCTCGCGCCGCTGGTCGTGCCGATCGCGGTGGTCATCCTGGTCGCCCTCTTCCTGATCCAGTCGCGCGGAACCGCGCGAGTCGGGGCGCTGTTCGGTCCGATCGTGCTGGTCTATTTCGCAACGCTGGCGACGCTGGGCGTGGTCAATATCGTCCAGCAGCCCGAAGTTCTGGCGATCCTCAGCCCGCATTGGGCGTTCGAGTTCTTCCGTCACGATCCGCGCACCGCCTTTCTCGCCATGGGATCGGTCTTTCTGGCGGTCACGGGCGCCGAGACGCTCTATGCCGATATGGGCCATTTCGGCCGCAAGGCGGTAGGGCTGAGCTGGCTGACGCTCGTCTATCCCTGTCTGATGCTCAACTATATGGGCCAGGGCGCGCTGCTGCTCGGCAATCCGGCTGCGGTGGAAAACCCCTTCTATCTGATGGCTCCCGAATGGGCGCGGCTGCCGCTCGTCTTCATCGCGACGGCGGCCACGATCATCGCCAGCCAGGCGGTCATATCGGGCGCGTTCTCGGTGACGCATCAGGCGATCCAGCTCGGCTTCCTGCCGCGGCTGCGCACCTTGCACACCAGCGAGAAGGCGGCAGGCCAGATCTATATCCCCGCGATCAACTGGAGCCTGCTGGTGATGGTGCTCGTGCTGGTGCTGGGCTTTCGCGAATCGACGCGACTGGCCTCGGCCTATGGCATCTCGGTGGTGGGAACGATGCTGATCACCACGGTAATGCTGGCCTTTCTGCTGTTCAAGGTCTGGCGCTGGAACCGCTGGCTCGCCGCAGCCACGATCGGCGCCTTCCTCGCGGTCGATGCCGTCTATTTCCTCTCGAACATCACAAAGATTCCCGATGGCGGCTGGTTCCCGCTGGTCGTCGCAGGCGCGCTGTTCACGGTGCTGACAACCTGGGCCAAGGGAAGGCGGCTGATGCACCAGGGGCTGGACGAGGTCGCCATGCCGCTCGAGGTGTTCATCCGCTCATCGGTCGGCAGCGCGCACCGGGTCCGCAACACGGCGGTGTTCATGTCCGCCGCACGCGAAGGTGTGCCCGCCGCGCTGCTGCACAATTTCAAGCATAACCAGGTGCTGCACGAGCGGATCCTGATCCTGACCGTGCTGGTGGAAGAGGTGCCCTATGCCGATCCTGCCATGCGGCTGGAAAGCAGCGATGCCGGGCAGGGCTTCCACCGCGTCATCCTGCGCTATGGCTTCATGGAGGATGTCGATGTGCCGCGCGATCTGGCGGCGCTCGATTGCCCGGGCGGCCCGTTCGACATGATGAAGACCAGCTTCTTCCTGGGGCGGCAGAAGCTGGTGGCGTCCGCCGACAAGCCGGGCATGGCCCTGTGGCGCGAACGGCTGTTCGCCTGGATGAGCCGCAGTTCCGAAAGCGCGATGGAGTTCTTCCGCATCCCGACCAACCGCGTGGTCGAGCTGGGCAGCCAGGTACAGATCTAGCTCAGCTCGTCCTTGCGGCCGATCAGATTGCCCAGACCATGCCGGTGGAGCTTCGAATAGAGGCTCTGCCGGCTGAGCCCAAGGATTTCCGCGGCAGAGGCGCGGTTGTCCGAGGTATAGGCCAAAGCCGCCTCGATGCACATGCGCTCGATCAGATCGGTCGATTCGCGCACGATCTCGCGCAGCGGCATGCGCCCGACCAGCTCGGTCAGCTGGTCGACCGAGCGCGGAACGTCGCGGTCGGCCGAAGGCAGGTCGCGGACCCGGCGGCTGACGGTGCGGATGGCAAAGCCGTAATGGCCGCCCTGCGCATCGGTCTTCACGCCGGATACCTCGATGGCTTCCTCGATCGCGTCATCGGCATGGACGATGGTGGTGGCATTGCGCACCTGGCCGTGATCGTCGAGCTGCTTGCGCATCAGATCGACATCGATACCGGGCCGTCCGATGAAGCGACCGAGCGGCTGGCCGGTGATCGCTTCCTTCGAGCTGCCATGGACCAGATCGACAAAGGCCGAGTTGGCGGTGAGGATCTGCATCTTCGAATCGGTCAGCACAAAGGCATCGGGCATGCGCTCGATCAGTTCGGCCATCGGGCGACGCCCGCTGGCATCGCCAACCGCCGCATCGCCGCGCGAGAGGCGGATCATGAACTGGCGCCCATTGTCCTGACGAAACGGCATAGCGGTGAGCAGCATCGGCGGATCGCCTTCGCCGACATTCACTTCCATCTCGCAATGTTCGCCGGTCGCGGTCGCTCCGCCCAGGGCCGCGATCAGATCATCGCGGGAAATGCCGCCGATGACATTGGCCAGGTCGCGATTGTCGAGGCTGCCGGGCTTGGCGGCGAACAACTGGTAGCTTGCCGGATTGGCAGCGGAGATCCTGCGGGTGGTCGCATCGATGATCAGCACCGGATCGGCGATCATGTCGAACAGCAGGCGAAAGCGTGCCTCGGTCTGGCGCAGCTTCAGATAATCGCGTTCCAGCGATTGCTGGGTCTGCAACAGGCGCTGTTGCAGGCTGGCCCAGGCGCGTACATCGCGGCCAATCGCCATGCGCGGCTTGCCTTCGCCCAGATCGACCAGACGGTAATGGATCGGCAGATTGCCATCGGGCCCGGGATGGTTGACCTGGCGCCAGCGCCCCGGGGCTTCCGAAGACGGGGTGGACAGCATTTCACTGATCTTGGGACGGCTGTCGAGCGCAACCGTATCCTCCCAGCGCCGGCCTATCCAGCCGCTGAGGTCGGGCATGTCATCCGCACTCACGGAAACATCGCTGATGACGCCATTTTCGTCGAGCGCCAGGGCGATATCGCCTGCGGCTAGCACCAAAGCGAGTGCTGCGCCGATTTCTAGAGTACCGACAACGCCTTTGAGGTCGCGAAAAGGCATAGCAACAGCTGAAGGCTCGTCCTTGTTCATGCCGCGCCGGGTGCGGTCTTCAAAGCGAAAGCGCGGTGCGCTCTACCCCGGCAGATACAAGTTCATCGGCCAATGCAAGCGCGTCAGCCGCATCAGCAGCGGTTCCGTCCGCACCCAGTTTGCGCGCGTGTTCGGGGTCGTAGCCAAGCGCCGGACCGCCGATCATGATTGCCAATTTGGGATTGCAGGACACGCTTCTCATCGCCGTCAGCAGTTTCGGAACCTGCCCGATATAAAAGTCAGTGGTTACTGTCAATCCGACGATATCGAAGGAAGACGATCCCAAGGTCTGCAATATTTCCGACTGTTCGGGCTCGATGAGTGTTTCGACATCCCAGCCTGCACGCTGAAAGCACTCGGCGATCATCAGCGTGCCCAGGCTGTGCTGGTCGCGCGGCATGGTGGTGAACAGCGCGCGATGCGTCTTGAGCGTCCATCCGGCAGCGGGCGGCGCCCAGACCGCGATCGTCCGCAAGAGCAGCTGCAGCCGCCACAGGCCCATCGTCACATCGACGAAATCGCATTCGTCGCGCGTCCACTTTTCGCCCAGCTCGCGCGCGGTCGGGGCGATCAGCTGGATGAACAGCGTTTCGGGGGCAATCTCTCGGTCGAGATGGCCGATGATGATATCGGCCAGCGTGTTGACTTCATGCGCCAATACCTGGTCCGCAAAATCGCGGATCGCCGCCTCGTCGAACAGAGGCGCCATGGTCGCAATGCCTCTGTTGTCTGAGTTCGAACGTTGATTGTCGTTCGATTGGGTACCCGGTGCTGCGCGAAAATCGTCTTCGCCGACCTGCGCATGCATGGCGGGTGTCACCATGTGCGCTGGAGAATCGGCGGGAAACTGCGCCATGCGGGGGTCATCCTGATGGACCATCAGCAGCCGTGGAATGATTTCGTCTTCCACCAGGCGGCCAACGTTGTCGTTGGGAGCTGGGCGCATGAACCGGCCCTGGCCAGTCTGCTCGCCATCCCAGGGCGACGCCTTCTTGCGCAACCGGGCGTTGCGAAAAAGTTCAGTCGTCGACCTGATCAAATCGATTCCAAATACCGAGGCCATTCAGACTCTCCTGGTCTTGTCGGTGCAGGTGGCACCGGCCTCATGGCTGGAAACTTTCTACGCGCTTACCCTCGCCAGGCCATGATCCTACGCCTGTCCAGAAGGCCTGACAACCCAAGATTTGTCAAGTGAACTATACGTCAATTTAACTTGACACTTTTGCGGACCGGGGCGTAGGTTTCCCTTCTTGAAACGGGAGGCGTTCAAACGCTCATGCCACTGGAAAATCAGCCTGGAACTGCGGAGAACCGCAAGCTTGAGGGCGATCCGGTCGGTCGCGGCCCAGCGGCTGTGACGGTTTCGCTCTACACGCCTGAAGAACGTCAGCGCCGCGATTCGAGCGTCTGGACGCTCGTTCAGGGCGTGCTCGCACCGGTCCAGTTCCTCGTTTTTCTGGTCAGCCTGGCTTTGGTGCTGCGTTATTTCGGGACAGGCGAGGGGGCATTTGCCGCCGACGCCTCGATCGTGGTCAAGACGCTGACGCTCTATACCATCATGATCACCGGCTCGATCTGGGAGAAGGTGGTGTTCGGCAAATGGCTGTTCGCCCCCGCGTTCTTCTGGGAAGACGTTTTCTCGATGCTCGTCCTGGCGCTGCACACCGCATATCTGGTGATGCTGCTGGCCGGCATCGGCACGACCGGCCAGCGGCTGGGCGTCGCGCTGGCGGGCTATGCCGCCTATATCGTCAATGCCGCGCAGTTCCTCTGGAAGCTGCGCATGGCCAGGCTGCAGGGCGCTGAATCCGGCGACTCGCAGCCGCGACTGGCGGTGGCACAATGATCGCGGCCGCACCGCCTCTTGCCGCACAGGGCTGCGCTTCGGTGCCGGTGCTGCGCGAACGCGGCCAGCGCGAGGTATTCTGCGGGCTGACGGGAATCGTCTGGCTGCACCGCAAGATGCCAGACGCCTTTTTCCTGGTGGTGGGATCGCGCACCTGCGCGCATCTGCTGCAATCGGCAGCCGGCGTGATGATCTTTGCCGAGCCGCGCTTTGCCACCGCGATCATCGAAGAACGCGACCTGGCCGGCCTTGCCGATGCCAATGAAGAGCTCGACCGCGTCGTCCGCCGCCTGCTGGCGCGCCGTCCCGAGATCCGCACCCTGTTCCTGGTCGGCAGCTGCCCGTCGGAAGTGATCAAGCTCGATCTGGCGCGCGCCGCGCAGCGGCTCGCCGGAGCGTTCCTGCCCGATGTGCGGATCGTCAACTATTCGGGCAGCGGCATCGAGACCACTTTCACCCAGGGCGAGGACGCCTGTCTGGCGTCGCTGGTGCCGTTCATGCCCGCGCAGGCAGCCGATGCCGAGCCGCAACTGCTGATCGTCGGCGCGCTGCCCGATATCGTAGAGGACCAGCTGCTGCGGCTGGTACGCGATCTGGGCATCACCAATGTCGCCTGCCTGCCCGCACGCGAGTCGCGCGACCTGCCGGCCTTGGGACCGAACACCCGCTTCCTGCTCGCCCAGCCGTTTCTGGGCGACACCGCGCAGGCGCTGGAAGATCGTGGCGCCGTGCATCTGCCGGCACCCTTTCCGTTCGGCGCAGAGGGCACGACCGACTGGTTGCACGCGGCTGCGCGCGCCTTCGGCATCGACGAAATGCATTTCCGCAGCACCGTTGCGCCGGGCCGCGAACGCGCCAAGCGCGCGCTCGAGCACAGCCGGGCGCAGCTGGAAGGCAAGAGCATCTTCTTCCTGCCCGATTCGCAGCTCGAACTTCCGCTTGCGCGCTTCCTGCATGCCGAGCTGGGCATGATCCCGGTCGAAGTCGGCACGCCCTATCTGCACCGCGCGCATATGGCGGCGGAGCTGGCGCAGCTGCCCCAGACCACCGTCATCTCCGAAGGCCAGGATGTCGACAGGCAGCTTGACCGCGTGCGCGCGTCCAGGCCCGACATCACCGTTTGCGGCCTTGGCCTGGCCAATCCGCTCGAGGCGGAAGGCTTCACCACCAAATGGGCGATCGAGCTCGTGTTCTCGCCCATCCATGGTTTCGATCAGGCCGGCGATCTTGCCGAATTGTTCGCGCGGCCTCTGCGCCGCCGCGACGTGTTGAGGGTTTAGGGCCATGCAGCTGTCGGTCTGGACCTATGAGGGGCCACCCCATATCGGGGCGATGCGGGTCGCGACCGGCATGACGGACGTGCACTATCTGCTGCACGCGCCGCAGGGCGATACCTATGCCGACCTGCTTTTCACGATGATCGAACGTCGCGGCAAGCGCCCGCCGGTTACCTATACCACCTTTCAGGCGCGCGATCTGGGCAAGGACACAGCCGAGCTGTTCCAGTCCGCCGCGCGCGATGCGGTGGCGCGCTTCAAGCCGGCGGCCATGCTGGTCGGGGCATCGTGCACCGCCGAACTTATCCAGGACGATCCTGCCGGAATGGCGCAGGCGATGCGCCTTGATATTCCCGTCATTCCACTGGAGCTGCCCAGCTATTCCCGCAAGGAAAACTGGGGCGCTTCCGAGACTTTCTATCAGATAGTCAGAGCTCTCGCGGTCGGGGATTCCTCCCGCCCCGCACCGTGCCAGGCAGGTTCTCCGCGTCCCAAAGCGAACCTGCTTGGGCCGAGCGCACTGGGTTTTCGCCACCGCGACGACATCGTCGAAGTGGCGAAGATTCTGGCTGCGCTCGGCGTAGAGATTAACGTCACCGCGCCGCTGGGAGCGAGCGCGGCGGACATAGCCCGGATAGGGGAGGCCGATTTCAACATCGTGCTCTATCCGGAAATCGCCGACACGGCGGCGCGCTGGCTGGAACGCAAGTTCCGCCAGCCGTTCACCCGGACCATCCCGATCGGCCATGGCGCAACGATCGACTTCATCCACGAGGTCGCGAAGCTCGCCGGTGTCGATCCCGCGCCCGCGCTGGACATGGCCGAGGCGCGGATGCCGTGGTGGAGCCGCTCGGTCGATTCGACCTATCTCACCGGCAAGCGCGTCTTCATTTTCGGCGATGCAACGCATGCCATTGCCGCCGCACGGGTGGCGCGCGACGAGCTGGGCTTCGTGGTCTGCGGCCTGGGCTGCTACAACCGCGAATTCGCCCGCGATATCCGCGCTGCCGCCGCCGAACATGGCGTCGAGCCGCTGATCACCGACGATCATCTCGAGGTCGAGGACGCGATCGCCGCCGCGCATCCCGAGCTGGTGCTGGGCACGCAGATGGAACGGCATATCGCCAAGCGGCTGTCGATCCCCTGCGCGGTGATCTCGGCGCCGGTGCATGTCCAGGATTTCCCCGCCCGGCACAGCCCGCAAATGGGATTTGAAGGCGCCAATGTGCTGTTCGACAGCTGGGTGCATCCGCTGGTCATGGGGCTGGAAGAGCATCTGCTGACGATGTTCCGCGACGATTTCGAATTTCATGACGGGGCAGGCGCAAGCCATCTCTCGCATGGCAGCACCAAGACGGCACCGGTTGCCGATCCGGCTGCCGCGAGCCCTGGCGCCGAGCCGGTGGCCGCGCCCGTGTTGGCTGCGGTTGCCGCTGCTGCCCACGGCGAGTCGGACAGCGTTGCTCCCGGTGGCGACGTCCTTGAAATCGCCCGCTGGACCGCTGAAGCGGAAACCGAGCTGAAGAAAATCCCGTTCTTCGTGCGCGGCAAGGCGCGGCGGAACACGGAACGATATGCCGAAGAGCGCGGCCTCGCGTCGATATCTCTCGATACGCTCTACGATGCGAAGGCGCATTATGCCCGGTAAAGTCACCCCTGCATCGGCCCAGGGCCGCAATGCCGCGATCCGCGTGGTCTTCATCACGCTCGACAACCATCTGTCGGGCGCGGTGGACCGGGCCGAGGCGCTGCTGGTCAAGGACATGCCCGGCCTGTCGATCGGCTTTCACGCCGCTGCCGATTGGGGCCGCGATCCCGGTGCGCTCGATGCAGCGCGGGCCGACATTGCCCGCGCCGATATCGTCATCGCGACGATGTTGTTCCTAGAGGATCATGTCCGCGCGATCCTGCCCGCGCTTGAGGCCCGGCGCGAACAGTGCGACGCGATGCTGGGGCTGATGTCCGCCGGCGATGTCGTCAAGCTGACCCGCATGGGCGGCTATCGCATGGACGCGCCCGCGCGCGGACCGCTGGCGCTGCTCAAGAAGCTGCGCGGATCTCCCAAGCCGGGCGGCAATTCCGGCGCGGGGCAGATGAAGATGCTGCGCCGCCTGCCCAAGATCCTCAAGTTCATCCCCGGCACCGCGCAGGACGTGCGCCATTATTTCCTGACGCTGCAATATTGGCTGGCGGGCAGCGACGATAATGTCGTGTCGATGATCCGCGGGCTGATCGACCGTTATGCCGCAGGTGATCGCGCCGCGCTCAAGGGCACCACGCCCGCCCAGGCACCGCGCGACTATCCCGAGATCGGCCTGTATCATCCGGCACTTCCGGAGCGCATCACCGAGGATGCCGCCCGCCTGCCGCGCAGCGCCAAGGCCACCGGCTCTGTCGGCGTGCTGCTGCTCCGCTCGTACCTGCTGGGCAAGGATGCCGGCCATTATGATGGCATGATCGCCGCGCTCGAGGCGCAGGGGCTCAATGTCGTCGCCGCCTTTGCCAGCGGCCTGGATGCCCGCCCGGCGGTGGCGAAATATTTCCTGCGCGATGGTCGTCCGGTCGTCGATGCGGTGGTCAACCTCACCGGATTCTCGATGGTCGGCGGCCCGGCCTATAACGACGCTGCGGCGGCAGAAGAGGTGCTGGCCGGGCTCGACCTGCCTTATATCGCCGCGCACCCGATCGAGTTCCAGAGCCTGGAGCAATGGGGTTCGCGCCACCAGGGGCTGTTGCCGCTCGAAGCGACGATGATGGTCGCGATTCCCGAGCTTGACGGTGCCGTGATGCCGCATGTGTTCGGCGGCCGCTCGGATGGTTCGGGCGAGCCGTGCCAGGGCTGTTCGCGCGGCTGCGTGTTCACCGCGCCCGATGCGATGCGTGCGATGCAGAGCTGCCCCGAACGCGCCGAAGCCCTGGCCGCCAAGGTCGACGCGCTGGTCGCGCTACGCCGGTCCGACAGGGCCAAGCGCAAGCTGGCGATCATCCTGTTCAACTTCCCGCCCAATGCCGGGGCGACGGGCAGCGCGGCGCATCTTGCCGTGTTCGAATCGCTCCACGCCACGCTGCACCGGCTGGCGGCAGAAGGCTATGATTGCAATCCGCCCGCCACGGTCGATGCCTTGCGCGATGCGATCCTCAAGGGCAATGCCGACCGGTTCGGATCGGACGCCAATGTCGCGGTGCGCATTTCCACCGACGATCATGTCTCGAACGAGCCGCATCTGCGCGCGATCGAAAAGCAATGGGGCCCGGCACCCGGCAAGCTGCAGAGCGACGGCTGGTCGATCCATGTGCTGGGCAAGCAGTTCGGCAATGTGTTCGTCGGCGTCCAGCCCAGCTTTGGCTATGAAGGCGACCCGATGCGGCTGCTGTTCGACGGCGATTTCGCCCCGACGCATGCCTTTGCCGCCTTCTACCGCTGGATTCGCGAAGAATTCCGCGCCGATGCGCTGCTGCATTTCGGCACCCATGGCGCGCTCGAATTCATGCCGGGCAAGCAGGCCGGCCTGTCGGGCGATTGCTGGCCCGACCGGATGCTGGGCAGCATGCCCAATTTCTACCTTTATGCCGCCAACAACCCGTCAGAGGCGATCATCGCCAAGCGGCGTTCGGGCGCGATGATCGTGTCCTACCTGACCCCGCCGCTCGCCGAAGCGGGCCTGTACAAGGGCTTTGCCGATCTGAAGGCGCTGGTCGAACGCTGGCGGGCGCTGGCGGGCGAGGGCGTCGAACGCGCCGCGCTTGAAGTGATGATCCGCGATGCCGCGACCGCGCTCGACATCGACAGCAGCGATATCGCCGCGCTGGCGGGCAGTCTTTACGAGCTTGAACGCGCGCTGATCCCGTTCGGCCTCCACGTGCTGGGCAGCCAGCCCGAAGGCGCCGAGCGCGCCGCGTTCCTCGATGCGCTGACCGCTGCCGACAATGGCGCGGGCCGCGCCGAGCTCGACGCGAAGCTTGCCGCCAATGACGAGCTGGGCGCGCTGATCCATGCGCTCGACGGCGGCTATGTCCGCCCCGCGCCGGGCGGCGACATTCTGCACAATCCCGAAGTGCTGCCCACCGGGCGCAACACGCACGGCTTCGATCCCTTCCGCATCCCGAGTGCCTTTGCCTGCGTCACCGGCGCGGCCCAGGCCGAGGCGCTGCTCAGCCGCCATGTCGAGGCGGGCGAACCGCTGCCCGAGAGCATCGCGATGGTGCTGTGGGGTACCGACAATCTGAAGAGCGAGGGGACCCAGGTCGCCCAGGCGCTGCACCTGATGGGCGCACGTCCGCGCTTCGACACTTATGGCCGCCTTGCAGGCGCAGAACTGATCCCGCTGGCCGAACTGGGCCGCCCGCGCATCGATGTGGTGGCGACGCTTTCGGGCGTGTTCCGCGACCTGCTGCCGCTGCAGACCCGGATGATCGCCGAGGCTGCCTGGCTCGCTTCCACGGCGGAAGAGCCCGAGGTGCTGAACTTCATCCGCAAGCATTCGCTGGCCCATGCCGCCAAGATGGATTGCGACATGGAAACCGCAGCGCTGCGTGTCTTCTCCAATGCCGAAGGCGCCTATGGCGCACAGGTCAACATGATGATCGACGGCGGTGCCTGGGCCGATCCGGACGAGCTGGCCGAAGCGTTCGAAACGCACAAGGGCTATGCCTATGGCCGTTCGGGTGCGCCGATGAAGCAGCGCGAGCTGCTGGAAACTGCGCTCGCCTCGGTCGATTTCACTTACCAGAATCTCGATTCGGTCGAGCTCGGCGTCACCGATATCGACCAATATGTCGATGCGCTGGGCGGTGTCAGCCGCTCGGTGACCAAGGCGCGTGGCGGCAAGGCGGCTCCGGTCTATATTGTCGACGCCACCGAAGGCGCGGCCAAGATCCGTACGCTTGCCGAACAGATCGATCGCGAAACGCGCACCCGCATGCTCAACCCGAAATGGTATGAGGGCATGCTCAAGCACGGCTTTGAAGGCGTGCGCCAGATCGAGGGGCATGTGACCACGACCATGGGCTGGTCGGCCACCACCGGCCAGGTCGCCCCCTGGGTCTATCAGCAGATCAGCGAGACCTATGTGCTCGATGCAGAAATGCGCGCGCGGCTTGCCACGCTCAACCCCAAGGCTTCGGCCCGGGTGGCGGAACGGCTGCTCGAGGCATGCGACCGCCGGCTTTGGGAACCGGATGCCGCAACCCTGGCGGCGCTCCGCGCCGCTGCGGACGATATCGAAGACAGGCTGGAAGGCCTGATTGCAGCAGAATGACGGGAGAGAGTTGATATGAGCCTTTTGGACCATGGCAGTGCGCCGCCAGCCTTTGGCGAAGGCAGCACCCAGGTCGCGCTCGACCCGCGCGACGAGATTACCGGAGCCAAGGTGTTTGCCGTCTATGGCAAGGGCGGCATCGGCAAGTCGACGACATCGTCCAACCTGTCGGCTGCCTTGTCGCTGCTCGGCAAGCGCGTGCTGCAGATCGGTTGCGATCCCAAGCATGACAGCACCTTCACCCTAACCAAGAAGCTTATGCCGACGGTGATCGACGTGCTCGAAACGGTGGACTTCCACCATGAAGAGCTGCGGCCCGAAGATTACATGTTCCAGGGCTTTAACGGTGTGATGTGCGTCGAGGCGGGCGGTCCGCCGGCGGGCACCGGCTGCGGCGGCTATGTCGTCGGGCAGACGGTCAAGCTGCTCAAGCAGCACCATCTGCTGGAAGATACCGATGTCGTGATCTTCGACGTGCTGGGCGATGTGGTGTGCGGCGGTTTCGCCGCGCCGCTCCAGCATGCCGAGCGCGCCGTTGTCGTGGCGGCCAACGACTTTGACAGCATCTTCGCGATGAACCGCATCGTCGCGGCCATCAAGGCCAAGTCGAAGAATTACGAGGTCCGCATGGCGGGCGTCATCGCCAACCGTTCGGCTGCGACCGACGAGATCGACCGGTTCAACGAAGCGACCGGCCTCAAGCGTCTGGCGCATTTCCCCGATCTGGACGCCATTCGCCGCAGCCGCCTGAAGAAATGCACCATCTTCGAGATGGATTCGACCCCCGAGATCGAAGCGGTGAAGAACGAATATCTGCGTCTCGCAGCAACGCTCTGGGCTGGCACCGATGCGCTCGACGCCATGCCGATGAAGGACCGCGAGATCTTCGAATTCCTGGGGTTTGAATGATGGCGAGCCAGGCGCCTCGCTCCACCTATGACGCCTATCGCGGGCGGCTGGAGGATTATTTCGACCGCACCGCGCGGCAGAACTGGGTGGACCTGACCTCGGATGCCAAGGTCAGCGGCATCCGCGCCACCGTGCGCGCCGGGCGTGACCGGATGCGCGCGATGCTGCTCGACTGGCTGCCTTATGACCTCAAGGGCAAGCGCATCCTCGATGCCGGTTGCGGTACCGGCGCGCTCGCCGTTGCCGCGGCGCAGCTCGGCGCCGAAGTCACCGCGATCGACATTTCGGGCGGGCTGGTCGATGTCGCGCGCGAACGCGCACCCTCGGGCCTGACGATCGATTGGCGGGTGGGTGACATGCTGGATCCGCAGCTGGGATCTTTCGACCATGTCGTCGCGATGGACTCGCTCATTCATTATGAAACCGGCGATATCGTCGACGTGCTGGCGGCACTGGCCGACCGTGCGCCTTCGATCGCCTTCACTTTCGCACCGCGGACACCCTTGCTCGCGGCGATGCATGCCACCGGGAAGCTCTTTCCCAAATCCGATCGCGCACCCGCGATCGTTCCGGTGGCCGAATGGAAGCTGCAGAGACTGCTTGCCCAGCGTCTCCCCAGCCATGGCATCGCCGCGAGCGAACGCATTGTCAGCGGATTCTATACCAGCCACGCCATGTTGCTGGCGCGCGGATGAACCTGCAGGGCGCCTCGACCCGGTTCTTTGCCGGCCTGGGAACGCAGTTCCTGCCGTTCGCCGATGCGGCGAGCGCGGAGCTGCCGATGGGCCGCCTGTTGCGGCTGTCGCTGTTCCAGGTGACGGTGGGCGTGGCGACGGTGCTGCTCAACGGCACCCTCAACCGCGTGATGATCGTAGAACTCGGCACGCCGGCCTGGCTGGTGGCGCTGATGATCGCAATCCCGCTGCTGGTAGCCCCCTTCCGCGCGCTGATCGGCCACAAGTCGGACCATCACAAGTCGATGCTCGGCTGGCGGCGCGTGCCCTATATCTGGTTCGGATCGCTGCTGCAGTTTGGTGGCCTGGCGATCATGCCGTTCGCGCTGCTGCTGCTGTCGCGGCCCGACACCTTCACGGTCGGTCTGGTTGCTGGCGCTCTGGCGTTCCTGTTCACCGGCCTTGGCATGCACACCACGCAGACCGCAGGCCTTGCGCTTGCCACCGACCTTGCGCCCGAAGAGACTCGCCCGCGCGTCGTCGCGCTGATGTTCGTGATGCTGCTGGTCGGCATGATGATGGCGGCCTTTGTCATGGGCTCGCTGCTCGCCGATTTCAGCGCCACCCGGCTGGTCGCGATCGTCCAGGGCGCGGCGATGTTCACCATGGCGCTCAACATCATCGCGCTGTGGAAGCAGGAGGCGCGTGCGCCCTCGACCACCCGGCCCGACCGTGAGACGCCCAAATTCGCCACCGTCTGGCGCGAATTCACCTCCGAGGCGCGGAACGCCAGGCTGCTGGTCGCGATCGGTTGCGGCACGGCAGCGTTCAGCATGCAGGACGTGCTGCTCGAACCCTTTGGCGGCGAAGTGCTGGGCATGTCGGTCGGATCGACCACGGTGCTGACCGGGCTGTGGGCCTTCGGCATGCTGGTGGCCTTTGCCTTTGCCGCACGCCGACTGGGCGCCGGGGCAGACCCGCTGCGGCTTGCCGGTTTCGGCGCAGTGGTCGGAATGCTCGCCTTTGCCATGCTGCTGTTCGCAGCCCCGCTGGATGCCAGTGCGCTCGTGTTCACCGGCGCGCTGACCATCGGCCTTGGTGCAGGGCTTTTCTCGGTCGGCACGCTGAGCGCGATCATGGCCATTGCCGGCAGCGGCAAGCACAAGGGATCGGGCCTGGCGCTGGGTGCCTGGGGTGCGGTGCAGGCCAGCGCATCGGGCCTGGCGGTGGCGGCGGGCGGGCTGATCCGCGATGGCGTCTCATCGCTCGCGCTGGCCGATCGCATCGGTGAGACGCTGGCCTATCGCGCGACCGGATATGGCACCGTCTATCTGCTCGAAATCGTTCTGCTGCTCGTCACCATGATCGTGCTCGGCCCGCTTGTCGGGGGCCAGCCGATCGATGAATCCGCCCCGCCAACGCGGTTCGGCCTCACCGAATTTCCGACATGAAGGTCTTGAAGAAGAGAGGTAAGCGCCATGTTTAACGGCAATATCGTGGGCAATATCGATGTCGCATCGATCGCATTCTGGGCGTTCGTGCTATTTTTCATCGGCCTGATCTATTATCTCAGGCGCGAGGATCGGCGCGAGGGCTTCCCGCTGGAAGACGACCTGACCGGGCGTTCGCTGGGCATGGGCGGTCCGCTGCTCCATGCAGCGCCGAAGACCTTCAAGCTGCCGTTCGGTCGCGGCACGGTATCGACGCCGACCATCGGCAAGGAACCGTTCGAGATCGCCGGACGCCGCGTCAGCCCGTTCCCCGGCGCACCCTATGTGCCCACCGGCAACCCGCTGACCGACTGCATCGGCCCGTCGGCTTATGCCGAGCGCAGCCGCCTTCCCGATATCGACGCCTTTGGTAACAACCGCATCGTGCCGATGGCGCTGGAGCCCAGCTTCTCGATCGCGCGCGGCGATCCCGATCCGCGTGGCATGACCGTGATCGGCGCCGATGGCGCTGTCGCGGGCACGGTTGCCGAAATCTGGGTTGACCGTTCGGAGCACCAGGTGCGCTATCTGGAAGTCGTCACCGCCGAGGGCGTGCATGCCCTGGCCCCGATGCCGATGGCCAAGATCCGTCGTTCGGCCCGCCAGATCGTGGTCGATGCGATCAACGCCGCGCAGTTCTCAGGATGCCCGCAGGTCGAAACTCCGGGCCAGATCAGCCGCTACGAGGAAGACAAGATCTCGGGCTATTTCGGCGGCGGTTATCTTTACGCTAACCGCGCCCGGCAGGAGCCGCTGATATGATCACGGAATATGATGACGAGCCCGTCCGGGGTCTTCCCGGCGAGCTCCCGCAGGGTGAGACCTTGCTGTGGCAGGG
>Ga0209278_1001163_pt1 | contig 16630 bp, 12 predicted proteins | sample JI81BgreenDNA_FD_187504 | JGI IMG/M metagenome (GOLD analysis project Ga0209278, IMG submission 187504) | Wastewater effluent complex algal communities from Wisconsin, to seasonally profile nutrient transformation and Carbon sequestration -... | ecosystem: Engineered > WWTP > Effluent > Algae... | reverse complement strand
TGCACAAATTCGAGCCTTTTGGTAGTAGCACAAATCGGGTATTTTTTGTTGCAATTGCTCGAAAACTTCCGGTTCGATTCGTGTCGCCATCACCGCCGAATTTCGCCCGCGCATCGCCTCGATAATCTCAACAATTTGGTCGGGCGTTTTCCCTGGGCCCCAGATTACTTCAGGAAAACCGGTTCTTAAAGTGCGGTGGTGGTCAATTTTGGCAAAATCGCCGACTTGTTCAAAGTCAAAATGCTTTAATTTATCTAAAGCGGCGATCGGACTAATATCGCCAGTGGCAACTGATTCGAGTAACTGCTGTAAAATTTTAGGTTCCATAAACTAATAACAAATGACTGCTAACTAATGACCTGCCCAAAAACGGATACAAGCCCCCAACTTAAATCGCGATGGCACAATTTTAGACTCTTGTTCAAGTTCCCAGATTCATCTTTAGACTAAATGAAATCTAAAATCTAAAATCTAAAATCTAAAATCGACTGACTATTCTGTTATTTTCAACTCGTACAAATTCCAGAAAGCACCGCCGAGGGCACTGTAGCGAATTCCCGAAACGCGATCGCGCACCGCCTCAAAAGTCAGCGGATTTACCATATAAACAAAAGGCACTTGTTCCGCTATAATCCGCTGCGCCTCCCCATAAATTTCCTTGCGCTTCGCCTCATCAAGCTCCTGAGAAGCTTTCACGTAAAGGTCATCGATTTTCTGCTCCCAGTCGTAAACTTGCCAACCCTGAATCGGGGGTTCTCCGGCTTGCGGGCCTTGGTTGAAACTGTGCAGTGTCCCGTTAACAGACCAAATATTGTAGCCGCTGTGCGGTTCAGTACCTCCCGTAAAACCGCCGAGGTAAGTATCCCAATTCCGCGTCAATCGCAGCTTTTCCACATAAGTGTTAAAACTCAGGAACTGCGTATCAATTTGCATCCCCAGTTTGCCCAAGTCTTGCTTAATTTGCGTTGCCATTTGTTCCCGAACTTTTTTACCTGCCGCCATCAACAAAGTAAATCGCACCTTGTTGCCTTCAGCATCCAACAATTCTTCGTTACTATTATACTTGAAACCTGCACTTAACAGTAACTCTTTGGCTTTTTGTCGATCGTAACTGTAAGTTTTCAATCCCTGTTCTGGGGACAGGTAGAACGGGCTTTGCGCCGGAATTGGGGAATGTAGGGGCGCGCCCAGTCCGCGATAGATATTGTTAGTCATGGCGGATCGGTTGATGCCGTAGGCGATCGCCTGCCTAAATTCCTTACTCGCAAACCAGCGAGACTTAACCGGGTCTACAAACGGCTGATTTTGAGCATTGCGCCCCTTATTCAGATTGAAACACATAAACACGCTGCCAGTATCTGGGCCGCCGTTAAAGACCGTATATTGGCCGCGTTTTTCCTCCCGTTTCAGCAGGGGAAACACTTCCGGCTCCACATTCAGAGTATCCAAATCGCCCGATCGAAAATTCAGCAGTTGATTATCTGTATTTTCGATAATTTGCCAAACAATTTGCTGGATGTAAGGTTGAGAATTTCCCTCTGCATCTTGGCGCCAAAAATAGGGATTTCGTTCCAAAACCACGCGCTGATTGGGAGTGTAGCTCAGCATTCGATATTGACCATTTCCGACAATTTTTTTAGGATCAGTATCCGTGCCCCAAGTAGTCAGGAATTTAGGATTACCATCTGCATCTGTATTTTCGACAGCTTCCTGTAAAATATGAGCTGGTAAAATTGGGATTCCCCCAGCATATCTAATAAATGGAGCAAAGGGTTCTGCAACGGAAAATTCAACGCGGCGGCTGTCAAGTTTTTTAACTTTTGGGAATTCGCGACTCATCCCAACTCTCAGAGTATCTTTCAAACCGCTAGGAATTTTGTCATTGAAATAAATCTTTTCATAGCTGAAGATAATGTCATCAGTAGTCATCGGTTGGCCGTCCGACCATTTCAAGCCCTCTCGCAGGGTAAAGACAATCTTTTTGCCATCTTTAGACACTTCCCAGGACTCGGCTAAACCGGGTTCTAGCTGCGATGTCAAGCCGTTTTCGTTGATCAATCCCTCGTACATATAGCCAAAGACGCTGTATGCAGATTGATTTAGCGGGTAGTTAAAGGTAGCTGGGCCGCTGGGGGTGGGAACGATGAGTCTGTTTACTAAGTTCGATCGCACCGGAGTGCACGCAGACATAGTTATAGTGGCAATTGCGGCCAGTAAAATCACGAGCCAGCGCAGTCTTGAATGTACCATCATAGAAATTTTCATAACTTTTAACTATACCATTTCAGTGCAACTACGACTGAGACTGTAGCCAACCGAGAAAATCTTCCGTGACCGAGAAATACTTCATTATTCCTACTTCCCGCAAAGCATCTCGAACTTTCGGCAGACCAAATTCTTTTGTATTATTGCTCAAAAATACCTTAACTTCATTAGGATGTAAGTGTGCGTGATTCAAGATGCAGTGCAGAATCAAATTGTCTGTCGGGTCTTCTTCAATAAAAATTGAATTCAAACTTTCTCGAAGTATGCCTGCTGTTAATGGGAGCATTTCTATCTTTATAGCCAACAAATCAAGAGTAGCAAAAAGACGTGCATTAATATCATTGAGCAACACCTCATTCTCATTGAGAGATTCCTCTAAGTGGAAGACAAGAGACTGGGCAGAGGGTGAAGTTTTATCTCGCTTTAGCTGACTGATTTGTTTTTCCATTTCACCTAAAAAACGGTTTCGTCGCTTGATTTCGTCTTCTAAAGCCGAAAGTGATTCCATGCAGCAAATACTTGGTATTGCTATGTTGACTGATGTCGGTACACTCACCAACAAGTTGTTAGCGTCTGGATCGCGTCCCGTAGCAATGCTCATCAGAAAGTTAGTCTCGATATATAAAATTGCCACCAATTTCTACCCCTGATTTTGTCGTCCCACCTGCTAGCAGCGGCAGCAAGCCGATTTTTGCTATCTGTTCTGACGCGGTGGGAATCTCAGACTTCCAATTATAAGCTAAGTCGCGCAGCCATGCTTCAACCAGTCTAGTTAGGTATCGCTTAAAGATCCGTTTGCTGCCAAATTCCGGCTCATAATGGCGAAGTATTTCACCAGTGTTTAGAGAACAAACAGGTTCAGATAAGTTTACTCCGTCCCATTTGAAAATCAGAATTTGTTCGGTGTCAACAAACATCGCATAGGGAATGAGTGTGCGCTGCTCGGATATCTTCGCTAACGCAGCTTTCATCCAAGATATCATGTAGTCAGCAATCCTTTGCTTTGCTGCTGGTTCTTGAGCTTCAATAATTTTAACTTCGATTAGCACGACTACCCGATCGTCCTTATCCAATGCGATAATATCCGCGTCAATGGGTAACTCTAAATCCAAGGTTTCAGTTTGCATGGTTTTGGTCTTCCTAAAACGTAGATTAAAGTTCTATTTTAGCACTAACAAAACTACAGCGTAAGCTGCGATTCCTTCTTCTCTCCCAACGGGGCCTAGCTTTTCGTTGGTAGTAGCTTTGATGCCGATTTGGTCAGGTTTTAATTGTAGGACAGTAGAAAGCCGATCGCGCATTTGCTCAATATGCGGTTTCAGCTTTGGACGTTCTGCCACCACCACCGAATCAATATTGCCGATTTCCCAGCCTTTATCTAATATTAACTGATTGACTTGTGCCAGCAATACGAGACTATCAGCACCCTTCCATTTCGGGTCAGTCGGCGGGAAATACAGCCCGATATCTCCTAAACTGAGAGCTCCGAGCATCGCGTCCATGATAGCGTGGGTAAGTACGTCGGCGTCGCTGTGGCCGAGTAAGCCTAATTCGTGGGGAATATTGACACCGCCTAGGATGAGAGGACGATCGGGAACTAAGCAGTGAATGTCGTAGCCATTGCCGATGCGGATGTTCATGTAAAAGGAAGGTTGGGTAAGTATAGTAGAAGACAATTATTTCATATTTTCAGGGAGATAAGTGAATTTATTTTTTAAGGCAGAGCCGAGTGTTAAATATTTTTTTTTGCTGATTTCCTTAGCAGCTATGGCAATCCTAAAGCTTGTGGAGGGGAGAGAAGGGTTAATGCTGGAAACGCTAGAAAATTATGGGGACTTCTCGATGAGTGCTCTCCTGAACTCAAAGACTTACAAACGCGAATCCAAAATTTATTAGGCTCTTAAATATACGAGATTTACGCATCAAGACCAAAGAAACCGGGTTTTTTACCGAATCTGTGGACTACCACGAAGTATTACCGCAAAAAACCCGGTTTCTGACCATGAATTTCAAAGGTGGTATCCGCCACGTGATTTATCCGTGGAATCAATCCCAAATCGAAAATCAAAAATCCTTGCGTCCCCCGCATTTATCTCGCGCAAGTCAATCGAAAATCGAAAATCTAAAATCGATTGACCACTCGTGCGATCGCCCTTTCTCCTATTCTTCCCTCTCCTGCAACCACCGATCGTACAAATCCAGCCTGCGCGATCGAGTTCTTTCAATTTGCTGTTCCCTGCGCCAGCGAGCAATTTCTGCGTGATTACCAGACAGCAACACGTCGGGCACCTTCAATCCCCGAAAATCCGCCGGTCGAGTGTACTGCGGATAATCCAAAAGTCCGTCCTCAAAACTCTCAAACTTTAGCGAATCTTCCTTGGCCACAGTTCCCCGCAGCAATCGCAAAACCCCATTAATCAAAGCCAAAGCTGGAATTTCGCCTCCCGTGAGAACAAAGTCGCCCAACGATACCTCGCGAGTGACTAAATGCAGGACTCGATCGTCCACACCTTCATAATGACCGCAAATCAATACCAACTGATCGCGATCGGCAGCCAACTCCCGAAACATCGCCTGCTGCATCGGTTCCCCCTGGGGAGTCAGCAAAATCACCTCCCGCCGTGGCAAAACCGGCAGCGACTCCACCGCAGCAAAAATCGGTTCCGGTTTCATCAGCATCCCCACTCCGCCCCCGTAAGGCTCATCATCGACTCGCTGGTGCTTGTCTGTGGTAAAATCGCGGGGATTGACAAAATTCACCTCAGCAATCTTTTTAGCTAAGGCTTTGCCCATCAGTCCCGACTCTAGGGGAGCCCGGAAAAATTCTGGAAATAGGGTAACAACGTCAAATCGCACAATTATTGGAATTTCATTGATACATCACCTCTAGTTTGACCTTTAGGGGGAGTTCAGTTTTCAGTAATTGCTTTATTCTTTATAATTTCTTATAATTTCTGAAAATTTTGGCAAGTTAAATTCTCTTCCTTTGTCGGCGGGCCGGTTTTGTACAAAAATAATCTGTTTTTCATGACAGCGACTGCAAGTAAACTCGCCCCCAAACAACTGCGGGATCGCGCGATCGCCGATCGCACCTCGCTGGCACCAAAAAATATTTATTCTTAAAAAGCCCCATTCTACCCACAGCCACGGCAAAATTGAATTTCACATCCAACAGAGGAAGACACACCATGCAGCAGTTGACATCTCAAGCCCTTGAACACAATATTCCCCCGCGCACAAAAACCTCGATTATGGTCATCGGGGGAGCCGAAGACAAAGTTCACGGGCGAGAGATTCTGAACACCTTTTTTTGCCGTGCTGGGGGTGCAAACGCTCGGCTGGCGATCGTTCCGTGCGCTTCGCGAGATCCCGAAGGAATTAGCAACCGCTACCGCACAATATTTGACGAAATGGGCGTTAGCGCAGTCAAAGTAGTAGACATCCGCGAACGCGAACAAGGCGAAAACCCCGTCTGGAAAGATTACTTAGAAGACTGTACGGGCGTATTCATCACAGGGGGCGACCAACTGCGGCTTTGTGGGCTCCTGGCGGACACCCCGCTGATGGAGAAAATTCGCAAAGAAACTCTCGAAGGCAAGATTACCCTCGCTGGCACCAGCGCGGGTGCTGCGGTGATGGGATATCACATGATTGCAGGCGGTGGGAGTGGCGCCCCGCCGAACCGCTCTTTAGTAGACATGGCAAACGGACTTAACATTATTCCTGAGATCATCGTAGACCAGCATTTTCACAACCGCAATCGCATGGCTCGCTTGCTGTCGGCTGTGGCTTGTCATCCCGATCGCATCGCTATTGGTATTGACGAAGACACCTGCGCCTTGTTTGAGGGAGACGATACTATGAAAATTCTCGGTAAAGGCACTGTGACTATTGTTGATTCTAGGGAAAATTTTTATACCAATGAATCTATGGTAGGAGCGACAGAACCCTTAAGTCTGTTCAATATGCGCTTGCACGTTCTGTGTCACGGAGATTGCTACAATATGCCCCAAGGCAAACCCATGCCATCGGGAGCGTGTTCCGAGTCTGGCTGGCCCCCCGAATGCCGCACAGCCAACTAAGGTAGAACATCTCTTGTCATTGATTCGGCAGAAATTAGGCGGCATTCCGGCCGAATCATGGATACAACAATAGAATAGATGCCGAAGCAGCCACGGTCTGACCCCAGGAGACCGAACCACAGAAAATTCTAGCTTCAGGCTTTGAGTTTTTGCTAGCCATGTACCTGTAGTTTTTAGCCGATCGCAGGGGCATGAATTTTAAATTGGGTAGCCCATAACTGGAAATTCACTCCCAAACTGTTCGCAGCGAACAGTCGATCGAGCAATCTAGATCGAAATTGAATAAATGCTCCAATTATCTATAAGATTTCGCGCCCCATACCCCTCTAACTGCCATGAAAATACTTAAAATCCAGACATTACGCGGCCCCAACTACTGGAGCATCAGACGCCAGAAACTCGTCCTGATGCGTCTGGATTTAGAGGAGTGGGCAGATAAAACCACAGCGGAAATTCCTGGATTCTATGAAGGGTTGATCGCCGCACTTCCGAGTTTGAACGACCATCACTGTTCTCCAGGCCATCAGGGAGGATTCCTGCAACGGGTCAGAGAAGGCACAATGATGGGACACGTAATCGAACACGTCGCCCTCGAACTTCAGGAAATGGCAGGAATGCCGGTCGGGTTCGGCCGTACCCGCGAGACAGCGACCCCAGGTATTTACCAAGTAGTAATCGAGTATCAAAACGAACAAGCCGGTCGCTATGCAGCCCGGGCGGGCGTGCGGATGTGCCAAAGTATTGCCGATACAGGCACTTATCCAGCAGCCGAATTAGTCCAAGATTTGAGAGACCTCAAAGAGTTTGCTGCGTCGGCGGCCCTGGGGCCGAGCACGGAAACACTGATTAAGGAAGCAGAAGCGCGCGGCATTCCTTGGATACCTTTGAGCGCCCGGTTTATGATTCAACTCGGCTACGGGGTTCACCAAAAGCGGATTCAGGCAACTCTGAGCAACCGGACGGGAGTTTTGGGGGTAGAACTTGCCTGTGACAAGGAAGGTACCAAAAATATCCTCGCCAGCGCCGGCGTGCCGGTTCCCAGAGGGACGGTGATTCATTATTTGGACGAATTGCGCGGGGCGATCGAAGATGTCGGCGGTTTTCCGATCGTCCTCAAACCCCTAGACGGCAACCACGGCCGCGGCATTACGATCGACATCAATTCCTGGGAAGCAGCAGAAGAAGCCTACGACTTAGCCAGCGCAGCATCAAAAACAAAAAGCGTCATTGTCGAGCGCTATTACGTCGGCCGCGATCACCGAGTATTGGTAGTCAACGGGCAAGTCATAGCAGTCGCAGAACGAGTACCCGCTAACGTCGTAGGTAACGGCAAGTCTACAGTAGAACAGCTTATTGAAGAAGTAAACCGCGACCCGCAGCGAGGAGACGGACACGACAACGTGCTCACCCGGATCACGATCGACAAATTGTCCCTGGATTTGCTGCAAAAACAAGGATACGCGATGGACTCCGTAGTGCCCGCCGGCGAAAGAGTATTTTTGCGCGCGACAGCAAACTTGAGTACCGGTGGCATTGCAGTCGATCGCACCGACGAAATCCACCCAGAAAACGTCTGGCTGTTTTCCAGAGTCGCCAAAATTATCGGTTTGGACATCGCCGGCATTGACGTAGTAACTCCCGACATTTCCCAACCCCTGCGCGATGTCAACGGCGTCATCGTCGAAGTCAACGCAGCACCGGGTTTCAGAATGCACGTCGCCCCAAGTCAAGGTTTACCCCGCAACGTCGCCGGCGCCGTCTTCGATATGCTATTCCCCTCGCCTCAACCCAGCCGGGTGCCAATTTTAGCGGTAACGGGAACCAACGGCAAAACGACAACCACTCGCCTGCTAGCCCACATTGTCAAGCAGACAGGTCAGATTACCGGCTATACAACTACCGACGGCACTTACATCGGCGATTATTTGGTCGAAACCGGAGACAATACCGGGCCCCAGAGTGCTCAATTGATTTTGTCCGATCCGACGGTGGAAGTGGCCGTGTTGGAAACTGCCAGAGGCGGAATTTTGCGATCGGGCCTCGGCTTCGATCAGTGCGATGTCGGCGTCGTCTTGAACGTCGCAGCCGATCACTTGGGCATTGGCGACATCGACACCGTGGAACAACTGGCCAAACTCAAGAGCGTCCTCGTCGAGTCGGTAATGCCCAAAGGCTATGCAGTTTTGAATGCAGACGACCCGCTAGTATCACAAATGGCGCAGCGTGTCAAGGCTCAAATTGCATATTTTTCCATGAACCCGGACAACGAACTGGTTGCCAAACATACCGCGGCGGGCGGGCTGGCAGCGATTTACGAAAATGGGTACTTGTCGATCTTAAAAGGCGATTGGACGCTGAGAATTGAGCAGGCTGTGAACGTGCCGCTGACGATGGGCGGGCGCGCGCCGTTTATGATTGCTAATGCTTTAGCAGCTTGTTTGGCGGCTTTTGCCCAAGGATTGAAAATAGAAGATATTCGCGCTGCTTTGTCAAGCTTCCAAGCATCCGTCGGTCAAACTCCCGGAAGGATGAATTTGTTTAATTTGGGCACCTATCACGCTTTACTCGACTACGCCCACAACCCCCACAGCTACAAAGCTTTGGGCAGTTTCGTGCTGAATTGGCCGGGACGGCGGATCGGGGTAGTAGGTGCCCCCGGAGACCGGCGAGATGAAGATTTTGTCACGCTGGGCAAACTTTCGGCCGAGATGTTCGATCGTATCATTGTCAAAGAAGATATTGACAGGCGCGGCCGAGAACCCGGTGTTGTGGCAAAGTTAATTTGCCAGGGAATTGCCGAGGCGATTTCTGCCGGAACCGCAAACAAATCTCAAGTTGAATACGAGTTGATTCTCGACGAAACAACGGCCGTTAACAAGGCTTTAGACGAGGCGCCGGCCGGCAGTTTGGTAGTAATTTTACCTGAAGGTGTCAACAAAGCTTTGAGTTTAATTGAAGCCCGGAAACCGATTAAGGAATCTGTGGAAGTGCAAAATGGTTTAGATCGATCGAAGTCACAGGAAAGTTTAAAACCGACCGTTGTGAATCAAGGCTAAACTCTTAAGTCTCATTTAATTAATAGGTTGGGTTACTTGTGTTAAACCCAACCTATTTGTTTGAGAAATTACGTAATTCCTGATTTTTATGGAACCTGCTATACTTAAGAAAAACTTTGTAAATCTTCCTCAGATAGCTGAGCTATTTTCATTAAGGCTCTCAAGGTTCCAACTTTCAAATCTTGATTTCGGTGAACAGGAATTGACAAAATTTGTTCTAGTTCCGGGTTTTCATAGATATGATGACTGCCGGTAACTCTTTTCAAAACCCAACCTTTATGCTCTACTATTTTGCAAAGTCGCTTGCCAGAAATAGATTTCCTACAGCAATTTCCACAACTCTATCTGTGGAGGCAATTGCTTCACGACTATTAGCAACTTCGAGCCAACCTTCAATAGCATCTTTTAAATTAATTATTACTTCTTCTATCGTTTCTCCTTCGGTAATGCAGCCGGGAAGCGCTGGAACTTCTGCCCAATAGCCACCTTCTTCTGCAGGATGTACGATCGCTCTAATTTTCATAGATTTATTGAGGTATTTTTGAAGCACTAAAGCCATAAAAACCGGGTTGCCAAGCAAAATCTTCGTTGTGAACGATCGACTTTAAGGCAGAAACCGGGTTTTTGACTCCGCCTGTATCTAGGAATATCGTCAAGTATATTATAGCAAATATCAATAGTAAAGCGTCCTAACCGCCTGGTTGCTATAAGCTGTTCTACATTTAAACTGTGTGTCAAAAATCAATAAAACTCTTGTGGGACGGGCTTCTAGCCTATCCCGATTTTCCAATTTAAATGCGTAACAGCTTAAAGCAAAATCGCAAGATAAATCGAAAATTCAAACCGATCTAATTATAGAATCAGGAAAAAGCAAGCAACAGGGTTGAAACATGAATGAAGCCGATCGCACGCGAGTCGAAACATTCATCACACGCTGGGCAGGTTCTAGCGGTAACGAACGGGCAAACTACCAGTTGTTTTTTGCCGAAATGTGCGATGCGCTGGGAGTCGATCGCCCTTTTGATAAAGGCAGAATTCCCAACGATCCCTACTGCTTTGATAAGGATGTCAAAATTTTTCACCCCAGCGGCAAAGTAACTCCGGGGTTTGTTGATTTTTACAAAGCCGATCATTTTTTAATCGAGGCAAAACAGGGCGGAACAACGAGCAAAAAAGGAACGGCAAAGCGGGGGACAAATACCTATTTGCGAGAGATGGAAAAAGCGTTTGTGCAGGCAGTTGCCTATACCCGCAGTCTCAGCAGCAAACCGCCCTTTTTGTTAACTTGCGATATTGGCGATCATTTTGAATTATGGATGGGTTTTAGCGGGGATTATGGCGGCTATGGGGCGCGGCGAGAAATTGGGCTAATTGAGTTGCAGAAAGCCGATGTTTTCGATTTGTTTGTGGATATTTTTAGCAATCCGCAGCAGCGCAATCCAGAGAAAATTGCAGCGCGGGTGACGCGGGAAGTAGCGGCGGATTTGGCAGAGTTGGCGAAGCGGATGGAGGGGAATGTCGATCCGCAGCAAGTCGCGCAGTTTTTGATGCGCTGTATTTTCACCATGTTTGCTGAGGATGTGGGGTTGTTGAAAGAACATTTGTTTACGCAGGCGCTGGAAACGCGATGGATTCTCAATCCGAAGACGTTTAAGCCGGAGGTAGAGGCGCTGTGGGAGGCGATGAATGAGGGGACGAGTTTTGGTTTTCATGGCAAACTGTTGCGGTTTAATGGGGGATTGTTTGCGGAGTCGCAGGCGTTTGCGTTGACAAAGGCGCAGTTGGAAGTTTTGTTGCAGGCGGCGAAGCGGGATTGGTGCAAAGTGGAACCGGCGATTTTTGGGACGTTGTTGGAAAGGGCGCTGGATTCTAGGCAACGGAGTAAGTTGGGGGCTCATTATACGCCGCGATCCTATGTGGAAAGGTTGGTAAAGCCTGTGGTGATGGAACCTTTGGGCGATCGCTGGATTGCGGTACAAGCGGAGGTTAAACAGTTGCTCAACGCGGGAGAATCGGAACCGACTGCAAATCAAAGGAAAAAGGCGATATCAGTTTTAGAGGCATTTCTGACGGAGTTACAACAGGTGAAGATTCTCGATCCGGCGTGCGGATCTGGTAATTTCCTGTATGTGACATTGGATTTGTTGAAGGGGTTGGAATCGGAGGTGTTGCGACGCTTGGAGGATGTCACCGGATCGGCGCAGTTGCTGTTAGATATTGCTCAAGTTAATCCGAGTCAGTTTTTGGGAATTGAGATCAATCCTAGGGCGGCGGCGATCGCAGATTTGGTGATTTGGATTGGGTATTTGCAGTGGCATTTTCGGCGGTTTGGCGACATTCCGCCGATCGAACCTGTGTTGCGCGAGTACAACAATATTGAATGCCGGGATGCCGTGTTGGCCTATGACGGGAGGGAACCGGATGTGGATGCGGCGGGGAAGGTGAGAACTCGCTGGGGCGGAAGGATGATTAAAAGTCCGGTGACGGGGGAAGATATTCCCGATCCTACAGACAAAGTAACGATTTATCGGTATTTAAATCCGAGGGCGGCCCAGTGGCAAAAGGCAGATTATATTGTCTCGAATCCGCCGTTTATTGGGAATAAGAGAATGCGTGAGAGCCTTGATGACGGGTATGTTGAATGCTTGAGGAAGACTTACCAAAACTTGTCAGATACGGTTGACTTTGTAATGTACTGGTGGGAGAAGGCAGCAAATCTTGCCAAGTCGAAGAAAATTCAAAGGTTTGGCTTTATTACAACAAATAGTATTGTTCAATCATTCAATAGGAAAGTTCTAGACCATTATGTCGGCGATAAACAAATATCTCTTTACTTTGCTATTGCCGATCATCCTTGGACAGATAGTAAAGATGGTGCTGCTGTACGTATTGCTATGACTGTCGTGACACCCGAACCGTCAATTTCAGGCTTTTTGATGAAAGTCAAGTATGAATCTCAGGGAGAAAATGAAAATGAAATTTTAAAATTTGAGGTATTTAAGGGATTGATTAATTCTGATTTGACTGTTGGCCGTGATACAGTCAAAATGAAACCGTTAAAATCAAATGATGGCATCTCATTTCAGGGTGTTATTCCATTAGGCACAGGGTTTAGAATTGAAGAACATGATTTCCAACAGCTTGATTTAGACAAGCAGAATTTGCCGTCAGTCATCAGATCGTATGCGATTGGGAGAGATTTAGTTCAAAGTTTTCAGAAAAAGTGGATTATTGATTTTTTCGGTCTATCTAAAGATGAAGCCTCTCAACAGTTTCCTCTATTATTCCAAAGGCTTCTAACAACAGTTAAGCCATTTCGAGATCAGCAAAATAGAAAATCAAATCGGGAGAATTGGTGGCTTTTTGGCGAGAAAAGACCAGGATTAAGAAAAGCTGTCAACAATTTGAATCGATTTATTGTCACGCCAGACACTTCTAAATTTAAGCCATTCTTTTTTGTTGATAGTGATGTTTTGCCGGATGTTCAGCTTTACACAGTCGCATCAGATGATGCCTGGATTTTAGGCATTTTAGAATCCTTAGTACATCAAAAGTGGCTTAAAAAGATTGCACCGCGAATGGGCAAGGGAAATGATTTGCGATGGAAACCGTCAATTGTCTTCGACCCCTTCCCCTTCCCCGACCCCACCGATACCCAAAAACAAACCATCCGCGAACTCGGAGAACGCCTCGACAGCCACCGCAAACGAGTCCAAACCACTCACCCCGAAGTCACCATCACCGGGATGTACAACCTCCTCGAAAAACTCCGCCAAGGCGAACCCCTCGACGACAAAGACAAAGCCTTCAAGCAAAAAGCCCTAGTCTCCACCCTCAAACAAATCCACGACGAACTCGATGCCGCCGTATTTGCCGCCTATGGTTGGGAACCCACCCTCACCGACGACCAAATCCTGGAAAACCTCGTCACCCTCAACGCCCAACGCGCCGAGGAAGAACGCAACGGACTGATTCGCTGGCTACGTCCCGACTACCAAGCCCCCGGCGAAACCTACGTGCAACCATCCCTTGCAGGTATCACCACTGGAACCGAAACCTCGATCGCCCCCACGGAACAACAACCCTTCCCCAAAACCCTCAAAGAGCAACTTTGGGCCATCCGCGACTTATTCCGCACCCAAAGCGGCGAATGGACAGCCGCCCAAGTCACCGCCCATTTCAAAGCAGCCAGCCGCAAACAAAAAGTCATTCTCGACTGTTTAGAAAGCCTCGAAGATTTGGGGATTTTGCTCAGTCATAATGAAGGTGGCATGACTTTCTGGCATCTCGCAGAAGTTGGAAATGCCACATAAGCTGGGCTTGGCAATTGTTATGTCCAATCCTCCAAAACCAGTCCTGGCACTTGTGCAAAATCTTGTCGATTTCGCGTCACTAAAATTGAGTTATTAACCAAAGCAATGGACGCAATCCGCAAGTCTTGTGTCCCAATTCGTATTCCCTGACGGCGCAGCGCCAAATATTGCTCGCAAGCTGATTCGGTAAAATCCAGAACGAGAAAATCGTTGAGAAATTTAACAGCCGATCTCAAACCCACATAAGCCCAAGTTAAGTGTTGCTTCTGTCCGGGTTGCGAAGCTTGACGAATTGCATTGAACCAGCCCTGAATCAATTCCTCAACATTGATGACAGTAATAGCAACATCCCTGGTATGGAGAGCTTCAAAACGTTGCAATATGAGTGGATTAGAGTGTTGCAGCAGTGTGATATGGTCGGTATCGAGAATATATTGAGTCATAGGGTCTCAGACTCAGGAAAATCGATATCGGCATTTCGATCGTGGCGATATGCTTCAACATATTTCGTGACTTCATTCAGCAACGGATTACATCTCAAAAGAGGTGAAACATTCAACATCGGACGCGCCTCATACCAAGCAATCCGATCGTCAATTTCTGGCTGATTATCCAGATAAAAGCTAATGGCATCAAACACTTGAGCCGCCGTCACGAGTTGAAGTAACTTCTGTGGGATTTCTTCAGGCTTTATTCCCGATTTCCAAAACACCACAATATCCCGTACAGTAACTTGAGTGTCTGCAATAATCGGTTCCCCCTGCAAAACTTCAGGATTGCGGGTGACATAGCGAGAAATTCTTGTAGGAGACAGCGAACTGGTCATAACGACCTCATCAAAAAATGTAAACCAGCTTTCATCTTAGCATAGTGGACAGAAGACGCCTATCGGGTATTCTATATTGCTAGATTTGAAGAAGCTATTACGTTTTCGCCGTGTTTATAACTGCTTCATTCACTTAGATATCAAAGATGGAAATAGAGCGATCGCCTTTTACCTTTTGACTTACGCATGGGGGCCGGTGAAACCGGGTTTTTTGGCTGAGAATACGCGTGACAGCCCGCAGATTTCGTCAAAAACCCGGTTTCTTCGATCGCGCCTGGGTAAGTCCTTTTACCCCTTAACTACCGCCCACTGAGTCACCGGCGCAAGCGGCTTCCAACCCTGAAAAGAACCGATCGCCCCTACTCGCTGAATCCCAATTCTAATGAGTTCCCCGCCATAACGATCGTGCCATTGCAAAACTTTAAACTCGCTCTCAACTGTCACCGCATTAACAACTAATCGGCCGCCTTCACCTAAAGCATTCCAGCAAGTTTCCAGCACAGCTTCTGCGGTGACACCGCCGCCGATGAAAATAGCATTCGGTTGAGGCAAATTTGTCAGGGCTTCCGGCGCTGATCCCGCCACAATTTCGAGTTCGGGAACGCCGAAAGTCGAGGCATTTTCGGCGATGTATTGCAGTCGAGTTGGGTGGCGTTCGATCGCGATCGCCCTGCACCGAGGATGACTCCGCATCCATTCGATCGCGATCGAACCGCAGCCCGCCCCCACATCCCAAAGCAACTCTCCGGGAATCGGTGCTAACGTTGACAGAGTAACGGCTCGAACCTCCCGCTTGGTAAGTTGTCCGTCGTGGCGATAAGCAGCATCCGGCAAACCCGCAGTTCGGGGGAGGATAAGAGTTTGTCGATCGGCTGCAACTGCGATCGCGATCGTGTTCAAATCAGCCAAATCCGCTGCATTCCAGGCTGCTGCGACCCCCTCGCTCCGACGTTCCGATCCCGATCCCATCCGCTCGAACACAGTCATCAAACTGCTACCAAACCCCCGCTGTGTCAACAATTGTGCCACCTTTCCCGGCGTGTGTCTGTCAGCGCTCAACACCAGCAAGCGCGCCCCCGGCGAGAAAGCAAGGGCGATCGATGCGATCGGGCGATTTGTCAAACTGAAAGTCTCAACTTGGGCTAATGGCCAACCCAAACGGGCGCAAGCAAGACTAAAAGCCGATGCCGCCGGAATTACAGTCATTTCCGAAATGGGAATCTGGCGCGACAGCGTGACGCCGATGCCGTGACACATGGGATCGCCGCTTGCGAGCACGCACACAGACTGTCCCCGGCGGCGGATGATTTGATCGACTGTTGCTTGTAGGGGCGAAGCCCAAACCAATTTTTCGCGGGTGTCGTCGGTTGGTAGCATTGCGAGGTGACGGGCACCGCCGACAACGACTTGAGATTGAGAGAGGAGGGTAAAGGCGATCGCACTCAATCCCGAAAGTCCGTCTTCGCCAATCCCCACCACCGAAAGCCATTTGTGCATTGCACCCTTACTGCTAATCTCGTTTCCGGCTGCATTGGAATCATCAAACTCGATCGTCATCACTCATTAGTTATTAGTTATTAGTTATTAGTTATTAGTCGTTAATCATATTATGTCCGCTCGAACAACCAGAATAAAATTGGTTTATAGTGAGGACGGAAGTCCTCATAAAACTCGCTCGGACTTCCGTCCTCACTACAAAGTTATAACGGTTATTTTACCAGACTAGATAGGGAGCATCTCAGTTTTGCTTTTACTCTGGGTGCGATCGTCCCCCTCGCTATATGTATATACTGTGCTGTGCGGGATGCTCGCACTCCAAAAAAACGGTTTTTACTCGCAGCACAGATGCTCCCACTAGATATGTGATATCAAATCCGGTAGCATCGTCCTGTATTCATCTCTGTATTCTCTCCCTCTGCGTTCTCTGCGCCCTCTGCGGTTAAATCATTCCGATGCAACCGGAAACGATATGAATAAAGTCTAAAAAAATATTTTTTCCCAAACAAAAAGCGCCCCTATTTCTAGGAGCGCTTTTTGTCAATCTCAGACTAAAACTTAGCCATTGATAGAAGGAGCAACCAAAGCTAC
>Ga0209278_1001162_pt1 | contig 16645 bp, 14 predicted proteins | sample JI81BgreenDNA_FD_187504 | JGI IMG/M metagenome (GOLD analysis project Ga0209278, IMG submission 187504) | Wastewater effluent complex algal communities from Wisconsin, to seasonally profile nutrient transformation and Carbon sequestration -... | ecosystem: Engineered > WWTP > Effluent > Algae... | reverse complement strand
CGTCCTCGAACAGCGAGGCGTCGACGATGTTCACCGGGAAGGTGACGTGGTGCTGGACGCCACGCATGTCGACGAAACGCAGGTCGACGAATTCAATCGCGTGGTCCTTGATCAGCTTCTGGACGTTCTCGAGGCTCATGGCCGCTCCGATGGGTGGTGGATGCCGACGGAATAGCAAGGGGCGTGCCAAGACCTCTTGGGCGCTCCAGCCCATGTAAATCAATGCTGTAGCTTTTTTGGGCGCATTTATTGCACCGTAAATATCGACGTTATGGTCTTTACTGGTGCTTTTTGGTCGACCTGGCTACCGCCGCAGCCGGCGGGCCTCGCACGCACGTCGAGGCTGCGTACACTGCCGCGTCCCCTGCCGCCGCCGCCCGCTTGAACGACCTGCTCATCGCCCTGCTGCTCGGCATCCTCGAAGGCCTCACCGAGTTCCTGCCGGTCTCCTCCACGGGCCACCTGCTGATCGCGCAGCACTGGCTCGGGCCGGAATCCGACCTCTTCAACATCGTCATCCAGAGCGGCGCGATCCTCGCCGTGCTGCTGGTGTTCCGCGCGCGCCTGCTGGCCCTGGCCGCCGGTTGGCGCGAGCGTGCCGCGCAGGACTATGTGCTGAAGCTGGGCGTGGCCTTCGCGGTGACGGCGGCCGTGGGCCTGCCGGTGCGGAAGCTCGGCTGGGAACTGCCGGAAACCGTGTGGCCGGTGGCCACGGCGCTGATCCTTGGCGGCATCGCGATGATCGTGATCGAACGCGTCGTCGAAGCCCGCGCCGCGCGCCGCGCCGTGTCGGCGCAGGCCCCTGGCGACGACTCGCTCGCGGCGTCACTGCCTGCGGTGAGCTGGAACGTCGCGATCTGGGTCGGCTTGGCCCAAGTGCTGGCCGGGGTGTTCCCAGGAACCTCGCGCTCGGCGGCGGCGATCTTCGCCGCCATGCTCGCGGGCCTGGCCTCGCGCCCGGCCGCCGCGGAGTTCGCCTTCCTGCTCGGCATCCCGACGATGTTCGCGGCCAGCGCCTATGCGCTGCTCGAGTATGCCCGCAATCCGGCCGCTCCGCGCGAAGACTGGGCGGCGCTGGCCGTGGCGTTCGCCGCGGCGGCGCTCACCGGCTTCGTCGTGGTGCGCTGGCTGCTGGCCTACGTGAAGTCGCGGCGGTTCACCGTGTTCGCGGTGTACCGCATCGTCCTGGGCCTTGGCCTGCTGCTCTTCCTGCCCGGGCAGTGAGGCTGGCGGCGCGCGCGGCGCCGCCGCCGGGACTTATTCGGCCGGGTAGCCGAGGCGCACGGCCATCTCGCCGAGGGCCTTGAACGGTGCCTTCAAGACATCGGCGTACAGGCGCCACGCCCCCGCCGGGAAGTCCGTCGGACCGCCGTTCGCCGCCTTCGACAGGGCGAGCGCCGCGGAGAGATCCGGCGTCGCGTCGAGGTTGAACGCGGTGACCAGCTGGGTCGCGAAGGCCTCCGGATCGCGATCGAGCAGGTCGGCGTCGATGCGCAGCACCTTGGTGGGCTGGGCGGTTTCGGCGTCGAGCAGCTGGCCCAGCACGCGCAGCAGCCACGCCGTGGCGATGCTGGGCGAGGGTAAGGTGAAACCTGCGGCACTGCCCCAGGCCATCCAGTTCAACAGCAGGTCCCGCGGGTCGCGCAGCACGGCCACCAGCGTGGTGCCGTGCAGGGTGGCCTGGGTCCAGCCGTCCCAATAGGGCAGCGCATCGATCAGCGATTCCGGCGAACGGCCCATGGCCACGAAGGGCGCGCGCCAGCGTTCGACCGTGCCGGCCAAAGGGTGGCCGGGCGGCGCCCGGAACAGATTGAAGCCGTCGTCGCGCATCCTCGGCTGGAAGCGGTCGAGCATGATGCGCTCGCCGGCCGCGGCCACCAGGGCGGCATGCACGCGCTCGATGCGGCTCCCCGGCGGCCCCCAAAGCAGCAGGCCCTCGCCACCGTCGGCGCCGGGCGTTGCCGCCTCCGCCGGTTCGGGGTTCGGCAGCGGCATGCCGTGCTCCGGGCCGTCCTTCCACATCCGCCCCCACGCGCGCAGCGCGTCTTCGGCTCGGCCGGCGCGATGGAAGGCGAGCGCCTGCCAACCGGACATCACGCGGGCCTGGTCCGGGGTGGCTGCGGCGGCCATCAGCGCCGCCATGCGATTCACCGCGGCTTCCGGGTCGAGCAGCGAGGTCGCCCGGGCCCGCAGCAGGGCGGACTCGCGCAGGCGCGGCTCGGCGGCCAAGGCCTTCTCGGCGAAGTCGAGCGCATCACCGAGGCGACCATCGCGCTCGGCCAGCAGGGCCGCCATGTCGAGCGCCGCCGGGTGGCCCGGGGCGGCCTCCAGCCAACGCTGGGCCTGGGTCGCCACCTCGTCGGCGGGGACGAGATTCAGCAGCATGCGCCAGGCGACCGGAAATTCCGGGTCGGCGGCGATCCGCGCCTCAAGTGCCTGGCGGACGGCGTCCACCCCGCCCAGTTGCTCGGTCGCCTGCATCGCGAGCTCGAAGGCTTGGGCATGCTGGGGAACCGCCTTCTGGACGGCATCGAGATCCTCGATTCCAGCAGCCCACTGGCCTTGGCGCAGTCGGCGCTGGGCGCGGGCCCAGTGCGCCGGCGCCGCGCCGGGTTGGACCCGCACCCATTGCTCGGCGGCCGCATCGGCTTCGGCCCCTTGGCCTTGGGCATCCAGGGCGGCGATCAGTGCGGCGTGCAACGAGGGCGAGGCCTGCGTCAGGGCCAAGGCCTTGCGGAGCGCCTCGACCGCGAAGGCGAAGTTGCCCCGCTCGAAGAAGGCCATGCCCAAAGCCGAAATCACCAGCGCGTCGTTGGGCGCCCGCTCGGCGGCGGCCGTCAGCAAGGGCAGCACGCGCTCGGCCTGGCCGGGCTGGCCGCCGGCCAGGAGGCCCTCCAGCAGCAGCACTCGGGGATGCTCCGGCTCGACCCGCTTCGCGTAGGCCACCAGGCGCTCGGCCTCCGGCCGATCCTTCCGCGCCAGGGCGAGGTGGGCCAGGGCGATGTAGGCCGGCAGCTGGTTCGGGTCGTTCGCCAGCGCCGCGCTCAGGTCGGCCTGCGCCTTGGCGAAATCGCGCCCCTTCAAATCGAGGTAGCCACGCAGGGTCAGGAGGTCGGCGCGCTGCGGAGCGACCGCGAGAGCGCGGTCCAGGGCCTCGCCGGCACCGGCCACGTCGCCGGCGGCGCCACGGGCCTGGGCCAGCCAGAACAGGGCATCGGCATTGTCCGGTTGGGCGGCGGTCCAACGGGTGGCGGCCGCGAGTGCGGTGGCCGCGTCGCCGGCGCGCAGCGCGTTCATGACGTCTTGCAGCATGGGATTCCTCGAAAAGGGCGGCCGGCGTCGTGCCCGGCGATCAGGAACCCGCGAGTGTACCGGCTCCCACCCGAGCCGCCGAAGGCAGGGCCGCCTGGAACCGGCTGCGGATCCAGCGCTCGGCGAAGCCGTCCAGCCGGGCGTTGAGGATGAAGCCACAGTGCCCGCCGTGCTCGGCGATCTCCAACCGTGCGGAGGGCGGCAGTCGCAGGTCGTGGAAGTCCGCGACCGGAATCACCGGGTCATCGGCGGCGGTCAGGATCGAGGCCGGCACCTGCAGCCCGGCCAGCCGGTCGCCGGCGATGGCATAGCCGTCGAGGTAGGCCTCCAGACTGGGGAATTCGGTGTACTGCTCGACAAGGAAGCGGGTCAGGCCGCGCATGTCGCGATCGAGGTCGGCCGGCACAAAGCGGTGGCGCTCGGGGAAGTGCCGCCGCTTCGCCTCCAGCGACCGCCGCCACTTCTTCATGAAGTACCAGTGGTAGAGCGGGAACCCGGTCTCCAGCGCGCGCAGGCCGGACTCGCCGTGCACCACCGGGCAGACCGCCGCCGCATGAGCGAGCCGCAGGCCGGCCGCCGGCGCCGCGCGGGCCACGCGCAGCGCGAAGTTGCCGCCGAGGGAAAAGCCGGCCACGAACCAGGGCAAGGTGGGGAGCCGAGCCTGCGCGGCCTTGGCCGCCTGCACGACCTCGTCGAGCCGGCAGGAGTGGAAGGGCTCGGGGTTGAGGTGGTGCGTGTCGCCGTGGTCGCGGAAGTTGAGCTTCACCACGTCGATGCCGGCCTTCAGAAGGGCGTTGGCCGTGTGCCGCACATAGCTCGAGCGGTGGCTGCCTTCCCAGCCGTGCAGCAGCAGGGCGACGCCCTGGGCCGGGCGCGACGGCAGGCTCAGGTGGAAGGCCTGGAGGGTCGCATCGCCAGCGGGCAGCAGCCATTCCTCGACCGTGGGCGCGAGTGCGCGCAGCAGGCGCTCGCCCGCGAGCCGGCGCGGCGGTGCGGCCGAGAGCAGCGACTGCACGTGGCCGTTGCGCAGCCAGGCGGGGGGGCGGTAGTCGGACGCGGTCAGCATGCGGCAGGACACTCGAGGGGCTGACAGCGTAATTCAGGCCGCCGTGGGTTCGGCCGGCGCCTGAGGTCGCCCGGATTCAGCGCGCCAACGCGGCGGCGATGCGCTCGCGGCAGGCGTCGGCCATGCGCCGGCGGCCGTCCTCGCTGGCCGAGACCGGCTCGAGGAAATGCACCTCGGCCACCCGCGAGGGCTCGCCGAGCAGGCGGACGAAGTTGCCCATGAAGGTCTCGTTCGGCGCGAAGGCGACGATGGTCTGCGCGTCGCCGCCGGCGCCGTAGCGCAGCGCCACCGGCTGGGCCGGCACGTTGGCCAGCACCGCGGGCTGGAAGATGCGGGCGTGGAAGACCCCGAGGCCCTCGCCCGAGGTCGTGCGGCCTTCCGGGAACACGGCCACCGGGCGGCCCTCTTCGAGACGCAGCACCATCTGGTGCATGACGCCATGCAGCGAGTCCTGGCTGCCACGGTGGTGGTAAATCGTGCCGCCAAGGCTCGCCAGCCAGCCCACCAGCGGCCACTTCTCGACCTCGGCCTTGGAAACGAAACCGGCCCAGAGCTGGCTGTGGAACAGCTCGATGTCGATCCAGCTGACATGGTTGGCGACGAAGAGCACGGCGCCGGGCAGGGGCGTGCCGCAGCGCTTCACGGTGAAGCCGAACACGCGCATCAGGCCCGCCGACCAGCGGCGGATCAACCGGCCGTGCAGGCACTCGCCATTCCACGCCCAGCGGCGGCTGCCCGGGAACACCAGCACGGCCACTAGGATCGGCAGGAACACGCCAAGGTGCACCGCGAGGAAGGGCAGGCGCAGCAGGGTGCGGAGGAGGCGCATCGCTCAGCCCTTCCGGACGGCCAGCGTGAGGCGGCTGGCGCAGACCAGCCGACCCTGCCCGTCCTCGATGCGAACGTCCCAGACCTGGGTGCTGCGGCCGACATGCAGCGGGCGGGCGGTACCCACCACCCAGCCCTCGGTCATGGCGCGCACGTGGTTGCAGTTGAGTTCGAGCCCGACGGCTTGGCCGGCGCCTTCCTCCATGCAGAGGTTGGCGGCGATGCTGGCCAGGGTCTCGGCCAGCAGGGCCGAACTGCCGCCGTGCAGCAGGCCATAGGGCTGCTTCGTGCGGGCGTCGACGGGCATGCGGCCGCGCAGGTAGTCGGGGCCGAGTTCCGTGAGTTCGATGCCGAGATGGCCGACGGCGCAGCCCTCACGCTGCGCGTTCAGCACGTCGATCGGCGGGCGGCGCCGGAACGGGCCGCCCGGGGACGCCTGCACCGCCAAGGGTCAGCGCACGTAGGTGCTGGGGCGCCAGACGTTCTTCAGGTAGCTGCGACGGCCGTAGCCCGAGCTGCTGCCGTAGCCCTGGCCTTCCTCGCGCTCGCGGCGGCGGTGCATGCGGTTCTGCAGCTCTTCGCGGCGGCCTTCCAGCCACTCGGCGCGGCCGACGGTCGCCGGCTGCACGCCGCGGCGCTCGGCCTCGGCCTGGCGGTATTCGCAGAAATCGTCGTAGGCCTCGAACTCGTGGCCGAGCTCGCGCACGCACAGTTCGATGGCAATGGCGTCGTCGAGGAAGCCCAGCACCGGCACGTGGTCCGGAATGATGTCCTTCGGGTCGGCGAAGTAAGCCAGGGCGCCGATGACTCGCTTGGCATCGACCTCCGGCAGCGCCCAGCCTTCGTCCTTGACCATGGCCACGAGGGTGTCGAGCTGGTCGAGGCGGTCGGCGATGAAGTCCGGCAGCTGGCTGGCCTGCGCCGTGGCGAGCAGGGCGGTGGCGGCGGCCATCACCTCGGCGGCCGACTTGTGTTCGGCGGCGACGCGCGCGGCCTCGATGGCCTTGGTGAAGTGCTCGAGGTCGCGGTCGGAAAGTTGGATCGTCAGGGTCAGGGACATGGCTGGCGCCGGGTGTGAGGGATCGCCGGGAGCCTAGGCGGGGGGCGTGGCGGCGTCAATCGACAGAGGTCATGGCCGAGGCCGGCCGTGGCCTCACAGGATGGGCGTCAGGCCGGCGCCGAAGCCCGTGATGATGCGGGTGTAGATGCGCTTGCTGCCCACCTCGACTTCCGGGAAATCGCCCACGTCCTCCCAGCATTCGAAGAAGCGCGGGTCGCCCCAGGGCAGGGGCTGGCAGCCCGGCTTCAGCGCGTAGCTCCGGGCGTAGGGGAAAGGCCAGATCCACAGATCGAAGATGGGCAGGGCCTCCGACAGCTTGCCGAGGCTGTAGCTGAGGCCGGAGAGCAGGGGCGGCTTGGCGCGCGGGGCGATCAGCCAGGCGTTCTCCGGGGCCATGTCGCGCTCGATGGCATCCGAGAGCGCGTCGGCGAAGGCCGCGTCCTCCACCACCACCAGGCTCTCGGTGTTCCAGTGGTCGGAGCGCGGGTCGAAGTTGTGGGTGCCGACGATGCCGATGCGGCGGTCGATGACGATCGACTTCGCGTGCAGGCCCACGCGCACGCCGGCGCGACGCAGCGGCACCGGGCCGTCGTTGCCGCCGCGGGTGGCCGAACCGAACAGCGGGAAGTCCGCCGCGGCCTGCGCGCCCAGGGCGCCGGTCGAGGCCGGGTCGATCGGCGTGTCGGTCGGATAGGGCTTGTACTCGTGGATGGTGAAGCCCAGTTCGCGCAGGTAGGTGCGCTTGTACTTGTGGCTCATCGCGTAGACGGGGAAGGCGTCCGTCGCCGCCAGCGAATTGGTGGAGACCCGCACCGTCGGCGGGTCGTCGCGCTCCTGGAGGTCCTGGAAGAGTTCCCGCGCCGGCCGCGACATCACGAGGTAGGGCGTCTGCAGCAGCACGTCCTCGCGGGCGCCGGCGATGATGCCGCGCATGGCCTCGCTGGCGTCGCGACGGGCCGCCGCGCCGCGGGCATGCTTTTCGGGCAGGTCGGCGATGAAGCGCACCGCGCCGACGTCGAAGGTCACGTCGCGCAGGCCCGCACGCAGCGCCGCATCGTCCGCCGCGGCCTGGCGCATGGTGCCGAGCCGGCCCTCGTCGAGCCGCTCGCGGAAGTCCAGGCGTCCGGGCGGCGCCCCGCCATCGCGACGCCAGCGTTCCGCCACGTCCACCAGTGCCTCCGCCGGAACACTGCGCTCGGCGGCCCAGAACAGGTCGAACTCGTCGCGCATGGCGCGCGCGGCCGGACCCGCCACCACGAGGTCGCGGTCGCGGTAGTTGTAGACCGGGTCCCAGTCGAAATAACGGTCCTGCACGTTGCGGCCGCCAGTGATGGCCACGGCGTCGTCGACCACCAGGGTCTTGCCGTGCATGCGCTGGTTGAAGCGCCGGAAGCAGCAGACGATGCCGGCCGCGAACTGCAGCGGCTGAGTGCGCGCCTCGTCGAAGGTCGGGTTGTAAAGACGCAGCTCGAAGTTGCGGTGGTGGCTGGCCAGCGCCGCCTGCAGGTTGGGTTCGGAGAGGCCATAGAGCTGGTCGAGCAGCACGCGCACCTGCACGCCGCGCTCGGCGGCGTCGAGCAGGGCGTCGAGCACCAGCTGGCCGCTGTCATCGAGCTCGAAGATGAAGCTCTTGAGTTCAACGGTCTGCTGCGCCGAGCGGATCAAGGCGAGCCGCACGGCCAGGGCGTCGGGGCCGCGCTCCAACAGCACCAGTTCGTGCTTCGGCGCTTCGGGCGTGGAGGCGGCGAGCTTCGCGACGCCGGCCTCGCGGAAGCTCGATGGCGTGGCGCAGCGCTCCGGCAAGGCGCAGGCGACGACGGCGCTGCGGGCCGCGACCATCTCCGCCGCGATGGCTTGGCGCTCGGGCGCGGGCAGGCTCTGGCACGCGGCCAGCAGCAGCGTGGCGACCACCAGCGCAATCGTGCGCACGCGCCGGGCGGCCGTGCCACCGGGCCACGATGCGACGGCCCTCACGGCGCGACCTCGAGGCGGATGGCGAAGTCGAAGCGGACGGTGTCCTTCACGGTGAAGCGGTAGGCCTGCATGCCGAAATCGCGCCGGCTCACCTCACCGCTGACGCGGATCGCGCAAGCCTGTCCGGGGGTGTCGCATTCGGCGGGACGGAGCGCGAATTCTACGGGGCGCTCCCGGCCACGAAGCTTCAAACGGCCGCGGATCGACCCGCCTTCGTTCAGCCATGCTTGGGGGAACGCGGCGGAATCGAAGGTGACCTCGGGATGCGCTTCGGCATCGAGGAAGGCTGGCGAACGCGTCAGCTTCGCCATCCATTCGGGACCGGAGTAGTCGACGGTGTCGGCGCGCAAGCGGACGCGCACCTCGCATTCGCCGTCCGGTCGGGGCACCAGTTCGCCCTCGACGGCGGCAAAGCGGCCCTCGGCCTTGATCGGCAGGCGGACGTCGACGACGAAACGGGCCTCACTCGCGGTGGCATCGATTCGGCCGCGGCAGGCGGCGGCCACACCCGGGCCGTCGACCCCGGACGGGGGCGCCGCGGCCAAGGCCACGCCGCCCGCCAAGGCGAACAGCAGTCCGCCTACGGCCACCAGAACTGGGTGAGCGTGCCGATGCCCGGTTCGAGCGCCGCGCCGGCCGGCAGGCTCAGGCGCGCGATGCCCGCGGTGGGCATGCCCCGCGCATCGCCGCTGATGCCGCTGTGCAGCAGCGCCACCACCTGCTCGAAACCCGGGTTGTGGCCGACCATCAACACGCGGTCGACATCCGCGTGCTCGTCGAGCACCGCCATCAGCGTGCCGGGCGCGGCGTCGTAGATGCGCGGCTCGTAGCGCACCTCGGCATAACCCAAGGCTTCAAGGACACGCTCGAGTGTTTCACGGGTGCGCCGGGCCGGGGAGCACAGCACGCGGGTCGGGCTGGCGCCGTGCGCCTTCAGCCATTGGGCCGCCGCTTCGGCCTCCGCTTGCCCGCGCGCGGAGAGCGGGCGATCGGCGTCGGACTGGCCGGGCTGCGCAGGTTCGGCGTGGGCGTGGCGGAGGAGGATCAGGTCGCGCATGGGGTTCCTTGGGTCAGGTGTGCTTCTTGATCCAGCGGTACAGGGCGGCGAAATCGTCCTGGTGGCCGCGCATCTGCTCGGAGCGGTAATCGTCGACGCAGCGGCCGAGCGCGGCGAGCAGCACGTAGGCCTGCGAATCGCGCAGCTGGGCCACCAGCGGGTAGGGCCAGGACTGCAGTTGCTCGACCGCCTGCTGGCTCACCGAGGTCCACGCCTTGAGGCGGTTGGCCACGAGACCGACCGGCAGCTTGCCCTTCTTGATGCGCGGCACCTGCGCCAGCGTGTTCAGGAAGGGCACCGTGGCTTCGAGGTCGATGGCCGAGGGCAGCACCGGCACCAGCACGACATCGGCGATCTCGAGGAAGGGCTCGAGGTCGTCGGCCATGGCGCCGGCCGGGGCATCGATGACGACGCGCTCGGCGTCATCGGGCAGGTGCTTGCGGAAGGCGCGGGAATGGCCGTTCACCGGCAGCACCGCGGTCTCGAGGTCGGCGCGCTTCTCGCACCAGCGGGTGGACGAGGCCTGCGGGTCGGCATCGACCAGCACCGTGGCCTTGCCGCCGACGGCGAAGTGCCCGGCGATCTGGGTGGAGAGCGTGGTCTTGCCCGCACCGCCCTTGGAGCTGGCCACGAGGATCGTCTGCATGAGCGCGCCTACCTGTCGAGCCTGCCCCGGACTGTAGCAAGGCGGCCACGGCCGGGGACAGGGCGTTCGTCGGCCGTCCGACCCGCCGGGGATCAGGGCGTGCGAACGGCGCCGGAAAGCCACCATCCGGTGATGGACAGGCGAGACGACGCGGCCGCCGCCGACACCGGCAAGACCTCGTGGGGCCGTGGGACGCGGAAGATCGACAGGCTGTTCCAGCGGGGCAGGAGGCGGCGTTCGGCCTGCCCATTCCACGGCGGGAAGCGGAGTGCCCCGCCCCAGTCGGCGGCCCACGCCGGGTCCGTGAGGTTCAACACGTAGGCGAATCGTCGGCCTTCCGCAGCGTCGTGGTCGTCGTGCTCGTTCAGAAAGTGCCCGGGCCGATAGCGGGTGGCTTGCGCATTGATCGCATCGATCGCCGGATCGCCGCCGAACCAGCGGGCGAACTCGATGAAGTCCATGCTGTTGAAGAAATCCAGCACGACGTGCAGCAACAGTCCGGGGTCGCGGCCCTCCTTTCGCGCGCGGACGAGCATGTAGCTGTCGTAGACGAATTCGAACTGCTCCCGCCCCCGGGCCTGGGCGCCTCGGAGGAGTGCCTCGTAGTCCGCCGCCGGCATCTCCGCGTAGGACGCAGCATCCAGCGTCTGCGAGCGGCCCGCCTCCCGGTGTGCAAGGGTCCACGGCACCTCGTCGCGAAGGCATCGGGCCAAGGCGACCGCGGCATCGGGCTGCAGGACATCCGGCACCTGCACCGCGCCATCGCGGGCCAAGGCCTGCCGGTAGGGTTCGAAATCGAGGGTGTTGCTGAGCATTCCCACGGGCCTCCGCCGCTGACGCGGCGGCAATGTAGCAAGGCCGCGCCGCACGTACACTGCGCAACCGGACTCCCCTCGCCCTGCTCACGGCATGCCCACCCACGACCTCAAGGACCTGGCCGCGCTGGTGCGCGCCGGGACGCCGCTGATCCTGATCGAGACCCCTGAGGAGCCCCGCGTCGTCGAGCTGTTCCGCGGCCTGATCGCCGAACTGTTCCGCCCGCTCTACCGCTGGACGATCACCACCGGCCTGGTGCGCCTCGACATGGACCTGGAGGAGCCCGAACGCGGCGGCTCCGATGCCAGCAGTGCGCTGCGCGCCATGGCCGGCCACACCCAGCGCGGGCTCTACCTGCTGCTCGATTTCCACCCCTACCTCGGCTACGCCAGCCACCAGCGCCAGCTGCGCGAACTCATGCAGGCCGAGAATGGCGTGCAGCACACGATCGTGATGGTGGGCGGGAAGATCGAGCTGCCGCCGGAACTGGAATCGCGCGCCGTGCGCTTCAGCCTGCGGCTGCCCGACGAGAAGGCGCTGCGGAAGATGGTGCGCGACGAGCTGCTGGCCTATGCCAAGGAGCACGGCGGCAAGCGCGTGGTGGTCGACCCGCAGGCCGAGGTCGCCTTAGTGCGCAACATCAAGGGCCTGTCGATGGTCGATGCGCAGCGCATCGTCCGCCAGCTGATCTTCGACGACGGCGTGCTCGACGCCAGCGACCTGCCGCGGCTGGGCAAGCTGAAGTTCGAGCTGCTGAACAAGGGTGGCACCCTGCAGTACGAGCCCGACACCACCAGATTCAGCGACGTGGCGGGACTCCGCAAACTGAAGCGCTGGGTCGAACAGCGCGGTGCGGGCCTGCGCGGTGAACCGCTGCCGCCGGGCTTGGATTCACCGCGCGGCATCCTGCTGCTGGGCGTGCAGGGCTGCGGCAAGAGCCTCGCCGCGAAGGCGGTGGCCGGCGGTTTCGGCGTGCCCTTGCTGCGCCTCGACTTCGGCGCGCTCTACAACAAGTACCACGGCGAGACCGAACGCAATCTGCGCGAATCGCTGGCGTCGGCCGAGCAGCTGTCGCCCTGCGTGGTGTGGATCGACGAGATCGAGAAGGGCCTCGCGGCGTCCACCAGCGACGACGGCGTCTCCAAGCGCGTGCTCGGCACCTTCCTCACCTGGATGGCCGAGCACAAGAGTGGCGTGTTCCTCGTCGCCACCGCCAACGCCATCGACCAGCTGCCGCCCGAGCTGCTGCGCAAGGGCCGCTTCGACGAGATCTTCTTCGTCGACCTGCCGAAGCCCGACGTGCGCGAGGCGGTGCTGGGCTTGCACCTGAAGCGCCGGAAGGTGGATGTGGATGGTTGGGACTTCGCGCCGCTGGTCCAGGCGAGCGAGGGCTTCTCCGGCGCGGAGATCGAGCAGGCGGTGGTCAGCGCCCTTTATGCCGCGCACGGCGCCGGCGAGCCGATGGCGGCGACGCACGTGCTGCACGAGATGCAGAACACGCGACCCTTGAGCGTGCTGATGGCCGAGCAGGTGAACGCGCTGCGCGAGTGGGCGAGCACGAGGACCGTGGCGGCGGATTGAGGTCGCGTCTTCGTGCAAGCGATGTCGGCTTCCGACCCTAAGCCGCCTCTCGCCCGACGAAATGGACTTGAATGCCGCCCGACCGCTCTACGTTGGGCAGTACGTCGTCAATACAGCCATCCCAGGTGCAGAACCCGCGAAACGCGGTAGAGCCGGCGCTGCCATCGAAGTGACGTGCCTTTCTGATCCGGCATCACAGCGACGGTCCGTCGCAGGGCGAGCCACTCCTCCGAGCCCCAACGCAGCGACATGGCCTTGAGTTGGTCGAACTCCGCATTCAGCCTCGACGCGGCGGCGTCGGATCGAAAGAAGTAGCCGATCTCGCTGTTGAGCAGGCGGGAGCGGTAGTCGAAATTGTCGGTGCCTACGAAGCCGCCGTGCTCCGTCACGAGGAATTTCGCGTGCAGTTTTCCGTAGGGGGTGGGGCCACCAAGCGCCTGGGCGTCGTTGCGACCAAGGGTGTACACCGCGAGGCGCGGATGCGTGGCGAGGGCCGCAAGGTCGGTCTCCTGCCGACGCCACGCTTCGGCGTCTTCCGGCGCCAGCAGCAGGCGCGGGATAGTGTCCATGTCGATGAAGGCTTGAGCCAACGGGTTGTCGCTGGTCAACGGGGAATTGGTGACGATCTCGAGCGTTGCTTGCGGATGGCGCTCGAGGTAGTCGAGGAAGAGGCGCGCCTCGTCGTACTCCGGGCGCCCGCGTCGGGCGGGGTAGTGCGCTAGGAAGAGGTAGGGCGACACGATGCGGATCCGCTGTGGATGCGCGATTTCGAGGTGCTGAACCGCGATGCCGCGGATCGATGCATCATTCGCATCCCGCGACTCTAGGGCCCGCGAAACCGCTCCTTGCCGGTGCAGGTTCGGCAGCTCGTTGGCGAAGTGCACTTGGGCGTCCACCCATTCCTGCGCCTGCCATTCGGGCAGTCGACGCCACGCGTCCTCCAGTGCAGGCGCATGCGCCGCAGACTGCGCCGCCGCGATGGCCCATTGGATGCCGTCCTCCGCCCCTACCGTTCGGCGGTCCCTGATCCTGCGGTTCCCAGGGTTGCGCAACAGACTGGTGAAGTAGCGGGTCGCCACTTGCCCGGCATGGAGCGCGGAAGGGTCGTCATGGGGGCGAACGACGATCTCGAGATCGCGGTAGCCGCTGCTGCTGGGTTGCCCGTCGGGCTTGAGTGCGAAGTAGTCGCCCGCGAGATTCCGCCCTCCGGTGATCACCACGGCATGCTCGGCGACCAAGCCGTCCACCACCAGCAGTTTGTCGTGGGAGCGGCGATTCCACCGCACGAGCACGTTGGACAGCGCGTTGATGATGCCGATCTCGATGCGGGCACGCACCGCCGTGGGGCGACCGCTGCGGTCAAGGATGAACCCCGCGCTCCGCTCGCAGCGCTTTAACTGCTTGAGTTCCGCATGGTGCATCGACCATGAGCCCAGCGAGTCCACGAGCACACGCACATCCACGCCGCGGCCGGCAGCCCGGCACAGGGCGGCGAGGACGCTCCGTCCGCTGAAGTCGTCCCGCAGGATGTAGTCGGCAAGGTCGACGGACCATCGTGCGGAGTCGATGAGTTGCAGCTTGAGGGCGAGCGAGAGGCGCGCATCCTGCTCCGAGACGCCGAGGAACTTCACCCGTGCCGACTGCTCTCCGACCGTCGGCGGCAGGGCGTCGTCCTCGCCCCACGCGCGGTCCTGCACCAAGGCCCGAAGGAACGGATCGTCCGCGACCGCGGGCGACTCCGGCGCGGCGCGGTGCGTGGCGCACCCTGCGAGGAGGAGCGCCCACAGCAAGACCGCCACGCCCATCCGCCGGCGGCATCGGGCGAAGCGGACGGATGGTTTGGGAGCGGCCAAGGACCGCTCAGGCGTTCGTGCGCTGACCGATGATGCGGTGGACCAGCGCGCCTCCGAGCGCGCCGAGGATCGGCGCCGCCCAGAACAGCCAGAGCTGGGCGATCGCCCAATCACCGACGAACAGCGCTACCCCCGTGCTGCGGGCCGGATTGACCGACGTGTTCGTCACCGGAATCGAGACGAGGTGGATGAGCGTGAGGCAGAGGCCGATCGCGAGGGGCGCCATGCCCTTCGGCGCATGCTCGTCGGTGGCTCCGAGGATGACGACAAGGAAGAAAAGGGTCATGACGACTTCCGCCGTGAACGCCGACGCCAGCCCGTAGCCGCCCGGGGAATGCGCCCCATAGCCGTTCGAGGCGAAGCCCTCGGCGGTGCTGAACTCCGCCTGGCCTGACGCGATGAGGTAAATCACGCCCGCGCCGGCGATGCCGCCCGCCACCTGCGCCAGGATGTAGGGCAGCAACGACTGGGCGGGGAATCGTCCGGCCGCCCAGAGCCCGATGGACACCGCCGGATTGAGGTGGGCCCCGGAGACGTGGCCGATCGCATAGGCCATGGTCACCACGGTCAGGCCGAACGCGAGCGAGACGCCGAGGAGCCCGATGCCCAGTTCTGGGAATGCCGCCGCGAGGACGGCCGCGCCGCAGCCTCCAAGGACGAGCCATGCCGTGCCGAAGAACTCGGCGATCATTGCCTTCATTGCGATTTCCTCCGTGGGTAGACGCGAACGGATCGGCGTGCCTCGGAGGCTGTGGCGCGAGGTCGTCAGCAGGACGCAGATCCCATCGGCCCCATGCTGGGGGGAAGACCGTCGATCCGTCAGTCAGCAGAATGCTGAAGTCCCCCGGTCACGGTGTGCCGTTGCCCGTAGGCGGCCAATCGCGAAGCCGCAAGTCGCGCTGCGGGAAGGGAATCTCGATGCCGGCCTTCGCCAGTGCGTCGTGGATGGCGAGGCCCAGTTCGCTCCGCAGCAGGGCCGCATCGTCGATGCGCGCAGTCCAAGCGCGGACGATGAAGTCGAGGCTGCTTTCCCCGAAACCGCTGAACAGCACGAGCGGCGGGGGCGTGGACTGCACCCCGGGCACTCCCTCCGTGGTTGCCTGCAGCAAGGCCAGCACCGTGCGCGGGTCAGTCCCATACGCGACGCCGACGGGCAGTTCGATGCGCCGACGATCGCTCGTCAGCGTCCAGTTGGTCATCTTCTCGGCGAGCAGCATGCCGTTGGGTACCACCACCTCGGCCCCGTCATAGGTACTGATGGTGGTGGCCCGAATGCCGATATCCCTCACCTTGCCGATGTCGCCGCCCAGATCGACTACGTCGCCCGGCTGCACTGGTCGCTCCACCATCAGGATGAGGCCGGAGACGAAGTTGCGGACGACGTCCTGCAGGCCCAGCCCGATGCCGACGCCCAGCGCGCCGAGCACGATCGCAAGCTTCGACAGTTCGAAGCCCGCGGCGGATAACGCCAGCGCGAAGCCGGCGACCAGCACCGCGTAATGGGTCAACGTCGCGATGCTGTTGCCGACGCCGCGCGGCAAATGCAGGGCCGGCAGCACGTCCCCGGCGAGGATCCGCCGGAGCGTCGATGACAGCCAGAAGACGGACACCAGCACGGTCATCAGGACGGTAATGCCGCCCAAAGTGATTTGTGCCTCGCCGATGCCCACGTGGATCTCGCCAAGCCTGGTCGCAAGGGCGCGCATCGGGTCGAACAGACGCAGGGCATCCAGCGTCCAAACGGCCCATCCCGCGAGCAGGCCGATCTTGAGCAGCGAAAGCAGTGCGCTCATCAGCTGGCCGACATGCAGCGGGCGCCGCGCGTCCGACGTCGAGTTCCACAGGGCCGGCAGTGCGCCGAAGGCCGTGAGCACATGCGCGGCCGCAAAGGCCAGCAACCCGACATAGATCGATTCGGCGACCCCCAGCCCGACCAGGGACGCCAAGGTCACGTTTCCGGCCACGTTGGAGAGCACGGCCACGGCGGAGAGCCCGGCGAACCCCAGCACGGCGACGGCAACGGCGCGGTCCACCCGTGAGCGCCCCTCGCGCCCGCGCTCCCGGTACGACCACAGCCCCAGTGCCGCCGTGGAGGCCAGGGCAAGCACCAGCACCAGCATCCGATGCCAGAAGGCTGATTCCGCCAGCAGCTCGGCCACGATCGCGACGAGGAACAATCCGCCGACGAGATAGAACCAGCGACCGAACATGCGGCGGACGCCAGCGGGTTGCAGTCGCATTGCCGGAAAGAGCGCCAGCAGCATGAGGAACTTCGTGCGGAGCACGGGACCGTCGATCTGCGCGAGCAGTAGGCCCACCAAGGCCATCAGCATCCATGTCGACCACGGGCGGGACAGCACGTCGAGCGGCAGGGCGGAGGCGCCAGCGGGCGTGATGGCCTGCCTCGCTCGCCGAAAGCCCCATAAGAGGAGCGGCAGCGCGAGGATGATCA
>Ga0209278_1001161_pt1 | contig 16648 bp, 23 predicted proteins | sample JI81BgreenDNA_FD_187504 | JGI IMG/M metagenome (GOLD analysis project Ga0209278, IMG submission 187504) | Wastewater effluent complex algal communities from Wisconsin, to seasonally profile nutrient transformation and Carbon sequestration -... | ecosystem: Engineered > WWTP > Effluent > Algae... | reverse complement strand
CACCGCTTCGGACCAGGCATCGAAGCCGCCAAAGCCGACTTCGGCGCGGCGCAACTGGCCGCGATCCAGCCACAGGCAGTTCTTCGTCAGCCGGGTGAGGAAGGCGCGATCATGGCTGATGACGACCAGCGCACAGCGGCTGCGATCGAGCCAGTTTTCCAGCCATTCGATGGCACCAATGTCGAGGTGATTGGTCGGCTCATCCAGCAGCAGCAGATCAGGCGCTTCGGCCAGCACCCGCACCAGCGCGGCCCGGCGGCGTTCCCCGCCTGATGCGGTCGCGGCCGGGCGGGCCAGATCGAGCCCGATCTGATCGGCCAGTGCCGCCACTTCGTGCGGCTGCGCGCCGCCGGCAAGCACATAATCTTCCAGGGCTTCGAAATCGCCCATCGGTGGATCCTGCTCCAGCCGGCCGATCTTCAGCCGACCGGCCAGGGCACGGCGACCCTGATCCGGTTCGATGCTGCCATCGATGATCTTCAGCAGGGTCGATTTGCCGGCGCCGTTGCGGCCGATCAGGGCGACACGGTCGCGCGCATCAAGGGTGAGCGACAGGCCCTGGAACAGCCAGCCGGCACCGTTCTTCAGGCCGATCGATTCAAGAGTGAAAATGGGTTCGGGCCGGGGAGGGGACATTGGGGAGGCAGTGGCCTGTCCCGCCGCGGCTGGCAAGAGGCAGCGGTTGCACTGATGGCGGCGATGCGGCACAAGACCAGCAGATGCTGCCGGCCAGAATCCTGTTCATGTTCAGGGCGGGTTCAAGCGGCAGCGGGCAAATGGGTGTTGTCGGAACCGGCATTGGAGCCTGTTCAGCGCGGTTGATAAACGGGATCATGCGTGTGCGTAACCTCTTGTTCTTCTTGCCAGGCTTGGCCCTGCTGGCTGCGGCGCCGGCCTTCGCCGGCCCCAACGACGTGCACGACATGGTGCGCGCCGGGGAGATCATGCCGCTGGAACCGATCCAGCGCCGCGTGATGCAGGAAAACCGGGGTGAGTATGTTGGCGTGCAGTTTGATCAGTCCAGCCGCACGTACCGGTTCCGGTTCTTGAAGGATGGCAATCTGATCAATGTTGATGTGGATGCCCGTACTGGCGCCCCCGTTCGGCGTCGGCAGAGTTTTTGAGAACCGCCAGGCCGGCGCAGGCAGCGCCGCCAACCGGACAGGAGCCGGTTTGATCGTGCCAAGCATTTTCGTGGACAGGGGCCAATGCGAATACTGATCGTCGAAGACGAACCCAATCTGCGTCGCCAGCTGAAAAATGCGCTGGAACAGGCGGGCTATGCCGTGGATGCCGCCGGTGACGGCGAAGAGGGCCATTATCTGGGCGCCAACGAAGCCTATGACGCTGTGATCCTTGATCTTGGTTTGCCGGGTCTTGATGGATTGACCGTGCTTGACCGCTGGCGCCGCGAAGGCCGGGTGATGCCGGTGCTGGTGCTGACGGCGCGTGACAGTTGGTCCGACAAGGTGGCGGGGCTGGATGCCGGGGCCGATGATTATCTGGCCAAGCCGTTCCAGATCGAGGAACTGGTCGCCAGACTGCGCGCGATCATCCGGCGCGCCGCGGGCCAGGCGACTTCGGAACTGACCGCCGGCGGCGTGCGCCTGGATGGCCGCTCGGGCCGGGTGACGCTGAACGGCGAACCGGTGAAATTGACCGCGCAGGAGTTCAAGCTGCTTTCCTACCTGATGCACCACAAGGGCAAGGTGGTGAGCCGCACCGAACTGATCGAACATATCTATGATCAGGATTTCGATCGCGATTCCAACACGATCGAAGTGTTCATCACCCGCATCCGCAAGAAATTGGGTGCCGATTTGATCATGACCACGCGCGGCCTTGGCTACAGTCTCAACGACCAGCTCTGAACCGCTGCCACCGGCGCCGGTGAGCACCCGCCGCTCGTTGCAGCGGCGCATGGTGCTGATCGCGGCGGTGTGGATCACCATGCTGCTGGGCGTGGGCGGCCTGGCCCTGGTGCAGGTGCTGGATGACACGCTCACGGCGAGTTTCGACGAGCAGCTGGCCAATAATCTCAATGCGATGATCAATGCGGCCGAGCTGGACGAGGTTGGCGATGTGCGCCTGCTGCGTCCGCTGGGCGATCAGCGTTTTGCGGAACCTTATTCAGGGCTCTACTGGCAGGTGTCGGGCGGCGGCCATGCGCCGTTTCCGTCGCGCAGCCTGTGGGATCGCCAACTGGCTGAACCCGCCGGCAACCGCGATTGCCGCACCCCCTGCAAGTTTGAAAGCAGGCAGTTCGCCGGCGAAACGCTGCGGGTGATCGCGCGCAGCGTGCGCCTGCCCGGCGCGGCTCAGCCCTTTCTGTTCCAGGTGGCTCAATCCAGCCGCGATCTTGATCGGCAGAAAGCGCGCACCCGCACCGTCGTCGGCTGGAGTCTGGGGGTATTGGGTATCGGCCTGATCGTCATGGTTGGCCTGCAATCCATTTATGGCCTGGCGCCGCTCAGGCGGGTTTCCAAGGCCATTGCGGCCATCCGTTCCGGCGAAGCGCGGCGGGTGGAAGCGCAATTCCCGGTGGAGGTGGAGCCGCTGGTCGCCGAAATCAACGAGTTGCTGGCGCATGGCGAGGCGCAATCGGAAGCGGCGCGCCGCCACGCCGGCAATCTTGCCCATGCGTTGAAAACGCCGATGAGCGTGCTGATCGGCGAAGCGCGTGGCCGCGATGATCCGCTGGCCCGCACCATCGAAGCCCAGGTGCAGGTGATGCGCCGCCATGTTGATCACCAGCTGGCCCGCGCCCGCGCCGCCGGCCGCCGCGCCGCTTCCACTGCGCGCACGCCGGTGTGGCCGTCGCTGGAAGCTATTGCGCGCACCGTGGGGCGAATCCACCAGGGCAAGGTGCTGATCGATCTGGCCGGCGACCGCGAGGCCGCCTTTCGCGGCGAGCAGCAGGATCTTGAGGAAATGCTGGGCAATCTGATTGATAATGCCGCCCTGCACGGCGGCGGCCGGGTGTTCATTACCGTGGAGGCGGACGCTGTTCAGCTGCGGGTGCTGGTGGAGGATGACGGCAAGGGCATCGCGCCCGACCAGCGCAGCCGCCTGTTCGAACGCGGCGAGCGGCTGGACACCGACAAGCCGGGCACCGGGCTGGGGTTGGCCATCGTCAAGGATGTCGCCGAACTTTATGGCGGCAGCGTCGCGCTCGACAGTTCAGAGGATCTGGGCGGCCTGCTGGTGACGCTCACCCTGCCGCTTGCCGCCTAGCCGCGCGCCGCCTGATGGTGGCGGATCACTTCCTCGATGACGAAGCGCAGGAATTTCTCGGAAAATTCAGGGTCCAGATTGGCGCTGGCGGCGAGCGCGCGCAGGCGGGCGATCTGCTCGGTCTCACGGCCAGGATCGGCGGGCGGCAGGCCGGTTTCGGCCTTGTAACGGCCCACCGCCTGGGTAATCTTGAAGCGTTCGGCCAGCATGAACACCAGGGCGGCATCAATATTGTCGATGCTCTCGCGATAGGCCTGCAACACCGGATCAGTCACGCCGCTTTCCCCCCCCCTTCAGCTGGTGCATCGCCGGCAACCCGGCACCTCGCTCTTTTGCGGCACAGCAGCGCGGGGAGCAAGGCCATGCTTGCGCATCGCACACGTTGGGCTATGGAAACGCCGTGAGCGCGACTGTCCATAACCTCCGCCGTGAACCGTCGATTCAGGCGCTGATGAACCTGACTGCGCCGGGTCTCAATGCGGTGAATCATGTGATTCTCGATCGCATGCAATCGCCGGTGGCGCTAATTCCGGAATTGGCCGGCCATCTGATCGCCGGTGGCGGCAAGCGGCTGCGGCCGATGCTCACGCTCGGCTGCGCCAGCCTGCTCGGCTATGAAGGCACCCGCCACTACCGGCTGGCGGCCGCTGTCGAGTTCATCCACACCGCCACGCTGCTGCACGATGATGTGGTCGATGCCTCGGGCCTGCGCCGCGGCAAGGTTACGGCCAATGCCCTGTATGGCAACCCGGCCAGCGTGCTGGTGGGCGATTTCCTGTTCAGCCGCGCCTTTGAACTGATGGTTGAAGATGGCTCGCTGCGGGTGCTCAAGATATTGTCGCGGGCATCAGCCGTGATTGCCGAAGGCGAAGTGGCCCAGCTCACGGCCGCGCGCGACGTGACCACCACCGAGGATCGCTACCTCGACATCATCAGCGCAAAGACCGCCGCGTTGTTTGCCGCCGCCTGCCAGATTGCCGGCGTCGTCGCCGAACGTGACGAAAAGGGCGAGGAGGCGCTGGCCAGTTATGGCCGCTATCTCGGCATCGCCTTCCAGCTGGTGGACGATGCGATCGATTATGTGTCGGACGCGGAAACCATGGGCAAGAATGCCGGCGATGATTTCCGCGACGGCAAGATCACCCTGCCGGTGATCCTGGCTTATGCCCGCGGCAATGAGGATGATCGCGAATTCTGGCGCCGCGCCATGACCGGCCGCGCCAATGGCGACGCGGAACTGGCCCGCGCCGGCGAATTGCTGCGCACCACCAATGCCGTGGCCGATACCATGGCCCGGGCCCGCCATTATGGCCAGCGCGCCATCGACGTGCTTGGCAGTTTTGCCAAGGGCCCGGCGCGCGACGCGCTTACCGAAACGGTCGAATTCGCGATTCACCGCGCGTACTGAGGCAGCGTACCCCTCTTGCCTGGTGGCGCAGGCAGGCGCAAAAGGGCGATCATGCACGCCCGCCTTTATCAACGCCCCAAGCCCGCCACCCAGTCCGGCCGCGCCCACACCGGTGAATGGCTGCTGGAATTCGAACGCGATGATCGCATGCGCCCCGATCCGCTGACAGGCTGGACCGGCAGCGGCTTCACCGCCGGCCAGTTACAACTGCGCTTTGCCAGCCAGGATGCGGCGCTGGCCTATGCCAGGGCTAATGGGCTTGAGGTGGAGATCCTGCCATTGGGTCCGCGCCGGCTGAAGATCCAGGCTTACGCCGACAATTTCCGCTGATGCGCTCCACCTTCGCCACGGCGACGGTGCGGCTCTATCGGCTCGATGATGGCGATCCGGTGGCCGAAACCCTGTTTTATGGCCCGCTTCATGAAGCGTTGGCCATCGCTGCCGCCCAGAGCGACGACGTGCAGGCCAGCCTGTGGATCGCCACCGATAACGATGTCGCCCCCTATCTTGATCTGGCGGACGAGTAACGCTGGATTTTCCCGGCTTTCCGCTGCAATTGCAGCGCCACGCGCCCGTAGCTCAACTGGATAGAGCACGTGGCTTCTACCCTCGGGGTTGCAGGTTCGAGTCCTGCCGGGCGCGCCAACATCATGTTCCCAGCGCCCGCCAGCCGACATAGAGGGCGGTGGCAATGACCATCGCGGCAAACAACCGGCGCGCCAGCAGGGCATGGCTGGCAAGGCGCGGCGCCAGCCGGCGAGCGGCCAGAACGCCGATCAAGCCGCCGGCCAGCATCGCCAGCAGGGCAGGGACGTCGACACGCCCGGCCGCTGCATAAGTGGCAGAAGTGGCGAGGCCGAAGATCAGCACCGATACCAGCGACGAAGCCGCAGCATTGGCCAGCGTCATCCCTGTCGCCGCCATCAGGCCGGGCACGATCAGAAAACCGCCGCCAATGCCGAAAAAGCCTGCGGCAAGGCCGACAACCAACCCGGCCGGCACCAGTTTCAGCGTCATCGCGGCATCCAGCCGCACGGCCGGATCACCGGCGTCGCGCGGCGGCCGCAGCATGGCCAGGCCCACTGCCAGCATCGCCAGTGCAAAGCCGCCCATCAGCGCAGTGCCATCAACCCGTTGGGCCAGCGCCGCGCCAGCCAGCGAACCGGCAAGACCGGCGCCGGCGAAGCTCAAGGCACAAGGCCATTTCACCGTTCCGGCCCGCGCCTGCAGCGCCAGATTGGCCCCGGCGTTCAGGGCCACGGCCGCAGCGCCAGTGCCGATCGCCACGTGCGGATCAGCAATGCCAACGGCATAGAGCAGCCACGGCGTGGCCAGCACCGAACCGCCACCGCCAAACAGGCCAAGCAACAGGGCGATGATTGCCCCGCCCAGGGCTGCCAGCAGGGTTGCCGTCATCGGATGAGGCCCATTGCTCAGGCCGGACGCCTGTTCCAGGGCATCATGCCGAGCAACTGGGCCATGCCGCACCAACCGGTCATGCCGGCAAAGCTGAGGCCCGCACCGACGAAACCGGCCAGCGCAATCCACGGCGGCGCCACGAATATGCTGAGCAGCACGCCGGTCAGTACCAGCAGTCCGGCTGCGATCTGCACTTGGCGCATGATCGGCAGCGCCTGTGCGGCCTCCCGGCCGGCGATCGGCAGCCCGGCGCGGGCCCAGCCATCAACGCCGCCGTCCAGCACGAATGCGCTGCCGCCCGGCACGCGGGCCAGCAATCGCCCGCTGTTGGCATTGGTGCGCCGGCCCGTCTGGCAGGTGAAGATCAGGCTGCTGTCCATGCCACAGGCCAGCGGGCCATTGTCGGGCAGGCTCAGCGGCAGCGAAAGTGATCCGGGGATATGACGCGAAGCGAATTCATCGGCTTCGCGCACATCGACCAGCAGCGCATGGCCGGCATCGACCAGCGACGCCGCTTCAGAGGGTGACAAGATTTTCAACACGATTCGTCTCCGCAGGTTCGGCCGGCTCAGGTGATGGGGGGCAATAGATGCCGGCCAAGGTGGTGATCACGGCCTTCACTGCCGGATTGGCCAGGCGATAGAAGATCGCCTGGCCGTCGCGGCGGGTGGCAACCAGGCCTTCGGTTCGAAGCACCGCCAGATGCTGCGACAGCGCCGATTGCGAAAGGCGCGTGGCAAACTGGCCGGCCTGCATTTCGCCATCGACCAACTGGCACAACACCAGCAGCCGCGAATCATGCGCCATCGCCTTCAAAAGGCGGGACGCAGCGGCTGCGGATTGTTCGAACAGGGCAAGGTCGGTCGGGATCATGGGTGGAAATATATCAGTTGATTCTAAATTAGCAAGTGATAATATAATTGCGAAGGAGATACTCCATGACCCTCATTGCCAATCGCCCTGATGTTACCCCCTTCTTCGATCCGGCTACCAACACCTGGACCTATCTGGTGGCTGATCCCGTCACTGGCCAAGCCGTCATCATCGATGCCGTGCTGGATTATGAGCCCAAGGGGGCAACGGTCTCCTATGCCGGGCTGGAACGGCTGCTGACCACCGTGCGACAGCGCCAGTTGCAGCTGCAATATGTGATGGAAACTCACGCCCATGCCGATCATTTGGCCGGCGGCCACTGGTTGCGCGATCAGACAGACGCACCGTTGGTGATCGGTGCCGGTATCGGGGAAGTGCAGCGCGTGTTTGCGCCGCGCTTTGCCATGGATGATCTGGCCACCGATGGCCGCCAGTTCGACATGCTGTTGGAGGATGGGGCGACCCTGCCGCTGGGCAATCTCACCATCCGGGTGCTGCACACGCCGGGCCACACGCCGGCCTGTGTCACCTATCTGATCGGCGATGCGGCCTTCGTGGGCGATACGCTGTTCATGCCGGATTATGGCACGGCGCGCTGTGATTTCCCCGGCGGCGACGCGGCGATGCTGCATGCGTCCATCCAGAAGATCCTGGCGCTGCCGCCGGAAACCCGCGTCTTCGTTGGCCATGATTATCTGCCCGCTGGCCGAACCAGCTTTGCCTGTGAAACCACGGTGGCGGCGCAGAAGGCCGGCAACATTCATATCCACAATGGCGTTTCGGCAGAAGAATTCATCGCCATGCGCCGTGCCCGCGATGCGACGCTGGCGCCGCCGCTGCTGATCCTGCCCAGCCTGCAGGTGAATATCGCTGCCGGTGAACTGCCCCCCGCCGATGCGAAAGGCCGCCGTTTCCTGCGTTTGCCGTTGCAGGGGGTTTGATCAGGATCAACGTGGATTGATGGGCTCTGTGCCAGAATGGCCGGGTCGAAACTGAAGGGAACTTGCCATGCGCAACGAAGGCACAATCGATCGGGTCCTCCGCGTCGGGCTGGGCGTCGCCCTCATCGCCTTGGTCTTTGTTGGCCCGCAAACGCCGTGGGGCTGGCTGGGGCTGGTGCCGCTGCTCACCGGCATGGTTGGTTCCTGCCCGCTGTATCGGCTGGTGGGGGTGAACACCTGCAAGCTGTAGCGATTGCTGGCGGCAGGGTTATGCTGCGGCCATGATTCGCCGCACCGTCCTTGCCGCCGCCCTGCTGGGGCTGGCCCTTCCCACCCTTGCACAAGAGGTGCCGGCCCCGATTGCCCCCGCGCCGCCGCCGGCTCCGGCCGCCGAACCGGCAACGGTGAAAGTGGTGATGACCACTGAACTGGGGCCGATCACTATCGCGCTGGAAACCGAACGCGCGCCGATCACGGCGGGCTATATCCTCAAGCACGTCGATGAAAAGCGGCTCGATGGCGCCGCCTTTTACAGGGCCTACAAGATCACGCCTGATGGCAGCATCGGCCTCGTGCAAGCCGGCATTCAGGATGGCCGCAAGTTGTTGCCACCGGTGGCGCATGAACCGACAACCACCACCGGCCTCACCCATGATGAAGGCGCCGTCAGCCTGGCCCGCGCGGCGCCCGGCACGGCGCAGGCGCAATTCTTCTTCATCCTCGGCAGCCTGAAGGCGCTGGATGCCAATCCAGCCGGGCCGGGGGACAATCTGGGTTTTGCCGTTTTCGGCCGCGTCACCGAGGGCATGGACGTGGTGCGCAAGATATTGAACGTGCCGATTTCCGCCACCAAGGGCGAAGGCGTGATGAAAGGCCAGATGATCGAAGCGCCGGTGAAGATCATCAGTGTGAATCGGCTGATCCCGTTGCCGAAACCAGTGGCGAAGCCGCCTGTGAAGAAGCCGCTGCCGAAACGCCGCTAGCCACTATTGCGGAACCAATGACTCCCAAACCCGCTCATGCCGAGCTTGTCGAGGCGCGCACAGACCGTGGTGCGTGCCTCGACAAGCTCGGCATGAGCGGTTCAGTTCATGGCGAGAAACGTCAGAAAATCAGCTGTATGGCGGCGCGTGCCAGCCCTTGGGCGAGGCCGTGAAGATCTCGCAGCCGGTTTCGGTGATGCCGATGCTGTGTTCGAACTGTGCCGACAGCGAACGGTCGCGTGTCACTGCCGTCCAGCCGTCGTCCAGTACCTTTACGGCTGGGCCGCCGGCGTTGATCATCGGTTCGATGGTGAAGAACATACCCGGCTTCAGCACGACGCCGCGCCCTGGCTTGCCAACATGCACCACGTTGGGCGCGGTGTGGAAATCCTGGCCCAGCCCGTGCCCGCAGAAATCCCGCACCACGGAAAAACGATTGCGCTCGGCATGGGTCTGAATGGCATGGCCCACGTCGCCCAGCGTCTTGCCGGGCTTGGCCTGTTCGATACCCAGCATCAGGCATTCATAGGTGACATCAACCAGCTTGCGCGCCTTCAACGGCACGTCGCCCACCAGGAACATGCGGCTGGTGTCGCCATACCAGCCATCCACCACCACGGTCACATCGATGTTCACGATATCGCCGCTCTTCAACTTTTTCGGCCCCGGAATGCCGTGGCAAACCACATGGTTCACGCTGGTGCAGAGCGAGTGCGAGAAGCCGCGATAGAAAACGGTGGCTGAGGCAGCTCCCGCGGCGCGCACGAACTCCCACGCCATCGTGTCCAGATCGATGGTCGCCACTTCGGGCAGCACATGCGGGGTCAGATGATCCAGCACCTCGGCGGCCAGCCGGCCGGCTTTGCGCATGGCTTCAAAGGCGGCCGGGCCATGCAGGCGCAGCTGGCCTTCGTGCGGGTCCATCACCGTGGTGTAAAGCGCTTGCGTCATATCCACGCCCATAGGGTTTCGGGCCGGCAAAGTCCATCTTCACCATGGTCACAGCCGTCGCCCTGCGCTAAGCCCACCCTCATGAACGAACCGAGTCACACGCAGACGGGGCGCATATACACTGCCGCCCTCGTCATCATCGGCGACGAGATATTGTCCGGCCGCACCCAGGACGCCAATACCGCCTATCTGGCGAAATGGCTGGGCGTGCAGGGCATCCGCCTGAAGGAAGTGCGGGTTGTTGCCGACGAGATGGACGCCATCGCCGAGGCGGTGAATGCACTGCGGGTTCGCCACGATTATCTCTTCACCACCGGCGGCATCGGCCCGACCCACGACGACATCACCGTCGATGCCATCGCTGCCGCGCTCGGCCTTGAGGTGATCATCCATCCCGATGCCCGCGCCATCCTGGCGGCGCATTATGGCGATCAGCTCACCGATGCCCGCCTGCGCATGGCGCGCACGCCAGCCGGCGCCAGCCTGATCGAGAATCCACGCACCAAGGCGCCCGGCATCCGTGTGGAAAATATCTTCATCATGGCCGGCGTGCCGATGATCACGCAGGGCATGCTGGCCTGGCTGGATGGGCAATTGCCCGGCGGAGCCCCGGTGCTGTCGCGCAGTGTGGGTGCCTGGACGCAGGAGAGCAAGGCGGCCGAAATCCTGAAGCGCACCGAGAAGGACAATCCTGGCGTGCAGATCGGCTCCTACCCGTTCTGGCGCGAAGGCAAGACCGGCGCCAATTTCGTCATGCGCTCCACAAGTGAGGCGCAACTGGCCGAGGTGGCACAAAAGCTGATGGCAGCCCTCTCGGAAGCTGGTATCACCCCGGTTGACGGAGAGCTGTGAGGGCACACATGGCAATCGTTCGCTGGGTCTTTCTTGCCGTGATGGCGGCGTTGTTCATCTTGCTGGCCGTGTCCAACTGGACGCCGGTTGATTTCATCCTGCCCGACGGCACGCCCAAGGCGCTGCCATTGCCGCTGCTGCTCGGCATCGCTTTCCTGGCCGGCGTGATCCCCACGTGGATCTGGCATGTGCTGCTGCGCCCACTCGCCGAAAGTCGGCGCGTGCGTCCGGCCCGGGTGGAGCAGGCACAAGTGGCCGCCCCGGTTGCGACCCCTTCCAGCGGAGCCTGATCGCCATGAACAATCCGGTTTTCGTGGCGGTCGATACGCCCGATGTCGCCGCCGCGCGCGCGCTGGTGGCCGCTGTTGCGCCGCATGTTGGCGGGGTGAAGCTCGGCCTTGAATTCTTCTGCGCCCATGGCCCGGCCGGCATTGCCGCGGTGATGGATGGGCAGTCTTTGCCATTGTTCCTCGATCTGAAACTGCACGACATTCCCAACACGGTCGCCGGCGCGGTGAAGAGCCTCGCGCCGCTGGCCCCATCCATCCTCACCGTCCACGCCGCCGGTGGCCATGCCATGCTGGCCGCTGCCCGCGCCGCTGCGCTGCCCGGCACCCGCGTCGTCGCTGTCACCGTGCTCACCAGCCTGGATGATGCCGATCTGCTTGGCGCCGGCGTGGCCGATGGTGCCGCCACCCAGGCCGCGCGTCTCGCCCGGCTTGCGCGCGGGGCAGGGCTGGATGGCATCGTCTGCTCCCCCCACGAAGTCGCCGCCGTGAAGGCTGAATGGGCCGATGGCCTGTTTGTTGTGCCCGGCGTGCGCCCGGCCGGCAGTGATGTCGGCGATCAGAAACGGGTGATGACACCAGCCGAAGCGCTCAGGGCCGGCGCTGGCGTCCTCGTCATTGGCCGCCCGATCACCTCGGCACCTGATCCGGCCGCAGCAGCAGCTGCCATCGCGGCCAGCCTGTGACGCCGTTCAAGATCTGTGGGCTGTCCACGCCGGAAACCGTGGATGCCTCGGTCGCCGTTGGCGCGGCGCATCTTGGTTTCAACTTCTTTGCGCCCAGCCCGCGCTTTGTCGATCCGGCCGCCGCCGCGTCGCTGATCGCCCGCGTGCCGCCCGGTGTGGGCCGGGTGGCGGTGCTGGTGGCGCCGGATGATGCGCTGGTGGCAGCTGTGATCGCCGCGGGCATCACCATCCTGCAGCTGCATGATGCAGGCGCAGATCGGGTGAACGAGCTGAAAACGCGCTACAATCTGCCGGTCTGGCTGGCGGCAGGGGTGAAGACCCGCGACGATATCCGCAGTGCGGAGAAGGCCGCAGGCCCGGCTGATCTGTTGCTCCTGGATGCCAAAGCGCCTATCGACGCTCCGCTTCCAGGCGGCAACGGTCTGGCCTTTGATTGGCAGTTGCTGATCGACACCCGGCCGGGACGACGCTTTGGCCTGGCCGGCGGGCTTGGTATAGGCAATGTCGCAGATGCCATTCGCCGGGTGGCGCCGGCGCTGGTGGATGTGGCATCAGGTGTGGAAGAGAGTGCAGGGGTGAAATCGGTGGACAAGATCAGGGCTTTTGCCAACGCCGTGAGGGCGGCATGAACGCCGAGACTTCCCTGCGCGCCGGCCCGGATGCGAACGGCCATTTCGGTGAATTCGGCGGGCGTTATGTCGCCGAAACGCTGATGCCGCTGATCCTGGAACTGGAACAGGCCTATACGGATGCCAAGGCCGATCCGGCCTTCCATGCTGAGCTGGATGATCTGCTCAAGCATTATGTCGGCCGGCCGAGCCCGCTCTATTTCGCTGAACGCCTTACAGACGAACTGGGTGGCGCCAAGATCTACCTCAAGCGCGACGAGCTGAATCACACCGGCGCGCACAAGATCAACAATTGTATCGGGCAAATTTTGCTCGCGCGCCGCATGGGCAAGACGCGGATCATCGCCGAAACCGGCGCCGGCCAGCATGGCGTGGCCACCGCTACTGTCGCGGCGCGCTTCGGCTTGCCGTGCACCATCTTCATGGGCGCGCGCGATATCGAGCGCCAGGCCCCAAACGTGTTCCGCATGAAGCTGCTCGGCGCCGAAGTGCGCGCCGTGGAAAGCGGCAGCAAGACGCTGAAAGACGCGATGAACGAAGCGCTGCGCGATTGGGTGACCAACGTGCACGACACGTTCTATATCATCGGCACGGCCGCCGGCCCGCACCCCTATCCGGAACTGGTGCGCGATTTCCAGACGGTGATCGGCAAGGAAGCCCGCGCCCAGATTCTCGAAAGGGAAGGGCGCTTGCCCGATCTGCTGGTCGCCTCGATTGGCGGCGGTTCCAACGCCATCGGCCTGTTCCACCCGTTCCTGGATGACAAGGATGTGCGGATTGTTGGCATCGAAGCCTCGGGCAAGGGCCTGACCACGCACGAGCACGCCGCTTCGCTGGCCGGTGGCCGCGCCGGGGTGCTGCACGGCAACAAGACCATGCTGCTGCAGGATGAAGACGGCCAGATCACCGAAGCGCACAGCATTTCGGCCGGCCTGGATTATCCCGGCATCGGCCCTGAACATGCCTGGCTGCACGCCATCGGCCGGGTGGAATATCAAAGTGCCACCGATACCGAGGCGCTGGAAGGCTTCCAGCTGCTGTGCCGCACCGAAGGCATCATCCCGGCGCTGGAGCCGGCCCACGCCATCGCCGCCGTTGCGCGTATCGCGCCGACAATGGCCAAGGATCAGATCATTATCGCCAATCTGTGTGGCCGCGGTGACAAGGATATCTTCACCGTTGCCGCCGCCTTGGGAGTGACGATGTGAGCGGGGACCGGCTCTCCACCCGCTTTGCCGCCTGCGCCGCGCAAGGCCGCGCCGCACTGGTGACGTTCGTGACGGCGGGCGATCCCGATCTGGCGACATCAGCCGACATCCTGGCGGCGCTGCCCGGCGCTGGGGCAGACGTGATCGAAATCGGCATGCCGTTCACCGATCCGATGGCCGATGGCCCGGCGATCCAGCGCGGCAATCTGCGCAGCCTCGCGGCCGGCACCACGCTGCGCAAGGTGCTGGCGATGGTGACGGCCTTCCGCCAGACCGATGATGCCACGCCGATCGTGCTGATGGGCTATTTCAACCCGATCCTCGCCTTCGGCACGGAACGCTTTGCCGCCGCAGCCAAGGCGGCCGGTATCGATGGCTGCATCGTCGTTGATCTGCCGCCTGAAGAGGCCGGGGAACTGGCACCCGCCCTCGCTGCCCACGGCCTGCACCTGGTGCGCCTCGCCACGCCGACCACGGACGCGCACCGCCTGCCGACCGTGCTGAATGGCGCGTCGGGCTTCCTCTATTATGTTGCCGTTGCCGGCGTCACTGGCGCCAACAGCGCAGCGGCGACCGACGTGGCCGAAGCCGTCGCCCGCCTGAAAGCCTCCACCAACCTGCCGATCGCGGTCGGCTTTGGTGTGCGCACCCCCGAACAGGCCGCCGCCATTGCCATCCACGCCGATGCAGTGGTGGTGGGCAGTGCCATTGTTGATGCCATTGGCGCGGCTGCAGAGGAACGCGCCAACGATATTCCCGCCCGCGTTGCTGCCCAGGTGGCGGCGCTGGCCCAGGCGGTGCGCACCGCCCGTCATGAATCAACCGGCGTCGGCGCCGGGCAGGAGAACGCCGCATGAGCTGGATCACCCGCACCCGCCAACAATTGACCGGCTTCCTCGCCCGCCGCGACACGCCGGACAATCTGTGGACCAAGTGCAAGAATTGCGGCGCCATGGTCTACACCAAGGAATGGGAAGACAATGGCAGCGTCTGCCCACGGTGCGACCATCATGATCGCATCGGCCCCAAGGCGCGTTTCACTCAGTTGTTTGATGGCGACTATCGCGTGCTGCCGGCTGCAAAGGTTGCGGAAGATCCGTTGAAATTCAAGGATCAGAAGAAATACACTGATCGCCTGAAGGCCGCCCGCACCGCCACCAGTGAACCCGAAGCCATGATGGTCGCCGATGGTCAGATCATGGGCCAACGCGCCATCGTTGGCGTCCAGGATTTCGCCTTCATGGGCGGATCGATGGGTATGGGCGTGGGCGAGGCGTTCCTGGCCGGTGTTGATGCCGCGCTCGCCGCCAAAGCCCCCTATATCGTCTTCACTGCCGCCGGCGGTGCCCGCATGCAGGAAGGTATCCTCTCCCTGATGCAGATGCCGCGTTCGACCGTGGGCATCCAGCAGCTCAACGAGGCCGGGTTGCCCTATATCGTCGTGCTCACCGATCCGACCACCGGCGGCGTGACCGCCAGCTATGCCATGCTGGGCGACATCCAGATTGCCGAACCCAACGCGCTCATCGGTTTTGCCGGCCAGCGTGTGATCGAACAGACGATCCGCGAGAAACTGCCCGAGGGCTTCCAGCGCGCCGAATATCTGCTCGAACATGGCATGCTCGACATGGTGGTGCACCGCCGCGACCTGAAAGAGACGCTGGGCAGGCTGATCACCCTGCTGATGGCGCGCAAAGCGGCGTGAGCCTGCCGCCCCCTCCCACCGGCGCGCGCATGCCGCCGGCGCGGTCTGACAACCCGCGCCTGGACGCTTTGCTCCGCAAGGCGCACGATCTGCACCCGACCGAGATCGATCTCACGCTCGGCCGCCTCGAACGGTTGCTCGGCGCACTGGGCAATCCGCATCACCGGCTGCCGCCCGTGTTCCATGTCGCCGGCACCAATGGCAAGGGCAGCACCTGCGCCATGCTGCGCGCCTGCCTTGAAGCTGAAGGCCGGCGCGTGCACGTCTATTCCAGCCCACACCTCGTCCGCTTCAACGAACGCATCCGCCTTGCCGGCCAGCTGATCGATGATGATGCGCTGATCGTGTTGTTGAACGACGTGATCCAGCGCAACGGCGAAGCGCCCATCACCTTCTTCGAACTCACCACGGCGGCGGCCTTCCTGGCCTTTGCCACGGTGGAGGCCGATGCCTGCATCATCGAAGTGGGCCTGGGCGGCCGCATGGACGCCACCAACATCATCCCCACCGCGCTGGTTTCGGGCATTGCCCAACTGGGGCTGGACCACACCCAGTGGCTCGGCCCGACCATTCTTGATATCGCCCGCGAAAAGGCCGGCATTGCGCGCAAGGGCGTGCCATTGGTGACGGGCCGTCACCCGGCCGCCGTGACCGCCCGCATCGCCGAAGTCGCTGGCCTCGCCGGTGCCAAGCTGCTGATCCGCGGGCAGGATTGGGATGCGGCCACCTATGAAGGCCAGCTGCATTACCGCGACGAAGCCGGCAAGCTGGCCGTGTCGTTGCCGCGCCTGGCCGGCATCCACCAGCACGACAATGCCGCGCTCGCCATCGCCATGCTGCGGGCGCAGACGGCGCTGCCGGTGAAGGATGCTGCCTACCGCGCCGGCATGGGCTGGGTGGAATGGCCGGCGCGCCTGCAGAAGCTGGAAAGCGGGCCATTGTTCGAAATATTGCCAGCGGGCAGCAGTCTGTGGGTTGATGGTGGCCACAATCCCGCCGCCGGCCGCGCCTTGGCCGAAAGCGTGCGGCCCTTGCTGCAAACCGGCCAGCGCCTGCTGCTGGTGACGGGCATGCTGGCGGCCAAGGATGCCGAAGGCTTTCTGAAGAGTTTTGCCGGCATGGCATCGGCACTTTATGCGGTGCCGGTGCCGGGCCACGCTGCCCATGATCCCGCCCGGTTGGCAGCCACAGCATCAGCCATGGGGATGGCCGCCGTGACCGCGCCCGATCTCACCAAGGCCCTGCGTGCCATCGCCCGCAACAGTGAAAGCCCGCCGCTGGTGCTGGTCACCGGATCCTTGCACCTGGCGGGCCGGGCGCTGGAACTGAACGGCAATCTGCCGAACTGAGGCTTTTCAGGGCCGCCGCACCAGCATCGTCACCATGGCCAACCACGGCACCTCGGCCAGCACTTGCTGGCGCGCGCCGGGTGTGGTGGGCAGTAACTGGATGCGGCTGCCATCTATTGCGAT
>Ga0209278_1001160_pt1 | contig 16652 bp, 12 predicted proteins | sample JI81BgreenDNA_FD_187504 | JGI IMG/M metagenome (GOLD analysis project Ga0209278, IMG submission 187504) | Wastewater effluent complex algal communities from Wisconsin, to seasonally profile nutrient transformation and Carbon sequestration -... | ecosystem: Engineered > WWTP > Effluent > Algae... | reverse complement strand
TTGCAGCAGCTTTGACCAGCCCAAAATAGGATTGAGGGGCGATCGCAATTCATGGGATAGTACCGCTAAAAACTCATCCTTGATCCGATTTGCCTGTCTTAGCTGTTCCGCTTGCTGCTGCAGTGAATCGTTCAGATTTGCCCGTTCCAGAGCGATCGCGATTTGGTCACAGATAGATCCCAGCAGCTCGATTTCAGCAGGCGTGAAGTGCGTCCGAGTCAGACTGGCAAAGGAGAGCGTTCCTAATAACCGTCCTTGAGCGATTAACGGTTGACCCACGTAAGCCGTGATGCCCAGTTCATAGAGGGCTTTACCATTCGGATGAGTGGAAAGTTCGGCTTGATTCAAGACAAGTTGCTGCTGGGTTTGGGCAACCAATCCACAGAGATATTGCCCTACTTCGATCCAGGCGATCGCCTGCGCCCTTTCTTCAGAGATGCCATCATAGTTTCTCAAATGCAGCATCGGGCGGTTGTCTTTTTCTTCCACCATGAAGTTGTAGTAACAATCCAGATCGAGTAGCACTGCCAGTTTGCGGAATAGCGTGTCCATCAAAGCCAGAGGCTGTTCTGTCTTCATCAGATCGCGGGTAGTTTCATACAGCAATTGCAGGCGCTCACTTGCTTGCCGTTGTGCAGTCTTGTCCTGCATGATTTTGACAAATCCCTGCGGACAATCCGCTTCATTAAGCAGGGGCATCATCAATCCACTGGCCCAAAAGTGATTCCCATCTTTGCGGACGTGCCAGCGTTCGTCTTCGACCCGTCCTTGCAGTAGAGCCATTTGCCTCTGGTACTCGGCTTGTCCTTGTTCGTTATCTGCTGGTGTGAAAATCATCCGACTGGAGCAACCAATTGCTTCTGTCTCGGTATAGCCCAACAACCTTTCTGCCCCTGAGTTCCAACTGGCAATGATGCCGTTAAGGTCGAGGGTGAAGATGGCATAATCTTTGGCGCTTTCAAAGATCAGACGGAGGCGGGATTCATTCTCGCGCAGGGCTTCCTCAGCTTGTTTGTGGTCTTCAATATCAACACAGGAACCGATGTAGCCCAAGAACTGGTCTTCCAATCCGTAGCGAGGAACACCTTCATCCATAATCCAACGGTATATGCCATCAAAGCGTTTCAAGCGATAGTCCATCTTGAACGGTTGACGGGCATCAAAGGCAGTCACATAGGTGTCTAAACACCGCTCAAAGTCGTCGGGGTGGACTCCTTCTGTCCAACCATTGCCCCTTTCTTGCTCGATCGTCCGTCCCGTAAAGTTTAGCCACGGGACGTTGAAGTAATAACAGAGTTTATCTGTGCCCGACATCCAAATCAGCACAGGGGCGGCATCTGCCATCAGTCGGAACCTTGCCTCACTCTCCCGTAGTGTGGCTTCGGCTTGTTTGCGATCGGTGATATCGTTGACGAATGCTACAAACCCTTCAATTTTTCCCTGGCTATTGAAGCGGGGAACATAGGTGGCATTGATATAACGGGTTCCACCATCTTTGTAGGGAATTTGGCTTTCAAAGGTCACTTCCTGTCCTGCCAAGACTTGCTCAACATAACGACGAATCCCTTCATAGCCAGTTTCGCCTAAAACCTCTTGAAGGTGCTTGCCATAGATTTGCGCTGCCGAATGTCCAAACCATTCTTCATATGCTCGATTGTTGAAGCGATAACGCTGGTCTGAGTCTACAAAGGAAATCAAGGCAGGCACGGCATTGGTGACTAAACGAAGTTCTGCTTCTCGTTGTTGCAATACCTCCTCGGCCAGTTTTCGATCGGTGACATTTCGGAAATAAATGGTAATCCCGTTGGCTGCAGGGTAGGTGCGAACGTCATACCACCGATCGTGATCGGGATAAAAAGCCGTGACTGACAAAGCCACGCGCTCGTTTGCCACGCGCCGATAAACCTGCTCAAACTCGCTGCCATTAAGTCCGGGGAATTCTTCCCACACATTTTTCCCAATCAGATCGCTGGCAGTCCGGTCTAGCAGAATTTCCGCTGACCGATTCACATAAGTGAAACACCAATTCTCATCAAGGGAAAAGAATCCATCATCAATACTCTCTAGAATGTTGCGACTCTGCTCTTCGCTTTGACGCAAAGCTTCTTCTGCTTGTTTACGATCGCTGATGTCGATTAATACGCCCCGCGTCGAAATTATCATGCCCTCAGCGTTATAGGCGCAATCGCCCTTTGCCAAAATCCAACGAACGGTGCCATCTGCCCACAGCGTCCGATACTCAATTTCAGTATGCGGTTGATTCGCTTTGAGCTCATTGAGTACGGTGTGAACGAATGGACGATCGTCGTGATGCACCGCTTCTAAAAACACCTTCATGGAAATTCCCCGATCCACGGGTAAACCAAACATCCCTTTGGCTATGTCCGTCAAACTCAGGGTGTCAGTTTCCCTATCCCAATACCACAAACCCAAATTGCCGCCTTCGGAAGCCAGTCTGAGCTGTTCTTCGCTCTCGCGCAACGCCTGGAACGATCGATCGCGCTCGAAGACGATGCTGGCAACTTGGGTGCCGAACTCCGCGAGTTTATGTTCCCAATCCGTCGGCATCCGCGCCTCGCTAAAGCAAAGCATCAGCGACCCCATAGGTAGATTGTCCTGCCTGAACACGGGCTGAGAATGACACGCTAGAATGCCATGAGCCACGCATAAATTTCGCCATGCTTGCGACCAGCGATCGTCCTTGGCAATGTCGGCGCAGGTCACGGGCTGACCGCTATACACTGCTTCGCCGCACGTTCCAATGCACAAATCGTTAATCGGAGCATTTTGGAGTCCTTCAGCAAAAGACGGTGGAAAGTCTGGAGTAATCGATCTGTTAAAAGTCAGCCCCTGAGCATCCGCTAGCATGAAGCCCGCGCGGGTACCCGGATTCAGCCTGGATACTGAGTCACACACGGCTGCCAGACAGTCGTCTAGTGGCTGTCCGAAGGCGATCGACTCCAGCAGTCGTTTCTGCTCGATTAGGAGGAGTTCCGCCTGTTTGCGATCGGTAATGTCAGCAAGCAAAACGGTCAGTCCACTGGGCGAAGGGTAAATTCGATGGTCATGCCAACCTTTCAAAGGTGAGTACAGATAATCAAACTGGAGTGGCGTTTGTTCCCGCATTGCCCGATGAAACTGCACGTAAGCATCGGTGTCAACGGCTGCGGGAAATAGCTCCCAAACGTTCTCACCCAGAATCGCTGACTGCGGCATTCCAATCATTTCACAGTAGCGATCGTTGGCATAGGTGTAGCGCCAATCGCGATCGAGGATGTAAAACCCATCGTTGATGCTAGAAAGTACCGTTTCTAGCTGTTCTTTTGTCTCCCTCGCCGCAGCTTGTGCGACTTGGCCCCGAACCTGGGCTTTTTGTTCTAGGAACCTTGCCTCCTGTAAATTTTGCAAGGCTGCTTTCGCATTTTTTAGAGCATTGCGCCACGATAAACTGAGTGAAGCGCTCAATCCTGCGGCGATCGAAAACATACCCAGCCGAACAATTGTCTCTACATTAACTATCTTTAAGGAATAGAACGGCTCAATAAAAAAATAGTTGATTGCCAGCGTGGATAAAATTGTTGCCAGAAACCCAGCCCCGAAACTGCCATACCACGCACTCACCATCACCGCGATGAAAAACAGGGGCGTCGTGGTTGGGTAGAGCCACGGTAAAAGCGATCGGGTTAGCGCCAGTGCCAAAGCCACGGAGAGGGTGGCCACACCATAGGGAAGTAGTCGAATATCTCTGAAAATGCTGTTGATTTCCTCTACACTCACCCTTTGTACTCCTTATCCGAAAAATATCTTGCTCGCAGCGCCTTACTGCATTCGCCAAGCGTTGCATCTGAGGAATTACCTAACTCATCCAGCAATATCTAAATTTGCTTGAGTGCCAAGCGAGAAGGCTTAGCCTGTCCATTTTCCCAACGATTAATCGTGGGAAAGGTCATCCGTTCTGAAAAACTTACCCATAGCTACCCAAATCTTGACATAGCTGAACATGAGTGCTTGTGGTGTTAACTTCCTGTTTCACAGTAGCGACAACATGACTGCTGTCGGGTTTGTCTACTCCGCAGGCTGACGGGAGTGGAACTCACCGCCAATTCTGAACGTTCTGGAATAAATATTCCTTCAAACCAACGTTCTATATTTTTCGACGCATTCAAGTCACGGTCTTGAATATTTCCACAACTGGGACATTCAAAGGCTCGGACTCTTAATGGCATTTTATGCCGATGATTACAGCAATTTGAACAGATTTGACTGCTAGGAAAGAATCGATCTATGAGCGTCAATTTTGAGTTAAAATTTTCGGTTTTATATTCAAGTTGACGCTTGAATTCGTACATGGCGCAGTCGGCGATTGCACCAGCTAACTTGTGGTTCTTCAAAAATGCCTTAACATTCAAATCTTCAATCTTCACTTCACCGTGGTTTTTGGCGAGGTAAGTTGTTAGCTTATGAATAGCATCTTTTCGGATGTTTGACACTTTTAGGTGCAGCTTGGCTAGTTTAGCGATTGCCTTTTTGCGGTTGTTAGACCCTTTGACTCGCGCACAGACACGCCGTTGCAGACGTTTCATTTTACGGTTCATCCGACGATAGGCTTTAGGGTTGGCAAAGACTTCGCCGTTAGAACAAACAGCTAGCTGCTTGATGCCGATATCAACTCCGACAGTAGGACGGTCACGTAGAGTTGCGGGCTGCTCAATTTCGTATTTAAAAGCAATGAACCATCTGTCAGCTTTTCGACTGATTACGCAGTTGTGAACTGCCGTAATTGGTAATGGTTCGTGCAGCCTAACCCAGCCAATCTTAGGTAACTTGACACGCTTGCCGTCGTTATTAATTCCTGGCTTTGCTTTGGTTCCTTGTTCTAGGTAGAAGGAGTCCCCCGATACACCTTTCTTTTTGAATCTAGGTTGTTTAGATACCTTTTTGAAGCATCTATCCCAAGCTATTCTCAATTCAGTTAGAGCCTGTTGTGGGCTGGCTTTGGAAGATTCGTAATACCAGGGATGCTCATGTTTGACTTCTGCCACTAAACGCTTGTGTAGATCAATTGCAGAAGGGATCTTAATAGTTTTATCCGTCTTCCTGAGTGTCAATGTTTCAAGGATGATTGAATTTGCCCAGTTGTAAGCGTGTCTTGCTACTCCGCAATGCTGCCGAAATCTAGTCACCTGTTTGTTATTAGGTTTTAATTCCGTCTTGAAACTAAGTAACATTTGCTTTTACCTCATTTCTGCCTTACTCTTATTGTATGCGGAATTAATACGGAACAAGAAAATGCCTAGAAAAAAGATTTACAGCGAGCCTAAGCGTAAGGTCAACCTCAGCCTAACCGAGACTGCTACTAAGTGGCTAGAGGAAAAACGAGTTCAGCTTACCGCAAGCAGTCTTAGTGACGTTATCGAGAGACTTGCTTTCTTAGTTACCCAACAATTCCATCAATGGGTAACTTTGTCCAAGAATCACGTTACAGCTTTAAACCCTAATTCATCCGCCAACTTTTTCTGAGACAGGTTCTACCCTGGCCACCGTTCTGGCACCAAATTACCGATCGCTGGTTTTGCCGCCCTCAGCCGTTCTATTTTGAGAAGCCTCAGAAGTAACAGGTATAAAGCTATTTATATTTTACCAAAGAACTGGGTCTAAAGCCCCGTCCTTCGCTTGACGGCTTTTCCTCTTTAAGTGTATCAATCCAGTCCTCTACAAGCTGGGTCATTGTTTTTTCTTTCTGTTTGGCAATTCTCCGTAACTTTTTTAACCGACTCACGGCAATGCGAATACTTAATCTTTCTTTAATCATTTTGCTACCCAATCGCTACCCGTTATGAGATCATGGTTAGCATGAAAACATTGAAGTTTAAGCTATATCAAAGCAAGCGAAATAGACATCTCAAGCGAAGTATCAATGCTGCCGGGGTGATCTACAACCATTGCATTGCACTCCATAAACGGTACTACCGGATGTGGGGCAAGCATTTGAATTGCAGCAAGCTTCAAAGTCATATTGCTAAAATCAGAAAGCGTAAAGCGTTCTGGCAGCAGGTTGGATCTCAGGCTGTACAGGATATCTGCCAGCGAATCGAGAAAGCCTACCAACTGTTTTTTAAGCATCACCAGAAAGGAGTTAGACCTCCCGGTTTCAAGAAAGTTCGCAAATACAAATCGTTCACTCTCAAGCAAGCTGGCTATAAATTTTTAGGTGGTAATCTAATTAAAATTGGGAATCGCGTTTATCAGTATTGGAATTCCAGAGAGATAGCGGGGAAGGTCAAAACCTTAACCATTAAGCGCACTCCATTGGGAGAGTTATTCATGGTTGTGGTCGTTGACAGCGTTGAACAACCTGAAACCAAAGTCGAGACGAGTAGAATCGCTGGCGCAAGATTTCGGCTTGAAAACGTTTCTCACCTGCTCAGATGGAACGAAAATCGAATCACCACAATTCCTGAAACAATCCCTCGGCGCTATTAAGAAAGCGAATCGTCAACATTCCAAAAAACGGAAAGGCTCAGCTAACCGGGAAAGAGCAAGACTCAATCTAGTTCGCAAGCACTCCTGACGTAGTAAATCGTCGCTCTGATTGGTTCTGGAAATTGGCTCACGAATTAACTGATAAGTTTGACGTGCTGTGTTTTGAAACGTTGAATCTAAAAGGAATGCAACGGCTTTGGGGACGTAAAATCTCAGACCTTGCATTTGGCGATTTCCTCCAAATTCTCAAATGGGTTGCCAAAAAGAAAGGAAAACAATTAGTTTTTATCGACCGCTGGTATCCATCTAGTAAAACTTGTTCCCACTGTGGACACGTTCTGAAAGAATTGGATTTATCAGTTCGTGAATGGCGATGTCCGTCCTGCCAGAAGGTGAACAGCAGAGACGAGAACGCTGCAATAAATAACTTGCTTGTTTTCCTTGGTGGGGCGTCAACCGTTAAGTTAGGCGATGTTAGACAGGCTGTGCCTGCAATTGCTGTTTGAGCTTAGAATCCCCTCGCCTTGATAGCTGGGGAGTATGTCAAACCTTTGACAGATTCCAGAGGTCAGTCATCACTCTTAAGATATATATCAATCCTTACAGGAGTCGTAAATTTTTTATCCCACCCCAACCCTCCCCGAACCTGCGGGGAGAAAGTAAGAAATTCACAAGTGATGCGAGAATTGCTATATGGAGTCAATCTAAAATCTAAAATCGAGTAAGCTGCTTTAAATTCCTTTGAGGAGCGATCGCCAATCCCGACAGCGTTTCAGGTAAATGCGAGCTACATGATCGCTGGGATTTGTTCGCAAACACTCTTCAAATAATTTTCCTGCTTCTCGGAATTCTTTCCGCTCGCACAGTAACATAGCTTCATTATATACTGACAAATTTGCTAGCTTTGCCGACAAACTTTCCGGCGGATCTGCATCAAATACCTCATATACTACGACATATTGAGATTTTCCTTTTACCTGTACTTTATCCACAATCCTAATAGCATAATCTGTGGGATTTCGCAACCGTTCCAAAGTCTGCTGAGAAATTAACAGAGGTACGCCGTAATCTTTGGTCAATCCTTCAATGCGAGATGCTAAATTAACAGCATCGCTAATCACAGTGCTGTCCATTCGGTTTTTACCCCCGACTGTCCCCAGCATCAAAGAACCCGAATTGATGCCAATACCAATTTGAATCGGGACGTAGCCGACACCTTGACGGTATTCGTTGTAAGTTTTGAGGATATTTAGCATTGCAATACCAGCTTTCACTGCATCATCTGCAAAGTCACTAAACAAAGCCATAATTGCATCGCCGATGTATTTGTCAATAAACCCGTTATTGCTAGTAATCGCAGGCTCCATCCGCGAAAGGTAAGCATTGATAAATTTAAAATTTTCTTGGGGAGTCATAGTTTCTGAAAGCGTCGTGAAATCGCGAATATCCGCAAATAGCACCGACATTTCCTGCTGCACTTGGTCGCCTAAATGGACATCTATAATACTTTCATATCCCAACAAATTTAGAAACTGGTGCGGCACAAATCTACCGTAGGCATCAGTTAAGTCTGATTCGGCATCCAGGGATTTTTCTAAATTTTGGTTGAGGTCAAATAATTTCTTAATAAATAAATGGCGATCTGCTTCAGCTTCTTTGCGTTCCGTGACATCTTGAAAAACTGCGATCGCAAAAGCAACTTTGCCACCATCGTCAAAAATTGGCCTTCCCCAAATTTCTAGGGGAACTTTCTTGTCGGTTCGATGAATTTCCAGATCGTCAGCAGTCGCGTTTTCGCCCCTTAAAGCTCGGACGAGCGGCAAATTCTCGAAAGGATAAATTGTCTCCGTTCCCGCGATATAAATTTGATAACTTTCTGACAAATCCTCAACAGAATTTAAGGGCAAAACTCCTTGACCGAGTAACTGCTGTCCGGCGTGATTTACGTAGTAAGGTTTGCCTTGAGAATCGAGCACTACCACGCCTACCGGAATCGCTTCGAGAAATTGAGCCAGCTTGATTTCGCCTTCGCGCACCGCCTCGAATGCGCGAGAGCGTAACTCAGTTTCAACCGTATCGGAATGTTCAGCAGTAGTTTCCAGCAAGATTTCCAGATCCGCTTTTTCCTCCTTCAAGTCTTCCACTTGCTGGCGCAATCTTTCTATCTCTAAAAGTAGCTGTTCTCTAGATGGTTGTTCTTCCAGCATAACTCGAGAATTTGCGCCTCGACTAACAAAAAATTACTTAACATTTCGCACCCTAAAAGTAATCGTGTTTTTATAGAAAATCCAACTGCAAACCAGGCATCAGGCGCTGGAAATTCCTCAAAGATTTACCATGCCAAGCTATGCTTTGAGAGCCTTGTACCGCCATTTGCACCCTGGCTGTTTTGCGGATCTCGATAATAAACTTCGATAGCATATTGATGCCAGAACTGTTCAAAAATTCTAACTGCTGCAAATTGAGGGTAATTTTCGTCGGTTCCAAGTCGGCAACCTGGGCCAGCAACTGCCCTATCGGCGCGTACTCAGCAGGCCCGCTCAGCCTTAGAGATCCAATAAAACTCACGGTTGCCGTTGCTGGATCGTAACAGATCTGGTAATCTTCTGTATTAATTTCCATAGCCACAAAAAAAAGTCCCTTAGATATTATCGATCGCCAGCGTTGCTTATACTGTTAATTGCACCATAGTTGTCACCGCAATTACTTCCGGGTCTTTGTGCACGGTCTGGAATTTCCAGCCAAGTTTGGCGGTATAATCGGTGAGCATGGTCAACAAACCCAATCCCGAATTGGTACTGTTGTCGTCAGCAGCATTTTTTTCCAACCGCTGAAGGTAAAGTTCGCTTGGCTCCGAGGCCAGCAACTCCTGAATATAAGCCTGAAACTTGTCCACCGCTTGCGGAGAGATGCTGTTAGCCACTGAGACAATCACTCCCTCGCTCTCTAATTGCAGTTTAATATCGATCGGGTAGTCGGAGGTTTCATCATTAAACTTCATGGCATTTTCCAATAACTCGTTGGCAATGTAGCTAACAGCACTTTTTATTTCAGCTTGTCTTTCAATTGTCGAGGGTTCATCTTGGTTGCCCGGAAAAAAAGTCGTCAGGTAATCAGCCAGAAAATCAGCAGACAAACCGTTGTTCCGCCACCGCTGCTTGAGAGGAACCGAACTCGGAGAAAATCCAATTATTAAGTATTCTTGGCTAGCGGGCTGCTCGATGAAATCTCCGAAAATCTGAGTCATATCGATGTGAGAGCTAAAGTTTGAGATGAGGGGATCACTGAATATATTTTAAACTTTAGGAGGGATATTCAAGTAGTTATTTTTGTTTGAGTACCAGCAATGTGATGTCATCAAAAACTTTTTGTTCGCCGATGTGCGATCGCACGTCCTTAATTACAGCGTGCCTAATTTCGGCAGCAGAACGCTGCCAATGAATTTTTATTACCTCAATTAACCTATCTAAACCATAAAGCAGTTTATCCATATTTTTAGCTTCCGTAATCCCGTCAGTGTAAAGCACAACCACATCTCCTGAATGCAAATGCACAATTTTCTCAGCAACAAATTCAGCAATATCTACATCCAGCCCGATCGGGAAACCCAAATCGATTGTATCAAACCGCTCTACACAACCGTTACACCGCACAACAATCATTTCTTCGTGCTGGCCGCTCAACTTCAGCATCCCCTCCTCATAGTCTAGCAAGGCAAGGCTAGCATTTTTGTCGCATTTCATCCGCTGCACGTTATCATAAATTACACTGTTAATAGCACTTAAAAATCTTACTGGGTCTGGTTCATTGTAGGCGAGCAAAGTTCTTACTGCCGTTTGCACCATAATCATTAAAACACCGCTCTCCAATCCGTGTCCCGTCACATCTCCAATGCCAATTTTTACTCTACCTTTGTGTTGGAGTACGTCGTAATAGTCGCCCCCTACTTCCTCAGCAGCTTCCATAAATCCCGCAATATCTAACCCCACAACTTCATTGAGTTCTAAGTCTTTGGGCAGCAGCATCTGCTGAATCTTGCGAGTAACGTCTAGTTCAGCGCTCATTCGCATATTTTCTGCTTTTAGGCGATCGTTGAGAACAGTAATTTCTTGATTTGCACCAACTAAGGCATCGGCAATTTTGTTAAAAGCACCCACAACTTGCCCCAGTTCATCTCTGTTATCCAAAATAATTTTGTGGTCAAGATTGCCGCTTGCCATCTTTTTTGCAGCTTCGTCAAGGACAAACACAGTTTGCATAACGCTTCTATAAAAACTTACAAATAAATAAATAACTATGGCTAAGGTTATTAACACAACAATAGAAATTATGCGTTTCTTGGCAACGAAACTATCAATGCGTTTTTGCAGGAGAAAGTCTAATTCCTTGATAGTTTTATCCCACAGTTCAAAACTATAATTCAGAACTCGATCGCTCCCATCAAGATAGGCAGAATATTCCACTAATGCTGTGGGCTTAATCAGTTTATCTAGTTGCTCAGTTAGCTGCTCTACTACCGAGTTAAAGTTTGTTAAATACTCCCTTAATTTCGGGATCAGATTCCCGTGAGGATTATTGCTAAATCCTACCTCCATATTGATAGCTAAATCCTGATTAATTTCTCTCAATTTGCCTGCCAAAGTAATCAGTTTCGCTCTTTCTTCAGGTGTGGCATCGGAACGCAAGTTTTTTATTTGAGAGATCAGCCTAATCTCTGACAATATTTTTTGGATTTCTGGAAGTTTCAGCAAAGTAGCATCCATCAAATAATAGGTATCTAGATCCGGGTCTAAAATTAGATTAGAAGTATCGCCGACGCGAGCGCTCAGTCTATCAATGTCTGTAGCTAAACGTTGATAGAAAAAATCGTAAGTTTCTAAACTCCAATGGCTGTGGCGAAGTTTGAAATTGTGCCAATCTTGATAAATATTATTAAAATTTTTACTGGAAATTAATGTGTTTCCAAGCTGGCTATCTGTATTAGCTATCGCTTGAAATTTATGATCTATCTTGGCTTTTAAATCTGTTCTGAATTCTGAATTGCTTAAACTAGGATTTAACCTCTGATTCGGATAATTTAAGAGTTGAAGTTTCGGTATATATTCCCTCAACTGGCGCAGTCGCCGCAGGTATTCATTTCCGTAGATTTCTTTTTGGGCAAAATCAACTCTGCTGTTAATTTCGGAAATTAGCAGGTACATGACCAAGGTTAACGGTATTGCAAATAGAAAACCAATTAAGGTAAATTTTTGAGGATAGCTCAGCCGATTCATTAAATGGATTCCCAGGGATTTTCTGTTCATAATCGATAGATTTTAAGAATATTGTACTAAAAAAGTAGCGATCGCTACTAAAGTAGTTGCGGGGACGATCGCTCTAGAAAACCCGAATGCTAATATAATTAATCAGCGATAAGCTGTGGATCATTTAAACCAGTAACGAGGCTTGTAGGTGCGTCAGGAGTAAACACTTACGCGCTTATGCGAGAAACAATTCTGTAATGACGCACCCTACTATCCTCTTTTAAATGCCGAACAGCTTAGCTGATTTAATTTCTAATGCGTTTTCGTCCAGTGGCAACAATTTTTGTGGCATCCCTGTGATATCCTTGGCTGAGCTCGCCTCCCCCAGTCTAAAACACGTTTAGCAGTTTTGGAACGAAGAATAGTAATTTGTACTGAGATTCGGGGGCAGGAGTAGAGGCTTTTAAGAATATTTACTTAAGCATAAATTTTTCTTAATACCCGGAGACAACAAGTAAAAATTAAGTAATAACTGGGTAGTGCAAGTTTCCTGAAACACAACTGCCGACAGCGAGTAGAAAATACTTGCCCCCCACGCACCAGCAGTCAAATCGGTTCTGCACAAAGGAACCAATAGCACCAGCAATAGTGTCTAAATAAGTATCTGCAGTTGAGTGTTCAGGAGCGATCGCGCATTGTGTAAAGTGAGGCAGAGGGCATATTATGAAAAGAATCTCCCAAAATAAATTTCAAAAAAATAAAAACCGAGACCAAAAGCAGCCCAATCCAGTAATCTTGGCTTTGGTGCTCACAGGAATTCTGGTATGGGAAATGTATCCGGCACTAAGACACACCGCAGCAGCTAACGCGGACGCCATCAAAGATTCCCTTGCCCAGTTGGAAAGGCAACAGCAGCAAACCGCGCAGCAATTTTCCTCAGCCGCAGTGCCCCAAAACATCAGCTATTCGGTATTGGCACTCGATACTCTCACTTCCGAACCGGGGAATTTTGCCGAGGGTACGCGCAAAAATCCCCCGAAGCAATTGCCCGCAACCGTAGCAGAAGCAGTTCGCCGAGAGTTGTCGGACTCCACTGGCATTGCTGCTGACAAGTTGAAAGTAACTGAATCAAGCGGACAAAGTTGGCCGAATACTTGTTTAGGACTCGCGAAAGCGGATGAAATTTGCGGTCAAATGATTGTCGAAGGTTGGCGGGTTGTGGTTTCTGATGGTAGGCAAACTTGGGTTTACCGCACTAATGTTAGGGGAAATGTGTTGCGTTTGGAAAAAAAGTTACCTAGGTAAATGTACGTGAAAGGAAATATAAGTTTCCTTTTGGAACAGGCTTTTCGGCCTGTTCCACAAAGAGTGAATTTTCTTGTGGGCTTCTGGGAACAGGCTTTTCGGCCTGTTCCACAAAGAGTGAATTTTCTTGTGGGCTTCTGGGAACAGGCTTTTCGGCCTGTTCCACAAAGAGTGAGTTTTTTTGTAGGTGGGTATCACAAGCAGGCTTTTCGGCCTGTTCCACAAAGAGTGAAGTTTCTTGTGGGCTTCTGGGAACAGGCTTTTCGGCCTGTTCCACAAAGAGTGAATTTTCTTGTGGGAAGTTTCTTGTGGGGAGTAGGGGTTGGGCTTCTAGCCCGCCCCTTGCCTTAATTTGGGACTTGGTTTCTTTCGATAATGCCACCGCCCAACAGCACATCGCCGTCATACCAAACAGCCGCTTGTCCGGGGGTAATGCTCAACTGCGGTTCGTCAAAAATCAACTTAACTCTTGTACCGCCGACTTTTTCCTCTGCTTGGGATGGTTCCACAGGAATAATTGTAGCGGGGACGGGGCGCGATCGATATCGAATCTGTACCTGAGCCCGAATCGGAGTCGTCGGTGCAGCTACAGAAACCCAATTCACTTTCTGGACTGTACATTCAGATTCTACTGCCAACTGTCGATCGCCCACAATTACCCGATTGCCAGCAGCATCAAGTTCAATCACATACAGCGGTTCCGGTGCAGCAATCCCAAGTCCTTTCCGCTGGCCGATGGTGTAGTGGTGAACACCGTCATGCTGTCCGAGCACCCGCCCTGACTTGTCCACAATGTCACCCTTTTGTGGCGCAATGTACTTATCCAGAAAAGCCCGCATCGAACCGTTACTTTCCACCAAGCACAAATCCTGACTTTCCGGCTTATCCGCAGTTGTCAAGCCAAATTCTGCCGCGATTCTGCGAGTTTCTGTCTTGGTAATTTCCCCCAAAGGAAACTCCGTACCCGCCAACAAATCCTGTGTTAGATCGTACAGGAAATAAGACTGATCTTTCGCAGGGTCGATCGCCCGCAGCAACTGATAGCGACCAGTAGCAGCATCGTAAGTAATCCTAGCGTAGTGGCCTGTAGCGATTTTTTCAATTCCGAGTTCTTCGCGAGCAAACTTAAGCATCGGCCCGAACTTCACAGTTTTATTGCACTGCGAACAAGGCAGAGGTGTAACTCCTGCACTGTAACCCTCCACCAAATAATCAATAATACTTGCCTGAAAGACCTCGCGGCTGTCAACAATGTGGTGGGGAACGCCCAAATCTTCGCAAATTTTAGCGGCATCGACCATTCCCTCAGAGCAGCACTGGCCTTTGCCCTTCATCAACCACAGCGTTAAACCCACCACTTCATATCCCTGATGGTGTAAAATTGCGGCTGCTGCGGAACTATCGACCCCGCCGGAGAGGCCTACAACAATCTTGTTCATGGTTGGGGAGAAATTGCTATTTTACTGTTACTTTGTTCGATCAAGCTAATTTATTATACCACAAGTATACTACAAATTGCCACTGCTGCTGTTAGCTGAAATTTTAGCATTAATATGACCATTCAAAAATTTGTTGTCACCGCCGACCAAATGCGGCAAATAGAAACGAGAATTTTTGCTGCGGGAATGCCAGTCGCAGCTTTAATGGAAAAAGTCGCGGGACTGATTGCTAGACGCATTCAGCAGCTTTTGAAAGCGGAAGGAAGTTCGGCAACTAGCAGTGTACGGGATTTAACGGATAGAAGGAAAAGGGAAGAAGGGAAAAAGCTTGTTAATTCTCTATTGCCAGTTATCGGCGTATTGGTTGGGCCCGGACACAACGGCGGCGATGCTTTGGTTGTTGCCCGCGAATTGCACTTTCAAGGGTTCCAAGTAGTTATTTACTGCCCGTTTTCTAAACTTAAGGAACTCACGAAAACTCACGCTGATTATGCGCGTTCTTTAAATATTCCATTTATTGATAAAGTTGAAGGGCTGAAAAACTGTGAGTTGCTCGTAGATGGTTTATTTGGATTTGGATTAGAACGAGAAATTACTAACGCTAGCGCAGCAGCTATTGACGAAATAAATAATTTAAATATACCAATTTTAAGTATAGACATTCCTTCGGGAATTCATACAGATACAGGAGAAGTTTTGGGAACGGCAATTAGGGCAAAACATACATTATGTTTGGGATTGTGGAAAATGGCATTTCTGCAAGACAGAGCGTTAGAATATATCGGCATTTCCGAATTAATTGATTTTGATATTCCCACAGCAGATATTGCAGCAATATTGGGCGAAACGCCAGCAATACAACGCATTACAAAAGCCTCGGCAACTCAGCATTTGCCGTTACCCCGATCGCCAATTTCGCACAAATATACCAACGGTAACATACTAATTATTGCAGGTTCCCGCCGCTACAGCGGAGCAGCAATTTTGGCAGCCTTGGGAGCAAGAGCAAGCGGCATCGGAATGCTATCCATTGCTGTTCCTGAGTCGCTTAAACCGATGTTGAGCTGTCAGTTGCCAGAGGCATTAGTTATAGGATGTCCCGAAACCCAAAGCGGTGCAATTAGCGAGTTACCAGTAGCAATTGATTTGAGTTCTTATGATGCGATCGCCGCAGGGCCAGGTCTGACATTGGAAGCGGCAATAGCTGTAGAATCTGTACTGGAGAGCGATCGACCTCTGGTTTTAGATGCTGACGGTTTAAATATCCTCGCTCAACTCGGCACAGTCCCGATTTTGTCCGAACGCTCAGCACTGACAATTATCACGCCTCATCCGGGCGAATTCAAGCGTTTATTTCCCGAATTAGCCGACGAAACCGGCGACGATCGAATTGCCGCAAGTCAAGCAGCAGCTCAGCTTTGCGGTGCAACGATATTGCTCAAAGGAGCCAGAGTGTGCATAAGTTGGAAGGATGAGGGCGATTCCCTACGGGATAGCTACGCTTCACGTACCATCACCTACCTCAATCCCGAAAGCACTCCAGCCCTCGCCAGAGGCGGCAGCGGCGACGTTCTCACAGGCTTGTTAGGGGGACTATTAGCAAGTGCGATCGCCCGCAAATCCCCCCCCAAATCAGTTGCTGTAACAGCAGCTTGGTGGCACGCTCAAGCCGGAATCATGGCTGCTAAAGAACGGACGGAATTAGGAGTAGATGCCTTTACTTTGACACAGTATTTAATTCCAACATTGCGAGAATTTGCTAAGGATCGTGGATTAAATAACTTCCGTAGGTTGGGTTGAGGAACGAAACCCAACAATCAAGCGTGGCGTTGGGTGGAGTGAAACGGAGGGTTCGTTCCACGGGCCCAACCTACAAAAAATGCAAGTTATTTAATTCTCATTCCTAAGTAAACAATCGACATGAGTTGGTAGAGTGCGTACCCCCCATCTTTGTATTGGGTAGGTGTGCACCGCGCACCTTAGCCCTTGGTTTGTATTGACAACGGAAGTCCTCATAAAGATATTACAACTTGCATTCCTTACGACTGACATCTTGCAGCAATATCAATAAGAGGATTTTTCGTGGGGTCGGGCGGGTTTATAGAACCTATTTGCAAGCTTTAAGGCTGTTGGCGAACCCGCCCCTAGGGCTAATTGAGAATGGTGCAATATCTCAGTTACG
>Ga0209278_1001159_pt1 | contig 16662 bp, 9 predicted proteins | sample JI81BgreenDNA_FD_187504 | JGI IMG/M metagenome (GOLD analysis project Ga0209278, IMG submission 187504) | Wastewater effluent complex algal communities from Wisconsin, to seasonally profile nutrient transformation and Carbon sequestration -... | ecosystem: Engineered > WWTP > Effluent > Algae... | reverse complement strand
ACACCCTTATCCTGCTGAGGGCATTATGTACAGTGTTGCGCGTGACATCACGGTGGCGAAGCATGCCCAGGAAGCAGCAGACAAAGCCAACGATCGCTTAAAAAAGCTGGGCAATATGGTGCCCGGCGTGGTTTACCAATACCTTTTACGTGCCGATGGCACATCCTGCTTTCCTTATGCAAGCGATGGCCTTCAGGCCATTTATGGCGTCCACCCTGAGGAGGTGCAACACGATGCTTCCAAGGTTTTTGAACGCTTACACCCCGATGATTTGGAACGTGTGCGCGATGAGATTTTTGCATCGGCGAAGGAGCTTTCCATTTTTCACAGCCGCTTCAGGGTACGTTTTCCCGATGGTACGGTTTCGTGGCGCAAGTGCGATGCCCGTCCCGAACGCCTTGCTGACGGCAGCACCCTGTGGTACGGCATCATTACAGACATCAGCCACGAGGTGGCCATGCAAACACAGTTGCAATTGAGCGAGCGTAAGCTCACCCACATGCAAAAATTACTGCGGTATGTGATTGAGCACGCCTCTTCTGCCGTGGTGGTATTCGACCTGGAGATGCGCTACCTCTTTGCCAGCGAGCGTTTTAAGCGCGAATACGGATTGGAAGGCCGCGAATTGGAGGGACTCAATCACTTTGAAGTATTTCCCGATTTACCCTATCATATACAGGAAGCACACCGCAGGGCCAACCGCGGTGAATTGATGTCGCAACCCGAAGACCATTTCGTCCACATGGATGGAAGCATCACTTATACGCAGTGGGAATGCCGCCCTTGGTATGACGAGTTGGGCAAAATAGGTGGCCATATCCTCTACCTCGAAATCACCACCGAACGCAAAGAAGCCGAAATGGCACTGAAGCGTTCGAATAACTACCTGGCCGGACTCATCAACCACGCCAATGCGCCCATCATTACCTGGGACCCGAGTTTTAAGATTACCCGCTTTAACCATGCCTTTGAAAGATTTTCGGGTTATTCCGCCGATGAAGTGTTAGGTAGGCCCTTGTCGATTCTTTTCCTTTCCGATGCCCTGAACGATTCGTTGCGCAAGGTGAAGGCTGCCAGTGAAGGCAAAAGTTGGGAATCGGTTGAAATACAAATACGCTGCAAAGACGGTCAAAGCCGCGTGGCCCTATGGAATTCGGCCAATATCTATGCGGAAGATGGCAAGACCCTGCTCGAAACCATTGCGCAGGGACAAGACATCACCGAACGCATACATGCTGAGCAAGAGCTGCAAGCAGCTTTTGACAAAATGCAACTGCTGCAGCATGCCCTCGATCAAGTGCCGGTATATGTATACATGAAGGACCTTGAATCGAAGTATTTTTACGCCAATCAATTGGCCATGGGGCTTTTAGGATTATCGGCTAAGGAGCTAATCGGTAAGCCCGACGAGGCCTTCTTCCCGGAAAAAAGTGCCAAAGAACTCCGGCAAATTGACCTCAAGGTTTTTGCGGGCGAGCAAAGCATTGAACAAATTCATATACCAGATGCCAAGGGTGATATGAAATCATACATCGAGGTAAAAACGCCCATCATAGACCCCCATGGGCAAGGCAAGGTAGTGGGTTTGCTCGGTTTCTCTACCGATATCACCGAAACAGTGCAGAACATGCGCCGCATTGAGGCACTGTTAAAGGTTGAAGGTGCACAAAACGAACGCTTGCGCAATTTTACCCACATTGTTTCGCATAACTTGAGGTCGCACATAGCTAATATGTTGGGAATCATCAATTTGATAGATTTGGAAGAGCCGGCCATGGCGCAAAGCACCTACATCCAAACCATCCGCGACTCGGCCGATCACCTCAATGATACCATCAAGCATTTGAACGAGGTGCTCGACATCAATTTGAAGGAAGCGCACGATATGCAGACGCTCGATTTGAATCACACCGTTCATCAAACCATTCACAGCGTTGGCCAGCTAGCCAAAAATGCAGGCGTCAAAATCATTAATGACCTCAAACAGCCCTGGAAGGTGATGGGATTACCGGCTTACCTGGATAGCCTGGTGCTGAACATGCTCACCAATGCCATCAAATTCCGCGATGAAGCAAAACAAGCGGAAGTAAAAATCAGCGCCAAAAAGGATGGGGAACAGTTGGTACTCTCATTCGCCGACAATGGGGTGGGAGTAGACCTGGAGCGTCACGGTGCGAAAATGTTTGGCATGTATAAGACTTTCCACGGTCACCCCGATTCAAAAGGCTTGGGTTTATTCATTACTAAAAATCAGGTAGAAGCCATGGGTGGAAAAATTTGGGTGGAGAGTGAAGTGGGCAAGGGAACTACTTTTTTCGTTAGTTTGCCCCTTGCAACGAAAGCAGCCGAGTAGGCGGTTGGACTTGCACCATGATTATTTAAGCTTGTTGTATGTCGAATAAACCCATCCGCGCCTTGGCCGGACGATTGCTCAATCCGATTAACTGGTTCCGTATTTATACGCTGCAGCGCAACAGAAAACGCCAGCCGCGTGTTTACGACGACGCACAATTGAAGCTGTACCATCGTTTGCTGCCTGGTGATCATTTGCATTACGGCTATTTCGATGATCCGGCTGTTAAACCCGAAGACATCAGCCTGAACATGATTTACAAAGCCCAGGAGCGCTATGCCATGCTTTTGGCTGATTTGGTAGTAAAAACCGACATGCCCATCCTCGATGTAGGCTGCGGCATGGGTGGTTTGTTGGGTGTATTGAATCGCAGAGGCTGGAAGGCCGTAGGGCTCACCCCCGATAAAAACCAGTCGCATCATATCCGCTCCAATTATCCCAACGAACTGCTCGAATGCAAGTTTGAAGACATGCCCCTGCAGGGCAGGGAAGGATCCTTTGGAACGGTCATTACCTCTGAATCGCTCCAATACCTGGATTTAAAGCGTGCTTTGCCCTTGATTGACAAAGTTTTAGCGTCGGGTGGACGCTGGATTGCATGCGATTATTTCCGTTCAGGTGCAGCTGCTGAAAAGAGCGGCCATTATTGGGATGCTTTTGTACGCCAATTAGAAGAGTACGGCTTTGAATTGAAGCAACAAACCGATATAACGCCCAATATTCTGCCAACCATTGCCTATGCGCATCATTGGGGCGCTAAAATTTTGTTACCCCTCATAGAGTTTGGCGAAGAGAAGTTGAAAGTAAAAGCCCCCGGATGGTATTATGCTGTACAGGATGTGCTTCCGGGAATGCACCGCAAAATTGATAAGAATTTGGCCACCGTTGACCCCGTTCAGTTTGCAGCTGCCAAGCGCTACATCCTCATGGTAATTGAGCGCAAAACGACTTAAAGCCTCTCGAGAGCGGTGAGACAGAAGGTCAGTTGATGTTTTGTTCAGTTAGATTGACGCCTTTTCTTTAGGAGATAAAGCTTTTTGCTGCCGACGTACTTATATTTCGTTTCAAAACCAATAGCAGCATGAAACAACCCTTGAAAATGTTCGCTTTGGCCTTCCTCACGGCCTGTTCTTTTCCCGAGGAAACTGCCTGCACCATGGAGTTCCGCACCGTGGGCGTTCAAACCAGCGGATTGCAATTAACAAAGCACTACACCCTGCGCTTATTAACAGGCGATACCCTGCGTTACGACACCGTACCAGGCTTTTCACCCGGTTACTACATCGTACTCGACGACGCTGCAGTGAGCTGGCTCAAAGGAACCGCAGAAAACTTTTTATTTGAAGGTTGGCTGGGTGACAGCCTGGTTATGAGTGAGCCTTACCGCATAGGAGCCGATGAATGCCACATTGATTTGGTGACCGGCAAAACGTACTGGCCTTAAACGGCTTTGTCCTTGCCGTTATTTTCGGTGCGCTGCACAATCTCCATCAGGATTTGATCGAGCTCGTGAGCCGATTTACAAATCTCATCGATGAGGTGCTTGTCGTGGGCAGGGTCGAAATATTCGGGTTCCACCAATTGAGCAATGGCCAAAATGCGGGCCAGCGGTGCACGTACTTTGTGCGACTGCATCCAGGCGATTTCGCGTAAGCGTTGGTTCTGCGATTCAATGGCCCGCATGTTGTTCAAACGCTCAGTGATGTCTCGGGCAAGCAGGAGGTAAGCCTTGGTTTTTTCATGTTCAATTTCGGTGAAATACATTTCCACGTACAAAAGCTGACCGTTTTTACGGCGGTGTTCAGAAATCAAGGCCTTGCTGCTTTGGGTGCCAATTTGCTTCAAAAACTGCGAAAAAACGCCCGGGGAGAACATCTGCGAAATGGGTCTTTGCACCAATTCTGATTGGTTGTAACCGTACTCCTTAGCTGCCGCATCGTTCGCTGCAATGATTTTGAAGGTCTTGGCATCAAAGGTCCACATGGGCACCGGCGTGAGGTCAAACAAACTCCGGTACTGCTGTGCGGTGTCGGCCATTTTCTCCTGGTAGGCCATCCTGCTTTGGATGTCTTGCAGGGTACCCAAAATGCGCTTTCCACCCACACTGTCTTGGGTACTTTCAGCTATGATTTTGACCCACAACGGTTTTGGATAGCCTTTGATAACCTGAATTTCGAGGTCGATGTGCCCTTGTCCACTCACCAATTTGCGAATACCTTCTTCCAACTCGGCTGATTTATCACCGAAAAACTCGGGGAAAGCTTCCAATGGCAGCACCTGGTCTTTCAGCTTGAGCAAATCGCGCGCAACCGGACTGAGCTGCAAGCGTTGCTCCTTGTGCAAATACTCCCATCCACCAATCCGAGCTACCTGGTTGGTCAATTCAAGCAGGCGTAAGGCTTCTTCTTCTTTGGTGATTTCCTTTGAAAAGATGGAAATGCCATGGACACCCGGATACAGACTCACTTCAAACCATTTCCCATCTGAGTTGCGTTGGGAATGGAGCGATTGTCCTTTGCCCGTTTTGAGCGTCGTTTGAATGGCCATTCCCAAAGTACTTTTGCCAAAATCAGCCACGCTTTCCTGTAAAACTTTACCTAACAATTGGTTGGGTGCCAGTTCAAATAAATGAGCCATTTGTCGGTTGCACAAAAGCACCTTTCCATGTGGATCTATAGAAGCAAAACCATCGCTGATGCGCTCAATGGTTTCTTTATAAACCTCATTCAGTTGCTTAACCGCTTGAATCTGGCTGTCAACCTGTTTTTGCAATCGAACCGGTTGGTCCAACAAATTCCAGGTGGCCATGCCGCCTGCCAAACTAATGGCAATGCCGATGATCAGAATGAAGGACTGGCTCGACCAGCTGATGGGTTCCAGCGGATAGACCAATACTTCCCATTTATTGGCCATTAGGGGCCGAAGGGCATGCTGTTGGATGCTGCTGTCGGTACGGGTATCTAAGATGGTTTTCCAACCTCCATCGGGAAATTCTTTGCGAATGGCATATCCGAAGGCGCTATTGGCCGGTTCATCCAGCCGCAAGTAGGCTTTGAAATCTTCAAATCGGATGACCGCAGCCGCCATGCCCGAAAAGCTATTCTCTTTGAATATCGGGAAGCGACCCACCAAGCCGAGACCACTTTGCTTGAGCTCAAAAGGACCTGCCAGGTAAAAATCCTTGCTATTAATGGCGGCCTCTACTTCGGCTTTCAGTTGGGGGGCCTGCCGCACATTATAACCGAGCACCACATCGTTGCCTTTCTTGGGATAAACCTGCACAATGGTGGTGTATTCCAAAAGCTGTACGCAACTTACAAAAGGATGTTCGCGCAAAAGCACGCTGCCCAGTGAGTCTAATTGCTGTGGCATTCCATATTGGTTTACCACAAATGCCAGTGAGCGGGCAACTCCTGATGTGCGTGCAACCAGACCTTCGATGCGCATGGCTACCGCTTCGGCCTGTAGCTCCAATTGCTGTTGCTGTTTGGTGCGTGCCAGCTGGGTTTGTTGCCAATAGATGAAAGCTGTTGCAGCAAGCAGTAACAAGCAAACCACAGCACTCCAAATGGTGATGTTTTTTTTATTTAGCGGTGCACCCAAGGCGTTCAATCAATGATGTTCGAAACTACTAATATTGTTGCATAAAAAAAGGAGCCTAAGCTCCCTTTTTTTAAAAAACTACACGGAATGTCACATTTTCTCTATGACCACGGCACTTGCGCCACCGCCACCGTTGCAAATTCCGGCTACACCAATGCGGCCACCTTCTTGATGCAATACACTGCACAAAGTTGCAATAATGCGTGAACCAGAACTTCCGATAGGGTGGCCAATAGAAACGCCACCGCCGTATACGTTTACTTTTTCGGGATTGAGCTTCAGCAATTGGTTGTTTGCTATGCAGACTACCGAAAAGGCTTCGTTGATTTCGTAAAAATCTACGTCCTCGGGTTTTACACCCGCACGTGCCAAGGCAAGGGGAATGGCTTTGGCCGGGGCCGTGGTAAACCACTCAGGAGCTTGTTGGGCATCGGCATAGCCAAGGATGCGTGCCAAGGGTTTGATGCCAAGGGCTTCTGCTTTTTCCTTGCTCATCAAAATCACAGCCGAAGCACCATCGTTTAAGTTCGAAGCGTTGGCAGCTGTAACGGTACCGTTTTTATCGAAAACCGGACGCAAACCAGGGAGCTTGTCGAAGCTTACTTTGCGGAAATCTTCATCTTCGCGTACAACAACGGGGTCTTTGCCTTTTACCGGAATCTCCACAGGCGCGAGTTCGCGGTCGAATTTGCCGGCTTCCCAGGCAGCTGCAGCGCGCTTGTAAGAAGTAATGGCGTATTCATCCTGCGCTTCGCGACTGATTTTTAGCTCGCTAGCACACAATTCGGCAGCATTGCCCATGTGGTAATTGTTGTAAACGTCGGTGAGGCCGTCTTTCAGAATACCGTCGGTAACCTGGGCGTGACCCAAACGACCGCCATTGCGGAATTTGTCGAGGTAATAGGGCACATTGCTCATACTTTCCATGCCGCCGGCAACCACAATGTCGTTCTGGCCGAGTTGAATGCTCTGTGCACCCAACATGATGGCTTTCATTCCGCTCGCACAAACTTTATTCACCGTGGTAAAGGGGGTGGTATTGGCAATTCCCGCGTAAATGGCTGCTTGCGTGGCAGGCGCCTGACCCAAATTGGCACTGATGACATTACCCATGAATACTTCATTCACGCTGTTGGGGTCGAGCTTGATTTGCTCCATGGCCTTTTTAATGGCAATGGCACCCAACTGAGGGGCAGTTACACTGGCAATGGCACCATTAAAGCTGCCGATGGGCGTGCGGGCCGCGGCAACGATGTACACTTCTTTCATAACACGGATTTTTAAGCAATTCGATTTAACTTGCGCCTCAAAGTTACGCTTATTTCAACCTGCTGCACCAGCGCCTATGCCCACAAAAGCCAATAAATGGTTCCTCGACTTTCAAGCTTTTTTTAAGCTGCAAGGAAATAACATCCTGAAATGGTGCATGTTATTGGCTACAGTAGGCATTATCACAGCCTTTTTGCCGCATAAAATTGCCTTTCAGTACGAGTATGCCATCAACAAGCCCTGGATATACAAGGACCTGATTGCACCATTCGATTTTAACATTTATAAAGGCGATTTGCAGCTCGAGGCCGAACAGAAAAAGGCACTGGAAAAGCACAAACCTTATTATCGCAAATCCGAAGATACCCCTGAAGAAGTAGTACAGGTACTCACACGTCAGCTGGGCAAACAGCTTGAACCCGAGATCCTGGTGCAGTTGACCTATTATATGCAGCAACGTTATGCACAGGGCGTGTTGGAAGATGGACCTAAAAGTCCCGATGGTACTATTTTCCTCCGCATGAACAAGGATGCTAAGGCAATGGTGTTCAAACAGGACGATTTTTTGAGCCAATCGACTTATTTGGCGGGTTGGTATACCCTGTTAAGCAGCATGCCCCTGCGCACCGGCTTGGCCGATAGCCTCCGACTTTTTGGCAGCAAACACCTTGAGCCCAACCTGGCCTATGATGCCAATTTTACTGATAAAAAACGCGATGAACTGCTCGAAAAGGTGAGCCAAACCACAGGGAAAGTACAACAAGGCGAACTCATCATCAACAAAGGAAGTCTTGTTTATGAGGACACCTACCGCAAAATCAATTCCTTAGAGCGTGAAATAGGGGCCTACAGTTACCAAGGCTGGCAGCGCTGGTGGTCGCTGCTCGGACAAGCACTGCTCGTGGCCATGATCATGGGCCTGCTGGTAGCATACTTGATTTTTTTCAGGCCGGCTTTGTTCGATGATACGCGACGCCTGGCGGTTATTTTGCTCAACATGGTGTTTGTAGTGGCCTTGTTTAGCCTGGCAACGCGCAAAGCCATTCCTTCGGTTTACCTCATTCCGTTTTGCGTATTGCCTATCCTTACCCGCGCCTTGTTCGACGGATGGTTGGCCATGATGGTAACCCTGGTGGCGACCCTGCTCACTTCGTTTTTTTCAGGCTATGCCTCCGAATTTATGGTATTGCAGTTGGCTGCCGGCATGGCTTCGGTTTTTACGCTCATCAGCATCCGCAACCGCTCGCAGTTTTACCTCAGCTCGGGCATTGTGTTTTTGGTGTATGCTTTGGGCTACACAGCCTATACCTTGGTGAACAAAGGCGATTTCAGGGAATTGATACCGCTTTATTACGGCTACTTTGGCGTCAATGCCATCCTCACACTCATTGCATCGCCCTTGTTGTTTGGTTATGAAAAGGTTTTTGGTTTTGTGAGCGATGTAAGCCTCATGGAATTGAGCGATACCAACAATCCGCTGCTGCGCCGCTTGTCGCTCGAAGCGCCTGGCACTTTTCAGCATACCTTACAAGTGGCCAACCTGGCCGAAGCAGCCATTTACGAAATTGGTGGAAATGCCTTGCTGGTTAGGGTAGGAGCGCTTTACCACGACATTGGCAAATTGACAAATCCGGTTTATTTCATCGAAAACCAGCATGCGTCCTTGAATCCGCACGATGATTTGCCCTTTGAAGAAAGTGCCCAAATCATCATCGGCCATGTGCTCGATGGCATAACGCTGGCCAAAAAACACCGATTGCCCGAAGTGGTAGTTGATTTTATTCGTACCCACCATGGCGATCAACGGGTAGAATACTTTTACCAGTCGCACCTACGCAACTTCCCCGATTTGGAAGTAGATGAAGGCAAATTCCGCTATCCCGGCCCAAAACCTTTTTCCAAAGAAACCGCCGTGCTCATGATGGCCGATTCAGTAGAAGCCGCCTCACGCAGTTTGAAAAATCCAAACGCTCAAAGCATCTCCGACCTGGTAGAAACCATCATCAACAAGCAACTGCAAAACGAACAATATCTCAATGCCGATATCACCTTACGCGACATCGGCCGCATCAAAAAGCTGTTTAAAAAGATGTTGAACAGCATTTATCACGTGCGCATTGAGTATCCCGGGCAATTGCAGCGCTGAGCGAGGTAAAAGTTATGCACAAAGCGGTGCAAAAAACGCTTTTGCATTTGCACCCATTTTTGGTCAATTTGAGCCAACATATCCGACACACGCTCATGGCCAAACGCACCACTTCCAAAAAAGAAAGTAAAATTTTTGTGCTCGACACCTCGGTTATCCTGCACGATCACAATGCCATAAACAATTTCCACGAACACGATGTGGCCATTCCCATCACCGTTTTGGAAGAACTCGACCAATTCAAAAAGGGCAACGACAGCCTGAATTTTGAAGCGAGGGAGTTCATCCGTTTCCTTGATAAGATGTCGGCCGACCACAGCCTACAGGATTGGATTTCGCTTGGAACCAACGATGGTGGCCGTTTTCACGTAGAAATGCACGAAGATGCCAGCATGGATGCGCAAAAGATTTTTGGAGAGCGCAAGGCCGATCACCGCATTTTGAACAGTGCGTTGTACCTCAAAGAAAACCACCCCGATAAAAAGGTGGTGCTGGTGACCAAAGACGTGAACCTACGCTTAAAAGCCAAGGCGCTTGATTTGGCAGCCGAAGATTACCGTTTTGGCAAGGTCAAGAACCTCGACGACATCTACACCGGTAAGCGTGTGATAACCGGCATCAGCTCCGAGGTCATTGATCGTTTTTATCAGGACGGCCATTGCATGCCTGAGGATGTGGGTTTGATAGACCCGGTACCCAATCAATATTTCATTTTGCGAAACGGCAAGGATTCGGTGATGGCCTTTTACAACGCTTTTGAAGGCCGTATGGAGAAAGTCGACAAACGATTGGCATACGGAATCAAACCGCGCAATGCTGAACAAGCCTTTGCCCTGCATGCCGTCATGTCAGAGCAAATACGCCTGGTAACCTTGCAAGGAGTTGCAGGTACCGGAAAAACCTTATTGGCGTTGGCAGGCGGTTTGGAGCAAAGGCGTTTTTACAAGCAGTTGTACCTCGCTCGTCCCATTGTGCCGCTGAGCAACAAAGACATTGGCTATTTGCCCGGCGACATCAAATCGAAACTGAATCCCTACATGGAGCCGCTATGGGATAACCTGAAATTCATTCAGCACCAATTCAACGAAAGCGATAAGGATTTCCAAAAAATCAATGAATTGGTGCAGCAGGAAAAGCTGACCATCACACCTTTGGCATACATCCGTGGTCGCAGCTTCTCGAACATTTGCTTTATCGTTGATGAAGCCCAAAACCTCACTCCGCATGAAGTGAAAACCATCATCACACGTGCAGGAGAAGGTACCAAAATCATTTTTACAGGGGATATCAACCAAATTGATACACCCTACCTTGATGCGCAATCAAACGGTTTGACCTACCTCATCGAACGCCTCAAGGGCCAAAGCCTTTTTGCACACATCACCCTCGAAAAAGGGGAGCGTTCAGAACTTGCCAACCTGGCGAACGAGCTGCTTTAAAAAAGCTCCAAGCAAAAGAAAAGCGGCCCGTCAAGGCCGCTTTCTTTTTACCTGCCGGTTTGGTTCATCGAGTTGAACTTGGTATAGGCTACCAGCCGATCGAATTGCATGCTGGTAGGTGGCCGGTGATAAACGAAAATTTCGTAATCGTTTTCGGTTTCTTCGTGACTGCCTTCAAACCAGGTATAGTCGGGCAGCATGGCACCATCGCGCAAAAACACATAGGTGTAATCGTAAAATCCTTGCTTCAAAAGCAGGGTGATTTGGTAACCGCCTATGTCATAATCGTAGGTCATCTTGGTGCTTTCATTCACCTGCCAATCGGTGAGCTGTCCCAAAATGTACACATTGCCGCCTGTTAAAGGTCCCTGGTTGAAAAGGGTGAAGGTGGTTTCAATGTAATCGGCGTCAATAGCAGAATTACGGCCTTCGTTGCCTTGAACGAGGTATCGGCCATTCAGGTCTTCGTAAGCCAGGTAACGCAGGTGCGATCGGCTATCGTCGCCTCTCACCCAGGCAAAAATCTGGTTGCCTTCTATTTCAAGTTTACCCACTCTTTCACCCCTGAAACGGATGTTCCGAAGGTCTACTTTCCTAAACTCGTTGCCGGCTGCCAGGATGTTGCGGTCGGCATAATCGTAGGTAAGGATGTTGTTACGCACAAAAAGCGGTAACAAGCCGGCTACCTGGTTGTCCCACCGCTGGTTCTGGCGAATCACTACCTTGATTTCCTCAAATGGATTGAAGATGGTTTGGCTGCCGGTATTGATTTCAAAATCGATTTCGTGCGAAGTTTGGATGGCATCGGGTCTGCTGGGCCTTCGCAACATGGGAGAGATGCCCATGCTGGGTTGCAGCACAAAAAAGCGCCGCGTCAAAACGGGGTCTTCCTTGTTGAAATCTTTGTAAACATGCACCACATAATTGCCCGAAAGCTTCATCTGCATGTTCTGATTGGGTATTTGCAGCCGGTAATGGGTGTATTTAGTGAGCGTATTGAACGATTGCCGGTTGTCGCTGATCTGGTCTTCAAAAAAGCCGCTGAGGTATTGGTTTTGGAAAAGGTTGCTGGGACTCCAGTCGGCATTGCAATGAATGATGGTGTAGGTGTAATTCTCAAATCCACCGTTTAAATCATCAAAATTGAGCAGCAAGCCTTCGCCTCCGTTGCCGAGGTTGATGATGGGATTACTGAAGGGTTTTCCTTCTACCAGCAGCTGTACGGTTTTGATGTTCTTTTTGTAGATATGGTCTTCGTAACGGATGTTGGTGAAATCCTGCGCCTGGGCGAAGACCGTAATCAGGCAGAAAACGATGCAAAGTGCTTTTTTCATGACTCTAAGGCTGCCATAGCTTCGAAAATCTGTTCCCACTGTACATGGCATTGGTCCAGTGCATGTTCGATTTGTTGCAGCTCGGTTTGACATTGTTGTAACGCCTCAAAATCGGTAAAAATTTCTTCTTGTGAAATTTTCAGGTGCAAATCGGCTTTGGTGGCTTCCAACGACGCTATCTCCTTTTCCATTTTTTCGAGTTGCTGCTGCAGCTTGTTGTAGGCCTTGCGCTGCTCTTTTTGTTTTTCGTAATCTACTTTGCCCGCTGCCTGGCTGGTGGCACTGGCTTGTTGGGCACTCAGCTGGGCCGGATCGGGTTGAAAGAAGAACTGCTCGCCATACCGCTCGGTGAAGCTCCTGTAATCGCCCGGGTAGACTTTGATCTCACCGTTTTGAATATACCACAGTTTGTTGGCCACCTCCTCCAGAAAATAACGGTCGTGCGAAACGGTGATGAAACTGCCTTCGTATTGCTGCAGTGAGTCAATGAGCATGTCTACCGCATCCATGTCGAGGTGGTTCGTTGGTTCGTCGAGCAACAGGAAGTTGGCTTCTGATAACATGATGCCTGCCAGTGCCACCCGAGCTTTTTCACCGCCCGACAGCACCTTTACTTTTTTGTCAACTTCTTCATTGCTGAAAAGGAAGGCCCCAAGGGTATTGCGCAACTCTTGTTCGGTGCGGTTGAATGCCAGCCGCTGGGCTTCTTCAAGTACGGTATTGTCGAGCCGCAGTGCTTCTAATTGGTGCTGGGCGTAAAACGACATGCTGACGTTATAGCCCGGCTCACGCTCGCCTTCAAAGGATTCGGTACCGAAAAGGATGCGCAGCAAAGTCGATTTTCCTTTACCGTTGGGACCAATCAAAGCGATTTTGTCGCCCCTCTCGATGAGTGCATGGGCTCCGCCGAGAATGTCGATATCCGGGAAGGACTTGGAAACATTTTTCAGTTCACAGATGATTTTGCCCGGTTGTTTGGCCACTTTCAAGCGCATGTTCAAGTGGCGGTCATCGGTTTCACTGAGCTCAACCAGGTCACGCTTTTCGAGCAACTTGATGCGCGACTGTACTGCCTTGGCCTTAGAGGCCTTCGATCGGAAACGTTCTACAAAGCGCATTTCCTGTTCGAGTTGCTTTTGCTGGTTTTTGTAGGTGAGCATTTCCTGCTCCAGGCGTTCGGCTTTTTGGCTTTCGTAGGCGTCGTAATTGCCTTTGTAGCTTCTTACTTGTCGGTTTTCTACCTCCAGAATGCGGGTACTCACTTGGTTCAGAAAACGGCGGTCGTGTGAAACCACCACCACGGTGCCTTCGTATTGCTTCAAATAGCCCTCGAGCCACTGAATGGCCGGCAAGTCGAGGTGGTTGGTCGGCTCATCGAGCATGAGCAGATCAGGCGCTTCGAGCAGGCACTTGGCCAGCATCACGCGCATCCGCCAGCCACCACTGAATTTGGAGAAGGCCTTTCGCATGTCGGTAGCAGAAAAACCCAAACCTCGCAGGGTTTTTTCAACCTGCACTTCGAGCTGAAAGGCACCGGCCATCTCAAGTTCCTCGAGCAAGGCAGCATGTTTTTGCAACAGGGCATGGCTGTGATCGTCGGCAAGCTGCAAGGTGAGCTGTTCGTATTGCTCGCGTTTGTTAAGCAAATCGGCAAAAGCCTGCGCAGCAACTTCCAAGATGGGCGCTTCACTTTGGTAGGAGAGGAGGTCCTGGTTAAAGAAGGCTGTGCGCAAGCCACGCATCTTTTGAATGGCCGTTCCTGCAGCATATTCGCCATGCAACAAGCGCAAAAGCGACGATTTGCCGGTGCCGTTTCTGCCTATTAAACCGATGCGCTCGCCGGGGTGTAGGTCGAACGACACCCCCTCATACAGACTTTGTCCACCAAAGCCAAAATCCAATCCCTGAACCGTAATCATTTGGGTGCAAAATACGGCGATTTTTGGCAGGGAAGGAAACCTCCATTTTCTGTGTAATTCAAGTCACATAGTCAAACATTTTTCTATTTTTGCTGTTCGAAAATCAAAGCTGATTTTCTGTGATTTCACGATAAAAACGGCGTTTTAAAAATTTGCTAGGAAGCAGTATGTCAAAATCCATCAAGCTCAAAAAGGGCTACGACATCAAACTGGTAGGCGCAGCACAACCGTTGGCGGGAAAAGCCCCCCTTTCTAAGACGGTAGCCATCAAGCCCCAGGAATTCCGTCACAAACGGTTTAAAGTAGTGGTAGAGCCCGGTGCCGAAGTAAAGGCAGGAAGCCCACTCATGTTCGACAAAGACCATCCTGAACTCCAAATTACTTCGCCCGTTAGCGGTGAAGTAGTGGAAGTTAAGCGTGGTGACAAACGTGTACTGCAGGAGATTGTGATCCTGGCAGATGCCGACACCAGTTACATCGACTTTGGCGCTGCCCGTCCCGACCAGCTGTCGGCCGACGAAATCAAAGCCAAGTTGCTTGCCTCGGGTGCCTGGGCATTTATTCGCCAGCGTCCGTACAATGTGCTGGCTAATCCTACCGAAACGCCTAAATCGGTTTTCATCTCAGGTTTTGATACAGCGCCCTTGGCACCGAGTATCGATTTCTTGGTAGAAAACGAAGCCGACACCTTCCAGGCCGGTATCGATGCCATCAAGAAACTCACTGGTGTAAATATCCACTTGAACGTGCATGCAGCCGATACCAAGTCGAGTGTGCTCCTGCAAGCCAAAAACGTTACCATCAACAAAGTGAGTGGACCGCACCCAGCCGGTAATGTTGGCGTGCAAATCCACCACCTCGATCCAATCAAAAAGGGCGATCGTGTATGGCACATTCACCCTGCCGATGTGGTAATCATTGGTCGATTGTTCCTTAAAGGTCGTTTCGACGCTCGCCGCCGTGTAGCCATTACCGGTTCTGAAGTTGAAAATCCCCGCTATTTTGAAACCATTATTGGTGTTCAGGCCGAAGCTTTGTTGCGTGGTCACCTGAAGGGAGGCAAAACCCGCATCATCAGCGGTAACGTGCTTACCGGCACCAACATTGGCGAGAGCGGCTACCTTGGTTTCTATGACCACCAGCTCACCGCCATTCCCGAAGGCGACGATATGGAGTTTTTCGGTTGGTTGTTGCCTAGCTATCCACGTCCCGACATTTCGAAGTCGTTCCTCAGCGGTTGGTTCAAGGGTCGCACTTACAAGGTGAACACCAATACCCACGGTGAAGAGCGCGCTTTTGTAGTTAGCGGTCAGTACGAACAAGTATTGCCCATGGACATTCTGCCTACTTTCTTGTTGAAATCGATCATGTACAAAGACATTGAAGAGATGGAGCAATTGGGTATTTATGAAATAGCAGAAGAAGATTTGGCCCTGTGTGAGTTTGTATGTACATCCAAAATTCCGGTGCAAAAGATTGTACGCGAAGGATTGGATTTGATGTATCAAGAAGAACAATAAGCAATTAACGGTATATGAAGTTTCTTAAGGACAAAGTTTACGAACTCCGTCCGCTTTTCTCCAAAGGCGGTAAATACGAGAAGTTCCACACCGTGTTTGATGGTTTTGCCACCTTTTTATTCACGCCCGATCATGTAACCCATGACGGAACGCACATCAAGGCGGGTATCGACCTCAAGCGCACCATGTTTTTTGTGATTTTGGCCATGGTACCTGCCTTGTTATTCGGCATGTACAATGTGGGCCACCAGCACTTCATCAGCAATGGTGAGTTTTTGGGTTATGGCGATGGTTTTCTCGATAAGCTGATTTATGGCGCTATCAAGGTGCTGCCGGTAGTGGTGGTTTCTTATGGTGTGGGCTTGGGCATTGAGTTTTTTATTGCCTCCAAAAAAGGTCACGCCATCAACGAAGGCTTCCTGGTTTCGGGCATGTTGATTCCCTTGATCATGCCCCCTAGCATACCATTGTGGATGGTGGCTGTAGCAACAGCTTTTGCCGTGGTATTTGCCAAGGAAGTATTTGGTGGAACGGGCATGAACATCCTCAACGTGGCCCTTACAGCACGCGTTTTCCTGTTTTTTGCTTATCCCACTTTCATGTCGGGTGATATGGTATGGATTGCGGAAAAGGCCGATGCTTATTCAGGTGCTACTGCCCTTGCCAACAGCATCGCTGGTGACCCCGGTTACAGCATCAGCGACATGATCATGGGCTTCATCCCCGGTTCGGTGGGTGAGACAAGTAAAATTGCCATCCTCATTGGTGCGGCTTTCCTCATTCTTACAGGTATTGGTAGTTGGAAAATCATGGCCTCAGTGATGTTGGGTGCCGGTATCATGGGCTTGATTTTCAATGCCATCGGCGCCAATGAATTCATGCAAGTACCTTTCTACTACCACTTCATCATGGGTGGTTTGATGTTCGGTGCTGTGTTCATGGCTACCGACCCGGTAACTGCCGCACAAACCGAAGTAGGGAAGTGGTGGTACGGATTGCTCATAGGCATGATGGCCGTGATGATTCGCGTATTCAACCCTGCTTATCCTGAGGGCATCATGTTGGCCATTTTGTTTGGC
>Ga0209278_1001158_pt1 | contig 16673 bp, 15 predicted proteins | sample JI81BgreenDNA_FD_187504 | JGI IMG/M metagenome (GOLD analysis project Ga0209278, IMG submission 187504) | Wastewater effluent complex algal communities from Wisconsin, to seasonally profile nutrient transformation and Carbon sequestration -... | ecosystem: Engineered > WWTP > Effluent > Algae... | reverse complement strand
CCGAAGCCGGTGTTGACGCCGTAGACCGGCGCGCTGCCCGCAGCAGCCGCCTGCACCACCGAGGCGCTGGCGCGCACGGCCGGCAGGGCCAGCGGGTCCAGGTGCAGGGGCTGCAGGCCGGCGTGGACGGCCTGCAGCTCGTCGAGCGTGAGTTGGCCGGGGCGCAGCAGCATCAGCGGCTCCCCTCGGCGGCCAGCATGGGCAGGTTCAGGCCCTGCTCCTGCGCGCACTGGCGCGCCTGCTCGTAGCCGGCGTCGGCGTGGCGCATCACGCCCGTGGCGGGGTCGTTCCAGAGCACGCGCTCGATGCGCTTCGCCGCGGCCTCGCTGCCATCGCAGACGATGACGACGCCGCTATGCTGGCTGTAGCCCATGCCCACGCCACCCCCGTGGTGCAGGCTCACCCAGGTGGCGCCGCCGGCGGTGTTGAGCAGCGCGTTGAGCAGCGGCCAGTCGCTCACGGCGTCGGAGCCGTCGAGCATGGCCTCGGTCTCGCGGTTGGGGCTGGCGACGCTGCCGCTGTCCAGGTGGTCGCGGCCGATGACGATGGGCGCCTTGAGCTCGCCGCTCTTCACCATCTGATTGAAGGCCTGGCCCGCGCGGTGGCGCTCGCCCAGGCCGATCCAGCAGATGCGCGCCGGCAGGCCCTGGAAGGCGATGCGTTCGCCGGCCATGTCGAGCCAGCGGTGCAGGTGGGCGTCGTGCGGGAACAGCTCCTTCATTTTGGCGTCGGTCCTGCGGATGTCCTCGGGGTCGCCGCTGAGCGCCACCCAGCGGAACGGGCCTTTGCCGCGGCAGAACAGCGGCCGCACGTAGGCGGGCACGAAACCCGGGAAATCAAACGCGTTGGCCACGCCGGCGTCCAGCGCCACCTGGCGGATGTTGTTGCCGTAGTCCACGGTGGGCACACCCAGGGCCTGGAAGTCGAGCATGGCCTGCACGTGCACCGCGCAACCGGCGGCTGCGGCCGCGCGCAGCGCGGCGTGCTGGGTGGGGTCGGCGGCGGCGGCCTTCCAGCGCTCCACGCTCCAGCCCGGCGGCAGGTAGCCGTTGACGAGGTCGTGCGCGCTGGTCTGGTCGGTCACGATGTCGGGCCGCGGGCCGCCGGCGCGGGCGCGCTTCACCAGCTCGGGCAGCAGCTCGGCCGCGTTGCCCCGCAGCGCGACGCTCACGGCGCGGCCCGCGGCCGTGTGCCGGGCGATGCGCGCCAAGGCGTCGTCGAGGTCGGCGGCCTGCTCGTCCACGTAACGGCTGCGCAGGCGGAAGTCGATGCGGCTCTGCTGGCACTCGATGGTCAGCGAACAGGCCCCGGCAAAGCTGGCCGCCAGCGGCTGTGCGCCGCCCATGCCGCCCAGGCCGGCCGTCAGGATCCAGCGGCCCTTCAGGCTGCCGCCGCAGTGCTGCCTGCCGGCCTCCACAAACGTTTCGTAGGTGCCTTGCACGATGCCCTGGCTGCCGATGTAGGTCCAGCTGCCGGCGGTCATCTGGCCGTACATCATCAAACCGGCCTGGTCGAGCTTGGAGAAGTGCTCCCAGGTGGCCCACTTGGGGACCAGGTTGCTGTTGGCCAGCAGCACACGCGGCGCGTCTTCGTGGGTGCGGAACACGCCCACGGGCTTGCCGCTCTGCACGAGCAGGGTCTCGTCGGGCTTCAGGCGCTCCAGGCTCTGCAGCATGGCCTCGTAGCAGGCCCAGTTGCGCGCGGCCTTGCCAATGCCGCCGTAGACCACCAGCGCATCGGGGTTCTCGGCGACCTCGGGGTCGAGGTTGTTCTGCAGCATGCGGTAGGCGGCCTCGATGAGCCAGTTGGCGCAGTGCAGCTGGCTGCCGCGCGGGGCGCGCACCGGGCGCGGGCCCGGTGCGGCCGCAGGCAGCGGGGGGACGGTGGAGAGGTCGGTCATCGCGGGCTCCAGGGTTTGCCCGCACTGTAGTTGTCTAGACAAGCCTAGGCAAGTACGATGCCGATCATGGTTTCCCCGGCTTCGCCCCGCAGCATGGCCGCCGCCCCGGCGCTGGCGCCCTATGCCCGCGTCAAGCAGCACCTCAAGGACGGCATGGCCGCCGGGCGCTGGGCGCCGGGCGCGCTGATGCCCTCCGAGGCCGAGCTGGTGGCGCGCTTCGGCGTCAGCCGCATGACGGTGAACCGCGCGCTGCGCGAGCTGCAGGCCGAGGGCCTGGTGCAGCGCACGCAGGGCGTGGGCACCTTCGCGGCGCCGCTGCACCGCGTGAGCAGCACGCTCACGCTCTCCGACGTGCACGACGAGATCGTGGCCCGCGGCCACCACCACGAGGCGCGTGTGCAGCTGCAGCGCGCCGAGCCCGCCGCCGCCGCGCTGGCCGCGCAGCTGGGCGTGGCCGAGGGCACGTTGGTGGCGCACGTGCTGCTCGTGCACCTGGAGGACGGCGTGCCGCTGCAGTGCGAGGACCGTTACGTCAGCCTGGCCGAGGCGCCCGGCTTCCTGCAGGCCGACTTCACCCAGCGCACGCCCACGCACGTGCTGTTCGAGAGCACGGCGCTGTGGCGCGCGCAGGTCGCGGTGGAGGCGGGGCGCGCCACGGCCGAGGAGGCGCGGCTGCTGGGCATCGCGGCCGACGAGCCCTGCCTCGTGGTCGTGCGCCGCACCTTCAGCCGCAGCGGGCCCATCACCATCGCGCGCCTGGTGCACCCGGGCCGGCGCTACCGCCTGCAGGGGGAGTTCGAGCCATGAACATCGTTCGCCTGTCGCAGGTGCCCGCCGAGCCCTGGCGCAACGGCGGCGGCACGACGCAGGTGCTGCTGGCCTGGCCCACGGCCGAGGCCTGGGCGCTGCGCGTGAGCGTGGCCCGCATCGAAGCCGACGGCCCCTTCAGCGCCTGGCCCGGCGTGGCGCGGCACTTCGCCGTGCTGGCCGGCGCGGGCGTGGAGCTGGCCTGGGCCGACCGGGTCGTGCACCTCACGCCGAAGTCCGAGCCGCTGGCCTTCGACGGCGCCGATCCGCCCACGGGGCGGCTGCTGGGCGGCCCCAGCGACGACCTCAACCTCATGGTGCGCAGCGACGCCGGCCGCGCCCACCTGCAGCGCCTGGTGCCCGGCCACGCCTGGCAGCCGCCCGCGCGCTGGCGCGGCCTGTACACCCACGAGGCTGCGGTGCTCGAGGCCGCCGGCAGCGAGTGGCCGCTGGCCGCCGGCACCCTGGTGTGGGCCGGCGACGCGCCCAGCGACGAGGGCGCCTGGGTGCTGCACGCGGCGCACCCGGGCCACGCCTTCGGCCTGTGGCTGGAGCGGCCCGCGGCATGAGCCGCACGCTGCTGCGCCACGGCCGCCTGGCCACCTTCGTGGGCGAGGCTGGCTGGGGCCTGCTCGACGATGGCGCGCTGCTCATCGAAAACGGGCACATCGCCTGGGTGGGCGTCGATGCCGAACGGCCGGCCTTCGAGGGCGCCGACGAGATCGACCTGCACGGCGCCCTGCTCACCCCCGGCCTCATCGACGCCCACACGCACCTGGTCTACGCCGGCGACCGCGCGGCCGAGTTCGAGCAGCGCCTGCAGGGCATGAGCTACGAGCAGATCGCGCGCGCGGGCGGCGGCATCCGCTCCACCGTGGCGGCCACCCGCGCCGCCACCGAGGCCGCGCTGTTCGACGCCGCGGTGGCGCGCGCCCGCGCGCTGATGCACGAGGGCGTGACGACGATCGAGGTCAAGTCGGGCTACGGCCTCGACGAGGCCAGCGAGGCGCGCTGCCTGCGCGTGGCGCGCCGCCTGGGCACCGAGCTGCCGCTGACCGTGCGCACCACCTCGCTGGCCGCCCACGCCCTGCCGCCCGAGTACGCCGGCCGCGCCGACGACTACATCGCCGCCGCCTGCGGCTGGCTGCCCGCGCAGCAGGCCGCGGGCCTGGTGGATGCCGTGGACGCCTTCTGCGACACCATCGGTTTCACGCCCACGCAGACCGAGCGCGTGTTCAGCACCGCTCGCGCCCTGGGCCTGCCCGTGAAGCTGCACGCCGAGCAGCTGAGCAACCAGCACGGCGCCGCGCTGGCCGCGCGCTTCGGTGCGCTGAGCTGCGACCACCTGGAGCACCTCGACGCCGCCGGCATCGCCGCGATGCGCGCCGCCGGCACCGTGGCCGTGCTGCTGCCGGGCGCGTACCACTTCCTGCGCGACACGACACCGCCGCCCGTGGCCGCCCTGCGCGAGGCCGGCGTGCCGATGGCCGTGGCCACCGACCACAACCCCGGCTCCTCGCCCTGCCTGAGCCTGCTGCTCATGCTCGGCATGGCCTGCACGCTGTTCCGGCTGACGCCCGAGGAAGCCTGGCGCGGCGTCACCGTGAACGCCGCGCACGCCCTGGGCCTGGCCGACCGCGGCCGCCTGGCGCCGGGCCAGCGCGCCGACCTGGCCCTCTGGGACGCCACCCACCCGCGCGAGCTGGCCTACCGCTTCGGCCACAACCCCTGCCGCCGTGTGTGGTGCGCGGGCGTGGACACTCGGCAGCCATGAACCCCGAGGTCCTCAACCTGCAGCGCGGCACCAGCCCGCTGGTCATCAGCTTCCCCCACGTCGGCACCGAGATCCCGGCTGACCAACGCTGGCGCTACACCGAGCGTGCGCTGCGCGCCGAAGACACCGACTGGTTCCTCGACCGCCTCTACGCCTTTGCGGCCGGCCTGGGCGCCACGCTGGTGGTGCCGCGCTTCAGCCGCTACCTCATCGACCTCAACCGCGGCAGCGACAACGCGCCCATGTACCCGGGCCGCAACAACACCGAGCTGTGCCCGACGCGGCACTTCACGGGCGAGCCGCTGTACCGCGAGGGCGCCGCGCCCGACGAGGCCGAGATCCGGCGCCGCGTGGGCCTGTACTGGCAGCCCTACCACGACACCCTGGCCGCACAGCTGGCCGAGGCGCGCGCGCGCCACGGCCATGCCGTGCTGTTCGACGCCCACAGCATCAAGAGCGCGCTGCCCTGGCTGTTCGAGGGCACGCTGCCGCACATGAACCTGGGCACGGTGGACGGCAGCAGCTGCGCCCCGGCGCTGCGCGACGCGCTGGCCGGCGTGTTCGCGGCGCAGTCGGCGTTCGCGCACGTGGTCGACGGCCGCTTCAAGGGCGGCCACATCACACGCGCCTTCGGCCGGCCGCACCAGGGCGTGCACGCCGTGCAGCTCGAGATGTGCTGGCGCGCCTACATGGACGAAGCCACCATGGCCTGGAGCGACCCGCAGGCCGCCGCCGTGACGCCGCTGCTCAGCACCCTCGTGCGCACGCTGCGCGACTGGAAACCCGCACCGTGAGTGGCGCGCTGCTCTGGGCCGCCACGGCCTGGGTGCGCGGCGCCTGGGCCACCGGCGTGCTGCTGCGCGTGGGCGCCGACGGCCGCTGGGCCGAGGTGAGAAGCGGTGTCGCCCAGCCACCGCCGGGTGCGACCGTGCTGCCCGGCCCGGCGATGCCGGCGCTGGCCAACGCGCACAGCCACGCCTTCCAGCGCGCCTTCGTGGGGCTGGCCGAGCGCCGCGACGGCCCGCACGACGACTTCTGGAGCTGGCGCGACCGCATGTACGGCGTCGCCCTGCGCATCACGCCCGAGCAGCTGCACGCCGTGGCGCGCCACCTGTATGCCGAGCTGCTGGCCGGCGGCTGGAGCCACGTCGTCGAGTTCCACTACCTGCACCACGCGCCCGACGGCCAGGCCTATGCCGACGAAGCCACGATGGCCCGCGCCCTGGCCCAGGCTGCGCAGGACGTGGGCATCGGCCTGACCATCCTGCCCGTGCTCTACGAACGCGCCGGCTTCGCCCAGCCCGCGCTGCGCGACGACCAGCGCCGTTTCGCCGCCGACACCGAGCGTGTGCTGCGCCTGCGCGACGCCGTGCGCGGCTGGGCGCTGCCGCTGGTGGGCGCCGGCGTGGCCGTGCACTCGCTGCGCGCGGCGCGGCCCGCGAGCATCCACGCCCTGGCGCTCGCGCTGCACAGCGACCCCGGCCCCATCCACGTGCACGTGGCCGAGCAGACGGCCGAGGTCGAGGACTGCATGGCCGCCTCCGGCCGCCGCCCCGTGCAGTGGCTGGTCGACGAAGGCCTGCTCGACGCGCGCTGGCAGCTGGTGCACGCCACGCACACCGGGCCGGGCGAGATCGCGGCCGTGGCCGCCACCGGCGCCGGCGTGGTGCTGTGCCCGGGCACCGAGGCCAACCTGGGCGACGGTGTGTGCGACCTGCCCGCCTGGCTGGCCAGCACCACGCCACTGGCCCTGGGCACCGACAGCCACGCCACGCGCACGGCCAGCGAAGAGCTGCGCTGGCTGGAGTACGGCCAGCGCCTGCGGCTGCGCCGCCGCAACGTGGCCGCCGACGCCGCCTTGCCACCCGCGGCCCAGCCCAGCACCGCCGCGCGCCTGTTCGAGCGTGTGCTGGCCGGCGGCGCGGCCGCCGCGGGCCTGGGCGCGGCGGGCCTGCGCACGGGCGCGCGCGCCGACCTGCTGGTGCTGGACGAGGCCGACCCCGCGCTCGTCGGCATGCCGGCCTCGCACCGGCTCGACGCCTGGGTCTTTGCCGCGCCGCAGCGCGCCATCCTGCAGGCCTGGGTGGCCGGCCACTGCCGCTTCGAGGCCGGCGCGCCACACGACACGGGCCCGGCCTTCGCCGCGGCCATGGCCGCGCTGCACGGGCGCTGAGCCCATGGTGGCCCTGCCCTGGCGGCGCGCGGCCCTGGGCGGCCTGGCCGTGCTGCTGCTGGCCGGCACGGCCCTGGTGCGCTGGGACATCGCCCAGCGCCGCGAGGCCTTTGCCACCGACGCGCGCATCGCCCACCGCCTGCTGAGCCAGCGCGCCGTCGAGCTGGAGGCCGTGCTCGCCACCGTGGCGCTGCTCGACGCCCCCGAGGCCCGCCGCCTGCCGGCCCTGCACCCGGCCCTGCTGCGCGTGGGCCGCGTGCCGCTGGAGGGCGGCGCCGCGCCCGGCCCGCAGCTGCGCGCCGACACGCTGGCCCAGGGCCGTGTGCAGCTGGTGCAGGACGGCCCGGCCGCGCGCCACACGGTCGACATCGACCTGCGCCGCCTGGTGCCCGAGGGCGCCTGGCCGCTCGCCGCCGACGGCCCGGTGCGCGCCGAGCTGCGCCTGGGCGCAACACGCTTCGTGCTGCACCCGGGCGCGGCCGAGGGCCATGCCCCGGCGGGCCTGACGGCCGGCTTCGTGGCCACCAAGGCGCTGGACGCCGCGGCGCTGCGGCTGGAGCTGCACCTGCAGCGCGCCACCGGCCCGGCCGAGTGGCCCTGGGCGCGCCTGGCGCTGCTGGCGCTGGCGCTGGCCGCCGCGGCCGCGGCGCTGGCCGCGCTGGCGCAGCAGCGCGAACGCCGCCGCCGCGCCGAGGAGCTGCTGCGCCTGGACCGCCTGGGCCGCCTCAACGCCCTGGGCGAGCTGGCCGCCGGCCTGGCCCACGAGCTCAACCAGCCGCTGGCCGCCGCGCTGGCCCAGGCCCAGGCCGCGCGGCGCCGCCTGGCCGATATCGAGGCCCCGCCCGACGACCCCGAGCGCGCCGCCGCCGACGAAGCCCTGGCCCAGGCCGCGGCGCAGACGCGGCGCGCCGCCGACATCGTGCGCCGGCTGCGCGACAGCCTCGAGCCCGCACCCGCCGGCCAGCCGGCGGCCGACGCGGTGGACCTGGCCGCGCTGCTGCGCGAGGCGCTGCACCTGCACGAGCCCGCGCTGCGGGCCGCGGGGGTGGTGGTCAGCGGGCCCACGGGCACGGCGCCGCCCGTGCACGCCGACCGCGTGGCGCTGCAGCAGATCGTGCACAACCTGCTGTCGAACGCGCTCGCGGCGCTGCAGGGGGTGCCGGCCGGCTCGCGCCGCCTGAGCCTGGCGCTCGAGGCCGACACCACGGAGCTGCGCGTGCGCATCGCCGACAGCGGCCCCGGCATCGCGCCGGCGCTGCTGCCGCGCCTGTTCCACCCCTTCGTGAGCGGCCGCGAAGGGGGGCTGGGCCTGGGGCTCACGCTCTCGGAGCGCCTGGCCCAGGCCCAGGGCGGCCGGCTCGAGGCCCGCAACCGCGGCAGCGCCGAGGGCGGTGGCGCCGAGTTCACGCTGGGCTTGCCACGGCAGGGCCCGCGCGCGCAGGATCGGACGCCATGAGCCCCCCGACGCCGGCGCCGCAGTCGCCGCTGATCCACCTCGTCGACGACGACGCCGGCGTGCGCGACGCGCTGGCCGCGCTCATCGCCACCGTCGGCCTGCGCGTGGCGCCCTGGCCCGACGGCGAGGCCTTCCTCGCGGGCTTCGACCGCCAGGCCATCGGCGCCGTGGTGCTGGACCTGCGCATGCCCGGCCTCGGTGGCCTGGCGGTGCTGCAGCGCCTGCTCGACGAGGGCGCCGACCAGCCCGTGGTCGTGCTCAGCGGCCACGGCACGGTGGAGCTCTGCCGGCGCGCCTTCAAGGCCGGGGCGGCCGAGTTCCTGGAAAAGCCCGTCGACGACGACCTGCTGCTCGACGCCCTGCAGCAGGCGGTGCGCCAGCACGTGCAGTCGCGCCAGCGCCGCGTGGCCGACGACGACGCCCGCCAGCGCCACGCGCTGCTGTCGCCGCGCGAGCGCGAGGTGCTGTCGCTGGTGGTGGAGGGGCTCACCAACAAGGAGATCGCGCGTGCCCTGGGGCTGAGCCCACGCACCGTGGAGACGCACCGCGCCAAGCTCTTCGAGAAACTCGGCGTCGATTCGCTGGCGCAGCTGGTGCGCCGCTTCGCGGCGCTGGCGGCCGGCGCGGCCTGAGCCGGCAAGCCGCCTCCGTAGTTCCACGCAGGGCGGCGCGTGGCCGTGCGCATGGTGCGCGGCGGGGCCGGTTCCTACAGTGCCTGCACGGCGCAAGACGGCGCCGCAGCCACCCAGGAAGCCCACCATGACGCTCCGCTCCGCCCTCGTTCCCGCCGCCCTCGCCGCCCTGCTCATCGCCTCCGCCGCCCAGGCCCAGGGCCTGCGCAGCGAACGCGCGCTCGCGCTGCCGCTGGCCAACCAGATCGCCGCCGCCACGGTGGCCGCCTGCGCCGCCAACGGCCACGCCGTCACCGCCGCCGTGGTCGACCGCGCGGGCGACCTGCGCGCCCTGCAGCGCGCCGACGGCGCCGGCCCGCACACCGTGGACGCCAGCCGCGCGAAGGCCTACACCTCGGCCTCGGCGCGCAACACGACGCTGGCCATGATGGACGCGGCGCAGAAGAACCCCGGCGCTGCCAACCTGGTGCACATCCCCGGCTTCCTGCTGCTGGGGGGTGGCGTGCCCATCCGCGCGGGCAACGAGGTCATCGGCGCCGTGGGCGTGGGCGGTGCGCCGGGCGGCCAGCTCGACGAGGCCTGCGCACTGGCCGCGCTGGAGCAGGTGAAGGGGCAGCTGCAGTGACGCGCCGGCGGACGCCCGCGACGGCCACGGCCGCACGGCGCTGCACGTGGCCAGCTTCGCGCGCCGCCACGAGGTGATCCGCGCGCTCGCCCAGGCCGGCGCCGACCTCGGCGCGCTCGAGGCCGACCGCTGCGAGGCCGTCACCATCGCCGCCGTGGCCGACGACGAGGCCACGCTCGCGCTGCTGCTGCAGCTGGGCGCCAGCGCCTCGCGGGTGACCAGCCGCTGCGACGGCACCGCCCTCATCGCCGCCGCTCACCCGGGCCACGATGGCGTCGTGCGCGCGCTCATCCGCGCCGGCGCGCCGCTGGACCACGTGAACAACCTGCACTGGGCGGCGCTGATCGAGGCCGTGGTGCTGGGCGACGGCGGCCCGCGCCACCAGGCCACGGTGAAGGCGCTGCTGGACGCCGGCGCCAGCTGGCGCCTGGCCGACCGCGAGGGCCGCACGCCGCTGGCGCTGGCCCGGGCCCACGGCCACGACGCGCTGGTGGCGCTGCTCGAGCGGGCCGGGGCGCGCTGACACCACCGCGGGCCGGCAGGCCCGCGGCCGGGCTCAGGCCCGCGGCTTGCCGGTGCCGGCCTTGTGGCGCAGCTCTTCGGCCAGCGCGTTGATGCTGCGCGCCATCTGCCCGAACTCGTCGCCCCGCCTGAAGCGCAGCCGCGTGTCGTCGATGTCGCCGGCCTTCAGGTCGCCCAGCGCGCGCGTGAGCTGCTTCAGCGGCCGCACGAAGCCCCGCGCCAGCCACCAGCCGGCCGCCGCCGCCAGCCCCAGCGCCAGCAGCACGCCACCGCCCAGCCAGGCCGACAAGCCGGCCAGCGGCGCCGTGACGGCGCGGCGGTCTTCGGTGACGGCCACCGTCCAGTCGTGCCCGCGCACGGGCGCGTAGCCCGCCACCGTGGCCAGGCCGCTCACGGCCGACGCGTACTGCAGCGTGCCGCTGCCCTGCGCGCCCAGCAGCGCCTGCGCCAGCTGGGCCTCGCCCACCGAGGGCAGCTCGTCGCGGCGGAAACGCTGGTCGGCGCGGATGGCGGCCAGCTTCTCGGGCGCCAGCGGCACCAGGCTGCGGTGGCGCAGGTCGGCGTGCGCGTGGTGGATGAGCACGCCGTCGCCGTCCACCAGGAAGGGCGTGAGCCGCCGCCCTGCGCCGGCCGGGCCGCCGGCCTGGGCCTGCTCGAGCGCACGCACCACGGGGTCGCCCGACAGGCGCAGCACGAGCACGCCGACGATGCCGCCGGCATCGGCACGCACGGGCTCGGCGATGTCCACGTGCGTGGCGCCGATGGTGTTGCCGGCGATCAGCGTGCTGGCGTGGCCGCGGCCCTGCATGGGCAGCGTGAAGTAGGGGCGCAGCGCGTGGCTGGTGCCCTGCAGGCCCAGGTCGGAGGCCACGGCCACCAGGCCGGCGGCGTCGATCAGCATCACGCTCTGCACGCCCGAGCCGGGCTGCACCAGGCGCAGCAGGCGGTCGCGCAGGGCGGCGCGCTGCGGCTCGGCGGGGCGCGCCAGCCAGTTGCCGAAGGCGGGCTCGGCGGCGATCTGCCGCGCCTGCTCGCGCCCGCGCTGCAGGTAGCCGGCCACATCGGAGGCCGCGTGCGTGGCCACGCTCTGCAGGAAACGCGATTCGGCCGCCACCACCGCGTCGCGCGCGGCGCCCAGGTTGAGGGCCGCCACCAAGGCCAGCGGCAGCACGCCGGCGGCGGCGATGGCCAGGCCGGTCTTCACGGCCAGCGGCCAGTCCAGCGGGTGCAGCAGGCGCTGCGCGCGGCTGCGCACCACACGCGCCGAGGTCGGCATGGACAGGTCCTGCGTGACCTCCAGCCCCTCGGCACGGCGGCGCGTGGCCTCGAAGCGGCGCTGCGCCGCGGGGTGGTCGGCCAGCAGCGCCTGGCGCCACTCGGTCACCGTGCGCGGCCGCTTGGCGGGGTCGGTGGCCAGGGCCCAGTCGATGGCCTTGAGGAAGGCGTCGCCGAACACGTCGCGCCCGGCCTCGACGGCGCGGCTGTAGGCGCGCGGGTCGGCCTTGCGGGTTTCGGCGTCGGGCGGCTTGCGGCCGCTCACGCACCAGTAGAGCGTCGCGCCCAGGGCGTAGAGGTCGGTCCAGGGCCCCTGCTCGCCGATGCCGTACTGCTCGATGGGCGCGTAGCCCGGCGTCACCACCACCAGGCCGTCGGGCGCCACGCCGGCGGCCTGGCCGGCGCTGCCGAAGTCGAGCAGCACCAGGCTGCCGTCGGCGGCGCGCACCTGGATGTTGTCGGGCTTGATGTCGCGGTGCAGGAAACCGGCCTCGTGCACGGCCTGCAGGCCCTCGAGCAGCGGCAGCAGCAGCTCCACCAGCGCCTTCTCGCCGATCTTGCGGTGCTCGGGCCACCAGGTCTTGAGCGGCTCGCCCTTTTCCACCTCCAGCACCATGTAGGCCGTGCGATGGGCCTCGAAAAAACGCGCCACGCGCACGATGGCGCGGTGGCGGAACGAGGCCAGCGTGCGCGCCTCCACCAGGAAGGCGTCCAGCCCCTGGCGGTAGCGCTGCAGGTGCTCGCTGGCGGTGGGCGAGACGCTGCCGTCGGCGCCGCGGAACACGATGTCCTGCGGCAGGTACTCCTTGATGGCCACGGCGGCGTTGAGGTGCACGTCGGTGGCCAGGTAGGTGACGCCGAAGCCACCCTCGCCGAGCACGCCGTCGATGCGGTACTCGTGCAGCCGAGTGCCGGGCTTCAGCGGCGCGGCGCTGACGCCGGTGCCGCGGCGCCAGCGCGGGGGTGGCGGCGGCGCGTCGGGCCGCGCCAGCACCACGGTGGCGTCTTCGCCCTCGCGCAGCATGGGGCGCAGCACGGATTTGTCGCGCGTGGCGGCGGCGGTGTCAGCCGGGGCCGGGGCCGGAGCCGCGGTGGCGCTGCCCGGCGCGGGCAGGCCGGCCTCGCGTGGCTTGGTGTGGTCCTCGAGCGGCGAGTCGTCGTTCACCCTGTCCCCTTGGTGCGGGTTGGTTGTTCTGGTGTCACGTCGTGCGCTGCGCCGCCGCAGCGCCCGTCCCTGCAACCATCATACGGGCGTGGTCGCGGTGGACGAATCCCCCCTCGGTACGTATCATCCATGCATACCGATCGAGTCTGAATCCATGCCCGCGCCTGTGCCCGAACGCCCGGAAAGCCCGATGGAGGCCACCGTGGCCGAGCGTGGCCAGATCACGCTGCCCAAGGCCGTGCGCGACGCGCTCGGCCTCACCAAGGGCACCAAGCTCAAGGTCGAGCTCGAGGGCGGCCGCATCGTGCTGCGCAAGGACGTTGACGACGCGCTCTCGCGCGTCCGTGGCCGCTTCAAGCTCGACGGCTTCGCCAGCACCGACGAGGCCCTGCGCGCCATCCGCGGCCACGCCCCGGGCGACCCCTACCTGCCGCCCGAGGACGCCGCGTGATCGCCACCGATTCCTCGGTGCTCGTCGACCTCGTCAGCGGCCAGGGCCACGACGCCGAGGCCGCCGCCGCGGCGCTGCGCCAGGCCCTGCACATCGGGCCCGTGGTGCTGTGCGAGGTGGCGCTGGCCGAGGTCTGCACCGCCGTCAAGGGCGGCGCGCAGGTCATGGACGTGCTCGAGGAGATCGGCATCGGCTACAGCGCCATGGAGCCCAAGGCCGCGCTGCGCGCCGGCGAGATGCAGCGCCGCTACCGCCAGCGAGGTGGCCACCGCAGCCGCACGGTGGCCGATTTCCTCATCGGTGCGCACGCCATGATGCAGTGCGACGCCCTCATCACCCGCGACGCGGGCTTCTACCGCGACTACTTCAAGGGCCTGAAGCTCATCGTGCCCCAAGCATGACGTCAGCCTCGCCCGCCACACTGCCCCCGCCTTCCCAGGAGTAACCCCCATGCTGCAAGCCTACCGCCAACATGCCGCCGAACGCGCCGCGCTCGGGATCCCGCCGCTGCCGCTCGACGCCAAGCAGGTGGCCGAGCTGATCGAGCTCATCAAGGCCCCGCCGGCCGGCGAAGAGGCCTTCCTGCTGGACCTGCTCACGCACCGCGTGCCGCCGGGCGTGGACGACGCGGCCAAGGTCAAGGCCAGTTTCCTGGCGGCCGTGGCGCACGGCGACCTGAAGGTCGGCCTCGTGAGCAAGGCCAAGGCCACCGAGCTGCTGGGCACCATGGTGGGTGGCTACAACGTGCACCCGCTGATCGAGCTGCTCGACGACGCCGAGGTGGCCGGCGTGGCCGCCGAGGGCCTGAAGAAGACGCTGCTGATGTTCGACTTCTTCAACGACGTGGCCACCAAGGCCAAGGCCGGCAACGCCAAGGCGGCCGAGGTGATGAAGAGCTGGGCCGACGCCGAGTGGTTCACCACGCGGCCCGAGGTGCCCAAGTCCATCACCGTCACCGTGTTCAAGGTGCCCGGTGAAACCAACACCGACGACCTGAGCCCCGCGCCCGACGCCTGGAGCCGCCCGGACATCCCGCTGCACTACCTGGCGATGCTGAAGAACACGCGCCCGGACGCCGCCTTCAAGCCGGAGGAAGACGGCAAGCGCGGCCCGATGCAGTTCATCGAAGACCTGAAGAAGAAGGGTCACCTGGTCGCCTACGTGGGCGACGTGGTGGGCACGGGCTCGTCGCGCAAGAGCGCCACGAACAGCGTGATCTGGGCCACCGGCCAGGACATCCCCTTCGTGCCGAACAAGCGCTTCGGCGGCGTCACGCTGGGCGGCAAGATCGCGCCCATCTTCTTCAACACGCAGGAGGACTCGGGCTCGCTGCCCATCGAGGTGGACGTGTCCAAGCTCGAGATGGGCGACGTCATCGAGGTGCTGCCCTACGACGGCAAGCTGGTGAAGAACGGCCAGACGGTGGCCGAGTTCAAGCTCAAGAGCGAGGTGCTGTTCGACGAGGTGCGCGCCGGCGGCCGCATCAACCTGATCATCGGCCGCAGCCTCACGGCCAAGGCGCGCGAGTTCCTGGGCCTGCCCGCGAGCACGGTGTTCCGCCTGCCGCAACCGCCCGTGGCCACGAAGGCCGGCTTCACGCTGGCGCAGAAGATGGTCGGCCGCGCCTGCGGCCTGCCCGAGGGCCAGGGCGTGCGCCCCGGTACCTACTGCGAGCCGCGCATGACAACCGTCGGCAGCCAGGACACCACCGGCCCGATGACACGCGACGAGCTCAAGGACCTGGCCTGCCTGGGCTTCAGCGCCGACCTGGTGATGCAGAGCTTCTGCCACACCGCCGCCTACCCCAAGCCGGTGGACGTGAAGACCCACCGCGAGCTGCCGGCCTTCATCAGCAGCCGCGGCGGTGTGAGCCTGCGCCCGGGTGACGGCGTCATCCACAGCTGGCTGAACCGCCTGCTGCTGCCCGACACCGTGGGCACGGGCGGCGACAGCCACACGCGCTTTCCCATCGGCATCAGCTTCCCCGCGGGCTCGGGCCTGGTGGCCTTCGGCGCCGCCACGGGCGTGATGCCGCTGGACATGCCCGAATCGGTGCTCGTGCGCTTCAAGGGCACGATGCAGCCGGGCGTGACGCTGCGCGATCTGGTGCACGCGATCCCCTACGCCGCCATCAAGGCCGGCCTCCTCACGGTGGCCAAGGCCGGCAAGAAGAACGTCTTCAGCGGCCGCATCCTCGAGATCGAGGGCCTGCCCGACCTGAAGGTGGAACAGGCCTTCGAGCTGAGCGACGCGAGTGCCGAGCGCAGCGCCGCCGGCTGCACGATCAAGCTCAACAAGGAGCCGATCATCGAGTACCTCACCAGCAACGTCGTGCTGATGAAGAACATGATCGCCGACGGCTACGCCGACGCCAAGACGCTGGCGCGCCGCATCGAGAAGGTCGAGGCCTGGCTGGCCAAGCCCGAGCTGCTGGAGGCCGACACCGACGCCGAGTACGCGGCCGTGATCGAGATCGACCTGAACGAGCTCAAGGAGCCCGTGCTCTGCTGCCCGAACGACCCCGACGACGCCAAGCTGCTGAGCGACGTGGCCGGCACCAAGATCGACGAGGCCTTCATCGGCAGCTGCATGACCAACATCGGCCACTTCCGCGCCGCGGCCAAGCTGCTGGGCGGCCAGCGCGACATCCCGGTCAAGCTGTGGGTGGCGCCGCCGACCAAGATGGACCAGAGCGAGCTCATCAAGGAAGGCCACTACGCCGCCTTCGGCACGGCCGGTGCGCGCACCGAGATGCCGGGCTGCAGCCTGTGCATGGGCAACCAGGCCCAGGTGCGCGAAGGCGCCACCGTGGTGAGCACGAGCACGCGCAACTTCCCCAACCGCCTGGGCAAGAACACCAACGTGTTCCTGGCCTCGGCCGAGCTGGCGGCGATTGCGTCCAAGCTGGGCAAGATCCCCACGGTGGCCGAGTACCACGAGGCCATGGGCATCATCAACAAGGACGCCGCCAGCGTGTACCGCTACATGAACTTCGACCAGATCGAGGAGTACGCGGAGACGGCCAAGGGCGTGGCGGTCTGAAGCCCTGGACGGCGGCGCGGCCCTCGGGGCGCCGCGCCGTGAACCTGGGCGTGCTGGCCACGCTGGTGGGCGCCGGCTGCGCCCAGCTGCCCGAGGGTGACACCGCCTTCGCGGCCTGGAGCGCAGCCCGCAGCGAGGCGCTGGCCCCGCTGCAGGCGCAGCTGGCCCGGGAGGGGGTGGCGGGTGTCCTGCCGCTGCCGCAGCTGCTGCGCTCGGCCTCGTCGTGGCAGGCCTGTGGCGCCGAGCCCTGGGCGCTGCCGCCGCAAGCGCAGTGGCCGGCCGTGGTGTCGGTGCTGCGCCTCGTGCAGGCCCTGCGCGAGGCCGGCGCCATCGGTGCCATCGAGGTGCACTCGGGCTACCGCGACGAGGCGCTGAACACCTGCGCCGGCGGTGCGGCGCGCAGCGCGCACCGGCTGGCCTTTGCCATCGACTTCACGCCCACCGACGGCCGCGATGCTGCCGCCGCACTGTGTGCCTTCTGGCGCGAGCAGGGCGCGGCATGGCGCATGGGGCTGGGGCGCTACGCCACGGGGCGCATCCACATCGACACCGCCGGCCACCGCGCCTGGGGCGGGCCGGGTGGAGGCAACCCCTGTGCCGGGCCCTGAGGCGCGGGCGCCACGCCCCGTGCGCGATGATCGCGGCATGAACACACGCACGCTGATCGCCGCCCTGCTGCTGGCCGCACCGCTGTGTGCCCTGGCCCAGGGCTCGCTGACCGAGCGGCGGCTGGCCATCACCAAGGGCACGGCGCCCGGCAAGGTGGTGCTGGAAGCGCCCCAGGCAGCCTCTGCCCCGGCAGCGGCACCCGCGGCCTCGGCGGCGGGCCGCACGGCCGAGCCGCCGCGCAA
>Ga0209278_1001157_pt1 | contig 16674 bp, 7 predicted proteins | sample JI81BgreenDNA_FD_187504 | JGI IMG/M metagenome (GOLD analysis project Ga0209278, IMG submission 187504) | Wastewater effluent complex algal communities from Wisconsin, to seasonally profile nutrient transformation and Carbon sequestration -... | ecosystem: Engineered > WWTP > Effluent > Algae... | reverse complement strand
AAAATTTCTAATTTAAATCTATAGCAACAGCCAAGACTGTTAGTACCTTCTTAATTGCTGAAACATTAGCGGTAGATCACTTTTTCCTTCTACCTTCTACCTTCTGCCTTCTGCCTTCTACCTTCTACCTTCTACACTGTGCCTTCTACATTGTGCCTTCTACCTTCTACATTGTGCCTTCTGCCTTCTTCCTTCTGCTATAAAACCGAGTGAAGCCATGTACAGCCTAGATATTAATTTTCTCAACGACCGTCCCGACTACAAACCCGTTGCAACCAAAAGCCCAGCTAAAAAAAGTTCCGGTGGAGCCAAAGACCAACTGCCCATATATGGGGCAGTGCTGTTTGCCTTTGGCATCAACGCCGCAGTCATGGGCGCCTGGTGGTGGGCGACTAAGGAAAATACCGACTTGGCCGCACAACAAGCAACCATCGACACAGAACTGGCCCTGTTAAACACTCAAGCCAACACCATCAAAGCCATCAACGCCGAAACCGACCAAGTTACCGCCGAATACAAAGCATTAGCTGGAGTATTCGACCAAATTAAACCTTGGTCGGCGATGCTGCAAGACCTCAGTGCCCGTACTCCGGCCGGAGTGCAAATTGGCAAAATCGAGCAAATCGACCCAAGTCCCTCCCCCGTTGCAGCACCTCCTCCTCCCCCCCCACCAACTCCCGCTGCTTCTCCGGGGGCGAGTCCGTCTCCAGCAGCCAGCCCCGCCCCGGCAGCACCTGCCGTCCCCGTCGTCCCGCAGCAGGCATCAAAAGTGCAAATTTCAGGGATAGCCAGTACCTTTGCTCAAGTTAACGACTTTATGTTGCTAGTCCAGCGCTCTCCCTTCTTCCTTAACACCGATACCAAACTGATAGCGGCCACATTAAAAAACAACCCCGCACAATTACAAGTGCGTAACCAAAACGCAGCACCAGCAGAACTTCCCAAACTGCGACCAGTGGTGGAATATAAAATTGAAACGACGCTCAGCCCGACGGGTGCCTCCGAGTTGCTCCCCGAGCTGCGAAGCAAGCAAGCAGACGGGCTCGCAATACGGATAGAAACACTTCAAGAAAAAGGAGTGCTAGAACCACAAAAAGGAGAAGTGAAAAAACCATGACAGCAGAGTTTATTTCTAGCGGACAAGCAGAAGATACAGGGGCTAAGGAAATATTCGGCATTAAGCTGACACCCCAAGTCCAAGCAATCGGCATCGCGGTTCTCGGGCTCCTGATTGCTGGCGGCCTCGGCTACCAGTTCGTACTTCCCGAATTCCAAAAAAGCGGCGAATTCAAGCAAAAACTTAGCGAAAGCAAGCAAACGCAAGTGCAATTGCAAACTCAAATTCAAAAAAAGGCAGAAGCAGAAGCCAAGCAAGAAGAAGCAAAACAGCGCCGGGCCAACGTCACGGCCATGTTTGCCAGCGACGCCAGCGCCAACACGCTTTTGCTTGACATGACCCAACTCGTTAATAGAATCAACGCCGGCGTGCAAGGAGATGACCTCAAGGCTAAAATTACCAAATTTGAGCCGGATATGCCGCCAGCAACAGCAACCGCCACGCCGGGAGCTCCAGACCCTGATATTCTGGCCGATAGCTCCTTCGGGGCGTCCCTGGCTGGCAAGCTCAGACGCAAAAAATTTAAGGTAGAGTTTGAAGGCACTTTTGATCAAACCCGCAATTTTATGCGTAACTTGGAGTTGATGCAGTCGCTGTTGGTAGTTAGGAATTTGAAATCTGAATTGCTAGCATCAAATCAGCCAATTGAAGTTGATTTTTTGAAAGGGAAAATAGTTCCTGTGGAGCAACCGCCAACTAAAATTAAAACTGCTTTTGACTTGCACGCGCTGCTGCCGCTAAAGCAAGAAGAAAAACCGCCAACTCCGGCTCCGAGTCCTGGTGCTAAGTAGCTATTATTTGGCAGATATTAGCTATTGTTCCCAACTCGCTATTTCACAAGAAGTCAGAAGGCAGAAGTTTGAAATGGAAAGATTGAAGGTAGAAGTCAAAAAAGTATGAAGGTCAGAAAAATATTTTTTAGATGGCAATCAAAAATTGGCTCTAAAATCTAATTTCTTCTAATACCAGTTTCAAAAAGTAATGGAACTGTATAGCAATCCTTGCAGGAGTCGTATTTTTTTTACCCTACCCCAAACCTCCCATTTGTAAGGGGAGGAAGTAAGAAATCCACAAATGATGCGAGGATTGCTGTAGGATAGCTTCTAACCCTTATGTCATCTGTTATTCCCAATCGAAAATTAAACATCGAAAAGGGCATAACTTCTTCCTTTAAAAAGGCTCGAAGCGAGAATATTTTAGTCAGTTTAGCAGCTAGCGACAAAAGACTGCGAACAACAAATAACAAATTGTAGTGGAGGAGAGAACGTGAAACAGCATCTACGGTTAAGTGGAGGACTCTTATGCAGCGTTGCAGGAGTTCTGATCGCCCAAGCCCCAGTCTTGGCATTGCCGACTCAGGTAACAGGAGTGCAAGTAAGTCAAGGTAATAATGGCGTAAATATTGTTCTGGCTACAGAAAAGGGCGATCGCCCGCAAGTTTTCGCCATCAATAACGGCAATACTTACCAAGCCACAATTATCAACACCCAGCTCCGCTTACCACAAGGCAACAGCTTCCGTCAAGATAACCCAGCTCCGGGAATTTCTTCAGTAGAAATCAGCCAGGTAGAGGCTAACAGCATCCGCGTTGTGGTAGCCGGCACCAACGGAGTTCCCAACGGACAAATTGTTCCGGGACAAGGCCAAAGCATCGTCCTCAGCGTTGCCGGACAGGGTGGCACAGCACAGTCTGCCCAAACTCCACCCCCGCCCCCTCCGGGACTGCCGCTGAGCCAAACAGCTCCCCCGCCGGCTCCCCAAGTCCGCACCTCGCAAAACCCAGGCGTGCTGCTGCCAAATCCCCAAGTTACTGTTACCAGAAACGATCGCCCGCCCCTCCCCAGCGAAATACAATCCCAAAGCAATCAGGCTGCGCCTTTCCAGCCGCGGGCCGTGGCTCCGCCCTTGGGAGATATCGCGGTGTCTAACATCGCCCCCGGCGTGGGAAATATTGAACTGAGTTCGGGAGAACGCATCCCCCGCTTGGTGCTGCGGGATGCCCCAGTCCGGGACGTTTTGGCTCTGCTGGCCCGCGCTGCTGGCTTGAACATTGCTTTTACAGGCGGCGGGGCCCCTGCTCAACCGGGCCAGCCCGCAGTGCCTGGTCAGCCAGGAGTATCGGGGTCAGATGAAGGGCCGAAGATTTCTTTGGACATCGAAAATGAGTCGGTGCAAGATGTCTTTAATTACGTGCTGCGGCTCAGCGGACTGCAAGCTAACCGCCAGGGGCGGACGATTTTTGTAGGGACGAGCTTGCCGATCGATTCACGCAATATTATCATTCGGACTCTGCGGCTCAATCAAGTTCGCTCTACAGATGCAGCTAACTTTTTGAGCGCTCAAGGCGCGGAAACTCAACTGCCGATTACTCGCGTGACTATTCAAAGCGTGGGCCAGGGAAATGCTGCGCGGGATGTGGAAATTCGGGAACCCGACATTAAGGCGATCGGCGCTAGGGAAGGCACGGGGCCGCTGTTGCTGAGGGGACTGTCGGTGCTGGCGGATTCTCGGCTCAATTCCATCACTTTGGTGGGCGACCCGCGCAAAGTGGACATGGCTGTGGCTTTCTTGACACAGCTAGATTTGCGCCGCCGTCAAGTCGCTGTCAACGTCAAGGTGATCGATATCAACTTGTCGGGAAACAACCAAACTAACACCAGCTTCTCTTTCGGGATTAATGACAGTTTCTTTGTCAATGACGGCGGGGCGGCGATCGTCAATTTTGGCGGCATCAATCCGCCCAGTGGCGACGCCGTAACTACTGGCATAGCTAATCGGCCGATTATTCCGAACCGAGACATTCCCCAAGAATTCAGGACTCCTTTCTACGATGCGAACGGTCGGCGTATAGTGCCGTTTACAGGTCAAGGTCTCGAAGGCCCCGCCAAAGGTGTGTTCCTCCAGCCGACAGCCCCAATTACTAATGACCTCACGCGAGTTGGAATTGAGAATTACACTCCTGGATCGACGACCGGCTCAGGAAGTGCAGACTTCCGCTTGTTCCCCTTGTTCCAATATCCAAGACGTTTTCTGTCTAACTTGCAAGCAAGTATTACCAGCCAGAATGCCAAAATCCTGACTGACCCGACTTTAGTTGTCCAAGAAGGGGAAACGGCGAATGTGAATATCACCGAAGAAGTGGTTACTAACATTCGATCGGAATCGCAGACAACAGAAGGTCAAACTACCAGAACGGTGACGGCAGAAAAAGGCCAGGCAGGTTTGCGGTTGGGAGTAGCGATCGATCGCATCGACGATAACGGTTTTGTCTCTCTGCGAGTCAACCCAATCGTCAGTGCGATCGGCCCGAACAGACCCCTGAGCACAGGCGCAGGAGAACAAAACAGTATCACCCTGCTGACTGAGCGCTCTTTGCAGTCGGGGCTAATTCGCCTGCGGGACGGTCAGACTTTGATTTTATCGGGGATTATCCGCGACCAAGACCGGGTTACAGCGAGGAAGATTCCGATTTTAGGAGATTTGCCGATTATCGGTTCGCTGTTCAGGAGCACTGATAAGACCAACGAGCGGGCGGAAGTGATTGTATTGCTGACGCCGCAGATTTTGGATGATAGCGATCGATCGAACTTTGGCTACCAAAACAGCATCAGTCCCGACGCGCGCCAACTGTTGCAGCGCAGTCAGCCCGTCCAGCCGAGACAGTAGGAACGAAGGAAGAAGACATGGGTGTCAACTTTCCACGCTCTTTCCCCTGAGTCCGACAGTCCGACAGTCCGACAGTCCGACAGTCCGACAGGGGTTGAAACCCCTGCCTCAAAGCGAAAGTCCTCTAAAAGAGGACTAAAAATTAGTATTTGAGTCGGTTTTAACCGACTTCAGCTATGAGACAGGGACTTCAGTCCCTGGCGGTGGAAGAAGGCATTGCTCTCAACTTTCCACGCTTTTTCCCCTGAGTCCGACAGTCCGACAGTCCGACAGTCCGACAGTCCGACAGGGGTTGAAACCCCTGCCTCAAAGCGAAAGTCCTCTCAAAGAGGACTAAAGAACTCATTAGTCCCATGCAAAAGGACTATCAATCACTCTTTCAGTCGTCTTCAGACGACTTTCGCTATTAGCCAGGGGTTTCAACCCCTGGCGGGTTTCGGGAGAATGAAACAGCCCTGCCCACCGGGGAAAGAAAGATGGGAAAGAAAGAAGGAAGAAGGAAAAAAGTTTTCCTTTAGCCCTTGACAAATTACATTTTATTCCTTCTATTTCTATTTTTTTGAGATTGCAAATCCACCGAGGCGAGAAATCTTGTCTCCAAGGTGGTATTTTTTTACCTAAATTTTGGGATTAATTACAAAAATTAGCCAGTTCCATATAAATTAAAGGTTCCACCGATCCATAACGGTCGGCAAGACTTTAGAATAATGCAGTGAAAATTAGATGCTGTGGGGTTTTCAGCAGTTAGAAACAAAAATTCCTTTTCTGACCAATTACCCTAGGGTAATTGGTATTCAGCAGGAGTTGTGATTCGGGGAAGCGGACGGGAGCAATCGGGAACCACCCAAACCTCCCAATCCACACCTCAATCCAGTTGATAACTCACAGCTAATAGTTGAACTAACTCTGTTTAACGTAATTTTGCAAATCGAGAAGGACTTCGCAATGAACAAAGGTGAATTGGTTGATGCAGTGGCGGAAAAGGCTAGCGTGACGAAAAAACAGGCAGATGCTGTTTTGAGTGCGGCCCTGGAAGCAATCATGGAAGCTGTCTCCGATGGCGACAAGGTGACGCTGGTCGGTTTTGGCTCGTTTGAGTCGCGGGAACGCAAGGCCCGCGAGGGTCGCAATCCCAAAACTGGAGACAAGATGGAAATCCCGGCAACCAGAGTTCCTGCATTTTCCGCAGGGAAGTTGTTTAAGGACAGAGTTGCACCGCCGAAAAACGCAGAATAGCTGGCAAACTGAGTCTTGATTAGACCTTTACACGGTGGGAATTTAGCTTGGGCAGCCGCACTGGCAGGCTGCCCTGCCTCTGCTATTGTCGATTTTTCTGCGAGTATCAGTCCTTTGGGCCCTCCTGAGTCGGCACTGGCTGCAATTCAATCACACTTGAGCAGTCTGACGGCTTACCCAGACCCAGATTATGGGGAGCTCAGGACTGCTTTGGGGGAGGCTTTGAATGTTGACCGGGATTGGATTTTGCCGGGGAATGGTTCGGCGGAATTGTTGACTTGGGCGGCTTGGGATTTGTCGAAGCTGGAGGGGACTTATTTGGTGACTCCGGCTTTTGGCGATTACTCGCGGGCTCTTTCGGCTTTCGGCGCGCAGGTGCTCAAATGCCCTTTGGATCTTAAATCTTGCACCATTGTCAAGAATGGGCATCTTGCCCATTCCACAAGAGAGGAATTTTCTGGTGGAACAGGCATCTTGCCTGTTCCTAAACAAGTAATTGAAAATGGTGCAACATCTGAGTTGGATCTGAAATCGTTGGACGTTGGGGCAGGAAGCCGGTTAGTAACGGATGATTTGTCGGTTTCTAACGGTTCCCTTGTCTCCCCTTCTTTTCGTATCCCAGTTCCTCTGGCTCTCGATGCCCCCTCTCGACGAGGTTTGCTACTGAACAACCCCCACAATCCTACGGGTTTGCTGTTTGCTAGGGAGGCGATTTTGCCTTATGTGAAGCAGTTAGGTATGGTGGTGGTGGATGAGGCCTTTATGGACTTTCTACCGCCTTCTGAGCAGGAAACTTTGATCGATGCTGTTGAGGAGTTTCCGAATTTGGTGATTTTACGATCGCTCACTAAATTCTATTCTCTGCCGGGACTGCGGTTGGGCTGTGCGATCGCCCATCCCGATATTCTGCGCCGCTGGCAGTTACTGCGCGATCCTTGGCCTGTGAATGCTTTGGCTGCTGCTGCTGCTGCTGCTGTGGTTCGAGATGCGGCTTTTGAGCAGCAAACTTGGGATTGGCTGCCTGTTGCTCGCCGAGAGCTATTTGAGGGTTTGGCTAATTTGCCGGGTTTGCAGCCAATTGCCGGGGCGGCTAATTTCTTGTTGGTTGAGTCGTCGATGTCGGTTTCTTCGATTCAAAAAAGTCTGTTGGAACGACACCGGATTTTGATTCGGGATTGTTTGAGTTTTCCTGAGTTGGGCGATCGCTTTTTTCGGGTGGCTGTGCGCTCAAGGGCGGACAATCTGCGGTTGATTGCTGGACTTAAAGAAGTCATTAGTCAGTAGTCAGTTGTCAGTTGTCCGTTGATAAACCGATTTTATTGGTCGTTCGAGCGCACCTACCCAAGAAACCCGGTTTCTCTGATAAATCTTGGATTTTGCAGCGAAGTATCTAGGCAGAAACCGGGTTTCTGACCCCGCGCGCCGATCGCCCTAAACTACTAACTAATGACTACTGACTAATGACTAATGACTACTGACAATTCCCGCATCCAGGATACCCGCCACGTGATTCATCCGTCCCGAAATAAAAAACCTGTATCAGATGAAACTTGCCGAACGTATTTATCCGTGGTCAATGCTTCAATTCTAAAATCTAAAATCTAAAATCTAAAATCTAAAATCGATTGACTTCTTTATTTATGCTTGACTATGATTTAGTGATTATTGGTGGAACTCCGGCCGGACGTTATGCTGCTTTGACTGCAACTAATTTCCCGGCCCGCGTTGCTTTGGTGGAACCGCTAAGTAATTCCCAAGATTTGCCGAGTGGGGGGAAAGAGTCGATCGACCTTGGTTTGAGATACAGCCAAACTTTGAGGGAGGCTGCTCGTTTTGCTCAGCAGATCAGCCGCCAGCAGTTGGGAGTTCGCTGGGAAGTCGCGAATTCCTCTATGCCACTCAAATTGCGCTTTGACGGGGTTCTAAAGTGGGCAGATGATGTTGTTTCTAATTTGTCAGAAATTGATTCTCTCGGCCTTTTGGCTACTCGCGGGGTTGATGTTATTTTTGGCAGCGGCGAGTTTGTGGCGAAACCGGATTTGGCTTTTGTTGTGGGCGGGCGAAAATTGCGATCGCTCTGTTATTTGCTAGCTTGTCCAACTCTGCCGGCGATTCCCAATATTGAAGGACTTTCGTCTGCTGGCTTTTTTACTTCGGAAACTGTTGGGGAATTAGCAAAACTTCCCCAGTTGCCTAAAAGTTTGGCTGTAATCGGCGCAGATCCCAGCGGTGTCGAAGTGGCTCAAACTTTTGCTCGCTTGGGGGTTGCTGTCACTTTGGTGGTGAAAAGTTCGCACATTTTGGCTAAAGAAGACCGGGAGGCTGCTGGTTTGGTGCAAGCTGGAATGGAAGCTGAGGGAGTGCGGATTCTGACTGCTACTGAGGTGACTCAAGCTAGGGTGATTGATGGTAAAAAGTGGATTCAAGCTGGGCCAAGGGCGATCGAAGCTGAGGAGATTTTTCTGGCTGCGGGTAGAGGACACAATTTTTCTTCGTTAAATCTCGAAGCGGCTAAGGTTAAATTCAGCGATCGGGGGGTGATTTTAAATGAAAAGCTGCAAACAACTAATCACCGAATTTACGGGATCGGCGATGTTGCTGGGGGTTATCCGTTCCCTCACATCGCTAATTACGAAGCTGCGGTTGCTGTGAAAAATGCTTTGTTTTTGCCAATGTTTCAAATAGATTATCGCGGGATTCCTTGGGCGATTTTTTCTGACCCGCAATTGGCGAGGGTTGGCTTGACTGAAGCGCAAGCAAGGCGCCGTTTTGGAGATGATCTAATTGTTTGTCGGGAATATTTCAAGAATGTTGAAAGAGCTCAAATGTCCGGGGATACAACTGGTTTTTGTAAGATTGTCGGGCGTCGCAACGGGGAGATGTTGGGAGCGAGTATTGTGGGGCCGCAAGCTGCTGAGTTGATTCACGCGATCGCTTTGGCTGTGCGTCACGGGATGAAGGTTGAGGCGATCGCCCAACTTCCTTATATTTGGTCTAGTTTTTCGGAAATTAGCGGTCAAACTGCTGCTGTTTGGGAGTCGCAGCGCTTGGGCAGAAATACTTTTTCGCGGAATTTATGGGAGAATTTGTTTCACTGGCGCAGGTATTGGAATCAGTAAAGAAATCCAATGTTTGTAGTAGGATTTTTTGAATTTTATATGCTTAGCGCACAATTAAAAAGTAATTTGCTAATCAACTCACTCGGCCCTAAAATTGTGTGTCAATAAATAATATAACAAGGTGTTGACCGTTGCTCCCAGGTCGAGGGAAATATGTAATTTAAATGTACCACAACTTAACTAATAACTGATGACTACTCACTGAGAACTAATGACTGCTAACTAATTATTGCGGGCGAGAGTGCAATGCTGGATTTGACGATCGCCGGTACAATGCGATCGCACGCCATTCTCGCCCCAGAAAGGTTTCTGGCGACTGGCCCCACTTGCAGCGCCGCTAAACCACCAGTCAAAAATAATTCGCATCCGGGCCAACGCAGGTGTTTGTCTAAGACTGGCAAACCTTTAACTATTTCAATGGGATGCGTTTCTAGCATTTCTTTGAACATTGGTTCGGCTGCAATGTCTAGTTTGGTGCCGGTTGCTAGCCAAATTCGATCGACAAATAACGTCTCCCCACCGCTGCAATCAACAGTCCATCTGTTATTTTCCCACCGAACGCCAACAACTTCGCACTGTTCGTGAAATGTCAGTTGTTCGCTGTGGGAGAGCCTCCGCAACTGTGTCATAATTTCCGGTGTCATCGAGCCACCGTTGCGGGCTTGTTGAATGGTTTCCCAACGCGAATGGCAATCTGGTTCGGCGGCGAATCCTTTGAGGTATTTTGGCCCCAACCAACCGGGTTCGGCATCAAATAGTTTTTCTTGGAAATAGCGCCTAGTCATTAACAGGACTTTGGCTCCTCTGGCAATTGCTCCTACTGCTAAATGTCCGCTGGTTAGTCCGCCGCCGACAATTAATATTTGTTCTCCATGCAATTGCAAATTTCGCAAATCTACTTGATGGGAGTGGCGAATTCTTTCGGGGGGATGCTGTGTTTGAATTTGATTTGCCCACGCTGGTAAATGCGGTTTTCCACTGCCGGCGGCGACGATTACTCGGCGGGCGATCGCACTTTTTCCGTCTTCAAACCACAGGTGGAAACGGCCGGATTTCGGCTGAATGCGGGTTACTTTTGCTTTGATAACTCGATCGCCCAATTGCCACCGTTTAATTGTGTCGCCGCAAAATTCCTCAAATAACCGACTTCCGGGCAAATCGTAGGGGGGAAACAATTCCGAGGAGCGATTTTCGGCAAACCTCCGCAATTCGTAAGGGTTGGGATCGGGGTGGTGCACTGCGGGCGATCGTAAATGCCCAATTTCTAAAGCTGCAAATTGCCTCCGCCACTGAGTCAGCCATTCGCCGCTCGGATCGAATGCTAAAATTTTATCCCGGAGGCTCTTGCGTTTTTTTAATATGTGTGCAGTAAGAGTCAGGGCGTGGGGCCCAGCGCCGATTAAAGCTAAATCAATTTGGGGCGGCGTGGCTTCTGAGTTCGCTTGCATGAGAATTGCTGATTTGCGAATGATAACAATTCTCATTATTATAGGTCGATCGAGCCTCAAGTTTACGTCTTTCGAGAACCAGCAGGATTTCTGTTCCGCAAAAAGAGACAGGATGATACGCAAAAGCTCAGAAACCCTCTTGATGAGAGGTTTCTGCCCCGACAGGGACGCACTGCGACGCTCAGAAACCGGGTTTTTTAGCTCACCGAAATGAAAACCGAGATCGGAAAGCGTCGGCATCGTCCGTTTGCGTAGCCATATAAGGGTCGCGAATTAAATAACTTACAATTTTAATTGTTATTGTGGGATGGGCCTGAAAGCCCGTCATGAGTGGACGGGCTATAAGAGCCCATCCCACTTTCAAGAGTGGAAGTTATTTAATTCTCATTCCTAAGTAAAACAACTTAGCCGACTGCCGATGTCATTGTCCGCTTCTGAACTTTGGCATTTAATACCTGATTTACTTCTGAGAGTTGGGCAGCTTGTTGTGGCATCTGGGCAAATAATTCAGCTTGCTCGCGGGCGACTCCCAAGTGCTCCGCAATCTGACGCAGAAACTCGATTTCCTCTGCTTCCGGCTTTAAACCCTGAGCCGCCCGAATTGTAATGATGACATTAAATTATGATGTAAACTAGACATTAGATTTTCTAGGCGATCGCCTTCAAGCATCGGTTTCAAAAACACTCTTAAGTACCTGATTAGCGTCTTAAGTTCCTCTTCCATGAACTGCGGTTGTTCCATAAGCCTTAGCTAAGTCCTTTTCTACTTAGTCTCAACTCAAGTATCAACAGCTCTTACATAAAATATTAAGTCGAGTTTTTAAAATCCCTCTTTCATAATTGGAATTTCCAAAATATGTTAAGAAAAATGTAATTAATGAATAGCAAGGCAGATAGAGGGAAAATAGTAGAAAGTAACTCTAAGAAGCTTCCGACTTGAAAGAAGTAGGAATACGTAGAAATGGCTAGCATAAAAAATCTTGTTCTAGGATATCACATTAACGAGCAAATATACGCAGGCAATCGAACTCTAGTTTATCGCGGTTGTCGGTCTTCAGATCGGCTGCCCGTAGCGATCAAGCTGCTGCGAAATGACTTTCCCCGCTTCAACGAACTGGTTCACTTCCGCAACCAGTACGTCATTGCTAAAAACTTAGATATCCCTGGCAGTGTCAAGGCATACAGCCTAGAGACTTACCACAACCACTATGCTCTGGTGATGGAAGACTTTGGCGGAATTTCCTTATGTAGCTACCTGGCTAATCTAGCATCTGAGAGCAACGAACCCCTAGAAGGCTTGCCCGTGAGCGAGTTTCTGCCTATTGCGATTCAAATTGCCAACTCCCTCGACGGACTTTATCGCCACCACGTCATCCATAAAGACCTCAAACCTGCCAACATTCTCATTAACCCCACCAGCAAACAAGTCAAGCTGATTGACTTCAGCATCGCTTCCCTACTACCGCGCGAAACCCAAGAAATTCAAAATCCCAACGTGCTTGAGGGCACTTTACCTTACATTTCTCCCGAACAAACTGGGCGGATGAACCGAGGCATTGATTACCGCACAGATTTTTACTCGCTGGGAGTCACATTCTACGAATTATTAACAGGAAAGTTACCATTCCAAACAGACGATCCAATGGATTTGGTACACTGCCACCTCGCCAAACAGCCCCTCCCAGCCTCAAGTTTAAACCAGAGCGTTCCATTGGTGCTGTCGGAGATTGTCAGCAAACTGATGGCGAAGAATGCTGAAGCTCGCTATCAAAGCGCCCTAGGACTCAAGTTTGATTTGGAAATTTGTTTATTCCAGTGGAAAGAGACAGGGAGGTTAACTAACTTTAAAATAGGGGAGCGAGATTTGTGCGATCGCTTCATCATCCCAGAAAAATTATACGGTAGAGAAACCGAAGTATTCTCCCTGCTATCGGCCTTCGAGCGCGTGAGTGGCGGCAGCACCGAAATGATGCTCGTTGCCGGTTTCTCCGGCATTGGTAAAACCGCTGTTGTCAACGAAGTTCACAAACCAATTGTGAGACAGCGTGGCTACTTCATCAAAGGCAAATTCGACCAATTTGCGCGCAGCCAGCCCTTCTCAGCTTTTGTACAAGCTTTTCGCGATTTAATGGGACAATTGCTCTCGGAAAGCGATGCTAAAGTTGAGGAGTGGAAGACTCAAATCCTGGCAGCATTGGGCGAAAATGCTCAGGTAATCGTTGAGGTAATTCCCGAACTAGAGCGGATTATTGGCTCGCCACCCCCGGCACCAGAACTCGTCGCCAGTGCCGCCCAAAATCGCTTCAATCGGTTATTCGAGAATTTCATCTCTATCTTCGCCACTAAAGAACATCCCCTCGTTATTTTCTTAGACGACTTGCAATGGGTAGACTCAGCCTCATTGAAGTTGATTCAACTCCTGACGAGCGATCGCTCACGGCGCTATCTCTTTTTAATTGGAGCGTATCGAGATAACGAAGTTTTTCCTGCACACCCTTTGATGGTGACATTAGCCGACATTCAAACAACCGGAGCTACGGTAAACACCATTACTCTAGATCCGCTGGAGCGCTTCCATTTGAATTGTCTGATTGCCGATACCTTAGCTTGTTCTACAGCGTTGGCTCAGCCTTTGACAGAACTTGTTTATCAGAAAACCAAAGGCAATCCATTTTTTAGCACACAATTCCTCAAATCTTTGCATGAAGATGGGATAATTGAATTTAATTTTGCCGCTCGGTATTGGCAGTGCGATATTGCTATAGTCCGAACCTTGGCTCTAACGGATGATGTACTAGAATTCATGGCACTTCAGTTGCGAAAGCTGCCAGCCCGGACACAGGAAGTTTTAAAGTTAGCTGCTTGTATTGGCAATCATTTCGATTTGGCTACATTAGCAATTGTTGATGAAAATTCACCAACAGAAACAGCAACAGCTTTGTGGAAAGCATTGCAAGAAGGGTTGATTTTACCAGTTAGCGATGTTTATAAATTTTATCAAGAATGTGGTAACAGTTTATCAAAATCCATCACTGGAGAAGAATCCGAGGAATTACCAATTAACAATGACCAATTAGTTAAATACAAATTTTTCCACGATCGCGTCCAACAAGCAGCCTATTCCCTCATTCCTGAAGACCAAAAGCGCTCTACTCACTTAAAAATCGGTCAACTGCTGTTAAAGAATACGCCCGAAGCCGATCGAGAAGAAAAAATGTTTGATATTGTCAACCACTTGAATATGGGAGTAAATCTAATTACCCACGAGCTAGATAGGGAGCAATTAGCACGGTTAAATCTGGTTGCCGGAAAGAAAGCTAAAGCTGCTACTGCCTATTCTGCTGCGGTTGAATATTTAAATATTGGCACAGAATTACTGGCAGTAAATAGTTGGGAGAATCAATACGAACTAACATTAGCGCTGCATACCGAAGCAGCAGAAGCGGCATATCTAAGCGGTGACTTTGACCGGATGGAGACATTAGCATCACTCGTGGAAAGCTGCGCCAAAACGCTACTGGACAAAGTGAAGGTATATGAAGTACAGATAGAAGCTTATATGGCGCAAAATAAGCTACAGGAAGCTCTGAATACAGGGTTGCCAGTCTTACAGCAGTTGGGGGTAGAGTTTCCCTCCGAGCCAAATTTCTCTGATATTGGACAGGCACTAGGAGAAACCGCGTCAATTTTGAGCGGAAAGGGAACTGAGGACTTAATCGATCTCCCTCTAATGACAGATCCTCAACAAATAGCAACTATAACCATTCTGTCAAGCCTATTTACTCCTGCCTACATAGCGCTGCCGCCACTCGCGCCTTTGGTAGTTTGCAAACAAGTCAATTTATCTGTCCAATATGGCAATGCTTCTTTGTCACCCTATGCTTTTGCCATATATAGTTATCTTCTCTGTGGCATGGGAGATATTGAGCGGGGCTATGAGTTCGGTCAAATGGCTTTACGTCTCTTGTCAAAGTTGGATGCCAAAGAAATCCAAGCCAAGACATCCGCAATGGTACATTCTAGTATTCAACCTTGGAAAGAACACTTCAGAAAGAGCTTAGAACCTTTGCTGTCAGATTATTTTTGTGGGCTGGAAACCGGAGAGTTAGAATTTGCTGGCTATGCTATCTTTCAATACAGTTATTACTCGTATTTTATTGGCAAGCAACTAACGCAACTCGAACGAGAGATAGCAAGCTACGCAGATGCCGTCACTAAAATTCATCAGGAAGCAGCACTTTCTTATCAGAAAATTTGTTGGCAAGCCGTTTTGAACTTGATAGGAAGAGCGCAAGACCCATGCCATTTAAAGGGAGAAGCCTACGACGAAGAGACAATGTTGCAACTGTATGAGCGAACCAATAACTACCTGGGGATTCATTACTTATACTTGCACAAACTTGTGCTTTGTTATCTGTTTGAAAATTACCCGGAAGCCTTAAAAAATATCGCTCAAATAGAAAGTTATTTGAGCGCAGCTTCAGGGCAGATAACTGTTGTCCTCTTCTATTTCTACGATTCTCTAGTACGGCTGGCAGTGTATGCCGATACTCCACAGTCCGAACAACAGGAACTTCTTGACAGAGTACAAGCTAATCAAGAAAAAATCCAGAAATGGGCGCATCATGCCCCCATGAATCATCTGCATAAATTCTATCTAGTAGAGGCAGAGCGGCATCGGGTTTTAAACCAAAAAATAGAAGCGCTTGAGATGTACGACAAGGCGATCGCCCTCGCCAAAGAAAACGAATACCTCAACGAGGAAGCTCTAGCTCACGAACTCGCTGCTAAATTCTATTTAGAATGGGGTAAAGAAAAACTGGCAAAACCTTATTTAATTGATGCTTACTATGCTTACGCTCGTTGGGGAGCAAAAGTAAAGATTGACCATTTAGAACAGCGTTATCCCCAATTGCTGGCTGTGATCCTGCAACAGGAGCGAACTCGCCAGAATCCGACCGAAACAACTCACACATCCAGCAGTGAATCATCCGTATCTAACACGAATAGAACAATTATCGGTAGCACTAGCAGTTGGGGCTTAGTAGATTTGCCGACAGTAATCAAAGCTTCTCAAGCTCTATCGAGCGAAATTAAACTCGATCAATTGCTCACTACCCTCATGCAAGTGGTGGTAAAGAATGCCGGAGCACAAACCGGAGCATTAATTTTGAATGAAGAGGGAAACTGGAGGATAAACGTCCACTGCACAAACCGCCAAGAGTGCCTTCTGCAATCAATGCCGGTTGAGGAGAGTGAAGTAATTCCTCTCACCCTGATCAACTACGTCAAACGTACAAAAGAAACCCTGATTTTTGATGATGCTAGCAATCAACCAAGATTTGCATCTGACCCCTACATAATCCACCACCAACCTCAAAGCCTGCTGTGCACTCCGATCAGCGAGCGAGGGAAAATGATGGGGATTTTGTATTTGGAAAATAATTTAGCAACCGGGGTATTCACGGGCGATCGCGTCGCCATCCTCAACATCCTGTGCTCCCAAGCAGCAATTTCCTTACAAAACGCCAGACTGTATCAACAATCCCAGGAATATGCCCAAAAACTAGAACAATCTATCCACGATCTCAAACAGATGCAGTTGCAATTGGTGCAGGGTGAAAAAATGTCTGCTTTGGGAAATTTAGTCGCAGGGGTAGCCCACGAAATTAACAATCCCGTAGGCTTTATCGCGGGAAATTTGCAACCGGCTATAGAATATGTGGGGGATTTATTCAATTTGATTGATTTGTATCAAGAAAAATTTCCTAATCCGGGAGGAGAAATTGAAGCAGAAATTGAAGATATGGACTTGGAGTATTTGCGAGAAGATTTGCCCAAATTGATTGGTTCAATGAAAGAGGGAGTCGATCGCATCCGCAATATCAGTACAAGTTTGAGAACGTTTTCCAGGGCAGATAGCGATCGACCAGTTGCTTTCAATATTCACGATGGACTTGAAAGCACTCTGCTAATTCTCAAGCACCGTTTAAAAGCCAGCGAGTTCCGCCCTGCCATTGAAATTGTGAAAGAGTATGGTAACTTGCCCCTAGTGAAATGCTTTCCTGGACAGTTAAACCAGGTATTT
>Ga0209278_1001155_pt1 | contig 16691 bp, 15 predicted proteins | sample JI81BgreenDNA_FD_187504 | JGI IMG/M metagenome (GOLD analysis project Ga0209278, IMG submission 187504) | Wastewater effluent complex algal communities from Wisconsin, to seasonally profile nutrient transformation and Carbon sequestration -... | ecosystem: Engineered > WWTP > Effluent > Algae... | reverse complement strand
ACGCCGTAGACGCCGAACTCGTCGCGCAGGCGCTGCATCTGCGCCTGGCTCAGGCCCGAGTAGCTGAACATGCCCATCTGCTGGGTGATGTAGGCGAGGTCGCCGGCCACGCCGGCGGCGCCGAGGCGCTCCACCAGCTGGCGGCGCGTGGCGGCGATGCGCTGGCGCATGCCGGCGAGCTCGTCTTCCCACATGGTGCGCAGCTCGGGCGTGGTCAGCACCGTGGCCACCACGGTGGCGCCGAAGGTGGGCGGGTTGCTGTAGTTGGTGCGGATGACGATCTTCAGCTGGCTCAGCACGCGCGCGGCTTCTTCCTTGCTGGCGCAGACCACGCTGAGCGCGCCCACGCGCTCGCCGTACAGCGAGAAGCTCTTGCTGAACGAGGTGCTCACGAAGAAGGGCAGGCCGGTGGCCAGGAACACCTGCACCGCCGCGCCGTCCTCGGCGATGCCGTGGCCGAAGCCCTGGTAGGCCATGTCGAGGAAGGGCACGAGGCCGCGCGCCTGGCAGGCCGCCGCGATCTGCTGCCACTGCGCGGGCGTGAGGTCGCAGCCGGTGGGGTTGTGGCAGCAGGCGTGCAGCACGACGATGGTGCCGGGGGCCGCCGCGGCCAGCGTGGCCAGCAGGGCCTCGATGCGCACGCCGCGCGTGGCCGCGTCGTAGTACGGGTAGGCCTCCACCGTGAAGCCGGCGTTGGTGAACAGGGCGCGGTGGTTCTCCCAGCTGGGGTCGGAGATCAGCACCTTGGCGCCGGGGTTCACGCGGTGCAGCAGGTCGGCGCCCACCTTCAGGCCGCCGGTGCCGCCGATGGCCTGCACGGTGGCCACGCGGCCTTCGGCCAGCACGGCGCTGTCGGCGCCGAACACCAGGCCCTGCACGGCCTTGTCGTAGGCCGCGATGCCGTCGATGGGCAGGTAGCCCTTGGCCTTGGGCGCCTCGAGCAGCTGGCGCTCGGCGGCGGCCACGCACTTGAGCACGGGCAGCTTGCCTTGGTCGTCGAAATACACGCCGACACCGAGGTTGACCTTGCCCGGCCGGGCATCGGCGTTGAACTGTTCGTTCAGGCCGAGGATGGGGTCGCGCGGGGCCATCTCGACGGCCGCGAAGAGAGCAGGGGCTGCAGGCATGCTGGGGCTGGGATGTGGGGGAAATGGGAGGGTGCGTTACCCTTGTCGGTTGCCCCCGCCGCAGGCGCCGGGCAGCCCCATGGATTCTAGGTGCAAGGCCCAGGGAAACCCCGCATGACCGTCGCCACGCCCGCCCTCACCGAAGCCACGCCCGAGGCCCCGCCGCAGGGCGAGTTCGTCAGCTTCCCGGGCTCGCCCTACCAGCTGTTCCAGCCCTACCCGCCGGCCGGCGACCAGCCCGCGGCCATTGCCCAGCTGGTGGAAGGCATCGAGGACGGCCTGGCCTTCCAGACGCTGCTGGGCGTCACGGGCTCGGGCAAGACCTTCACCATGGCCAACGTCATCGCCCGCACGGGCCGGCCGGCCATCGTGTTCGCGCCCAACAAGACGCTGGCCGCGCAGCTGTACAGCGAGTTCCGCGAGTTCTTCCCGCGCAACGCGGTGGAGTACTTCGTGAGCTACTACGACTACTACCAGCCCGAGGCCTACGTGCCGCAGCGCGACCTGTTCATCGAGAAGGACAGCGCGATCAACGAGCACATCGAGCAGATGCGCCTGAGCGCCACCAAGAGCCTGCTCGAGCGCCGCGACGTGGTCATCGTGGCGAGCGTGAGCGCCATCTACGGCATCGGCAACCCGGCCGACTACCACCAGATGATCATGACGCTGCGCGTGGGCGACAAGGCCGGCCAGCGCGACGTGATCGCCCAGCTGATCCGCATGCAGTACAAGCGCAACGAGGTCGAGTTCGGCCGCGGCGCGTTCCGCGTGCGCGGCGACACCATCGACGTGTTCCCGGCCGAACACTCCGAGCTGGCGCTGCGCATCGAGCTGTTCGACGACGAGATCGAGAGCCTGAGCCTGCTGGATCCGCTCACCGGCCGCGTGCGCCAGAAGATCCCGCGCTTCACGGTCTACCCCAGCAGCCATTACGTGACGCCGCGCGAGCGCGTGGTCGATGCCATCGCCACCATCAAGGAAGAGTTGCGGCAGCGGCTGGACGAGTTCGTCAAGGCCGGCAAGCTGGTGGAGGCGCAGCGCCTGGAGCAGCGCACGCGCTTCGACCTCGAGATGCTGCAGGAGGTGGGCCACTGCAAGGGCATCGAGAACTACACGCGCCACCTCAGCGGCGCCAAGCCCGGCGAGCCTCCGCCCACGCTGGTGGACTACCTGCCGGCCGACACCATCATGCTGCTCGACGAGAGCCACGTGCTCATCGGCCAGTTCGGCGGCATGTTCAACGGCGACCGCGCGCGCAAGACCACGCTGGTGGAGTACGGCTTCCGCCTGCCCAGCGCGCTGGACAACCGGCCGCTGAAGTTCGAGGAGTTCGAATCGAAGATGCGCCAGGCCATCTTCGTGAGCGCCACGCCCGCGGCCTACGAGAAGCAGCACGCCGGCCAGGTGGTGGAGCAGCTGGTGCGGCCCACCGGCCTGGTGGACCCGGTGGTCGAGGTGCGGCCCGCCTCCACCCAGGTGGACGACGTGCTGCAGGAGATCCGCGAGCGCGTGAAGGTGAACGAGCGTGTGCTCATCACCACGCTCACCAAGCGCATGGCCGAGCAGCTGACGGAGTACCTGAGCGACAACGGCGTGAAGGTGCGCTACCTGCATTCCGACGTCGACACGGTCGAGCGCGTGGAGATCCTGCGCGACCTGCGCCTGGGCACCTTCGACGTGCTGGTGGGCATCAACCTCCTGCGCGAGGGCCTGGACCTGCCCGAGGTGAGCCTGGTGGCCATCCTCGACGCCGACAAGGAAGGTTTCCTGCGCGCCGAGCGCTCGCTCATCCAGACCATCGGCCGTGCGGCGCGCAACCTCAACGGCCGCGCCATCCTGTACGCCGAGCGCATCACCGACAGCATGCGCGCCGCCATCGACGAGACCGAGCGCCGGCGTGCCAAGCAGATCGCCCACAACACCGAGCACGGGATCGTGCCCAAGGGGCTGAACAAGCGCATCCGCGACCTCATCGACGGCGTCGTCTCCGACAAGGCCGCCAAGGACGACCTCGCCGCCGCCAAGGCCGCGGCCGAGGTGGAGGCGATGAGCGAGAAGGACCTCGGCAAGCGCATCAAGCTGCTCGAGAAGCAGATGCTCGACCACGCCCGCAACCTGGAGTTCGAGAAGGCCGCCCGCGTGCGCGACCAGCTGGCGCTGCTGCGCGAGCAGGCCTTCGGGGCCGGCGGCGGGGCCGACGTGGTGCCTCTGGTGAGCGGCGGCCCGGGTGCCGGGGGTGCGCGTTGATCCCGCGGCTGAAGCAGTGGCTGTCGGGTGAGCCTGCGACGCCTGCCGCAGCAGCGCGGCTGCGCATCCTGATGGTGTGCACGGGCAACATCTGCCGCAGCCCCACGGCCGAGGGCGTGCTGCGCCACAAGCTGGCGCAGGCCGGGCTGGGCGCGGCCATCCACGTGGGCTCGGCCGGCACCCAGGGCTACCACACGGCCGAGCCGCCCGACCCGCGCGCCGTGCGCGCGGCCGCGGCGCGGGGCTATGACCTCTCGCGCCTGCGCGCCCGGCCGCTGCGGCCAGAGGACTTCCAGCAGTTCGACGTGCTGCTGGCCATGGACCAGACCCACCTGGCCTGGATGGCCAAGCGCCGCCCCGCCGGGGCACCCGGCCAGCCCGGCCTGCTGATGCCGCTGGCCCGCCGCCACCGCGGCGTGACCGAGGTGCCCGATCCGTACTACGGCGGCCCGGCCGGCTTCGAGCACGTGCTCGACCTCGTGGAGGACGCCTGCGACGGCATCCTTGAGCGCCTCGCTCAGCAGAAACCCTTGCTGGAGATGGTCGGCGCGCCGCGCTGAAGTCCGTTTGTCCAGGACGAACCCGCGGCAAGACCTGCAATGCCGGACTGAATCACTCGACTTCTGGTATAGTTGAGCGATTCGCTCGGAAACGAGCCTTCCACCGGCCGGTGCCCCCGCGGCGCCCAGGAGCTATGCCATGCGACTGACCACCAAGGGTCGTTTTGCCGTCACCGCCATGATCGACCTGGCCCTGCGTTCCAGCAACGGCCCGGTGGCGCTGGCGGCCATCAGCCAGCGCCAGCAGATCTCGCTGTCCTACCTTGAGCAGCTGTTCGGCAAGCTCCGTCGCCACGAGCTGGTGGAGAGCACCCGAGGCCCGGGCGGCGGCTACTCCCTGGGCCGCCCGGCGGCCGAGATCACGGTCGCCGACATCATCGTCGCCGTCGACGAGCCCATCGACGCCACCGGCTGCAACGGCGCCGAGAACTGCATGGGCGAGGACAGCGGCAAGTGCATGACGCACGACCTCTGGGCCAGCCTCAACCAGCGAATGATCGAGTTCCTCGATTCCGTGTCGCTCAAGAAGCTGGTCGACGAGCAGCTGGCCAAGGGTGTTTCGCTCGACGAGGCGCCGGTCAAGCGCGCCATCTCGTCGGTGCCCGTGGTCAAGCCCATCAAGGTGACGGCGCCGAACTCGGTGTTCGCGCTCGGCACCACGCTCACGAAGTAACCCCACGCGCGATCGAACCATGACCCCGCACCTGCCCATCTACCTGGACTACGGCGCCACCACGCCGTGCGACCCGCGCGTCGTCGACGCCATGATCCCCTGGCTGCGCGAGCACTTCGGCAACCCCGCCAGCCGCAGCCACGCCTGGGGCTGGGAGGCCGAGGAGGCCGTCGAGAAGGCCCGCGGCCAGGTCGCTGCGCTCATCAACGCCGACCCGCGCGAGATCGTCTGGACCAGCGGCGCCACCGAGAGCAACAACCTCGCCATCAAGGGCGCGGCGCACTTCTACGCCAGCCGTGGCAAGCACATGGTCACGCTCAAGACCGAGCACAAGTGCGTGCTCGACACCATGCGCGAGCTCGAGCGCCAGGGCTTCGAGGTGACCTACCTCGACGTGCAGGAAAATGGCCTCGTCGACTTCGAGCGCTTCAAGGCGGCGCTGCGCCCGGACACCATCCTGGCCAGCGTCATGTTCGTCAACAACGAGATCGGCGTGGTCCAGGATATCCCGGCCCTGGGCGCGCTGTGCCGCGAGCGCGGCATCATCTTCCACGTCGATGCCGCGCAGGCCACGGGCAAGGTGGCCATCGACCTGACGAAGCTGCCGGTCGACCTGATGAGCCTGGCCTCGCACAAGACCTACGGCCCCAAGGGCATCGGTGCCCTCTATGTGCGCCGCAAGCCGCGCGTGCGCCTGGAGGCCCAGATGCACGGCGGCGGCCACGAGCGTGGCATGCGCAGTGGCACGCTGGCCACGCACCAGTGCGTGGGCATGGGCCTGGCCTTCGAGATCGCGCGCCTGGAGATGGGCACCGAGCTCGAGCGCATCCGCATGCTGCAGAAGCGTCTGCTCGACGGCATCGCGGGCATCGAGCAGGTGTTCATCAACGGCGACCTCGAACGCCGCGTGCCGCACAACCTGAACGCCAGCTTCAACTTCGTGGAAGGCGAGAGCCTGATCATGGGCGTGAAGGGCATCGCGGTCAGCTCTGGATCAGCCTGCACCAGCGCCAGCCTCGAGCCCAGCTACGTGCTGCGCGCCCTGGGCCGCAGCGACGAGCTGGCGCACAGCAGCCTGCGCATGACCATCGGCCGCTTCACGACCGAGCACGACATCGACACCGCCGTCGCCTTGCTGCAGGACCGCGTGGCCAAGCTGCGCGAGCTCTCGCCGCTGTGGGAGATGTACAAGGACGGCATCGACCTCAACACCATCCAGTGGGCCGCGCACTGAGCGCGCAGGGCCACCACGTCACCAGGAGTACCTCACCATGGCTTACAGCGAGAAGGTCGTCGAGCACTACGAGAACCCGCGCAACGTGGGCAGCTTCGACAAGGGCGATGCCGATGTCGGCACCGGCATGGTCGGCGCGCCGGCCTGCGGCGACGTGATGAAGCTGCAGATCAAGGTCAACCCGGCCACCGGGCTGATCGAGGACGCGCGCTTCAAGACCTACGGCTGCGGCTCGGCGATCGCCTCGAGCTCGCTCGTCACCGAGTGGGTCAAGGGCAAGAGCCTGGACGAGGCGCTGACGATCAAGAACACGCAGATCGCCGAAGAGCTGGCGCTGCCGCCTGTGAAGATCCACTGCTCCATCCTCGCGGAAGACGCCATCAAGGCCGCCGTCGAGGACTACAAGCAGAAGCACGGCAGCGCCGCCGCCAACACGAACTGAGCCCGCCATGGCCGTCACGCTCACCGAGGCCGCGGCGCGGCACGTCACCCGTTACCTCGGCCGCCGGGGCAAGGGGGTCGGCGTGCGCCTGGGCGTCAAGACCACGGGCTGCTCGGGCCTGGCCTACAAGCTCGAGTACGCCGACGAGGTGGCGCCCGAGGACATCGTCTTCGAGGACCACGGCGTCAAGGTGCTCATCGACCCCAAGAGCCTGCCCTACATCGACGGCACCGAGCTCGACTTCGTGCGCGAGGGGCTCAACGAGGGCTTCAAGTTCCACAACCCGCGCGAGAAGGACCGCTGCGGCTGCGGCGAGTCGTTCCGGGTCTGAGCCCGGGGCAGTCGGCCTGATGGAGCCCGCGGTCACGATCGCCGAAGAGCGTCCCGACCAGCCCGAGGTCGTGGCGCTGCTGGCCTCGCTTGACCGCTACCTGGGCGGGCTCTACGCCCCCGCGGACAACCACATCCTCTCGGTCGACGAGCTGCTGGCGCCCGAGATCAGCTTCTTCGTCGCGCGCGAGCAGGGCGAGGCCATCGGCACCGCCGCCTGCCGCCGCATGGCGGGCGAGCCGGCCACGGGCGGGCAGCCCTACGGCGAGGTCAAGCGCATGTACGTCGACCCGTCGCGCCGCGGCCGCCGCCTCGGCGCGCGGCTGCTGGACGCGGTGGAAGACCGCCTGCGCCGCGACGGCTACCGCCTCGCGCTGCTGGAGACCGGCCGCGACCAGACCGAGGCCGTCAAGCGCTACACCGCCGCCGGCTACAGCCTGCGCGGGCCCTTCGGCGGCTACCCCGACAACGGGCTGTCGCTGTTCATGGGCAAGCTGCTTTGACGCCGCGCCGTTGGCCATGAACCTCTCCGACGACGACTTCACCCTGTTCGGCCTGCCGCCCCGGCAGCGCCTGGACCGCGCCGCGCTGGACGCCCGCCGCCGCGAGCTGCAGGCCGCCACGCACCCTGACCGCTTCGCCGCCGAGGGCGCTGCGGCGCAGCGCATCGCCATGCAATGGTCGGTGCGTGTCAACGAGGCCTGGCAGCGCCTGAAGGACCCCCTCAGCCGCGCCTCCTACCTGTGCGAGCAGCGCGGGGTGCCGATCAACGCCGAGAACAACACGGCCATGCCGCGCACCTTTCTCATGCAGCAGATGGGCTGGCGCGAGGCGCTGGACGACGCGGCCGACGCCGCCGCCGTGCAGGCGCTGGACGACACCGTGGCCGCCGAGGAGCGCGCCATGCACGCGCAACTCGTGGCGCTGCTCGACGAGCAGGGCGACACCGCCGCCGCCGCAGCCCTGGTGCGCGCCCTGATGTTCGTGACCCGTTTCCGCGAGGCGCTGTCGCAGCGCCTCGAGCGGCTGCTCAGCGCATGACCGCCTCCTGACCCGAGCCCCCCGATGGCCCTCCTGCAGATCTCCGAACCCGGCCAGGCGCCGGACCCCCACCAACGCCGCATCGCCGTGGGCATCGACCTGGGCACCACCAATTCCCTGGTGGCCGCTGTGCGCCATGGCGTCGCCGAATGCCTGCCTGATGAACAGGGCCGCATCCTGCTGCCGAGTGCCGTGCACTACCCTGAAGCCGGCAGCCGCCGCATCGGCCACGAGGCGCTGGCCGCTCAGGCCCACGACGCCGCCCACGCCGTGGCCTCGTTCAAGCGCCTGATGGGCCGCCGCCGTGCCGACGTTGCGGGCGTCGACAAGCTGCCCTACGAGCTGGTGGACCAGCCCGGCATGGTGGCCGTGGCCACGCGCGCGGGCCTGAAGTCGCCGGTGGAGCTGTCGGCCGAGATCCTGGCCACCTTGCGCCAGCGCGCCGAAGACAGCTTCGACAGCGAGCTGCACGGCGCCGTGATCACCGTGCCGGCCTACTTCGACGACGCCCAGCGCCAGGCCACGAAGGATGCGGCCGAGCTGGCCGGCCTGAACGTGCTGCGCCTGATCAGCGAGCCCACGGCCGCGGCCGTGGCCTACGGGCTGGACCATGGCAGCGAAGGCCTCTACGCCGTCTACGACCTGGGCGGTGGCACCTTCGACATCAGCCTGCTGCGCCTGACCAAGGGTGTCTTCGAGGTCGTGGCCACTGGCGGCGACGCGGCCCTGGGCGGCGACGACATCGACCACGCGGTGGCCGACTGGGCCCTGGCGCAGGCCGACGTCGACGCCACCACGCTGAACCCGCAGGACCGCCGCAGCGCGCTGATCGCCGCCCGCGCCACCAAGGAGGCGCTGAGCGACGCCGCCACCACCGAGTGGCGCGCCACCGTCGCCGGTCGTGACCTGCGCGTGGCCGTGGGCCGCGCCCAGCTCGACGCCGTGGCCACGCCGCTGGTCGAGCGCACGCTGCTGGCCGTGCGCAAGGTGCTGCGCGACGCGAAGGTGGCCGCCGACGAGGTACAGGGCGTGGTCATGGTCGGCGGCAGCACGCGCATGCCGCTGGTGCGCGAGCGCGTGAGCGCGCTTTTCGGCCGCCCCGTGCTCACCGACGTGAACCCCGACGAGGTGGTGGCCATCGGCGCCGCCATCCAGGCCAACGCCCTGGCCGGCAATGCGAAGGACGGCGAGCTGCTGCTGCTGGACGTGATCGCGCTGAGCCTCGGCCTGGAGACCATGGGCGGCCTGGTGGAGCGCGTGATCGAGCGCAACAGCACCATCCCCGTGGCCAAGGCGCAGGACTTCACCACCTTCAAGGACGGCCAGACCGCCATGGCCATCCACGTCGTGCAGGGCGAGCGCGAGCTCGTGGCCGACTGCCGCAGCCTGGCGCGCTTCGAGCTGCGCGGCATCCCGCCCATGGCGGCAGGCGCGGCGCGCATCCGCGTGACCTTCCAGGTCGACGCCGACGGGCTGCTCAACGTCTCGGCGCGCGAGCTCGGCTCGGGCGTGGAGGCCTCGGTGGCCGTCAAGCCCAGCTACGGCCTGGCCGACGAGCAGATCGCGCAGATGCTCAAGGACGGCTTTGCCCACGCCGAGGGCGACATGGCCGCGCGCAAGCTGCGCGAGGCGCGCGTGGAGGCCGAGCGCATGCTGCTGGCCACGCGCGCGGCCCTGGCCGCCGACGGCGCGCTCATCGACGCCGCCGAGCGCCAGGCCATCGAGGCGCTGCTGCAGGCCACCGAATCCACCGCACGCGGCGACGACGCCGACGCCATCGACGCCGCCGTCAAGGCGCTGGCCGAGGGCACCGAGGGCTTCGCCGCGGCGCGCATGAACGAGGGCATCCGCCGCGCGCTGGCCGGCCGATCGCTCGACCAGATCTGAAGGCCTGTATGCCCGTCATCCGCATCCTCCCGCACCCTGAGTACGCGCCCCAGGGCGACACCATCGAGGCCCCGTCCGGCACCTCCGTCTGCGAGGCGCTGCTCGACAACGGCATCGCCATCGAACATGCCTGCGAGCTGAGCTGCGCCTGCACCACCTGCCACGTCATCGTGAAGGAGGGTTTCGACTCGCTGGGCGAGATGGACGAGTCCGAAGAAGACCTGCTCGACCGAGCCTGGGGCCTGACGCCGACCTCGCGGCTGAGCTGCCAGGCCATCCTGTCCAACCGCGACGTGACGATCGAGATCCCCAAGTACACGATCAACCACGCCCGCGAGAACCACTGAGCGCACCGTGGCCGTGCGCGAGGCGCCCCGCCGCGGTGCGGTGGTGGGCAAAAAAAGACCTCCCTGGCTTGCGCCAGGGAGGTTGGACGCGGCCCACATGCGGCCTGCTGAGGAGATAGACACGACACCCGACGAAGGTGCCGCCCATCTCCTTGCAAGCCGCGTGCCCACTCCGGGCCTGAGGGCAAGGGCATGAAGGTCCTGGGCATCGAGTCCTCGTGCGACGAGACCGGCGTGGCGCTGGTGGAGGCGCCGGCCGACCCGGCCACGCCGCCGCGCCTGCTGGCCGAGGCGCTGCACACACAGGCCGCCATGCACGCCGACTACGGCGGCGTCGTGCCCGAGCTGGCCTCGCGCGACCACATCCGCCGCGTGCTGCCTCTGCTGGAGCGTGTGTTGGCGCAAGCCGGCGCGGCGCCGGAAGACATCGGCCTCGTGGCCTACACGCGTGGCCCGGGCCTGGCCGGCGCGCTGCTGGTGGGGGCGGGTGTGGCGGTGTCGCTGGCGGCGGCACTGGGCCGCCCGGCGCTGGGCGTGCACCACCTCGAGGGGCATCTGCTGTCGCCCTTCCTGGCCGACCGCGCGCCGGCGTTTCCCTTCGTGGCGCTGCTGGTGTCGGGTGGGCACACGCAGCTCATGCACGTGGCAGGCGTGGGCCGCTACGAGCTGCTGGGCGAGACCATCGACGACGCTGCCGGCGAGGCCTTCGACAAGAGCGCCAAGCTGCTGGGCCTGGGCTACCCGGGCGGGCCAGCGCTGGCACGGCTGGCCGAGCACGGCAACGCGGCCTCGTTCAGCCTGCCGCGCCCGTTGCTGCACAGCGGCGACCTCGACTTTTCGTTCGCCGGGCTCAAGACGGCGGTGCTCACGCAGCACCGCAAGCTCGGCGATCAGCCCTGCGACCAGGCCCTGGCCGACCTGGCCGCAGCCACGCAGGAAGCCATCGTCGACGTGCTGGTCGCAAAATCGCTGAAGGCGCTGGACGCCACCGGCGCACGCACCCTGGTGGTGGCCGGCGGCGTGGGCGCCAACCGCCGCCTGCGCGAGCGGCTTGACGCTGCCGTGGCGCGCCGCCGCGCCGTGGTGCACTACCCGCCGCTGGCGCTGTGCACCGACAACGGCGCCATGATCGCGCTGGCCGCCGCGCTGCGCTTGCAGCACGGCCTGGCGCAGCCGCAGACCGAAGGCGCCTTCGACGTGCGGCCGCGCTGGCCGCTCGCCGAACTCGGGCTCACTGCACCGTGATCTGCGCGGCGCTGCGGGCGCCGCGCTTGGGCAGCGTGAGCGTGAGCACACCGTGCTCCAGCTTCGCGCCGGCCTCGGCCTGGTCCACCTCGACGGGCAGCGTGAACGTGCGTGCGTAGCTGGCCACCGAGCGCTCGCGGTAGACGACGCGCTCGCCGTCCTTGCGCTCGTCCTGCCGCTGGCTCTGCGCCTGCACCGTGACCTGGCGGCCCTCGATGGAGACCTTCACGTCCTCCTTGGCCACGCCGGGCATCTCGAGCTTGACGGTGTAGCTGCGTTCGCTCTCGGCGACGTCCAGCGCCGGGCTGCGCGAGGCCAGGTTGTCGTTGGGCACGGGGCCGAAGACGCGGTCAATGGCGTCGTCGAACAGGCGCGTGAGCTGGCGGGTTTCGCGGCTGGCGGGAACGATGAACATGGGGCCTCCTAAAATGCCGTTGCACACCTCGCGCCGCGCCGGCCTTGCGGCCCTCGTCACGGCGTCCATGGCCTGAACGTGATTGCGGGCCGCCTCGTTTTCAAGACCTCCCCCTGACGTGAACCAAACCCGACGCGCGCTGCTTGCCGGCGCAGCGCTGCTGCCCGTGCTGCCGGCGGCCCAGGCCCAGGCCCAGGCCCCTGCAACCACCCCCGCGCCCATCCGCCTGGCGCTCATCGAAGGCCTCTCCGGCGCCTTCGGCAACGCCGGCGAGGCGGTGTTCCGCAACATCCTGTTTGCCGTCGAGCGTGTCAACCGCCGCGGCGGCGTGCGCGTGGGCAACCAGCGCCGCCCGCTGGCCCTGGCCCGCCACGACAGCAAGGGCAGCACTGAAGAAGCCCTGTCCACGCTGCGCGCCGCGCTCGACGACGGCGCCAGCATCGTGCTGCAGGGCAACAGCTCGGCCGTGGCCGCCGTGCTGGCCGACGCGGTGGAAAAACACAACGAGCGCCGTCCGCAGCAGCGCGCGCTGTTCCTCAACTACTCGGCCGTTGACCCGGCGCTCACCAACGAGCGCTGCAGCTTCTGGCACTTCCGCTTCGACGCCCACGCCGACATGCGGCTGGCCGCGCTGGTCGAGGCCCTGCAGGCCGACCGCAGCGTGCAGCGCCTCTACCTCATTGGCCAGGACTACAGCTTTGGCCAGCACGTGCTGCGCCAGGCGCGTGCGCTGGTGGCGCAGCGCCGGCCAGATCTGCAGATCGTGGGCGACGAGCTGCACCCGCTGGGCCGCGTGCGCGACTTCATGCCCTATGCCACCAAGATCAAGGCCAGCGGCGCGCAGGCGGTGCTCACGCCCAACTGGGGCAACGACCTGGCCCTGCTCGTGCGCGCGCTGCGCGAGGTGGGCAGCGAGGCGCGCCTCTACACCTTCTACGGCAACGCGCTGGGCACGCCGGCGGCCATCGGCGAGGCCGGTGTCGGGCGCGTGCTGGCCGTGGCCGAGTGGCACCCCAACCTGGGCGGCGAGGCATCGGACGAGCTCGTGCGCAGCTTCCGCCAGCGCTTCCCCGCGCCGCAGGACGACTACCTGCACCTGCGCATGCAGCTGATGGTGGAGATGCTGGCCGCGGCCATCGAGCGCGCCGGCAGCGCCGAGGCCGGCGCCGTGGCGCGCGCGCTGGAGGGCCTGGATTCATCGGCCACCGCCTTTGCCTGGCACCCCGCGCGCATGCGCGCCGCCGACCACCAGCTGCAGCAGCCGCTGGTGGTGACGGTGATGGAGCGCGCCGGCTCGCCCGGCGTGCCCTTCGACATCGAGGGCTCGGGCTTCGGCTTCCGCACGCTGCGGCGCTTCGAGCTCGAGGCCGTGGCACAGCCCCACAGCTGCCGCATGCAGCGGCCGGAGTGAACATGGTCCGTCCCGCCATCGAGCAACTGCCCGCCAGCCTCATCCGCGAGGTGGCCAATGCGGGCCTGGGCCGCGCCGATGTGCTGCCGTTCTGGTTCGGCGAGAGCGACGAGGTCACGCCCGAGCCGATCCGCGCAGCCGCGGCCGCGTCGCTGGCCCGCGGCGAAACCTTCTACTCGCACAACCTCGGCCTGCCCGAGCTGCGCGAGGCCATCGCCGCCTACACCAGCGCGCTGCACTGGCCGGTGGCGGCCTCTCGCATCGCCGTCACCTCGGCCGGCGTGAACGCGCTCATGCTGGCCATGCAGATGCTGCTGGGCGCGGGCGATGAGGTCGTGGCCGTGGTGCCCGTGTGGCCCAACCTGACGGCGCAGCCGCTGATCCTGGGCGCGAACGTCACCCGCGTGGCGCTGGCACCCGATGCCGACGGCGCCTGGCGGCTGGACCTGCCTGCGCTGCTGGCGCGTGTGACACCCGCCACGCGCATCCTGCTCGTGAACGCACCCAACAACCCCACGGGCTGGACGCTCGGCGCCGCCGAGCAGCGCGCCATCCTCGAGCACTGCCGCGCCACGGGCACCTGGATCGTGGCCGACGAGGTCTACGAGCGCCTGGCCTTCGAGGTGCCCGCGGCCGGCGCGGCGCCGAGCTTCCTCGACCACGCCGAGCCCGACGACCGCCTGGTCGTCGTGCACAGCTTCAGCAAGAGCTTCCTGATGACGGGCTGGCGCCTGGGCTGGCTGGTGCTGCCCGAGGCGGCCATGCCGGCCATGGGCCGGCTGCTGGAGTTCAACAGCTCCTGCGCGCCGGTGTTCGTGCAGCGCGGCGGCCTGGCGGCGCTGGGCATGGCGGACACGCTGGTGCCCCGTGTCGTGGCCCACCTGCGCCAGTGCCGCGACCGGCTGGTCGGCGGCCTGCAGGCCCTGCCGGGCGTGAAGGTGGCCGCCGCGCCGGGCGGCCTGTACGCCTTCTTCCGCGCCGAGGGCCACCCGCTGGCGGGCGACTCGCTGGCCCTGGCCAAGCACCTGGTGGCGGCCCACGGCCTGGGCCTGGCGCCCGGCGCCGCCTTCGGGCCCGAGGGCGAGGGCTGGCTGCGCTGGTGCTTCGCCTCGCAGGACCTGGCCCGCCTCGACGAAGGGCTGGCGCGGCTGAAAGCAGCCCTCGTGCCATAATCAGCGGCTCCCCGGCGCAGGCTGGGGAGAGCACGGCGCCGGTCGGTTTCACTGGCGTTCGCAAGTAGACGTACGGAAACCTCTCTCGGTGGCGCGCCAGCCTGGCATGCCCCTGGGGCGGTTTCCGGCCACCATGGCATCCACACAGGAAATCGACATGCCCCTGACCACCACCGCCACCGCCGAGATCGTCCAGGCCCACGCCCGTGGCGCCGCCGACACCGGCAGCCCCGAAGTGCAGGTTGCGCTGCTCACCGCGCGCATCAACGAGCTCACCCCGCACTTCAAGCAGCACCTGAAAGACCACCACGGCCGCCGCGGCCTGCTGAAGATGGTCAATGCGCGCAAGCGCCTGCTGTCCTACCTGAAGGCCAAGGACGCCGACCGCTACACCGCGCTGATCGCCAAGCTCGGCCTGCGCAAGTAAGTTCCCGCAGGGGCTGCCAGGCGACTGGCAGCCCCGATTCACGTTTGTCCAACCCAGGGCCGCAAGAGCTGTGTCATTCCAACGGCATCCCCACGAGGGGTCTCACTGGAATGGCATTGCGCTGCCCACCTTCTGACAAGGAAGCCACCGCATGAGCCTGTTCAACAAGGTCACCAAGACGTTCCAGTGGGGCCAGCACACCGTCACGCTGGAAACCGGCGAAATCGCCCGCCAGAGCACGGGCGCCGTGCTGTGCAGCATGGACGACACCGTGGTGCTCGCCACCGTCGTCGCCAAGTCCGAGGCCAAGGCCGGCCAGGACTTCTTCCCGCTCACCGTCGACTACATCGAGAAGACCTACGCCGCCGGCAAGATCCCCGGCAGCTTCTTCAAGCGTGAAGGCCGCCCGAGCGAGCTCGAGACGCTGACCAGCCGCCTGATCGACCGCCCGATCCGCCCGCTGTTCCCGGACGGGTTCTTCAACGAGGTGCAGGTCGTCGTGCACGTGCTGAGCCTGAACCCCGAGGTGCAGGCCGACATCGCCGCGCTGATCGGCACCAGCGCCGCGCTGGCCATCAGCGGCATCCCGTTCAACGGCCCCATCGGCGCCGCGCGCGTGGGCTACATCAACGGCGAGTACGTGCTGAACCCGGGCCAGACGCAACTGGCCGAAAGCAAGATGGACCTCGTGGTCGCCGGCACCGAGGCCGCCGTGCTGATGGTGGAGTCGGAAGCCGACCAGCTGAGTGAAGAGGTGATGCTCGGCGCCGTGGTCTTTGGCCACGACCAGGGCAAGATCGCCATCGCCGCCATCAACGAGCTGGTGCGCGACGCCGGCAAGCCCGAGTGGCAGTGGCAGGCCCCGGCCAAGAACGAGCCCTTCATCGCCAAGGTCACCGAGCTGGCCGAAGGCCCGCTGCGCGCCGCCTACCAGATCCGCAGCAAGCAGGCCCGCACCCAGGCCTGCCGCGACGTGACGAACAACGTGTTCGCCGCGCTCAAGGCCGAGGGCATCGAGTTCGACAAGGTCGAGGTCGAGGGCCTGCTGTTCAACATCGAGAGCGCCATCGTGCGCGGCCAGATCCTGGCCGGCGAGCCGCGCATCGACGGCCGCGACACCCGCACCGTGCGCGGCATCGAGATCCGCACCAGCGTGCTGCCCCGCACGCACGGCTCGGCGCTGTTCACGCGCGGCGAGACGCAGGCCCTGGTGGCCGCCACGCTGGGCACGGAGCGCGACGCGCAGCGCATCGACGCGCTGGCCGGCGACTTCGAAGACCGCTTCATGCTGCACTACAACATGCCCCCGTTCGCCACCGGCGAAACCGGGCGCGTGGGCTCGCCGAAGCGCCGCGAGATCGGCCACGGCCGCCTGGCCAAGCGCGCGCTCGTCGCCGTGCTGCCGAGCAAGGAAGAGTTCCCTTACACGCTGCGCGTCGTCTCCGAGATCACCGAGTCCAATGGCTCGAGCTCGATGGCCAGTGTCTGCGGCGGCTGCCTGAGCCTGATGGACGCGGGCGTGCCGCTGAAGGCGCACGTGGCCGGCATTGCCATGGGCCTGATCAAGGAAGGCAACCGCTTCGCGGTGCTGACCGACATCCTGGGTGACGAGGATCACCTCGGCGACATGGACTTCAAGGTGGCCGGCACCAACGGCGGCATCACGGCCCTGCAGATGGACATCAAGATCCAGGGCATCACCAAGGAGATCATGCAGGTGGCGCTGGCGCAGGCCAAGGAAGCGCGCCTGCACATCCTGGGCAAGATGGTCGAGGCCGTGGGCGGCGCCAAGGAAGAGGTGAGCAAGTTCGCCCCGCGCCTGTACACGATGAAGATCAACCCGGAGAAGATCCGCGACGTCATCGGCAAGGGTGGTGCCACCATCCGCGCGCTGACCGAGGAAACCGGCTGCACCATCGACATTGGCGAAGACGGCACGATCACCATCGCCAGCACCGAGGCCGAGAAGGCCGAGTACGCCAAGAAGCGCATCGCCGAGATCACGGCCGAGGCCGAGATCGGCAAGGTCTACGAAGGCCCGGTCACCAAGATCCTGGACTTCGGCGCGCTCGTGAACATCCTGCCGGGCAAGGACGGCCTGCTGCACATCAGCCAGATCGCGCACCAGCGCGT